>Ga0073934_10001146_pt1 | contig 66801 bp, 68 predicted proteins | sample LarsenN4metaG_FD_76834 | JGI IMG/M metagenome (GOLD analysis project Ga0073934, IMG submission 76834) | Hot spring sediment bacterial and archeal communities from British Columbia, Canada, to study Microbial Dark Matter (Phase II) - Larsen... ... | reverse complement strand
TGATACAAGGGCTGCGCATCGAGCTCCGTGTGCAGGAGGAGCTTGTCGATCGTCTCAATCACCCGGGCCGCGGCGCGGGCGTCCGGATAATCCGGATGGGCCTCGCTGAGGAGCGTGATGACATCGAAGTCCCGCTTCTTGCCTTCGTTGAGGAGCACGCCCGCCACGCCCGTGATGACTCCCTCTTCGAAGATCGTAACGTGGTTGTCCCGGAGCATGTTCATCGACTTCTCCGTCGAGCCGATTCCGTAGACCTCCATCTGCCGGTCGTCGTCCCCTCCGTCGTTGTCGACGATGAGCCCCTCGGGGCAGACGAGGAGGTTGCAGCGGGCGTCCTCGGCCCAGTCGAGGACCGTCGCGGCGATCCCTTTGATGAGGTTCGGTGGGGGCTGGAACTCCGAGATGAACACGACGATCTGGTCGGAGCCTTCGAGCTTCGGGCCCGCGTAGATCCGCACGGGGTTCATCGGCTGCCCGTCACGCACGAGGGCCACGGTCGGGAAGTAGAGGGAGTCCATGATCCCGATCTGCGTGAGATTGAGCGCGTTGATGAGGTAGTTCGCCACGATGGAGGAGACGAGGCCGACGCTCGGAAAACCGTCGATGACCGTTGCCCCGCGGAGATCCATCCGCTTGAGTTCATAAATCTGGATTCCGTCCATGGACCGCGACGCATCTGGGCTGGGTTACTTAAAAGGTGCGTCCCTCGTCACGAATTCTGAGAACGCCTCACCGCGAAGGGAGGATTTCGTACGTGTTGAGCCATTCGACGCCGCCGCGCCGCAGCATGATGCCCACGGAGCAGTACTTCTCGGTGGACAGGGCGATCGCCCGCTCGACGCTTGGCTTCGGGATGCCATCGCCCCGGATCTTGTAGTGGAGATGGACCTTCGTGAGAACCCTCGGGGTCTTCGGCGCCCGCTCGGCTTCGGCTTCGATCTCGAGGCCGGCGAGGGGCACGCGCTCCTTTTCGAGGATCGACACCACGTCCCCGGCGGTGCAGGCCATCGCCGCGAGGAGGGCGGTCTGCATCGGCGAGGGGCCCTCCGGCGTCTCGCCTTCATCGGCCGAGTGCAACGTGATCGCGGGCCGGTCCTCAGCCTGGACCCGAAACTTCATATTGCCGACGTACGCAAGGTGAGCTCTCATGGGCCTCCTCCGTCCGCGCGACCGGTTTCGCGCTAGATGAAGTTGGCGTAGGTACCATAAAGTTGTTAATGAGCCCGGGCCTTGGCACGGCCGTGCGGCCTCATGTCGTCCTCAACGCCGCGATGAGCGTCGATGGGAAGATCGCCTTGGCCGACGGTCGAGGTGTGAAGATCAGCAACGAGGACGACTTGCGGCGGGTCCATCGGCTGAGGGCCGAGGCGGACGCGATTCTCGTCGGCCTGGGGACGGTCCTGATGGACGATCCGAAGCTCACCGTGAAACCGGAGTACGCCCGGGGTCGCAACCCGCTCCGGGTGGTCCTCGACTCGGACGGTCGGACCCCGGAGGGCGCCCAGGTGCTCGATGGGAGCGCGGCAACGCTCATCGCGACGACGGCGGACTGCGAACGAGCCTTCGCGAAAGCGGAGGTCTTCCGCGCCGGGAGGGACGAGGTCGATCTCGCGGCGCTTCTCGATCACCTCGGCCAGCGCGGGGTGCGCACACTCCTCGTCGAGGGCGGGTCCACCGTCCTCTGGTCTTTCCTTCGGCAGGGCCTCGCGGATGAGCTCAAAGTCTTTGTCCGTGGTATCGTGCTCGGCGGTCACTCCGCGCCGACCCTCGTGGGCGGCGAGGGCGTGCGCTCCCTCGGAGAGGCGATCAAGCTCCGGCTCGAGCGAGCCGAGCGGTTGGGAGATGGCTTCCTCCTGGAGTATTCTGTAACCCGTTGAGGCCTTGATGCCATGAAACTCCTGTGCGACCATATGCTCGGATCCCTCGCTCGGTGGCTGCGGTTCATGGGCTACGACACGGAATACCCTCGCCCCCTCCCGGATCGCGAACTCATTGCGAAGGCTCGCGAGGAGGACCGGATTCTTCTGACCCGGGACAAGGAACTCGCCGCGCGCTTTTCCGGCGCGATTTGTGTGCGGAGCGATGAGCTCGAGGAGCAGGTTCGTGAGGTCGCGACGGTCTTGCCACTCGAGGTCATCGACCCTCTTTCCCGTTGCTCGCTGTGCAACACACCGATTGTCCCGGCCTCCGTCGAGGAAGTTCGCGACGCCATCCCGGAAGGCGTCCTATCGCGGCACGACGCGTTCTGGCGTTGCCCGACGTGCGGCAGGGTCTACTGGCAAGGAAGCCACTGGGACAAGATGATCGCACGGCTCCAACGCCTCCCGCTGCGCTGAGCGCGGCTCGCCCTGAGGCAAACGCTAATAAACGCTGCCGGGAATCGTGTCGGGGTCCAAAGGATGGAAGGCTGCCTCGTCCTCGAGGACGGCACGGCGGTGGGGGGAGCGTTTTTCGGTGCTCGACGCGAAGCCTTCGGGGAACTCGTGTTCAACACGAACATGACCGGGTACACGGAGGCCCTGACGGATCCCTCGTACCGCGGCCAGATTCTCATGATGACGTACCCCCTCATCGGGAACTATGGGGTCGATCCGGCCTGGATGGAGTCCGACGAGATTCAAGTCACCGGGTTCGTCGTCAAGGAGGCCTGCGCAACCCCGAGCCACCCTCGCAGCGTGATGAGCGTCTCCGAGTTCCTCGCGCGCCACGGGATCCCCGGGCTGCAGGGAGCGGACACCCGCATGCTGACGACGAAAATCCGAAGCCATGGGACGATGAAGGCCGCGGTCGTACCGGGTGGCCGAGACTTGGCGGCAAGGGCGGAGGCCGTCCGCAAGATGCCGCATCCTGACACCCGGAACCTCGTCGGTGAGGTCTCCTGCCGCACCCCCATCCGTTATCCGGGAGCCGACAAGCGGACCCTCGTCGTCGTGGACTGTGGCGTCAAGCAGAACATCATTCGCGAAGCGCAACGGTTCGCGAACGTCGTGCGGGTTCCCTACGATGCGACCGCGGACGCGATCCTCGCGCATCGACCCGATGGCGTGATCCTCTCCAACGGCCCAGGCGATCCGGCTCATCCGGCCATCCTCGCGACGACCGTTCGTGCGGCACGCGAGCTCGCGACGGAAGTCCCCCTCTTCGGCATCTGCCTCGGGCATCAGATCCTCGCCCTCGCCTTCGGCGGCCGGACTTTCAAGCTCAAGTTCGGGCACCGCGGAGGCAACCAGCCTGTGAAGGACCTGCGGACGGGCCGCGTTCACATCACCTCCCAGAACCACGGCTTCGCGGTCGACGCGGATTCCGTCTCGTCGTCCGAGTTCGAGATCTCCCATCGAAACCTGAACGACAACACCGTCGAAGGCCTCGTCCACAAAGAGCTCCCCATCTTCTCCGTCCAGTACCACCCCGAGGCGCACCCCGGGCCCTGGGACAACGCCTACCTCTTCCGCGAATTCGTCGACCGTTTGCGAGGCGACGCGTCGCGGGCCGCCGCGACAGGAGGTGAGTGACGTCCCGAAGCGTCCGGAGATCCGCAAGGCCATGGTCATTGGTTCGGGCCCGATAGTCATCGGTCAGGCAGCCGAGATCGGCTGAGGCTCCCCCTCTTCCGACGGCACTTCGACTACTCGGGCACCCAAGCCTGCCGCTCCCTCCGCGAGGAAGGCGTCGGCGTCGTCCTGGTGAACAGCAACCCCGCGACGATCCAGACGGACGTGGGCACAGCCGACGCGGTCTACGTCGAGCCGCTCGCGGTCGAGTTCCTCGAGAAAATCATCGCGAAGGAGCGGCCCCAGGGCATCCTGAGCGGGATGGGTGGGCAGACGGCGCTCAACCTGTGTAGCGAGCTCGCCGAGCGTGGGATCCTCGATCGCTACGGCGTCCAGCTCCTCGGCACGAAGCTCGAGGCGATCACCGCAGGGGAGAACCGAGAGCGGTTCGCCTCCCTCATGCGCTCCATCGGCGAGCCGATCCCAGAGAGCGAGGCGGTCACGGACGTCGGAAGGGCGAAAGCTTTCGTCGAGCGGATCGGAGGCTTCCCCGTGATCATCCGGGCTGCGTACACCCTCGGCGGCTTCGGGAGCGGCGTGGCCCACGGCCCGGAGGACCTCGAGCGCATCGTGGGCCTCGGCCTGGCCTATTCGCGGATCCGGCAGGTCCTCGTCGAGGAATCGGTCCTCGGATGGAAGGAGTTCGAGTATGAGGTCATGCGGGACGCGGCGGACAACTGCATCACGATCTGCAGCATGGAGAACATCGACCCGATGGGCTTCCACACGGGCGAGTCCATCGTCGTGGCGCCGGCGCAGACCCTCAGCGACGCCGACCATCAGAGGCTTCGGTCGGCCGCGATCAAGATCATCCGGGCCCTCGGCGTCGAAGGCGGTTGCAACATTCAGTTCGCCGTGCACCCCGCAACGGGCGAGTATCGCGTCATCGAGGTGAACCCGCGCGTTTCCCGGTCGTCGGCCCTCGCCTCGAAGGCCACGGGGTATCCGATCGCGCGCATCGCCGCGAAGATCGCGATCGGGCTCACCTTAGACGAGATCCCGAATCCCGTAACGGGGAAGACGCTCGCCTCCTTCGAACCCACCTTGGACTACGTCGTCACGAAAATCCCGCGGTGGCCCTTCGACAAGTTCCCCACCGTCGACCCGAAGCTCGGGACCTCGATGAAGAGCACGGGGGAGGTCATGGCAATCGGGAGGACGATGGAGGAGTCCCTCATGAAGGCGATCCGGTCCCTCGAGACCGGCAAGGTGGGGCTGGAAGCCGAGCCCTGGTCCGAGGAGGAGCTCCTCGAGGAACTCCAGAACCCGACGGACGACCGGCTCTTCGCGGTCGCGGAGGCCCTGCGCCGCAACCTCTCCGTCCCGAAAATCGCGGCCCTGACCGCGTGGGATCCGTTCTTCATCGAGAAGATCCGGAACCTCGTGGCGGTGGAGCGCCGGCTTGCGGCGGGCCCTGCGTCGAAGGGGCTCCTCTCGGAAGCGAAGCGCCTCGGCTTTTCGGATGCGTACGTCGCGAGCCTCCTCGGCCTCCCGGAGGATCGCATCCGTCGCCTTCGGCCGCGGGTCACCTACAAGATGGTCGACACATGCGGTGGCGAGTTCGAGGCCGAGACGCCGTACTTCTATTCGACGTACGAGGCCACCGGCGAATCCCCACGCACGGGCGGGCGCAAAGTCCTCATCGTTGGTGGCGGCCCCATCCGCATCGGCCAAGGGGTCGAGTTCGACAACTGCTGCGTGCATGGCATCCAGGCGCTGCGGGAAGAAGGCGTCATCGCGATCATCGCGAACAACAATCCGGAGACGGTGTCGACGGACTTCGATGTGTCCGACCGCCTCTACTTCGAGCCCCTCCAGCTCGAGGACGTGTTGAACATCATCGAGGAGGAGCGGCCCGAGGGAGTTATCCTGCAGTTCGGCGGCCAGACCTCCGTCAACCTCGCGGTCCCCCTGGCTCGGGCGCTGCGTCGCCGGCGCCTCCCCACCCGGATCCTCGGCACCCCCGCGGCGTCCATCGACCTGGCGGAGGACCGCCGGAAGTTCGCGGCCCTCATGGAGCGCCTCGGGATTCGCCAGCCTCCGGCGGCCTCAGGCTTCAGCTTCGAGGAGGTTCGGGGCCTCGCGGCCCGCATCGGATATCCCGTCCTCGTGCGGCCCTCCTACGTCCTCGGGGGCCGCGGGATGGAGATCGTGCACACGGAGGAGGAGCTCGAGCACTTCATGACGTCCGCGGCGAAGGTCTCGAAGGACCATCCCGTCCTCGTCGACAAGTACCTTCAGCACGCCACGGAGGTCGATGTCGACGTCGTCGCGGATGGCCGAGACGTCCTCATCGGCGGCATCCAGGAACACGTCGAGGAGGCGGGCGTCCACTCCGGAGACGCGACCCTCGTCCTGCCCGCGCAGACCCTCTCCCCTGGCGTCCTCGAACAGATCCGGGACGTCACGCGCAAGATCTGCAAAGCCCTCCGGGTCGTGGGCCTGATGAACCTGCAGCTCGCGGTCAAGGATGAGATCGTGTATGTCCTCGAGGCGAATCCGAGGGCGAGCCGCACGATCCCGTACGTGTCGAAGGCCATCGGCGTTCCTCTGGCGAAGGTCGCCACGAAGGTCATGTTGGGCCACCGACTCCGGGAACTCGGTCTGGTCCAGGAGCCGCGGACGGGGCACGTCGCCGTGAAGGCCTCCGTCTTCCCCTTTCAGCGGCTCCCCGGCGTGGACGCGATCCTCGGTCCGGAGATGAAGAGCACGGGCGAGGTCATGGGCATCGACCGCAGCTTGGGCTTGGCGTTCGCCAAGGCGATGCTCGCGGCGGGGAACGCGATCCCGAGTTCCGGCGCGATTTACATCACCGTTCGGGACGAGGACAAGCCTGGGATCTTGCCTGTCGCCCGTCGCTTCGCGGCGCTCGGCTTCCGCATCTATGCGACCCGCGGGACCGCCCAGTTCCTGCGGGAGCAGGGAGTCGACGCCGTCACCGTGTACCGGATTAGCGAGAATCAGCCTCCGGACGCCTTGGGTCTCATGCGCCGCGGGGAGATCCGGCTCATCATCAACACGCCGACGAATTCCTCTGGGGCGCGTCGGGATGGCTACATGATGCGCCGTCTCGCCGTGGATCTGAACATCCCCTTTGTCACGACGATCCAGGCCGCGAAAGCCGCGGTCCAGGCCATCGAGGAGGCCCGGGGGACTGAACCTGGAGTGCGATCCCTCCAGTCGTACGCGCGCTCCGCGCGCCGGGCGCGCCGCAAGGCTTTAGCGGGCCCACAGGCTTAGATTCCGTCCGTGCGTCCTTCCGCTTGGGTCGCTCCCGTCCTGTTCGCCGCGGGCATCGCGTTCCTCGCGCTCGCCTTCGCTCGGGGCGAGGCGACCCTCAGCTTGGTCGTGATCTTCCCCGTCATCACCGCAACCGGCCCGTGGGCGGTCCTCGGGGTCCTCTTGATCCTAGCCTCGTTCGTGGCCGGTTTCTTCGCGTTGACCCGGCGCATGACCGCGCCGGTGCAGGGGGCGGAGGCTCCCGAAGCGGGGGCTCCTCCATCCACCCCCGAGCGCCGATGGGGCGGTGTCGTGTTCCTTGGGCCGCTCCCTATCGTCTTCGGCTCCGACGCCCGAGTGGCCACGGCGATGCTCATCCTCGCCATCGTCTTGTTCGCCGGCCTGCTCGTCTTCACGTTCCTCCTCTTCGCCCTCTGATTTTTATCGGCGGCGGGCATTGCCGCGTCGGATTCCTATGAAGATTCTCGTCACGGACGGTCTCGAAGCGGATGCCGTTGCCTCGCTCCGAATCGTCCACGAAGTCGTCGTCTCCGAACTCGACCCGAAGGGTCTCCTCGATGCGATCCCGGCATATCACGCCCTCATCGTGCGGAGCCGGACGAAGGTCACGAAAGAAGTCCTCGCGCGTGGATCCGCCCTCCGGGTTGTGGGGCGATCGGGCGTGGGTGTCGACAACATCGACGTGGCCGAGGCGACGGCCCGCAAGATCGCGGTCGTGAACGCTCCCGCGGCGAGTACCGTGAGCGTGGCGGAACTCGCCCTCGGCCACATGATCTCATTGTACCGCCACATGCCCCTCGCGGATCGGAGTGTGAAGGAAGGGAAGTGGGAAAAGAAGCGGCTCGAAGGCCGTGAACTCTACGGGAAGGTCCTCGGGCTCGTCGGCTCAGGTCGGATCGGCGCGGAGGTCGCGAAGCGCGCGCAGGCCTTCGGGATGCGCGTGATCGCCTACGATCCGTACCTCCCGCCTGGCGTTGCGCATGCGATCGGCGTCGCCCTCGTCGACAAGGAGGACCTGCTGCGGAAGGCGGATGTCGTGAGCATCCATGCAGCCCTCACCGCCGAGACCCGCGGGCTCATCGGTCGGCGGGAGCTTTCAATGATGAAGCGGACCGCAATCGTCGTGAACTGCGCCCGCGGCGAGATCGTCCAGGAGGCGGCCCTCGCGGAGGCTCTGTCGCAGGGCACGATCTCCGGAGCGGCCCTGGATGTGTTCGAGAACGAGCCTCCCACGGGGAGCCCGATCCTGAAGGCGCCGAACGTGATGTTCACACCCCACCTCGGGGCCTCGACGCACGAGGCGCAGGTCCGGGCCAGCGCGATCATTGCGGATCAGGTCCTGAAAGTTCTCGCCGGTGCCCGACCCGAGTACCTCGTGAATCCCGAGGTTTACGGCTGACCCACCAGGGCCAAGGCGGTCGCCCGAGGGTCGGCGTCTTTCGTGCGGGCCGTCTCCCGAGCTTCGCCGATCCGGGCGACGTGGTAGGCATAGTCACCGCCGTGGCGTCGGACCGCGCGCCCCAGGGAGCGCTCGAAGGACTCGCTGGCCCTCACGTCCGCCGCTTCTCGGAAAACTTGGCCCCGGGGGACCCGAAGCGCCATGGGCCCGCGATGGTTGCCCGCCGCTAAGGAATCATCGCCGATCGGATCCGCGGGAGGCCTCGCACACCTTGAGGAAGTTCTGAAAGATCTCCTTGCCGAATTGGGTGTGCTCGACTTCGGGGTGGAACTGCAGGCCAAAGAGGGGACGATCGAGGCTGCGCATCGCTTGTATCCGGCAATTCGGTGAGCTCGCCAGACCGATGAAACCTTTCGGAAGCGCGGAGACTTCGTCGTTGTGGGATTCCCAGACCTCGAAGGTCTTGGGGAGCCCCATGAAGAGTTCATCCGGCTCCTGCACCGTGAGGAGGGCTTTCCCGAACTCCGGCACCTTCGCCGCGGCGGCCCTGCCTCCAAAATGCTGCGCCATGAACTGGTGGCCGGCGCAGATCCCGAGGATCGGGTAGTCGAGTTTCTCCAGGTACTCTCCGTTCCTTCCCATCTTCGTCGGATCGATCCCGACCCGAGGCGCGCCGCCGGAGAGGACGAGGCCATCGAGGTCCCGGAGGTCCTCGCTTGGCGTGTCGTTCGGAACAATCTTCGTGTCCACGCGAAGGTAGCGCAGGACCCGCCATTCTCGGTGCGTCCACTGGCCGCCGTTGTCAACCACGTAGACGCGCATGTTCTACCGAAACCGAGGCTTGGTAAAAGGTTTCCGCCGCGGGGTCCGGCGGCAGTCTACTCCCATTCGATCGTCGCGGGAGGCTTGTGGGAGACGTCGTAGACGACCCGATTTACGCCCCGGACTTCGTTCGTGATCCGCGTCGACATCCGGTCCAGGACGTCGTGCGGGATCTTCGCGTAGGTCGCCGACATGCCGTCGACCGAGTCGACCGCGCGAATCGCGACCGTGGATCCATAAACCCGCACATCCCCGTGGACGCCCACGCTCTGGACCGGGAGGAAGACCGCGAAGTATTGCCACGGCTTCGGCATCTGCCCTCGCTCCACGGCGGCGTCGATTTCCTCTTCGACGATGGCGGAGGCCTGCCGGACGACTTCCACGCGGTCCGGGGTCAGCTCCCCGGCGACGCGGACGGCGAGACCTGGGCCCGGGAAAGGCTGTCGTTCGGCGACCCGGACGCCGAGGGCTCGCGCGACGGCGCGAACTTCGTCCTTGTAGACATCCCGGAGTGGCTCCACAAGCTTCAACGCCATGCCCGAGGGCAGGCCCGCGACATTGTGATGCGTCTTGATCCGGTCCCGCAGCGCGCCGCCGCTCTCGATCCAGTCCGGAGCGATCGTCCCTTGGACGAGGTATTCCGCCCCGAAAGACCGCGCCTCCCGCTCGAACAGCTCGATGAACTTGTTCCCGATGATCGCCCGTTTCTTCTCCGGATCCGTGACGCCATCGAGGGCCCGGAAGAACTCCCCCGCAGCGTGGACGACGCGATGGCTCACCCGGAGCTCCTTTAGGGTCGTCTCGACGTCCGCCGTCTCGCCTTTCCGCATGAAACCCGTGTCGATGTACACGGCGAGGAGGCGGTCCCCCAGGGCACGACTCGCCAGGACGGTGGCGCTCGTGCTGTCGACGCCGCCGGAGCAGGCGATGATGGCCTTCCCCTTCACGGCGTCGCGGATGGCGGCCACCTGCTCCTCGATGAAGGCCTTCGCGTCGAACATCATTCACCGACCGCCCTCGAGTCCTCGAGGACCCACTTCTTCATTGCATCCCGGTGGTCCCGCAGCTTCTCTGCGAGCCGTTCGTCCTTGACGGCGAGGATCTGTACCGCGAGGATCGCCGCGTTCTCCCCGCGGTCCAGGCCCACCGCCGCGACTGGCACGCCGGGGGGCATCTGGGACACGCTCAAGACCGCGTCGAGGCTGAGCTTCCCGCTCACCGGGACGCCGATGACGGGCTTCGTGGTATGCGCGGCGATCGTGCCCGGGAGGGCGGCCGAGAGCCCCGCGATGGCGATGAAGACCTTCGCGGGGGTATTGCGGATGAGCTCGCGGAGCAGGTCAGGGGTCCGATGGGCGGAGGCCACGACCATATCGTGCTCCACGCCGAATTCCTTCAGGATGGCGGCGGCTTTCTTGCCCACCTCCGCATCGCTCTTGCTCCCCAGGACGATGAGCACGTCAGCGGCCATCGTTGAGGACAAAGGGGCGCGGGAGATAAAGGCTTCCCGGGGCCCGCGGTGATTTCAGCTCTTCATGATGGCGAGAAGGAAGAGCCCGATGGCGGCAATCGCTCCGATGGCCGCGGCCAGGATCACGCCGAGGGATTGCACGAAGACGCCCCAGAGGCTTTCGTCCAGCGGGATCCAGTTCAGCAAGGAACTGGCCGCAAGGACGTAGATGACGCCGAGGGCGAGGCCGCCCCCGAGCAGTCCGCCGCCGATCTTGCGGCTCTTGCCGCTTCCGAAGTATGCCGTGAAGGCGCCCGTGATCACGAGGAAGAGCGCGAACGTCAGAATCAAGATCGTCAGAAAGGTCCACAGTTCGAAGGCAGAGAAGGCCATGCAAATCCCTCAGAACTTGATGCCGGTCAAAGTCTTCGTGTCGATGACGCCCGGGATGGATCGGATCTTGTCGACGACGACTTGGCCGAGGATGTTGAAGTCTTCCGCCTCAATCTTCGCGATCAGGTCGTACTCCCCGAACAGAGGGTGAAGCTCGACGATCTCCTTCACCTTCAGGAGTTCGTTGTAGACCTCGTGCTCCTTCGCGGGTGCGGTGCTAATGAGCACGAACCCGATGGCCATCCCTGGTCACCCGCGCCGGATACCTAATGTCTCCATATAACTCTTTCGACCCTCGCGCGCAATCAACGCTCGCGCAGAATCAGAAGGAGGCGTGCCGCCGCGCGCGTTTCAGAACCTGCGCCCAGGATGGAATGTTCGTCTGCGTGCCCTTCGTCTCGACGACGAAACTCGCGACGGCCGACGCCAGGATTCCGCATCGCCGCAGGTCGTAGTCTCGCGCGAGGCCCGCGTAGAAGCCCGCGCGGTACGCGTCCCCCGCGCCGGTCACGTCGACGACGCGTTCCGGCCGCACCCTCGGGACGCGGATTCGGCCCTCGCGGGTGATGAGGAGGCTCCCCTTTCTGCCCAAGGTCGCAACCACGACGGGGGCGTAGCGTAGCAGTCCCTCCGTCGAACCGACCCGAAGGAAGCGCTTCGCCTGGGCGATCTCGGCCTCGTTGCCGAAGAAGTACGTCGATCGCGAGAGGAGCGCCCGGAAGATCCTCGAGTTGTACACATAATGGATTTCCTGGGACGGGTCGAATGCGACCGTGCGCCCGAGGTGTTCCGCGTAACGGGCCACCTTGATGTAGTACTCGGGTCGGCCCGTGCCGATATGGACGAGCCGAACATCACGGACGCTGTGCTTGAGTACGGGGCGGTCCGCGATCGCCCGCATGGGCCCTTGGTCCACGATGGCCACTTGGTTCCCCTGCCGGTCTGAGAAAACCCAGGCCGAGGGGGTGCTTGCACCGTGGACGGTGCGGAGATCCGTAAGGTCGACCCCGTCCTCCTCGAGCGCGACCCGATAGTCGGCGGGAAAATCGGATCCGACGAAGGAGGCGAGGGACGACCGCACTCCCAGGCGCGCGGCGAACCGCGCGAGGTTGCCTCCCGTCCCCCCGAAATAGCGGCGTCGGTCGAGGATCTGAATCGAGGTGTTGGGCCGCGGCAGCCGCGGGACCGTGACGATGTAGTCCATCACGACATGGCCGAAGACGCCGAGGAAGTTCCTCACCACGCGTCGAGCCCCCGCTGGATATCGGAGAACCGCTCGAACGGGATGAAGTCGATGGCCTCCTCCCGGCACAAATCTGCGAGATCCCGCTTCGCGAAGACGAGGTCCGCCTCGATCGCCGGGCAGAGGTCCGAGTGGCCATCGCCCGCGTAGGCCACGCGGTATCCCTGGGCACGCAGCTCAAAGAGCCGGAGGAGCTTGCAGGTGCCGCATAGGGTGCACGTGGCGTCCGCCCACGGATATGTGATCTCGATTCGGCCGTCCGTGAAGCGCGTCCCGTTCGTGCGGACCGGAACCTCGACTTGCCACTTCCGGAGGAGATGGTCGACATAGAAGTCCAGCCCCTCGCTCACGATCTCCAGGCGCATCCCGCGATTCGCGCAATAGGCCGCGAAGCTCGGGAAGGTCTCGTCCATCCGGACGCGGCCGTCGACGAACTCCAACAGGTCGTATTTTTCCGCACGCACGAGCGCGAACTGCCGAATCATCGTGTCGCGCGTCCCGATCCTGCGGGCGCGGTGGAGCTCCTCGATTCTCCGCCACTCCGCCGGCGCGAACTCCGCGAGGATCGTCTCGGCGACGTCTTCCTGAGTGATCGTCCCGTCGAAGTCCGTGAGGACTGCTCGCTTCAAGGCAGGAGCTCCGTGTCTCTCGCCGACTAGGTCCCCTCGCCCCAGGAGCCAAGGTAGTCTCGCTGGGCTTTCGTCAGCGTGTCGATTCGGAGACCCATCGACTTGAGCGCGAGGCGGGCGACCTTGTTGTCGATGGCCTTCGGCACGGGGTGGACCTTCGGCCCGAGCCCCTTCGCCCGCTGCGCGAGGTAGGCGGCACAGAGAGCCTGGATCGAGAAGCTCATGTCCATGATCTCGACGGGGTGGCCTTGGCCCGCGGCGAGGTTGACGAGCCGCCCCTCGGCGAGCAAGTAGGCCCGCTTCCCTCCGGGGAATGTGTACTCGTCGACGAACTCGCGCACGCGGCGCTTGCCCTTCGCCACCCGCTCGAGGTCGGCCTTCGAAATCTCGTGATCGAAGTGGCCCGCGTTCGCGAGCACGACGCCATCCTTCAGGACGCCGAAGTGTTTGGCGGTGAGGACGTCCTTGCACCCCGTCGCGGAGACGATGAAATCTGCGCCACGGGCGGCCTTCGCCATGGGCAGGACCTCGAAGCCGTCCATCGTGGCCTCGATCGCCTTCACCGGATCGACCTCGGTGACGAGGACCCGTGCCCCCATGCCACGGGCCCGCGTCGCGATGCCGCGGCCGCACCACCCGTAGCCCGCGACGACGAAGTTCCTCCCCGCGAGGAGGAGGTTCGTGGCCGTCATGATCCCGTCGAGGGTGCTCTGGCCGGTCCCGTACCGGTTGTCGAAGAAGTGTTTCATCTTGGCGTCGTTCACATCGATGACGGGGAACCGGAGTGCGCCTTCACGTTCCATCGCCCGCAGGCGGGCAACGCCCGTCGTCGTCTCCTCGTTCGCGCCGCGGACGCCATCGAGGAGTTCCATCCGCTCCGTGTGGAGGAGGTGGATGAGGTCCGCGCCGTCGTCGATCACCAGGTCGGGCTTCAGGTCGAGGATCTTGTGGAGGTTGCCGTAGTATTCCTCCGGAGACTCCCACTTCTTGGCGTACACCTCCAGTCCATGGACCTCAGCAAGAGCCGCCGCGACACTATCGTCCGTCGAGAGTGGATTGCACGAGGCGAGCCGTACCTTTGCACCCGCTTCCTTGAGGGTGAGAGCGAGGACGCCGGTCTTCGCCTCGGTGTGTAGCGCCATGCCGAGTTTCAGACCCTTCAGGGACTTCGATCCGATGAGCTCTTCGCGAACCGCCTTCAGCACGGGCATGTGGACGCGGGCCCACTCGAGACGGCGCGCACCGCGCTCGACGAGTTCCGACACGATGCGAGCGAAGGTCCCCTCCCGTAATGTGCCTTTCGGTGTGGTTCGCCACGAGAAGTCGGCGGTTGCCAATTCCCTCCGGACCGACGAGGCTTTTCATACCTTTGAGACGATGGGGAACGGAATACCATGGCTCGAATCCAGGTCGTCGACGAAACCCGCGCCGAGGGGCCGCTCAAGGAGGTCTACGCCGAAATCGCGAGAAAGCGAGGCAGCGTCGCGAACGTCTTCAAGATCGAGAGCCTGAATCCCGCTGTGATGAGGGCGCACTTGGACTTCTACATGTCCATCATGTATGGCAAGTCCGGGCTGTCCCGCCAGCAGCGGGAGATGATCGCGACGGCCGTGTCGAACGCGAACGGATGCCATTACTGCACGACGCACCACTCCGAAGCCCTGTGGAAGTACATCAGGGACGATGCGACGATTCAAGCGGTCAAGGCGGACTTCGCCGCCGCCCCTGTCGGGCCGAAGGAGAAGGCGATGCTCGCGTACGCGATCAGGGTCACGAAGTTGCCCGCCGCGGTGAACGAGGTGGACATCGAGAGGCTGCGCCAGGCCGGTTTCTCCGATGCGGACATCCTTGACATGACGCTCGTCGCGAGCTACTTCAACTTCGTGAACCGCCTCGTGCTGAGCCTCGGCGTACGGCTCGAACGTGACGAGGATCGGGTGTACAAGTACTGAACGGCGGATCGGCGGACTGTTTTCCGAGGCGGGAGTCACGGATATCATCTGTGCGAATCACTGTCACGCCGGCAGGGCGACATCCAGGCCGTACTGGGCGGTAGGTATTCATCCTCCCGTGGTCATCGCCCTGCGAATCCCATGGCGCTGAAGGACAAGCTCCGCGTGGGCTGCAGCGGCTGGGGCTACGACGATTGGCTCGGCGGCTTCTATCCGGCGAAGACACCGAAGTCGGACTACTTGAAGCTCTACTCGAGCGTCTTCGACATCGTCGAGGTCGACTCCTCCTTCTATCGCCTCCCCGGGCCCGCGATGACGAAGGGCTGGCACAAGACGACGCCGCCGGGGTTCCTGTTCACGATGAAGATGCCCCGGCGGATCACGCACGAGAAGAAGCTCAAAGGGGTTTCCGAGAATCTCGGCTGGCTCTACGCGTCCGCGAAGGAGCTGCGGGAGAAGTGCGGCCCGCTCGTCGCCCAGCTCCCCCCGTCCGTCAAGTACGACACCCACTGGTCGCTGATGCAGGATTTCGTGAAGGGCTTCGATGCGAAGTACCCCCACGCGGTCGAGTTCCGCCACAAGTCGTGGTTCCGCGACGATGTCTACGGGCTCCTGCGCGATCGGAATGTGGCGATGGTCTGGACGGAGAACCAGTACCTGCGGAGCCCCGCGGACGTCACGGCGGATTACGTCTACCTGAGGCTCGTTGGCGACCGCGAGATCACGGAATTCAAGGAGAAGCAGAAGGACAAGTCCGTGGAGATGCGCGCCTGGTACAAAGAGCTCGAGGCGTCGGCCGACTCCGTGAAGGGGGCCATGGTATTCTTCAACAATCACTATGCGGGCTTCGGACCCGCGAGCGTGAACGAGTTCCGCCGGCTCGCCGGACTGATGGAGTACGAGTTCCCGGTGAAGGCCGGAGCGGCGGCGGGCCAGAAAAGCCTCGGAGATTACGGGCCTCCGTGAGGTGCGGGTCCCGTGTGGGCGCAAGGTTGTTAGGCCGCGTCGCGTTCGAGCCTTGGGGAACGGTCCCTGGCCCGCGTCATCTTCCACGTTGACATGGACGCTTTCTACGTCAGTGTGGAGCGACGCGAGGACCCCGATCTCGTCGGGAAGCCCGTGATCGTGGGCGCGGATCCCAAGGGCGGGAAGGGCCGGGGGGTTGTCATGGCTTGCAGCTATGAGGCTCGCGAGCTCGGCATTCGCAGTGGCATGCCGATCAGCATGGCCTGGCGGAAGTCCCCGGACGCCGTCTACCTCCGCCCGAACTACGACCTCTACGGGTCCGTGTCGGAGAGCGTGATGCACGTCCTCCGGGAGTACGCGGATGTGCTCGAGCACGTCAGCATCGATGAGGCGTTCCTCGACGTGTCGCAGAGGGTCTCGGGGTTCGACGAAGCGGAGGGCTATGCACGACGGGTGAAAGCGGCGGTCCGGGAACGCGAGGGGCTTGCGTGCACGATCGGCGTCGCGCCAAACAAGTCCGTGGCGAAGATCGCCTCCGACCTCGCGAAGCCGGATGGGCTGAACGTCGTCCGGCCGGAGGACATCGGCGGATTCCTCGATCCCCTACCGGTAACGAAGATTAGCGGCGTGGGACCGAAGACGGCAGCGGTCCTCGAGCACGCAGGCGTGCGCACGATCGGGGAGCTCGCTCGCTTTCCGGGCGCGGACCTGAAGAAGCTTCTCGGGAAGAACGCGGTCTGGCTCTGGGGCATCGCGCGCGGCGTCGAACAGATGCCCGTGGAAGAGCGACCCGATCCCAAGTCCGTCAGCGTCGAGCGCACGTTCGACCGGGACGTGTCGGACTGGGGCGTCCTGAGGGAGGTCCTCGCGGACATCGCGCACAACGTCTTCCTGCGCGCGAAGGCCCAAGGGGCCGCATTTCGCACCGTTGGCATCAAGATCCGCTTCGAGGGCTTCCGGACGCATATGCGGGAGCGGACGTTGCCGTCGCGCGTTCTCGACGAGACCGTCTTGACGCGGGTGTCCCTTGACCTAGCGAAGGAATTCGAGGGCTCTGGGAGGAAGGTCCGGCTCCTGGGCGTGCGGGTCGCGAGCCTCGAGCGGCCCAGGACGCGGCAGCCCCAGCTCACGGCGTTCGAGGACGAATCCCCCAGGTGACCGCCCGGCCGCTTAGGGCGAGACGGGGACGGCCTGCTCGACCGCCTCGCGCTCGAGCTTGTGGAAGAACAGCCAGAACATTGCCGTGCCCAGTGCATAGAGCGCCGTCGTCACGAAGAACGGCAGGTCCAGGTGGATCGTGAGGAGATAGCCGCCGAGGGTCGTGCTCACCGCGAACGGAAGGCGAAAGGCGGCGCCGGTCACGGCGGATGCCGAGGCTCGCTCCGACTCGTCGACCGTGGACATGAGGAAGGAGGACGCCACGGGCCAGCTCATGTTCATGAGGAGATTGCGCACGACATACAGCGTCCCGACAACGTACAGGTTCATGGCGATGGGGATGAAGAACAGGACGAACGTGGCGGCAGACTGGACCGCGACGATGGATCGGACCATGCCGTATTTCCGCGCGAGGAGAGGAGCGACGAGAAAGGACGCGGCCATGACGACGCTTGAGAACGCGAGGAGGGGCCCTGTCGTCGATTCTGCGAGGCCGAACTTCAGGAAAAACCAGAGGGTGAACAGCGGGATGATTAAGCCGGCGCCGAGGCCAATGATGAAATTCGAGGCGAAGAACTTCGTGAGGATCGGTGCCGACTTCCTCGGCAGCAAACCTCGTCGCCCCTGCGGTTCTTGTCTTGCGCCGACGGCTACGCGGAAGACGCCCAACGGAACCACAACCGACACGGCCGCGGCGATGCCAAAGGCGGGCCGGTAAGCTAGGGTCACGTCCGCGGACCCACCCGCAAGGACGACATCGGGAAGGATCGCGAGGAGGCTCCCGGCTGCGAAGGCGAGGCTGGAAAAGAAGAAGCTCAGGCTGAAGGCCGCCGTTCGCGTGTCGGTCTTCGTCGCCTCGGCCAGTAGGGCACTGAAGGTCGAGAAGCTGAGGGCCTCCGCGACCCCGAGGAGGGCCGCCGCGGCGAGGAAAACTCCATACGTATCCCCCAGGGCGATCGCAGTCATCGCGATGACGAGCCCGATCCCACCGAAGATCGTCATCCTCCGCCGGCCATACCGATCCGCGATTACTCCGAAGGGAATGACCAAGGCCACGGACGTGACGCCCGTGACCGTGAAGAACGTCCCGGCGAGGACCGAGCCCAGGCCAAGGCGTTCCATGTACACGGGCATCGCGACGCTGAGGAGGCCGATGGGCACCGAGGCGATGCTGGACGCGGCTACGAGGAGGCGGGCGTCCCGGTCTAGGGCGCGGAACTGGAGGATCCTCGACCAGAGGGGTGAGGCCACGGCCGCAGCAAAGCCCTCGTCTCCTTAACGCTTCGCACGGGGCTTGCGCGGCTTCGCGGGCGGAGGCCGGATACCGACGTTCCGCGCGAGGCGTCGGACCTCCTTCTCACTCATCCAGAAGACCTTCAGGTACTCGTAGAGTTCCAGGTCCGACATCCCGAGACGACGACCCTCGGCCACGCAGGTCTTGTAGGCCTCGATCTCCGTCGGCAGATCTGGATACTCGAACCCGTCCTCGAACAGCTCCATCCCCTCGCGGAACTGACGGACGTGTACGAGCTCGTGCACGATGTCCAGGTAGATTTCTCGCGGCTCCCCCGTCCGCAGGTAGTGGGTGGAAACCATGAGGTGACCATCCGCGTCGCTCACTCCCATGAATCCCCACCGCGAGGAAAAGAACTCCACTTTCAGGGATCGCAACGCGGCCTTCGTCTTGGGGCCGAAGATCGCCTTCACGGCGGGCACGCGTTCGAAGCCGCGGAAGTAGTCGGTGAACCGATCGTACTCAAGACGGATGTTCCGAGGAATCCGCACGTCGGGGAGCCTGGTGGACTTGCTCATCCAATTCCCTGGTCGGCGTCCGCAGGGAACTGAAGCATCGCGGCATTAAGAGGCTTCGCGTCAGCGTCCTCCCACGACGCCGGCCTCCACGCTCTGGACTTGCGGGAGATACTCCGTGAGGAGTTGCCAGGAGACCCCTTCATTCCGACTGTAGTAGAGCTGGCCCGTCGTCGTGCCCACGTAGACGCCGGCGGGGTCACTCCAATCCGTGCGGAGGGCGTCCCGGAGGACCGTGAACCACGCGTTCTTCTGCGGCAATCCTTTCGCGAGTCGCTCCCACCGCGAGCCGCCGTCCTTCGTGCAGTACACGGCCATGGCGCCCTTCGGGGTGACCCGATTGTAGTCGCCGACGAGCGGCACGCTGTACACGGTGCCCGCGTCGTGCGGGTGCGCCGCGAGGGCGAATCCGAACGGAGCCCCCGTGCTCTTGCTCACGGGGAGCGCCTTCTCGATCTTCGACCAAGCCGCGTCGCCCCTCTTCCGGCGGTACATCCCCACGTGGTTCTGCTGGTACACGGTGGCGGGGTCCTGCGCGTCCCGGACCATCTTGTGCACGCACGTGCTAAGGTCCTCCGTCGCGAAGACCTCCTGCTTCCCGTAGCGCCGGATGCCTTTGTCGTACATGCGCCACGAGATTCCCCTGTCGTTCGTGGCGAAGATTCCGGCCGCGGAGATCCCGATGAGCATGCGCTTCGGGTCGCGGGGGTACGGGAGGATCGTATGGAGGCAGAGCCCGCCCGCCCCCGGATCCCACTTGTCCCGGCCCGGCCAATAGTTCAAGGCATCGACGGAGGCCCACGAGTTGCCGTCGTCGTCGCTCCGGAAGAGGCCCGCGGGCTCGACCCCGGCCCAGACGTCCCCGTCGTGGCCGGCCTGAACCTGCCAGATCCGCGTCACCGTCAGGCCGGACTCTTTCGAGTACCTCGGCCCCTCCTGGCCCCGCTTCCACCTGTCGCCGAAGTTCGTGGAGCGCATCACGATGGGGCCCCAGTGCTCGCTCGTGACCCCCGCCCAGATCGTCTTCCCGTCCCGCGGATCCAGGATTGCGTGTCGGATCACGTCGCCCGCGAAGTACGGCCCGCGGGACTTCCATCGCTTTCGGTCCCGCGATGTGAACAGAAAGAGTCCTTTCCTGGTCCCGGCCAGCACGACCGTGTCGCCCTTCCTCACGTCCGCCAGATCAACCACCCGCAACGGAGGGTAGGATGTACACGATATCCCCGTCCCGCAGCTGGACCGCGTCCGGGTCGAGGTGCGTGACGGGTTCCTGGTTCACGAACGCGAGGACGTATCGGCGTAGCCGTCCCTGGTCATCAAGGATCCGGTACCCGAGGCCCGGGAACCGATCGTCCAGCTTCCCGATCGCCTCCGCGAGGGTCGCGGCCTGGAGTTCCACCGCCTCCCTTCCCCGCGTGTACTCCCGGAGCGGGTAGGGCACCGTGACCTGGATGTGCACGTCCTCCCTCATCGCCTCCGGGGATGCCCGGGATGGCATTTCAAACTTCGGAAGAAATCGATCCGAGGGCTGGCTCAATCGGAGGCACCAAGCGATTTATCTTTCCCTCGGTTCTCCGCGCTCGATGGCCCTTGACGATGTTCTTGTGATCGGAGCTGGACACAACGGGCTCGTCGCGGCGGCGTACCTCGCGCGGGCGGGACTCCGGACCCTGATCCTCGAGCGACGCCCCGTCGTCGGAGGGGCATGCGTCACGGAGGAGTTCCACCCCGGGTTCCGCGCGAGCACCCTCGCCTATGCGTGCGGTCTCCTCCGGCCGAAGATCAAGGAGGACCTGGAGCTACCGCGGTTCGGGCTCGAAGAACACCCCTTTGATCCATCCCTGTTCCTCCCGTTCCCCGACAAGCGGTACCTGCTCTACCGAGCCGACATCGGCTCGAACGAGCGCGAGGTCGCGAAGTTCTCGAAGGCCGATGCCCGGTCCCTCGCGAAATACGAGCGGTTCTGGAAGGAGTTCGCCGAGCTCATGGAGCCCCTCCTCCTCGTGCCGCCGGTCTCGCTCGCGGACCTCTCCGCCCTGATGGGAGATCCCGAGGCCGAGGACCTCGTGAGGCGCGTCGTCTTCATGTCGGCCGCCGACCTCCTCGATGACTTCTTCGAATCCGAAGAGGTCAAGGCGTCCTTCGCGACAGGCGCCCTCGCCGGCACCCCCGCGGGACCCCGCACGCCGGGGACGGCCCTCGTGTTGGGCTACCATAGCCTGGGAGACATCGCCGGTCAACGTGGCGTCTGGGGGTGGGCCCGCGGCGGCATGGGGGCGATCTCGGAGGCCATCGCTCGGGCGGCGCGCCACTTCGGCGCGGAGATCCGCACGGGAGCCGCCGTCTCTCGGATTGTCGTCCAGGACGGGAGGGCGACCGGGGTGGAACTGGCTTCCGGCAAGAAGATCCCCGCCCGCGTGATTGTGAGCAACGCTGATCCGAAGCGAACCTTCCTCGGGCTGGTGGGGCCCGATCGGTTGCCCGAGGACTTCGTAGGGGCCGTAGCGAGGATTCGGATGGAATCCTCCTCCTTCAAGCTCAACCTGGCGCTCCGGGAGTTGCCGGACTTCCGCGCGATTCCCGGCGCGAAGCTCCAGGACCACCACCGTGGGCTCATCGACATCGCGCCTTCCGTGGACTACCTCGAGCGGGCCTACGACGATGCGAAGTACGGCCGCCCGTCTCGCGACCCCTTCCTTGAGTTCGTGATCGAATCGGCGAACGATCCAAGCGCGGCTCCCCCGGGGATGCATTCCCTCACGGTGTCCGCAAAGTTTGCGCCCTTCGACCTCGCGGCGGGCGCATGGGATCGGGAAGGCGAGGCCTTCTCGGAACGGATCGTGGAAAGCCTCGAGGACTACGCGTCGAACATCCGGGGCGCGATCCTCGCGCGAGACTGGCGCACCCCCCTTGAGATGGAGCAGGAGTACGGCCTGACCCGCGGAGACGTCTTCCACGGCTCGATCCTGCCGTATCAGATGTTCGCCTTCCGGCCGCTCCCTGGCTGGTCTCGCTACCGCACGCCCATCAAGGGCCTGTACCTGTGCGGCGCCGGCACGCATCCTGGAGGCGGAGTCATCGGCGCTCCGGGTCACAATGCTGCGATGGCAGTCCTCGAGGATTGGCCCGCCTTCCGGAAGCTGTGATCCTCAGCCTCGGAGTTGCGCGCGATACGGGTCCAGGAAGCCGGAGTCGCCCGACTCGATGAAGTTGCGCAGGCACACGAGCAGGTCGGACCAGCGACCCCGGTGCTTCAGGATCTCGCCCGATGCGCCCTCCTCGTAGCCCGTGGCGGTGAAGTAAATGGCGGTGCCGCTCGCCTTCGTCTCCAAATCGAAGGACAGATTCAGGTCGCCGCGAGGCCGGGACCAGCCCAGCACGAGCCGTCGATCCGGCTCGAAATCAAGGACGCGGTCCGGCCCGTCTCCGTCGCCCAAGGAGAACCCGCCTCCTTTGACGAGTTCAACGCGGGCCTTGCCTGCGGGCGCGCCCCCGGTGGACCAGTGGTCGACTTGGCCGGGGTCCGTGAGGGCCGAGAACACTCGCTCGGGCGTTGCGTCGACGATGCACGCGAGCCGAAGGTCCGTGCGGTCGACGGCCGCGTGGTCGGGCCGCAGGCTGTCGCTCCGGTTCTCCGCGATCGCCTTCAGGTTGCCCAGGCAGACGCGCCAGGCATCGTGGACCGTACCGCACGTGCTCTCGTTCGTGGGCACGCCTCGGTGGAGGGCCCGCAGGGTCGTGGCGCCCGCGCCGTCATCCTCGAGATCGTACGAGACCCTCGTCGGAGAACCGCGAATCGGCCAGGTGAAGCCGAAACGGCGGAGGGCTTCGCCCTCGTCGATCGTCGTCTGCCATCCGCGGCCCTCGGGGAGGACGATGCAGGTCTCGCCGCCGAACATGAAGCTGCCTCCGACCTTCGGCTCGATCCGGGCCCAGCCGCAGAACCAGCGGGCCAGATGCTCGATGCGCAGAAGTCGCTCGAAGACGACAGGTCGCGGGGCACGGATGCGCATGCGGAACGTGTACTCGAAGGACATCGGCGCGACGGCAGAAGCGCGCTGGCCCCTTCAACTTGAGGCCTCGCCAGGCCGCCCAGCGGGAGCATCTATTTGGCCCGCGAGGGCTTCCCGCGACGACGATGGGCTTCCGATTCGCGGTCCTGGGGGCCGGACGCCAAGGCACGGCGGCGGCCTACGATCTCGTGACGCGAGGCGACGCGGACTCCGTCGCGCTCGCGGACATCGACCTGCGGGGCGCGCGGCGTGCCGCGCTGCGCGTGAATCGGCTCACCGGGAGGAAGGTCGCAATGCCGATGCGCGTCGACGTGACGAACACCGACTCGGTCCTCCGCGCCCTGAAGGGGATCGACGCGTTTGTCAGCGGCGTCCCGTACCGGCACAACCTCGGCCTCGCTCGGTTGGCGCTGCGGGCCAAGGCCGGCATGGTCGACCTCGGCGGCAACACGGCGATAGCGCAAAAGCAGCTTGCCCTCGACGACCGGGCGCGACGCGCCGGGGTCGCGATCGTTCCAGATTGCGGTATGGGGCCCGGGGCCAACCTCAACCTAGCCGTCCATGCGATGTCCTTCCTGGATGAGCCGGAGGAGGTCCGGATTTACGATGGCGGCTTGCCTGAAAGGCCGGTGCCGCCGTGGGATTACGAGCTCACGTTCCACGTCGCGGGGCTCACGAACGAGTACACGGGGAGCGCCACGTTCCTCCGAGCTGGCCGCCCGGTCCAGATCCCTGCCCTCACGGAACCGGAGGAGATCGAGATCCCACCCTTGGGGAGACTCGAGGCCCTCGTCACCTCCGGCGGCCTCTCCACGATGCCCTGGAGCTATGCGGGGAAACTGCGCACCCTCGAGAACAAGACCCTGCGGTACCCGGGGCACTGGGCCCGCATCCGGGCCTTCGCCGACCTCGGGTTGTTCTCGGAGCAGCCGATTGTCGTCGCGAAGACGGAGATCGCCCCGCGCGATGTCTTCCACGCGCTCTTCGCGCCTCGGGTCACGCCTCGGCAGCCTCGCGATATCGCGGTGATCCGCGTCGTCGCGCGGGGGAGGCGGGGAAGCCGGCCGTCGGAGGCGGTCGTCGAACTGTTCGACCGGTATGACGACGTGACCGGGTTTACGGCGATGGAGCGCGTGACAGGATGGCACGCCGCAATCGTGGCGGGGATGATTGCACGGGGCGAGATTCCTCCGGGGGCCCATTCCGTCGAGCGCGGAGTGCCCTCGGGACGATTCATCGAAGAGGCGCGCCGGCGCGGGCTGAAGATCACGGCGAAGGTCGAATGAGCCGCCCGCGCCTTGCAGATATCCTTAATCCGGTAGGTGCCGTTGGCCGGCGCCGCAGACCTTCGTCTCGGTCGTTGGTCTCGTCCACGGAGGCTCATCCACGCCACAAACGTTCGACATGAACCTGATTCAACGAGGGGCGCGCCTGCGGCGATCCCCGTTCTTCGAGGCGACGTTGCGGGCCGGGTGCAGGGCGTACACGGTGTACAATCACATGTTCCTGCCCTCGTACTACGACGACCCCGAGGCTGAGTATCGTCACCTGCTGGAGCACGTCACGCTCTGGGACGTGGCCGTCGAACGGCAGGTCGAGATCGCGGGTCCGGATGCGTTCGCCCTCGCGAGTCTCTTGACCCCCCGGGATCTCAGCGATTGTCCGGTCGGGCAGGGTCGGTACGTCGTGATCACCGACCAGGATGGAGGGATCATCAATGACCCTGTCTTGATGCGCCTCGGGGAGAACCTCTTCTGGCTCTCCGTCGCCGACAGCGACGTCCTGCTCTGGGCCAAGGGGGTCGCCGTGCGGGCCGGGATGGACGTCCGGATCCGGGAGCCCGACGTATCGCCCCTTCAGGTGCAAGGGCCGAAGTCGAAGGATGTCGTGCACGCGCTCTTCGGCGACGCGATCCTCGACTTACCGTACTACGGTTTCATCGAAACGGCCGTGGACGGCATCCCGGTTGTCGTGACGCGCACGGGCTGGACGGCGGAGCTCGGTTACGAGATCTATCTCCGAGACGGGAGCCGCGGTCTCGAGCTCTGGGACAGGGTCATGCACGCCGGTAAGCCCTATCAGATTAGGCCCACCGGGCCGTCGGACATCCGCCGGATCGAGGCGGGCATCCTCAACTACGGGATCGATATGACGCTCGAGAACAACCCCTACGAGGTCGGCCTGGGCCGGCTCGTGGACCTCGAGAAGAGGTCCGACTTCATCGGCAAGGGCGCGCTCACCCGCATCAAGGCCGAGGGCGTGCGTCGGAAGCTCGTGGGCGTGGAGATCGAGGGCCCGCGGATCGAGCTCAACATGACGCGATGGCCGGTGCTCCGCGAGGGTCTCTCAATCGGGTACGTGACCTCGGCCATCCATTCGCCGCGGCTCAGGCGGAACATCGGCTATGCGATGGTACCCATGGAGGCTGCGAAACTCGGCACGAAGCTCGTGGTTTGCATGCCGTCCGAGGAACGTGCGGCCACCGTCGTGCCAAAGCCATTCGTAGACCCGAAGAAGCAGATTCCGAAGGGCTAGAGTCCCCTCGCGGCACCATGTTGTGTCGTCCCAGTTGTCAACCGATCTGCGGTTTGCTCGCCGCTCGCCACCCAGCGGAGTACCTACCGCCGGTTCCGGACCCGGGACCGCTCGGGCCGTGCCGGGGATGGGAATTCGAAGCCTTCTCGCGAATACGCTTGCGACCGGGGACCGACTCGGCGAAGGGGTCGACGCGGTTTGGATGCTCGTCTTTCGGTCGGAATCGTCAACACCATGACCGGGAACGTCACGTGGGGTCTCATCGACAGCATCATGAGGATGTATAGCAACGTCCTGCGTCGCGCCGAGACCGATCGTATCCCGACGGTCCGCGCGGTACTCCACTCTGGCTCCGCCGATGTCCAGGTTTTGATCCGCAGGGTGGCCTTGCGCCTTAACGACTCTCTCGCTCAGGGTCCTCCCGGCTTGCGCCGGACCAACGCGACGGCCGCCACGACAAGGGCCAGAGCCCCGAGCCCAATGGCGATGTAGCCGAGGACCGAGGCGGTGTTCAACGCAGCCGCGCCCGCCGGATCCAGAGTCACCTCCGGGACGACCTGGACGATGCCGACCATGCCGACCCAAGACTGGCCGACAAGGTAGGCGTGAAGCTTGCAGAAGTACACGTAGGTTCCAGGTGTGGTGTAGGTGTGGGAGAAGTCGTCTCCCGGTAGCATGAACGGCGGCGGCCCCGGCGGCCCCGGCGGCGGGAAATCCGGGCTTGAGTCCCAGACGATCGTGGCCCCACTCGATCCGGTGATGGTGTGAGGTTCCGTCGGGTTCATGAGCGTCCAGCGGACGGTCGTCCCCTGCGGGACCGAAAGATCGGCGGGCGCAAACGCCTGTTGTGCGAAGACCGAGTCGCCGAAACCGGCGATCGCATTGACGATCGGGGAGGTCACCGCGCCCGTCGTGATGGTCAGGGTGCCTTCCATTCCGGGGTGAATCTTGCAGAAGACCGTATAGGTCCCCGGGGCCAACGTACTCGTGTCCAGGTCGAAGACCGAACCCGGACCGAGAAGGCGGCCCGGACCGATGTCGGCCAAGGCGCCCTCGGGCGTGAACAGAGGACTCGAGTCATAGACGAAACTGCCGTTTCCTAACCGCTCCGAGGAGGTGACCGTATGGGCACCGCCGATGGTGTTCCAAGTGACCGTGTCGCCCGGATTGATGACGATTGTCCCCGGGTCGTAGCCGTTGAACCAGACGACGCCGGTCGTGAACGAGACATCCGCGATCTCACCGCCGACCTTGACCGTGTACGTCGTCTGAGCCGAAACGGGCGACGCCAAGGCCAAGAACCACACGAAGGTCGACGCCACAACTACCGAAACGAAGCGAACGCGCAAGCTCGAACGTGCCATCGGTCTTCCCCCCCGTCTGCCGCAGGGAACGGTGGATGGGATATTTAAGCCTGAGCGGTGGGCGGGGATCCGGACGACGAGAGAGTTCCCCGACTTCACAATCGAAATTCTCTGCGAGACCCCGGAGGCCGAACTCCTTGGCTCGGAGGACCGCTGACCGTCGTCGAAGAGGAAGTTCCGAACCGCGCCACAGCTCGATGAGCGGGTGGTCTAAAAGGAAGTCGTGGTGAGAGCCCTTTTCCTGGGTCGCGCTCTCGGATTGTTTCAGCGTTGAGATCGGAAGGCAGCGATGATGGCTGGCACACTTAGCGGACAGTTTCCGGGCCCTCCACGCAAGGACGAAAGAGGTAGCGACCAAGGCACTGAAAACGACAGCGAAGGTCGCCTCCGTCGGCAACCATCGAAGAACGGATGTAGCGACAACGACGAGCGCGGTGATGCCCAGTGGCAAGGTGATCAGCGAGTACGCCCTACGTGCGCTCCGACGATCGCTCGATTTCTGTCACCCGTTCGACCTTGTCCGACGGCTGGACTCAGGAATTACAAGGGAATCATTAGGCAGCGGCGATCGATGAACAAATCGACTTCGGTAACCGCGCAAGGACGTGGAATGGACCGCGTGATTCTGGAACCGGTCAACATCAAGTCGACAATCCGGAAGGATACGAAAGGGAGGACTTCAGCAGGGCCTAATCAGGATCGCGTAGAGGTTCACCACAAGGCGCGATCGAGCGAGATTGCCGCAGCTCACGGTTCGACCCGAATAGTTAGGACCCGGTGGCCTAGGCCGCGGCGCGTGCATCTCGTATGCGTTTCAGGGCCCTGTGCCACCAAACACCGATGGCCGCTTTTGCCGAGGTCGACCCGAGTAGATACCCACCGAAGACGACGAAACTGAGGAGCCCGGACAAGAGCGCATCGTCTCCCCAAACCCCCGTTACCCAAGTTAGCAGGGCCGTTAGGCCTAGGTACGCCGGCACCGCGAGGTAGACATCCGCAAACGCTCGGAGCCACACCGGGGCGTTCGGGATCGGGGCACCACGGATCATGTCGGGCAAGAATCGACGGAGGAGGAGGAAGCCCACCGCGGCCCCCAGGGCAGCCGACAGGGCAAGAAGCAGGAGAAGAAATGCTGCATATTGATCCTGCGAGTACCCGCCGAAGAGGTACTCGGCGACAACCAGATCCAAACGACTGGGCGTTAGCCAGCCGGGATCCTGCGCGATGAAGCGCTCGATTATGAACGGGCGTGCCAACCACGGCACGATGAAAACCGCAACGAGAAAGAGCGGGAAGGCTAGATGCAGCGGACGAACGGCCCCCGGTTCTTCGCACGCACCTCCCGTCGCCGACGCTCGAGCCAGCTCGCCATTGTTCACCCGCCTAATATCCATCGATTCTCAAGTTCCGGCCGCCGTACCATAGGCGCCACCATTGGGGGAACCTGAAGACAACTTGGTAATGGCTCCACCAAAGATCGGCTTCGTCGACGTCGACGAGCCCCGGAAACCCGATTACTCGGCTGTCGTCCAACATCCCCTGCATTGCCATAGAATAGCACGTCGCCATCAGGACGGTTCCGGCAGTAGTACCACGCAATGTATCCGCAAGAACTTCCCACGAGAGAAGTTGGCCGGATATCAAACATCCCGTCCGGGACGCCGTGCCCGACGATGACCACGGTCCCCCTGACTCCTGAGCTGACCGCCGCAAGATCATCGACGGAAGTACCTCTTATCACTTCCGCAAACGGCACCAATCCTCTGAACTCGACAACCGTGTACGAGATGGCCTCATCCTATCCGAGTGCAAACACGGTCACCTTTCTGCCAGACACGAAGTCGCTGCCAGCCGACGCCCTCGCAGTAGGAACGAACAACAGGACCGCGGCGACGACAACTGCCACAACCGGAGTTGCGTGTGCTGCCCAGCCCCGCAGGACTTCCGCAACCCTCACCGCCGGTCCCGTTGCGCCGGCAGTCCGGAGAAGACATCCTCCGAATCTTCGTGGACACGGATAATCGCGACGCTGTCGGGGACCCCGTGGCGGGGCTCATCCTCGAATTCCCGACCGCCCTCTTTGCGATTGGTGGGGCGATCCTCGTCCCGTTGGTGAGGCGTTGGAGCTTGTCGAAGAAGTCGCGCAGAGCGCGCATGGGCGAGGGCGATCCGTGCCAGTCCGGAAAGCCTTGAATCCGACGACCGAGTCGAAAAAACGAGAGCCAGACGCGTAGGCCGGGCCAAGACATGCTGATTTCTAGTAAATTGTTTGATCTAGTATCGTCCCTCTAGTAGTAGGAATTAAGTAGATAGTATCCCTTCCCTTTTTCGTATGGGATTCGCCAAGAAGGTGAAGGTGACCCGCCACGGCCAGACGACGATCCCGAAGGAAGCCCGAGAGAAGTTCGGAATCGACGTGGGGAGCGTCCTGGAAGTCCACACGACCGACGACGCGATCGTGTACCGGCCGATCCCGCGACTGGAGGACTTGGCGGGGAGCCTCTCGAAGTACGCATCCGTGAGGAAGGTGAAGGAGAGTCTCGACCGGGCGCGAGGAGACGAGGATTGATCGAGGTCCTCGACACTCGGTTCTTCATCGAGCACTTCTTCTCCGCGGATTCCACGGTCCGGGAAAAGACCCGGAACCGCGTCACGGAACTCCGGAGGAGGAAGGAGGGGGTTGTGCCCCTCATCGTCGTTGCGGAGTTCGCGGATCAGGCATGCCGGTTTGCGGGACGGAGAGAGGCGGAGGAGAAATCGCGAGCGATTGTGGAGAGCGGGCTCCAGGTCAGCCCTCTTGACCCCGCAATGGCAATCGCCGCGGGTGCCCGCCGGTGCTCGAACCGCCGCGTCCCGCTTGCCGATTGCATCGTCGCGACGGTGGCCGACTCCCTCGGGGGTCAGGTCGTGTCGGACGACACCCACTTCAAGCAACTCCGAGGGATTCGCGTCAGATGGCTGTGAGCTGCAAGCGCTTTCCGATCGATACTTGGCTTTGCAGGAGAATGCGATGGATGGAGTGTCGCTCACCCGTTCTCGCAGCCTTCAAGTAGAGAGATTCTCGCCTTCATAGGGCCCGATTCCCGGAGGCCGAGCGCCGCAAGCTCCACAAGAAGATGTGCATGGAATTTTCTTCGCTGTTGGGGGCCGCGGCAATAGGTTTAAGTGGTCGGATATCCGTATATATGGACGAGAAACAATCCATATGGACGAATTCGAGTCCATTATTCCGCCTTCGGGGCTTGACGACGTATTAGGCTCGGCAGCGCGCACCCGTGTCGCAAGACTCCTCGTGGAACTCCCAGACAAGGAATTCACCGGTCGGGAGGTTGCCCGTCTTCTGGGAATGAGCCATTCGACGGTTCTCAGTGCTCTCCGTGTCCTCACAGACCGGGGCTTGATCAGCGAACGAGTCCTGGGGCGGGCGCATGTTTTCCGCGTCAACCGCGGTTACTTCCTGTACAACACCCTCGCAGTTCTCTTCCGTTCGGAACGGCGACAAGGGCGGGACGTCGCAGACCTTATTCGGTCGTTCTTGGGAGCAGGTTCGACCTCCGTGATTCTATTTGGAAGTCGGGCAAGAAAGACCGCCCGGAGGAGCAGTGACATCGATCTCTTGGTGGTTTCCAAGAACGTTCATGATACGGAGGAGGCGCTTTCAAGGCTCCGTGCCGAAGTCCGGCGGCGATTCGGGCTGGAGCTCGATGCGAAAGTCCTGACGGCGGAGCAACTGAGATCGAAGCTCGGGGCGCCCTTTGTCAGGGCTGCTCTGGCCGAGGGCTTACTGATTGAAGGGGTTCCCCTTGAGAAGGTGAGAGAAACTGGCACCTAGGTCGCGTTTCGTTGACAAGGTGAAATACCACAACTATTTGCGGAGGTCGGAAGAATTCCAACGCGCCGCCAACAGCGCCGCTGAAAGGGAGGACTGGGACGCTGCTGTCGCCAATGCGGTCCATTCCGGAATCTCGATGGCGGATGCAGTAGCCGTGTTCTACTTGGGAAAGCGATCGGTAGCTCAGGCCCACGAAGAATCCGTGTCGCTCCTGGGACAGCTGGATGTCGACAAGAAGGAGGTTCGGAGGGCGGCTTCGCACCTGACCGAGCTTCTGAAGGTGAAGAATCTCGCAGAGTACGAGGAGCGCCTGTTGGCCCGACAGGATTCAGAACAAGCGATGAAACACCTCGACCGGTTCAAGACATGGGCGCGTCGCAAGTTGCCCTCAGTGCGGTGAAGCACTCCCCGAAGAGCCTTCGCTCGACACGGAGAGCATGCTGGGTCGAATGAGTGCGCCGAAGGGACGCCCGTGTTCGCGCAGCGGCCGAGACCAAAGCCTACTTAAACCACCGCCCTTCTCGCCCTCCATATGGCCCGCTTCCCGGAGGCCGAGCGCCGGCTCCTGCACAAGATGATCTGTATGCAGTGCTGTCCTGAAGGATAGCCAGCATTTTCATTCACGATACGAGATTTTTTTCTTCTGTGCTTGACTGCGCGCGGTCTTTTCGCTCGATGCCATGAGGCCTACCGGGTTGGATCAACTCGTCGCTGCGCGAGGACAGTCGAACAGCCGAAAGGTTCAATCCACTTCGCACGGCGTCGGTGTCCCAAATGTGCCAGTCGGTGCTGCACGTGCCTACCGGTCCTTCGGTCTCCTCGCATTCTCGATGGTCCGAGGCGACGATGCGTCGCGCGGGAAACGGGTCATCATCTCCCCTCATGGTTCGTGTTCTAGGGCTTGTCGCGATGAAGCCGCATCGGTCGCCCGTCCAATCCCAGAAAGTTGAGCGGACTTGATCGAGCCTTGTCAATCGGGAAAAGACCGGTTGCGAGCCCTTCCGTGGCGAGGACCCGGCGCCGTCGCAGCACGAACACGGTTCGACTCACTGCACGATGAAGATGCCATACATGCCCATTTGACCGTGGCCAGGTACCTGACAGAGGTAGTAGAACTGTCCCGCCGAACTGGCCGTGAACGTCACGCTGCCTGTCCCGCCAGGGAACAGGGGGTCCGCGCCGGATCCGATCGCGGCCCCGAACATCACGGGCGCATCAGACCTCAGCTCACTTACGACTGCGAAGTTGTGCGGTATCTGGCCTTGGTTCGTAAAGATGACCCGCACCACGTCGCCGACGCCCACCGTGATATTAGGTCCGGGGGACGTAATCTGCTGGCCTTCCAGGGCGAATCCGAAGGCCCCCTGGAGCTCCCCGCTGACGATTCGGATCTCCACGTCTACGGGTCCCTCGACGGGCGGCGCCGCGGGCTGGACGATCAAGACGAGGGCGACCGCGAGCAGAAGCGCGATCCCGCCGGCGAAAGCCCCCAGGGCGGCGATCCGTACCGTATTCACCCGATCCCCCTCCCGATCACATGCTCACCAGCATCGCGATGATGAGGCCCACGCCGGCCACGAGGGCCGCCATGTAGAGGACCGCGAGGCTTCTCGGCTCGCGCACAAGATGTTGGTAGATAAGAGCGATCAGGGTGGCCTTCATCCCCGCAAGGCTCACGATGGCGGTCGTTGTCATCGTTGGCGCCGCGGAGAGGCCGAAGAGGAAGAGTTCGAGGACCGTTGCCGCGACCAGGATTCCCCAAACGACGATGTAGGCTCCGACTTTCACCTTCGTCACCTCACACGAGATAGAGGAGCGGGAACAGGAAGACCCACACGATGTCCACGAAGTGCCAGTAAAGCCCGAAGTATTCCACGGCCCCATGGTCCTCCGGCCTGAAGCGGCCCTTGAAAGCCTTCGCGAGGAGGTACGCGAGGGCGACGATCCCTGCCGCCACGTGGGCCCCATGGACCCCCGTCGTCACGAAGAAGGTCGAGCCAGGCAGGCCGCTGCTGAAGGCAAACCCATCCCCGATCAATGTGCTCCATTCGGACGCCTTGTTCGCCAGGAACCACACGCCGAGGAGCGCGGTTCCCGCCAGCCCGAGTCTCAGGCCGATCTGGCTCCCCATTCGAATCGCTGCGAGAGCGAGGACCGCGGTGAGGCTACTCGTGAGGAGGATGAAAGTGTTCGTTGCGCCGTGGGACACGTCGAGGATGCTGCCTGGGGCCGGCCATGTCGCGCTGCTCGTCCGCACGAAAAGGTAGGAGCCGATGAGGGAGCCGAAGAGGACGATCTCGCCGAACAAGAAAAACCAGACCCCGAGGCGGACCTTCTCGACCTTCGCGAAGGGCCATCGCTCCCCGAAGGTCGGCTCCGGGGCGACGAACCTCGCAGCGATGTCATCTCGCCCCCATCCCACGACGGAGCCGACGACGAGGGCCGCGCCGAGGAGGATGACAGGAAGGCCCACGCCGATCCCCAGGAAGGCGACGAAGGCTCCCAGGCCGATGATCAGGGGCCACGGACTGACGTGGGCTCCCTGGGCCTCCGGAGGATCCGCGCTGGCGGCCGCAACGGCAATCCGACCATCCTCCTCGACGATGGGCGTCCCGTCGAAGTTGTGCCGGGGCGGGGGAGAGGCCACGAGCCATTCGAGGCTCCAGGAATCCCACGGGTTGTCCCCCGCCGGCGCCCCGCGCTTGAGGCTCCGATACAGGTTTGCAAACAAGAGGAGCCAGGAGAGGCCGAAGAGGACGCCCCCCACGGAGGCCACGAGGTTGAGGAGACCCCAGCCCGTCTCCGGCGCATAGGTGTAGACGCGGCGGGGCATGTCGACGAGGAGTTGGAGCGGGAAGAACAGGATGTTGAAGCTCACGATGTAGACGACGAAATGGAGTTTGCCGAGCCTCTCGCTAAACATCCGACCCGTGATCTTGGGCCACCAGTAGTACAGGGCAGCGACGAGGCCCATCGTCGCGCCGCCGACGAGGGTGTAGTGGAAGTGGCCCACGATCCAGTACGTGCCCCTCAGGCTGTAGTCCAAGGCCACGGAGGAATTGAAAACGCCCGTGATGCCGCCCACAATGAAAAGGGCGATGGCGCCAAGGGTGAAGAGCATCGGCGTCCGGAACCGGAGGCGGCCGCCCGCTAGCGTAAGGACGAACATGAGGATCATAATGCCGAAGGGGATCGAGATGGCCTCCGTCGTGATCGTCATGAACTTCCGGAAGCCCGGGTCGATTCCCGTCACGAACATGTGGTGGGCCCAGACGATGAAGCTCATCACCGAAGCGATCACGGCGGCTACGATGAAGATCCTGCGACCGTAGAGGGGTCTCCGGGCGAAGACGGGAAGAATTTCCGCCATGGCGAAGAGTGCCGGCATGAAGACGATGTAGACCTCGGGGTGTCCAAAGAACCAAAAGAGATGGCCCCAGAGGACGGACCCGCCTTCGGCCGACGTGAAGAAAACGGTCCCCAGGAGCCGGTCCGAGGCGAGGAGGAGCACACCTGCGGCGAGGGACGGGAAGGCGAAGAGCATCATGAAGACCGTGAGGAGCACGCCCCACGTGTACAAGGGCACCCTGGAGAGGGTCATCCCGGGCGCCCGAAGGCGGAAGATCGTAACGAGGAAATTCACGCTGCTCATGGTCACGGAGGCGATGAGCAGGAGGAGACCCGCCCCGCCAAGGGTGACCCCGAGCTGGCGGCTGAAGGCCAGGCTGTTGAGGGGCGCGTACACGGTCCATCCCGTGTCGATCGCGCCGCCCGGCGTGAAGAATCCGATCGCTGCCAGGAGGCCCCCGAACAGGTAGAGCCAATAGCTCAGGGCGTTGATCCTTGGAAACGCGAGATCTCGGGTGCCGATCTGGAGGGGCACGACGTAGTTCGCGAGGCCGAAGGCGAGGGGGGAGAGGAACCAGAGGACCATCACGAGGCCGTGGACCGTCGTCGCTTGATTGAACGCGCCTGGAGACAGGAGGGTCATACCAGGGGCGATGAGCTGGAGCCGCACCAGGAGACCCAAGGCGCCTCCGACGACGAGGAAATAGAGAGAGGACGCGATGTAGAGGACCCCGATGTCCTTGTGATTCGTGGTGAACAGCCAGCGCCGGACGGATTCGATGGGGTATCCGTGGACCTTGGCGGTCTCATGCGCGAGCCCCATCGTTTATCCCTCACAAGCTCTAACCACAGGCGCTGAATGCACCCGGGTCCATCACGACGAGCCGGCCGGTCATCCCGCTGTGTCCTACACCGCACAGCTCATAGCAGAAGACACTGTACGTGCCGACTTCCGAGGCTTGGATCCAGATTCGGTTGAACTTGCCCGGAATCGCGTCGGCCTTGATCCTGAAATCAGGCAGCCCGAGATTGTGGAACACGTCGTCGCCCGTGACGTCCAAGACGACGACCCTGCCCTGCGGGATCCTCAGGTCCCCGATGCACTCCGTGCCGTCCGGATAGATGAAGCGCCAACCCCATTGGAATCCATGGACTTGGATGACGAGGGCGTTTTGCAAATCGGGCGGTTGTTCGATGAAATCTACGGTCTGGATCGTCCCGAGGGAGAGGGCGAAAAGAATTCCGGCGATGATCACGGTGAGGACGGCCGGCGCTCGGACGGTCCCCCGCTCCGCGGGAACCCTGCCGGGCTGGGGAGCGTCCTCCGGCTCCGACCTATCGGGTTTCGAGCGATACCGGAACGCGTTGAGGACGAGCCAGCCGATGACGACGATCCCGACCGCGATGCCGATTGCGGCGTACAGGTTGAAGAGCCCCTGCCACTGGGCGGAGACCGGCGAAAGATCGGGCATGACGCCGCTCGAAGCCCCGCGGTCCGGATGAGGGTTTCCCTTCACATGTGAAGGCTCTAATACAGCGGCCACGGTGCCCCGCCCGGGACGTGTATGTTCAAGGTCACCCTCTCCATCGAACAGACGTGTCCATGGATCGCGCATCTTGCTAGACGCTACGGGGCGGACGTCCGGCTCCTCCAGTGCGTCCCTAAGGCGGTCCGTGAGGGAACCTCGGCCCTCGCAAGGATCGAGGGCCTATTGGGCGATCCGGACGAGATCCGCGATTCCGTCCGCGAGGTCCCTTCGGTCGAGGATGCGAACTTCATGCGCCTGAGGCCAGGCGTCCTCCTTGGCATGGTCACGACGAGGTCTTGTCCCTGCAGCGCGACGGCCCTGCCGAACAGCAACGTTCTCCAGGCCGTTGTCCAAGACGACGGTCGGCTCAAGTGGACCTTGCTGCTCTCCCGACAGCAGGACCTGACGGCGCTTGCGCAGAGCCTCGAGCGGCGCAGGATTGGGTTCCGGATCGAGGAGGTTGCGGGGCTCAAGGCCCCGTGGTCCCTCACGAATCGACAGGAACAGATGCTCCGGGCCGCCCTTGAGCTCGGATTCTACAATGTCCCGAGAAAGATCGGGCTTAGGGACCTCTCGCGCCTTTTCAAGGTATCTCCCAGGGCCGTATCCGAAGTGCTAAGGAGGGCCCATGGGAGGCTCGTCTCGCATGTCTTGGAGGACTCCCCAACCTAGGGGCGCGCGGGAGTCGGCGGTGAGTCTCGACCAGGCTACGGAAAGGCTCAGCCTCTCAGCGCGGCCCTAGATCTCATAATAGGATGAGTATCCGTACCACCGGCCCCGTCGCCTGAACCTCTTCCTCGGGATGGACGACGGTACCGTACGCGCTCGCGGTGGTGACTCGTATTCGTCGTCGCTCTTTAGTGGCTCGCTCAAGTCGAAGGTTTCTTAGCTTGGTGCCCTTTGTGCGGCTCGATGGCCCGCTTCCCCGAGGCCGAACGGCGGCTCCTGCACAAGATGATCTGTATGAAGTGCTACGCCCGCAACGCGCCCCGGGCGACGCGCTGTCGAAAGTGCGGGAGCAAGGAGCTACGGCCGAAGGCGAAGGAAGCGCGAAAGGAGTAGGCCTTGGAGCACGGCCGGGTCCCCCGTCCCGGTGTCGTGCGAGTCCGCGCCCCATCTGGCCTCCCTACGCCCTCTGCACCCACACGGTGAACGCCCAGCGCTTCCCCTTGTGTCTCCGGATGAGGGCGTCCAAGTCGGGCCAAGCCTTCGCGGGCACGAGTACGGTCCCCCGGCCGAGTTTCCTCCCACCGACGCGGTCTAGGAGGCCCTCGCTGCGGCTCTCGTATCTCACCCGCTTGTACCGCCGGGCGGACCGGTACCCGTACAGCTCCCGGGAAAGCGCTACCTTCGTCTTCTGCGGGAGGTGGTCCAGGTACAAGGTCACCAAGGTGTAGGGCCGTAGGTCGAGCTTTCGGACGGTCGGGTCCAGGGGCGGTCCCTTCAGGGGAATCCCATCCCTGGTCACGGACTCCACGAACTGCGGGTCCAGGTCCTCGAGATCCCCCGGGTCGACGAGGTACGGGCCGATCGTCACGTTGTGGCGAGCGCCAAGGAGGAACAGATCGCGCGCGAGCGCCTCGTGGCGGCCCCTCGGGGCCAGGATGAGGAGGTCGAGGTCGCTCTCCTCGCCCGCCGTGCCGCGGGCGACGGAGCCATACGCGACGACGGCCTCCACGCTTTCGCGTCCCGCCGCCCACGCCTGAACGTCCTCGAGGCACGAAGCGAACTTCGAAGGGTTCATCCGAGAACCTCCCGGCAGATTGCCTCGATGCGCGCCGCCCTTTCGAAAACTGCCTTGAAGTCCTCCGGCCGCCAGCTCCTCCCATAGACGAACTTCGGACGGAGCCGAGTCTCGATATCTTGGAACGCGGCCCAGACCTCCCGCGTCTTGGGGCCCAAGATCGAGGGATTTGCCTCCAGCTCGTAACGGACCCTCTGGTGCTTGTCGATGTGGACGTTTCTCCGCGCGGCGCAGGCGTCAATCATATGGAACACCGCGAGGAACATGGACTCGACGCGGAGCTGAGGTGGGTTCGCCTCGAGCTCCGCCCCTCTCTTGAAGTCCCGGTACTGGGTCATGTGCACGGACTCCATTGTCATGTGTGTTACGATAACACACAACCTACTTAACTCTTCTCCCGCGCCCGCTCGTCGAGATGATCTCTATGAGGTGCCTACGCGCGGAACGCGCCGCGCGCGACGCGCTGCCGAAAGTGCGGGAGCAGGGAACTGCGGCCGAAGGCACAGGAAGCGCGGAAGGAGTAAGCCCGCGAAGCTTCGGTAGATGCTTAAGTCCCCGTGGGCCTTTTACGACGAAGGAGTCCTAGCCGATGCGGGTCGTCCTCTTCGGATCGACCGGGCGGACCGGGCTCCTCCTAGCGGCCCAGGCGGTCCGGGAAGGCCATGAGGTCACCGCCTTTGCGCGGGACCCCAGCCGCTTGACCATTTCGCACCGCCGGCTGCGCGCGGTCCGCGGGGACGTCCTCGAAGCACCCTCTGTGGACCGCGCGATGGAGGGCCAAGAAGCTGTGTTCAGCACGCTCGGCACGCGCGCCCTAGACTCCCGGCCGGTCCTCTCGCAAGGGATCCGGCATATCCTCGACGCCATGGTCGCTCACGATGTGCCGCGCCTCATTTGCCTTTCCGCCGCAGGAGCGTTGCGCGAAGACGCGGGCTATTCGGTCGGAAACCTGGGCCTGAGACTCGCCCGCCTCGTAGTCCCCGGCGTCTACCGGGAACACCGGCGGATGCTCGAGGAGATCCGGCGGCATGACGTGAAATGGATCGTGGTGCGTCCAGTGCTCCTCACGGATGGACCACGGACGGGTCAGTACCGCGTCGCGGTGGAGGGCATCCCCCGATGGGGCCTCCGGATCTCGCGGGCCGATGTGGCCGACTTCATGATCAAGCAGCTCACCACCGAAGAGTACATTCACAAGATGCCGGCGATCGGATACTGAAACGGACGGCCCAGGCCAGGGCTGTCGACGCGCATTGAGAACGTATTCTTCGGGACAGAGCATGGCCTTGCTCCTCCGACGCCGTCGGTTCCTTCTCCTTCGCATCCCTGGGCGCCCAGTACGTGAGACCCATGAATGGGAATTGCATCCTTGCAGTCGTCCTGATGGGCGGACTCATGCTCCCCCTCACTGCGTTCACGTACGCCATCGGTTGGTAGGTGGGCCGCGAAAGACGGCGTTCGAGGAATTCCGCCGAGCTCGTGATCCCGTCAACGGCTCCTGGCGCGGCCGACAGCGGACCGGCTGCGCCTCCGAGGTGTCCGAACTCGGAGGATCCTGGCGAGGAATGACCATACGTCTGCCCATTCCTCGATCAGGATCGAGGTCGGCTTGCCGAAGCCGTGCCCCGCCTTCGTCTGGATTCGAATCAGGGCGGGGGCATCCCCCGCCTGGGCGGCTTGGAGCGCCGCGGCGAACTTGAAGGAGTGGGGGGGCACGACTCGGTCATCGTGATCGCCAGTGGTGAGCAATGTGGCCGGGTATCGGGTTCCCGCCTTGAGATTATGGAGTGGGGAATAGGCGTACAAGGTCCGGAACTGCGTTTCGTCGTCCGGCGATCCATAGTCGCTGACCCATGCCCAACCGATCGTGTATTTGTGAAATCGCAACATGTCGAAGACACCGACGGCACCGTGTACCGCGGCGAAGAGCTCCGGATGTTGGGTCATGCAGGCGCCGACGAGGAGGCCGCCGTTCGATCCGCCTTGGATCGCAAGTTTGGCACGGGACGTAATTCGCTGGCGGACGAGCCAGCGCGCGCACGCGATGAAGTCGTCGAAGACGTTCTGCTTTTTGTCGAGAATCCCCGCCCGGTGCCACTCCTCCCCGTATTCGCCGCCGCCGCGCAGGTTCGCGACCGCGAGAACTCCGCCCATCTCGAGCCAGACGAGCCGCTGAACCAAGAACGTCGGCGTGAGGCTGATGTTGAACCCGCCGTACCCGTACAGCACGGTCGGATTCCTCCCATGGTGGCGGAGGGCCCGCTTGTGAACGAGGAACATCGGGATTCGGGTCCCATCCTTGCTGCGTACGAAGACCTGTCTCGTCACAAAAGGAGCGAAGTCGAACCCGACGTGCGGCGTGAAGAGGTTCTCGAGTTGCTCCCGTTTGAAGTCGAAGCGGAAGACCGTGGGGGGCGTCACGAAGGAATGGAAGGCGAAGAACAGCTCGTCGTCCTCGCGCTCCCCATTGAGGCCCGATTCGTTGGGCAGGAGGTACACGGATCCAATGGCAGGCAAGGGGATTTCGCCGAGGGATCGGCCCTCCCGGCCAAAGCGTCGGAGCTTGTGGTGGGCGTCGTGGAGGTACAGTCCGATGAACTCATCATGGACCATCTTCGCCTGTTCGAGGGTGTCTTCGCCCTCGGGCACGATTGTCCTCCAGCGTTCCCGTTCGGGAAGCGTCACGTCGATGGCGATGATGCGCCGGCGCGGCGCCTGGAGGTCGGTCAGAAGGTAGAACACGGGCCCGTCGTTTCCGAGGAAGTGATACAAGGCCTCCAAGCTGGGGATCAGTTCCACGACGGAGCTGTCCGTCTCGAGATCCTTGTAGAACAAGCGATTCCGCGGGTCGGTCCCTTGCCATACGTGCAGGACCAGGTAACGGCCGTCGTCGGTCACCTCCGGGGAGAAGCCCCATTCCTTTTGGTCGGGGCGGTCGTACACGAGGCGATCCGCAGATTGCCCCTCCCCGAGGCGATGGAAGTACAGCTTCTGGAACACGTTCAGGTCCGCGTGGGACTTGCCCTCCTGCGGGGCGTCGTACCGCGCGTAGTAGAAGCCCGAAGCGTCCGGCAGCCACGTGGCGTCCGAGAACTTGCTCCATTCGATCCGGTCGGGCGAGTCCTCACCCGTCTCGACATCCCGGACGCGCCATGTCATCCAGTCGGACCCGCTTCTACTCGTCGCGTAGGCGAGCCACCGGCCGTCCCTGCTGACGGACCAGTTCGCGAGGGCGACGGTCCCGTCCGCGGAGAGGGTGTTGGGGTCGAGGAGAACGCGAGGCTCCGCGTCGAGCCGGTCCCGTACGAACAGGACATCCTGGTTCTGCAAGCCCGTGTTCCGGAGCTCGAAATACCGGCCGCCCTTCTGGAGCGGGGCAAACTGCCGCGGGAAGTCCCAGAGCTGCGCGAGGCGCTTGCGGATCGTCTTCCGCCCCGGAATCCGCTCGAGGTAGGCGAACGTGACCCGGTTTTGCGCGTCAATCCATGCGCGCGCTTCCGGCGAGTCCGGATCCTCGAGCCACCGGTACGGGTCCCGGACTTCGACGCCATGATACCGGTCGACCTGATCGACGGTGGGCGTCCGCGGGTACGCGGGTTTCATGGCGGGGACGGGCTCCGAAACCGGTACCCGGAAATGGGCTTTTCGCCGGCCGATGCAGACTGCCCGCCCGGCCCGGCGAGGGCCTAGTCGAACCCGCCCTCCATCTCCGGACCCGTCTCCGGCCCCTTCTTACCCTTCTCCTCGGGCTTCGGCGCCTTCGCGGCGATCACATCGTCGATGCGGAGGATCATGACCGCGGCATCCGTCGCGGAGGCGAGCGCCTGGCCCGTCACCCGCCTGGGCTCGACGACCCCGAGTTCCGCCATGTCCGCGACCTTCCCATGGAGGGGATCCACGCCGCGGGAGGCCTTGCCCTCCTTGTGGGCCGTCCTCAGCTCGATGAGGGTGTCGATCGAGTCCATCCCCGCGTTCTCCGCCAGGGTCCTCGGCACAATCTCGAGGGCCGAGGCGAAGTGCTCGATCGCGAGCTGCTCCCGTCCGCCGACGGAGGCCGCGTAGTCCTTCAAGCCGAGGGCCAGTTCCATCTGGATGGAACCGCCTCCGGTCACGTACTGGCCGTCCTCGACCGCAACGGCGACGACGCTCAGGGCATCCTCGAGGGATCGCTCCATCTCGTCGACGACGTGCTCGGTGCCGCCTCGGATCAGGATCGAGACGGCCCGGGGATTCTTGCAGCCCGTGACGAAGGTCATCTTGTCCTCGCCGATCTTCTTCTCATAGACCCGCTGGGCCGTGCCGAGGTCCGACGCCGAGAGCTCCCGAATTTGCGAGGCGATCCTCCCGCCCGTGGCCTTCACGAGCTTCTTCATGTCGCTCTCCTTGACCCTGCGGACTGCGTAGATCCCCGCCTTCGCGAGGAAGTGCTGGGCGAGGTCGTCAATGCCCTTCTGGCAGAACACCACGTTGGCGCCGGAGGCCTGGATCGCATCCACGAAACCCTTGAGAATGGTCTCCTCCTCGCGCAGGAAGGCTTGCATCTGCGTCGGGTCCCGGATGCGGATCTCCGCGCTCACCTCGGTCTTCTTGACCTCAAGGGCCGCGTTCAGCAGCGCGATCTTGGCCTTCGCGACCTCGACGGGCATGCCCGTGTGCACGCGTTCCTTGTCCACGATCACGCCCTCGACGAGCTCGGAGTCCGTCGCGTCTCCCCCGGGCTTCTTGACGAGCTGGATATCGTCATCGTCGACGTACCATCCGCCCGCCCGGGGCTGGGCGACCGCCTTCACGGCGCGGTACGCGATATCCGCGAGGAGGTCCTTGTGGACGCTGACGGCCTTGCTCGCCATCGCCGTCCTCGCGATCTTGAGCAGGGTCTCGCGGTCTTCGAGGGAGACCTTCTTCGCTCGCTTGCCGAGGATCTCCTCGGCCTTCGCGGCCGCCTGACGGTACCCGGCCACGATGACGGTCGGGTGGACGTCCTGCTCGATCAGGTCCTGGGCCCGCACGAGGAGGTCTCCGGCGAGGACGACGGCCGTCGTCGTCCCGTCGCCGCATTCCTGGTCCTGGGCCTTCGCGACCTCGACGAGCATCTTCGCGGCGGGATGCTCCACGTCAATCTCCTTGAGGATCGTGACGCCGTCGTTCGTGACGGTCACGTCGCCCATCGAATCCACGAGCATCTTGTCCATGCCCCGCGGGCCCAGGGCGGACCTCACGGCGTCCGCGATCGCCCGAGCCGCCGCGATGTTGTTCGACTGGGCTCCGCGGCCCCGTTCGCGTGTCGTGCCTTCCTTCAGAATCAGGATCGGGGTGCCCCCCGTTACGGCTGCCATCTCGACCACTCCTCCGAACCCTATCCGGGTCGGACCGGCCCCATCATGGAGCAAAACTCGTATAAGAACGCTTCGATCCTCGGCGCATGGGCCGGCCCTCAGCGTTTCGAGGCGAGGACCGAGGCCAGGAGCTTCCGCTCCGCGGCGCGGAGGTGCTTCGATACCGCGGCCTTGGAGATCCCAACCAGACCGCCGAGCCGATCCAGGGTCACCCGGGCCGGGGATCCGTAGTAGCCGAGGCGGAACGCGAGTTCCAGGAGCTCCCGCTGACGGGGCGTCAGGGACGCGAGGGGCTGCCACGGTCCCGTCGCGGTGCGAACCGCCCGGACCTCGTAAGGCACCCGTGCGTCGTCGAGGAAGCTCCGCAACCGGGGCAGCATGGCCTCCGTGGTCAAGACTACGACCCGCGCCTGATCGGCCCCCGCCTGGACGACCTCCTGGGGGACGACGCCGCCCCATTCGCCTCCGAGTTCGCCCCGCAACAACGCCGGGAGCTGCCATTCGATCCACGCGACGTACTCCCCGTGAGTCCGGTCCGCCGAGAGGATCTCGAACCGCGGGACGCGATAGCGCCGGGCGATCGACCGGGCCTCGCGTCGGAGGGCCATGGCGTCCTTGAACGGCCCGTGCCGCGTGACGCGTACGATGAGGGCCGCGACCCCGGGCCGGATCGAGAAGGACTGGAGGACCTCGATGGATGCGTTGTGCCGGAAGAACTGCGCGCTGAGGATGCCGAGGTCATCGAGGAGGGAAATCGGGATCGTGAGCTCGAGCCGTTTCATGGATTGGTTGACAGGTAAACCGCGAGTCGGATATAGCGTTACGTGCTCGTCCTCCGGCGAGCCGAGAATTCCATGGTCGCGAAACCTTCCGAGCCCTCCGCCTCTGTGATCACATGTGACATGAACGGGACCGTGCAGCAGTACGCGGCCGACGCTCAGCAGTTGTTCGGCTGGGCGCCCGACGAGGTCATCGGCAAGATGAGCGTCGCGACCTTCCATCCGCCCGAGAACGTCCCGACCCTCGTGCCGCGGCTCCTTCGGGAGGCCGTCGAGCGCGGGAAGTTCGAGGAGGAGGTCGTCTTGCAGCGGAAGAACGGCACGCGGTTCCGGGCGATCCTGACGGTCCGGCCGATGTTCCGGGACGGAAAGCAGGTTGGGTACATGGGCTTCACGCGGCCCCTCGGGTGAGCCCTCGGATGGCCTCTGACGGCGGGGAGCCGTTTGTATCGAAGACCTCCGTGATCGCCTGTGACCTGCAGGGGACCGTGCAGGAGTACGCGGCGGGAGCGGCCGAACTGTTCGGCTGGATCCCCGAGGAAGTCGTCGGGAAGATGAACGTGGCGATGTTCCACGTCCCCAAGAACGTCCCGACCCTCGTGCCGCGGCTCCTTCGGGAGGCCGTCGAGCGCGGGAAGTTCGAGGAGGACGTCGTGCTCATGCGGAAGGACGCCTCCACGTTCCCCGCGCGCCTCACCGTGCGGCCGATGTACCGAGACGGCAAGCAGGTCGGGTACATGGGCATGACCCATCCCCTCGGGCCGCCGGGCAAGGTCCCCGTCGGCCGGCTCTGGGTCCAATCGCTCCGGGCACCGTTCCTGATCGCCTCCCTCATCCCCGCCCTCGTCGCCGGCCTTCTTGCCTGGCAGGTTCACGGAAGGTTCGACGGGGCCCTCTTTGGCCTCGCCCTCGTCGGTTTGGCCTGCGTCCACCTCGGCACGAACATGGCGAACGACGCCTGGGACTTCCGAAGCGGGAACGACCTCCACGTGCGCCACCTGAACCCCTTTGCGGGGGGCGGCCGCGTCCTGTTCCGAGGCGTGATCAACCCTCGGACGCACCTCGCGGTGGCGATCGGCTTCCTCGTCGCCGGCTCGCTCGTCGGGCTGTACCTCGTGAGCCGGGTCGGCCTGCCCCTCCTCCTGCTTGGGGTCGTCGGCATTCTCGTCGCGTACTTCTACGTGGCACCGCCCCTGCGGCTGGCCTTCCACGGGGTCGGGGAGGTTGCGGTCGGCATCGCGTTCGGACCCCTCACAGTCCTCGGCACGTACTACGTACTCACGGGCGCCATCGATGCGCCCGCCACGGTCGTCTCGATCAGCCTGGGCCTGCTCGTGGCGGGCATCCTGTGGATCAACGAGGTCCCCGACATTCCGGCGGATTCGGCCGTCGGCAAGCGCACCCTCGTCGTCCGCCTCGGGGTCCGGCGGGCGACGGCGGCCTTCGGGGGAATCGTGCTCGCGGCCTATGCCGCCCTGGTCCTAGGCGTCGCCTTCTTCGGCCTGACGCCCTGGGCCTTGCTCGCCCTCCTGGCCCTGCCCTTGGCGATCAAACCGGTCCTGGGCCTCCGGAAAGTCGGCGGGGACCCTCACGCCCTCATCCCCTCCAACGCGGGGATGATCCTCGCGACGATGGTCACGGGCGTCCTCCTCGTCGTGGGCCTCGGCGTCGCGTCCCTCGTGCCGCGCTAGCCCGCGAACCGGCGTCGGCACCGGATTCGCGGACCTCTCGCCCAACGGCTTAATAGGCGGACGCGCGATGCCGGCGCCCCCCAGCGGGGGAGGCGGAATCATGGCAACAGCGAAGCCGGGGAGCATCGTGCACGTCGAGCTGCATTCGGCCGCCCCGGAGAAGACCCAGGCATTCTACGAGCGCGTGTTCGGATGGAAGTTCCAGGCGATCCCGGAGATGAAGTACACGACCTTCTCCGCCCCGAGCCCGCCCCACGGTGGCCTCATGTCCCCAATGGAGGGGATGGCCCCGACGGTCCTGAACTACCTTCTGTCCGAGGACATCAACAAGACCGCCGCCGCGATCCAGGCCGAGGGCGGGTCCATCCTCGTCCCAAAGACGGAGATCCCAACCATCGGATGGTTTGCGATCTTTGCGGATCCCACCGGCCTCCCGCAGGCCCTCTTCGAGGATATTCACAAGCCGAGGGCCCGGCCCCGCAAGGCAAAGAAAGCGAAGCGCACGAGCCGCGCACGGGGGTCGAAGCGCCGACGGTCCCGCTAGCCGAGCGGTGGACTCGCGGGTCGGTCAGCCGGCTCGCGCCCACTCGGGCACGGCGACCCGGGCCTTCTCGAAGGTGACCTCTTCGAACCGCAGGCCGAGGTCTCGGGCGTACTCGTACGCCTCGAGGATTTCTCGTTCGTAGGGACGGCGGGCAAGACTGCGGTATCGCGGGTCGAAGTCCAGAGAACGGGGATTGCAAACGCTGTCCGGATGGTACTGGTCCATCACGTTCACGAGGGCCTTGGGCGTGTGCTCGGCGATCCACTTGAGGACGGGCTTCGTGCAGCACTCGACGTGGTCTGGCATTACGAGGTGGCGGATGACCATGTCCTCGCCCCAGTCGTAGATGAGCTGATGGTTCCTTGAGACGGTTTCCCAGTACCAGGGCGTCCTCGCGAGGAAAATCGAGCACTTATCGTTTCCGAACTTGAAGTCCGGGAGCCAGACGTCCATGAGCGGCCGGAGGATGCGCATCGTCTCCGGACTCATGAAGAAGTTCGAGTTCCAGAGCATGGGGGCGTTGAACTCGCCCCGGTACATCGCCCACTCGGGCCGCTGCGGGTACGGCCAGAGGTCGTCCGTCTTCACTCCCCTTGCGCGGGCGAGGTCCATTCGGTCGGGCGCCTTCGCGCCGAGGTGGGAGATGGCTTCGATGATCGTGTGGAGATGGATCGTCGGCTCTCCGCCGACCCAGTTGATGTTGTGGCACCCCTCCATCCGGAGCTGCCACGCCATCGCCGCGAGCTGTCGTGGCGTGATCGGGAGGCCGTTGTCCTTGTCGCGCGAAATGTCGCCGTTCTGACAGTTGCCGATTGCGATGAAGTTGGCCAAATAGGTGTGACTCGGGTCGTCCACTTCGACATTGAACACGGGTCCCGCGTAGCGTCGTCGACTAATTCGAAGGATCGGTACGTCGAAGTGGTCTTGTGCATATCGGTACGGCACTTGTTTTTCGCGGGCCCAAGATTTCTCTCGCATCCGCTTGGCATTGATTTTCACGTAGTAGAGGGTCGACTGGCGTACGCGCCTTCCCTCGATCATCGTCTCTGGAGGCGGCTCGTAGACATTGAAGCTCGGTAGATGGCCGAGCCGGAGGTAGAGGGCGTAGAGGTCCATCGCCAAGCCTTCCGATACGGTGTTGAGCGAGATGTATCCGTTCGTCTCGCAACCGTCTCCCTTTTGGAATGCCCGCAGGAAACTCTCGACGACGTTCGGGGGAGCCTGGAAGAGGAATCGCGGAGCCCGTTTCTCGTGCGAGCGACTCCCGCACGTCGCGTGAAGGAGGAGACCGAGCGAACTCTTCGTGCACTCGACCGTGACCGTTGTCCTACGCTGGACAATGCGGGGCTCGAGCCGAAATATCTGTCGCAAGAGTTCGGCTGCGCGGCGGACTAATTGCCTCTCGTGATGGCCGAAACTGAGAACCACATTGTAACTGGCCGGTCGATTCGCGATTTTCGTCACGTGGCCTTCGGCGCAGTAGTAGCCCAGGAACTCGGCGAGATCCTCATTGAGACCAAGACGCAGGGGGATCCCGAACCGTTTCTCAGTCAGAAGGCGAAGGGAATCGTCTTCGACCACGAGGGAGTTCTTCTTTCGGCCGGCGGGGTAGCCATGCCTCCTGATCCGGCTCCGCAAATTCCTCACGTATGCCGGATTGTACCCAAGTCGTTCGCCGATCTCTCGCGACGCGGCACCGGCTCGGGAAAGCTCGACGGCCTGCACCATGAACGGAAGCCTGGCTTGGGCGCTTGTGGCATAAGATTCTTGTTCTGCGAGAGGGGCGAGCACCTTGGTGACATCGAGTGTTGACGCCGGGTGAGAGCCCATGGATAGCCGTGGCAGAATCAGGCGGTGCTTGAGAGTCAGATCATCCGCTCGAATTTTCCGTATTCCTTGGTCTGGACCCGCCGTCACCAGAATCTCATGGTCCGGGGTCACTAACAGGGGCGGTGCGTAGACGGGTTCTACGACAACGAGATTGCCTTTCACATTATGGCGGAAGATCTTCGTCACTTTGACGCGGCGACCATCGTGTCGGAAGGCGAAAAGGTCCTGCGGGAACCTCACGTGACCGCCGGCGTGCTCCACGTCGAATCCAGATGCATCGAAAAGGTCCGACATGCGCACGGGACCTCGGTTCGTCATGAGGAACGTGCTCGGGACTACACAGAACGAGCATCGCAAGTTGCACGAAGTGAAGAAAATTGTCCCGGAGCCCTGAGACCCCCTGAAGACGAGTTCCTCGCCTCGATGGCGGAAATACGAACTCACCCGCGAGGTCGACTCGAGCTGACACGTTCCATGTTTCGTTCCCACGGTTCGATCCACGCCGCATTTCCATCGACAGAAATTGCAGTGGCGCAGCATCCTCCCCACGAGTTCTATACTCAGGTCCAGGAGATGTGGCTTTTGCGGGGAGATTGATGAAAGTGTTAGATTCCCGGCTCGGATCTCCTGCCAGGTCTGCAAGAAACGGTCTGTCGCTCGGGCGTGCTCGTCCCACAGTTCCTCTTCGGATGCCCTATGGAGGTCAACCTCGCACGACACACGTCGAGCGATGAGGTATTTCGCGGGCAGTCGGTTCGTAGCTACTGCGTAGTACCACGGCAGCCGGTCGCCGACTCGGTCCCAGATCCAGAGGTCCTCGAAAGCTCGATCCGTCGTCACGGGCGCGCCGATCCTCTCCAAGCGAACTCGGGCGCTTGAATGTTGCCCACGCATAGTATGGAAGATGCCATGAGCCTACCCTGACGGACCGGCGATCCGTTCCTTTGCCCTCCTCTGATTTCATCGGGGTCGTACCCGGGCGGTGGCCGTGCATGCACGCGTTCATCCTGCGCAATTCCAGCGGCAATTCGGACAATGTTGAAGTGCCTGACGGGCCGTCTGAGCATCCGCCTATGTCGGGTCAGAGCATCCGGGACCGGATTCGCGGCCTCGGGTGGTGGCGGTTCGCAGCAGGGATGGTCGCCGGAGCGGCTGGCCTTGGCGTCACGTTCGTCCTCCGTCTTCTCGGCCTTGGGGTCTTTCTGCCCGAGGTTGCCGTCGACTTTGTCGTCGGCCGGATTCCGGGAAGTGTAGAAGCGATCTTCATCCAGACGATGGGGGAGGGCGCAAAGGTCCTGGGGCTCGCCACGGCCCTCGCGATCTTCCTGATTCTGTCCGGCGCGTACGCCATGCCGTTCCGGTGGCTGCAGCGACGCGTGCGACGTCGATGGGTCCTGATCCTCGCCTGTGCGACCGGCTACGCGATCGCGGTTCTCTTCGTGATCCTGCCGATCCTGGGCGCCGGTTTCTTCGGATCGGAGACTTCCGCGGGGGCCGGCTTCGCGACGTTCAGTCAGGTCCTGGCGGGCTGGACGTATGCCTCGGTCTTGAACTACCTCCTCGTGGACTTCGCAGCCCGTTATCCTCAGGGATTCCGCCCGTCGCGGCGCGAGTTCCTCGCCGGTCTCGGGATCCTCGTCGCAACGGTGGCGATTGCCGTCGCCGGATTTGGCAGCCTCCTCGCCTCCCGAACGGCTCGGCTCACATACGCCACGATCGCCTCGCTCTTCGCCCACGAGGAAACGCCCAACGAAGAGTTCTATGTTGTCACAAAGAACGTGATCGATCCCGACGTGGACGCCACTTCATGGCGACTCACCGTCGACGGACTCGTCGAACAACCGCGGGTCTATTCTCTGGCGGATCTCGAGGCCCTCGCCACGTCGAGCGAGTTCGTGACCCTCGAATGCATCAGCAATCAGGTCGGCGGCAACTTGATGAGCACCGCCGAGTGGACGGGGATCCGGCTGGCGGACCTCATCGCCGCGTCCACGCCCCGGCCGACGGCGGACTGGGTGGCGTTCGCGTGCGCGGACGGATACACCGTCGGGATCCCATTGTCCCGCGCCATGGCGGGGAGTACGTTGTTGGCCCTGCGCATGAAAGGCCTTCCGCTGCCGCGGGCGCACGGAGCCCCGGCCCGGATCGTCGTGGCCGGTCTCTACGGAATGTTCCACGCGAAATGGGTCGAACGAATCTCGCTGGTCGAAGGCGAGTTTCTCGGATTCTGGCAGCAGAAGGGCTGGTCGAACCGCGGCGACATTCGGACGACGGCGATCATCACGACGCCCCTACCCGATTCGGTGGTCGAGGGCCTTTCCGAAATCGGGGGCGTGGCCTTCGCCGGTGCCCGCGGGATTTCCCGGGTTGAGGTCAGCACGGACGGAGGCACAACGTGGAGCGCCGCGACCTTGAAAGCGCCCGCCCTCTCCGAATCGACCTGGGTGGTTTGGACGTACGCGTGGGCTCCTCCCTCGTCGGGTGCCTACCGCATCGTCGCCCGGGCGTACGATCTCGGAGGTGTCATGCAGGAACCCGCACGGTCGGCACCGTTCCCCAATGGTGCCTCCGGGTACGATGCCATCACGCTGCTCGTGCGGTGACTCATCTCACCCGACAGGCGGCGAGCCCTTTCGCTGTAGCCCAACAACGAGGAGCGCGGCGCCCGCCAGGGCGACCCCCACGCCGATCGCAATCCACTCCGGCCCCCGCATGAACGTGGCAGGGATGACGTACGCTCCTTGCAGGGCGAAGCCGATGCCGATCAGGAGGAGGATCGCCCCGAAGACGACGAGCAGCGGCCGCATGGCGTCACGAGTCCCAAGGCGGGGAGACGTCCTCCGTGCGGTCACCCGAAGCGCCCGCGGTCGATCCGGCCATCCGAACGCCCGCAGGCACGACCGCGAGTCCACTTAAGCCATGCGACATCGGCTCTCACTCGCGGCGTCTCGACCCCGCGGTCTTTCCTCCGCCACCGAAGCAAAGTCCATATCCCGCGGTCGCCGTCGAAGCCTCGCTTGGGGTCGAGCGAGCGGGCCCTGTTTGCGATCCGGGGCCTCGGATGCGCGAGCTGTGCGTTCGACGTGGGCCGAGCCCTTCGGAAGCTTCGCGGCGTCCTGGACGCGAATGTCAATTACATGGCCGACCGAGGCTTCGTGGAGTTCGACCCGGCGCAGACGAACTGGGAGATCCTCGCGAAGGTCCTCCGGGCTCGCGGGTACGCGGTCGTCCCCATCCCCGCCCTCGGGTCCCATGGGTGATTTTCGCCTCGGAACGCTTATGGCCTCGGCGGCGGACGACGAGCGCGCCATGGGCTGGATCTCCCGCCGGATCGCCGGTTTCATCACGTTTGCGATTGTCTCCAGCGTCCTGGCCGCATGGGCCTTGAGTCGCGGGTACATCACGGGCGAGCCGACCCTGGGGACGACCTGGGGGCTGGCGATTCTGGGGATCGCGTTCCTGGCCTCCGTTGCGGTCACCCATCACATGAAGATCCGCGATCAGGCGCGCAAGGCGTGGGAGGACTACCAGCGGGCGTGGCAGGAATACTACGCCCGGATGCAAGCGGCGCAAGTGCACGCGGCCCAGGTGCGGGCGTCCCAGATACAGGCAGCCCAGATGCGAGCCGTGCAATCGCGCCGGTGATGAGGGTCGACGGAAAGGCTCATGGCCGATGGAGCCGTCCATGGGCCGGATGTTCCTCGAGCAGCGCCTCATCGGCACGATGGCGAATTTCGGGTACGTCATCGGCGATCCGGTCCGGAGGGTCGCCGCGGTCATCGACCCGAGCTTCGACGCGCGGATCCTGCAGAAGGCCGCCTCCGAGAACGGCTACCGCATCGAGCTGATCTTCAACACGCACCATCATCCGGATCACGTCTTCGACAACGAGCGTCTCGCCGATGAGACGGGCGCGAAGATTGCGGCGCATCGTCTGAGCCAGGTGCGGAAGGACGTCATCCTCGAGGACGGCCAGATCGTGCCGGTGGGCGAGCTCAAGGTGAGGGTCGTCCACACGCCGGGCCATTCGCCGGACTCCTGCTGCTTCATCGTGGGCGGCCATGTCTTCACGGGGGACTGCCTTTTCGTGGGGGACTGCGGCCGCGTGGATCTCCCCGGGTCCGACGTGCGCCAAATGTACGATTCCCTATTCCATCGGGTCCGCAAGATGGACGACCACCTCGTTGTCTGTCCGGGCCACCACTACGGCCCTAGGCCTCGTTCGACGATCGCCGAGGAGAAACGGACGAATTACACGCTTCAGCCGCGGAGCCTCGAGGAGTTCCTCGCGTTCATGGCCTCGCCCTAGCCCGCGGGGATGCCGGCCTCCACGGGCTTCGGCGCTCTCTTCGCTTTGGGCCTGCGGGGCTTCCTCGCGGCCCGGGCTTTGCGCTTTCCGTTCTTCGCGGGGCATTCCATATTCAAGCAGAGAATCCAAGGGGGGCGACCCCGCATGATCACCTTCACGACGGGATGGCCGCAAGCCTTGCATCGTTCCTGCGTGGGAACGATCAGGCCCCGTTGCGGCAGCGGGTACGAGTTGTCGCACTCCGGGTAGATCGAACAGCCCACGAAGCGCTTCCCGCGGGCGCTATGCCGGATCGTGAGTTCCCCGCGGCCGCACTTACTGCAGGGGCCAATCAGGTTCTTCTCTCGAACCGTCGGGCAGTCGGAAGCGACGCAGAAGGTCGTCGTCCGACCTCGATCCGTGAGCCTGATGAGCGGGGCACTACACTCCGGACACGCCTCCTCCGCGCCCTGGATGGTTCCGACTTGCGGGAGCGGATGCGTATTGCGACATTCGGGATAGCGGTCGCACCCGAGGAACCGAGCGCCTCGGCGGGAGCGGACGACCATGAGGTTTCCCTGGCCGCATACGTTACATTTCCCAACATAATTCTGCTCCCGTAGGGCGGCCTCGATCTCCTGTCCGATTGCCTGGCGGTTCTTCTCGAGCGTCTCGAGGACCTCGCTCAGCATCTCCTGGGATTCGCGGACGACCTCCTCGGGCCTTCGGATGCCCCGGGCGATCTCGTCCATGTCCTGTTCGAGGTGGGCCGTCATCTCAGGCATCGTGATGCGGTCCGCATGGTCCTTGAGGGCCTCGATCACCGCGCGTCCGCCCGTCGTCGGGCGGATATACCGCCCCTCGACGAATTTGCGATCGTAGAGCTTCTTGAGGATCTCATGCCGCGTCGACTTCGTGCCCAGACCGAGCCGCTCCATCTCTTGGATGAGGTTTCCTTCCGAGAACCGGGGCGGTGGCTTCGTGCGGTCCTCCTCCATTCGGACGTGTCCGACTCGATCGAGCGGTTCGCCGACTTCGAGGGCGGGTAGGCCGGCCTCCCGGACCTGCCAGTACGGGTAGTACTTTCGCCATCCAGGTTCGATGAGCCGGTACCCCTCGGCATGGAAGCCCTGGCCGCCGAGATCGAGCTTCGCCTCGGAGGTCACCGCAACCGCATTTGGTGCCACCGTCGCGAGGAACCGACGGACGATCAACTCGTAGATCCGCCAGTGGTCCTTTCGTTTGATCTGGCTCGGCGTCGCCCCCGCGACCGGGTAGATCGGCGGGTGGTCCGTCGCCTGGGTGCGGCCCCGGCTCGGCCGGATCTCGGCCTGGGCGAGGAGTTCGCGGGCTTCCGCGGAGAACGACGACTCCTCGAGCTTCTGGAGGACGGATCGCAGGCTGATCGTCGATGGATAGACCGTGTTGTCCGTGCGCGGATAGGAGATGAAGCCGCTCTGGTAGAGGTCTTCCGCGATTCGCATCGACTGTGCGGCTCCGAAGCCGATCCGATTCGCTTCCGTCACGAACATCGTCGTGTTGAAGGGCGGCGGCGGTCGTTCTTCGCGCTCGTTGCGGATGTACCCTATCACGAGGCCTTTCGCCGCGGCGCTCGCTTGGGCCCTCGCGGCCTCGGCCTCTCGTCGGGCCCAGAAGGGCCCATGCTCGTGGCCCGCGTCGAACTCGACGCTCGAGCCCTCGACGTCCTTGCGAAACCTCGCGTGGACGGTCCAGTAGGCCTGCGGCACGAAGTCCTCGATCTCCCGCTCCCGATCCACAATGAGGGTCAAGGTCGGGCTCTGGACGCGACCGACGGACAGGTAATCTCGGCCGAGCTGCTTGGACGCGAGGGACAGGAAACGGGTGAGCACGGCTCCCCATGCGAGATCGATCGACTGCCGCGATTCGGCCGACGAAGCGAGGGGATAATCCACCTCCGCGAGATTCTCAAAAGCCCGCTCGATGTCCCACTTCGTCAGGGCCGAGAACCGCGCACGGCGGATCCGCACCTCGGGCCGTGCCTCGCGGATGATTCCGAGGGCCTCGACGCCGATGAGTTCACCTTCGCGGTCGTAGTCGGTCGCGATGACGACCTCCTCGGCATCGGCGGCGAGGGTCCGCAGGGCCCCTGCGATCTTGCCCGCGGTCACGACCTTCTGCGGTTCGGCCCAGATTAGTCCTTGGAGGTCGGTCCGCTCCCAGTCGTTAAGGCTCTCCGGGTAGTCCAAATTGATGATGTGGCCTCGAAGTCCGACGACCTTCGTCCGTTGCCCGCCTCGGCTGAACTCGAAGACGGCCGTGCCCTCCACGGAGGTGCGCTTCGCCTTCCCATCGCTCAGAATCGTTGCGATGCGCACGGCTGCGTTGAACTTCTCGGTGACGATGAGCCTGCGCACGGGCTGGGGCCCACACGGCGGGCTCTATATAATCGTTTGCGGGTGCGTTCGACGAACGCGACTCGTTCCTGCGCGCGTTTTCCGCGGCCGCGCGCGATCAGGATGGTCCCGCACGCTTCGGTGTCAAGTACGCGTCGATCGCCAAGGCTGCGCGTTTCCCCGCGGCCATTGCGTGGACGACGCTCCCGCCGCCGCCGGCATACACACCGGGACGGGTCGTCTCGCCCGTCGCTGCGCTCGTCACGAGATTCCCATCGTCTCCAACCGAGACTCCAAGCTCCGGGGGGATCCCGTCGAGATCCGCCACTTGCCCCGTCGCGACGATTGCGGTGTCGCAGCGGATGATGAACGGTTCTGCATCCGCGCGAATGGGTTTGCATCGTCCGCTCGCGTCCGGTGGCCCGAGCACCATCGGCTGCAGCTCGACGCCCTCAAGACGTCTCTCCCCCAGGAACCGGAGCGGAGCGACAAGGAACACGAACGTGACGCCCTCGTCCATCGCCGCTTGGATCTCCTCATCGTCCGCGGGCATTTCCTGTCGGGAGCGACGGTACAGGATCGTGACCTCCTCCGCGCCAAGGCGGAGGGCGGAACGCGCGCTGTCGATCGCAACATCTCCTCCGCCGATCACGACGGTTCGGGGCCGGACCGAGGACCGCTCTCCGCGTCTCACTTCCTTCAGGAACGGGAGGGCGGGCACGACGCCATCGAGGTTCTCGCCGGGGATGCGGAGCGGACGGGAGTTGTGCGTTCCCGTGGCGATGAAGACGGCATCGAAGTCCGCGAGGAGTTCATCGATGCCGATCTCACGTGGGAATCGGATCCCGTACCGGAAATGGATCGGGAATAGGGCGAGGCGTGCCAAGTCCTCCTCGAAGACTCCGTCCGGGAGGCGGTACCTCGGGATCGTGCCGGTCATGAGGCCGCCAAGGTGGTCCGCGGCCTCGAAAATCGTGATTTCGTAGCCTCGCTGCCCGAGGACCCATGCGACCGTGAGCCCGGCGGGGCCACCGCCGACGACCGCCACGTGCTGGCCGTTCGGTGGCTCGGCGCGATACGGACGCGCGAGGCCCGCGTATTCCAGGGCCGCGCGCTTCACATGCCGGATCGCAACCGGGTTGCCCTTCTTCCGGACGGGACAAGCGTCCTCGCAGTAGCGATAACAGACCCGGCCCAGGCATGAGGCGAGAGGGTTGTCGCGCAGGATCAGGTCCCTCGCGCCCTCGAAGTCGCCCGACGCGACGAGCCTCAGGTAGCCTCGGGCATCTTGAGCAATGGGGCAGGCCTCGACGCACCAGGGCTTCGCACACTGGATGCAGCGCTGTGCCTCCGCGATGGCCTCGTCGCGCCCATATGGGAGGAGGACCTCCCCGAAGTCTCCGCGACGATCGAAGGAGCCGAGCTCGTGGATCGCGACGCGCTGCGGGACGAGTTTGCGCCGCACGACTTGTTCGGGCATCGAATTGCCAGGATGTCGCAGTCGGTCGTCCATGAACGCTGCGAAAGAACTGTAATGACGGAGCGTGGGGGAGACCGAAGTTCCGCTGAGATCGGCCGCGTTCCGGGCGTCGTGCAAAGCATCGGCGGAGGGCCTAGGGAGGCGCGAGGAGTCGTGGGACGTCCGATGGGTAGTCCGCGACGGGCACCCCCGCGGCCTCGAGGGCCTTTACCTTCGATTCCGCGGTGCCCTTGCTTCCGAGGATGATCGCCCCCGCGTGCCCCATGCGCTTCCCGGGCGGCGCCGTCCGGCCGGCCACATACGCCGCGACGGGCTTCCGAACGTGTCGGACGATGAACTCCGCGGCCTCTTCCTCCGCGGTCCCGCCGATCTCGCCGACCAGTACGATCCGCTTCGTCTGGCGGTCCTTCTGGAAAAGGGCGAGGGCCTCCACCATGCTCGTGCCGACGATCGGGTCCCCGCCGATGCCGACGCATGTCGACTCCCCGTAGCCGGCTTTCGTAATCGCGTCCACGATCTCGTACGTTAGGGTCCCGCTCCGGGAAATCACGCCGACGTCCCCGGGCCGAAAGATGTGGTTCGGCATGATCCCCGCCTTCGCCTGTCCCGGAGTGACGATCCCGGGGCAGTTCGGGCCGATGATCGTGCAGCCCCGGCTGCGTGCGTAGGGCATGAGGTCCAAGCAATCGTGGAAGGGGATCCGCTCTGTGATGATCACAAGGAGTCGGACGCCCGCCTCGATGGCCTCGACGGCCGCGTCCTTCGCATGCGGGGCCGGGACGAAGACGATCGAGGCATTCGCCGCCTCTCGGTCGACGGCCTCTCGGACGCTGTCGAAGACGGGCACGCCCTCGACCGTCGAGCCGCCCTTCCCGGGGGTCACACCCGCGACGATGTTCGTGCCGAAGTCGAGCATCGCACGGGTGTGGAACTGCCCCTGGTGCCCCGTGATGCCTTGCACGAGGAGCCGCGCCTTTCTCGTGAGGAGGACCGCCATCTCACGTTCCTCTCCGGCGAAGCCTCACGGCGATTTCCGCGGCGTCCTGAATCGTCTCGGCGGCGCGCACGCCGGTTTCCTGAAGGATCTCCTTCGCCCGGTTCTCGTTGACACCCTTGATCCGGGCGACGACGGGGATTTCCGCGGACAAGGTGCCGAGCGCCTGCTGGACCCCGCGCGCGACGGTGTCCGCTTTCGTGATCCCGCCGAAGATGTTGAGGAGGATCACGGAGGGCTTCGCCTTGATGAGGATATCGAAAGCTTCCTGCACTTTCTTCGGGTCGTCGGTTCCGCCCAAGTCGAGGAAGGTCCCGCCTCGGCCTCCTTTCAGGTTCAGGACGTCCAGAGTCGCCATCGTGAGGCCAGCGCCGTTCGCGATTACCCCGATGTCCCCGTCGAGCTGGATGAACGTGATGCCCTTGTCGTGGGCCTCTTCCTCTAAAGGCGTGCGGTCCTGGTCCATCGCGGCGTATTCGGGATGACGGTATTCTGCGTTGTCGTCGACGATGAGCTTCGCATCCGCGGCGACGACCCGGCCATCCCGCAGGACGGCGAGAGGGTTGATTTCGACGAGTTCAGCATCCTCCCTGCGGAAGAGGTCGTAGGCCTTCTGGGCGACATCGACGACGAGATCGCCCACCTCACGGGGCAACGCCAGGGCCGTCCGGAGGGCGCGAAGCACGTAGGGCTGCGGACCCAAGATCGCCGGGATTCGCTCCATCAAGATCCGTTCGCGCGGTACGCTCTCGATGTCGACGCCTCCCATCGCGCTCGCCATCAGCAGAGGTTCCCGCGTGGATCGATCGATCGTGTAACTCAGGTACAGCTCCTTCTCCATATCGAGGCGTTCTTCGAGGAGGACTTCTCGCACGCGATGCCCATGGATGTCCATGCCGAGGATCTGAGCGGCGACCTCGCGGGCTTCCTCGAGGGTCGAGGCGGGCCGGATGCCTCCTGCCTTCCCTCGGCCTCCGACGAGGACTTGGGCCTTGACCATACAAGGGAGCGGCGGGTCTGCAATCTGGTCTGGGGACGAGGCAAGGACCCCGCGAGGAAGGGGAATCCCGTAGCGGGCGAAGATTTCCTTGGCCTTGGACTCGAGGAACTTCATCGCCGGCCGGAGGCGATGCGAGGCGCCGATAATAGTCTTACCGACTTGGCTCCCCTCAGATCGGTGTGCCCGTCGTCGTGACGAGCTCCCGGAAGGCCTTCATGAGCCGCTTCGTGGTCCTCCCGGGTCTCCCATCGCCGATCATCCGGCCGTCGACCTCGACGACCGGGCCAATCTCCGCGGCGGTACCCGTGATGAAGGCTTCGTCCGCGGACCAGACATCGTAGAGCGTGAAGGGGCGTTCCTCCGCCTTGAGGCCGAGCCGGGGCGCGAGTTCCAGCACGGCCTCGCGGGTCACGCCCGGCAGGTTCGTGGAGGTCCATGGCGTCACGAGGTTCGAGTTGCGCAGGATGAAGATGTTGTCCGCGCTCGCCTCGGACACGTACCCGTGGATGTCGAGCATGAGGGCTTCGTCTGCGCCGTACTGGTTCGCCTCGACGCGGGCCAAGATGTTGTTGAGGTAATTGAGGGACTTGATCGAGGGGCTTAGGCTCTGGGGCGGGACGCGACGGTAGCTCGAGGTGACGAGCCGCAGGCCCCTCTCGTAGATGTTGGCCGCGTAGAGGGCGATCGCCGGCTGGGCGATGATGACGACCGTCGGCCCGCGCTTGCACTTCCTTGGGTCGAGTCCGAGGTCCCCGGGCCCCCGCGTGATTACGGGCCGGATGTACCCGTCGCGGAGCTTGTTCCGGCGGCAGGATTCGAGGATGAGCTCCGTCATCTCCTCCTTCGTGTGGGGTATCTTCAGGTCGATGGCCTTCGCGGATGCGTACAGCCGGTCGATGTGCCGGTCGAGCTTGAAGACACGGCCGTTGTACGCCCGGATGCCCTCGAAGACGCCGTCCCCGTACAGGAGACCATGGTCGAAGACGCTGACCCTCGCCTCCGATTCGGGGAAAAACTTCCCGTCGACGTAGACACTCAATTCCATGCCCGCGGCCCCCGCATCGATTGGTATGGCCCCGACTGCTAAAAGAGTTTGGCCAGTTCTGTACCGTCGGACTATCGACGGATCTCTCGGGCTAGCCATTCGATGGGTTCCCGTTCGTGGCGCCAGAATAGGTCCTCCCAGAGATATGGAAGGCGAGCTTCTCGTAGCCGGGATACCGCGCCCGGAAGAACCGGAGGATGTGATCCGCGGGCACGCGGGGCCGCTCGAACAAGAGGCGGGACATTATCTTCCGCTCCCAGGGCGGGACATGATCAAGAGCATCGAGGAAGTACAGGTCCTCGTAGAGGAGGTACTCGAGGGTTGCGGGGCCGACGCCGTAGAGCTTCGCGAGTTCCATTTTGGCTTCAGCGCGTGACATCTTGCGCAAGGCGAACTCGTCGACCGCCCCCGCCGTGAACTGCTCCGTGAGGCGGAGGAGCGTCTTCGCGCGGTATCCAACCTTCAGGGCCCGTAGGTCACTCTCCGTAGCGGATCCCATCTCGCCGGGCTCCCAGAAGCACGACAGGACTTTTCCGTCGAATCGAAGCTTCCGGCCGAAGCTCGAAAAGAGGGCTTCGAGCATCTGGATGCTCCGCCGGATCACCGCGTTCTGGAGGACCACGTAGATCATCAGCGTCTCGTAGAGGGAATTCGCCGCGATGGGCTTCATCCCCCGCCAGCGTCGGATCGCCGGCCCAAGGATCTCGTCGGGTCGATAGCGCTGGCAGAAGGGCGCGATGTCCTGGTCGAAGTTGAAGCGCCAGCGGATCTCTGGGACGAGACCTGCGAGGTCGTCCTCCGAAAGGGTCGAGGGGGAGAACACCGTGAGGCGAACCTTGGGTCGGCTCGTCGTGCCTCGTTCCTCGAACCGAAGCCCGAAGGGGTAGCCATTCCAGCGCATCGTAACCCAGGCTTTGCCCGGAGCCCAGGCGACGTCGGAGGACGGAAAATGAGAGGGCTTGTGGAAGTTAGCGTCGAAGTGGTACGGCGGCCGCGGCTGCAACAGGAGCGACGTCGAGGACCTCAAGGCGATCGGTTGCCGCATGGGATGGCCCTCCGGCCTACCGGAACCGCTCGCCCGTGAGGCGTTCGAACAAGCCCACGTAGAGCTCGCTCACCTGCTTGAGGACCTCCTCCGGCAGCGCGGGGATGTCTGGCTCCGGCCGCCCGGCCGAGCGGGCGTCCATCAGCGCCTGGTGGTATCCGATCCTTCGGTAGTGCTGACGCACGAACTCCTTGCTCAGCTCGATGCATTCCCCCCGCTCGTAGGCAGCGGCGTCCCAGAAGCGGTCCTCGTCTGCGGTTCCGAAGGTGTCCACGAGCATGAGCTGCCGTTCCGGGTCCATTGCGAACTCCTTCTTCCCGTCGACATGGATGAGGCCGCGCTTCCGGACGTCCGCATTGAGGCGTTCGTCGATCCTCAAGACGGCCTCAATGAGTTCCTCGTACTCGTGGGGCGAGAGCTTTGAAATCGTCAGGGCCTCCTCTTTGCTCAGCTCACGGTCCACCTTCTCGAGTTTCGTGGTGACCTCCACGAAAGGCTCGGGGAGGCGCTCACCGTAGGCGGGCACGTAGCCCTTTGGGAAACCCACGTCCTCGGCCCGGATGGCTCCGGCCTTGACGCGGTCGTAGAAGGAGCCCGCGACGTAGTAGCGTGCGATCACCTCGAGGGGGATCAGGAAGTTTCGTGTGGTCGGCCGGATCTTGTCGTACTCAGAGATGACCTGCACTCGGCGGACCCGCATCCGGTTCGGCGCGGGGAGACCGAGGAAATGGGTTCTCACGCCCATGTCCCTAGCGGCCTTGAACCAGTGGGCAGAAGTGCGACAGAGGGTTTCGCCCTTGTGGGGTACCAGGCTCGGGATCACCTTGTCAAATACGCTAATCTGGTCCGTGAAGACGAACTCGAGCTCCGCTCGAGAGACTTCGTAGACCTCCTTGACCTTTCCTTTGCGGACGAGCCGCATCCGCCCACCCACCTGTGGCGGGTAGAGGAGCGCTCGCCCCTTAGGGTTTTGGTCTGCATGGCCTTCAGCCTGCAACTCGGCGTGAGCTGCACGGCGGCCGGCCCGACTCAGTCTGCCTTCGGGTCATCCGCGGGGCGCAGGGTTCCCTGATCGCGAAGCCAGCGACGGGCATCCTCGAAGCTGGGCGCCTCGAAGTGGACGTGGTCCCGCAGCTTCCCGTTCGAGTTGATGCCCAGGCGGACGCTCGCCTCGGCGAGGAGGGGCACGTCCATGAGGCCATCCGCGAGGGCCACGACATCTTCCTTTGGCACATTCCACTTCGCCGCGAGGTCCCGTACGATCTCCCCCTTCGTCCGGGGGCTCACGCGCACGAGGGCCTCGCCCGTGAATACGCCGTCCTCGTACACGAACTCGTTGCTGTACATCGCGTCCGCGTCGAACAGAGCCAAGGCTGACTCGGCGACCTCCCGCGGCCCGCCGGTCACGAGGACGACCTTGTGACCTTGGGACCGGAGGCCGTGCACGAAGTCCTGGGCTCCGGGGAGCGGCCGCAGGTGTCGTGCGGCCTGGAGGACCTGGGCTTGCTTGAGCCCTCGCAGCAGCCCGGCCCGCCGTCGGAACCCTTCCTCCCAGTCGATCCGCCCGTCGATCCCGAGGCGGGTGATCTCTGCGACCTCGCCCTCCTTGCCGACCAACGCGGCAAGCTCCGGGAGGAACTCGTTGTGAATCAGCGTGTTCTCTAGGTCGAAAACGAAGAGCTTCACCGGGGGGACCCGGGAATCCGCGAGAGCCTCGGTCCTATATGAGTCCTCGCGTCCGAGGGCGCGTGAATCCCTGGAAGGAGGAATATTCTGCGGACGTTCGGCGAGACTTCAGAAGACTTCCATGTCCCCGTGCACGTCGAGGCCCTGCTCTGTGATGCTGTAGGGCTTGATGGACCGCGGGTGGCGGAGGCGACGCATCTTGATCACCTGAAGGACGAGCTGGACATCGCCGTTCTCACGCTCATTGAACCTCAGGCCGATCACGCCATCGCTCACATACTCCACGAGGCCATCTCGGGAGGAGCGCGGATTGTCGTCCTTCACTTCGGCGGTGAAGAGACACGTGGCCCCCGTGGACCGCAATTGCTTGCATAAGGCGAAGAGCCGCGCGCGGCGCTCGTTCTCATCGGCGAACATCATGTTCAGCAGGCTGATTGAATCGATCGCAACGCGCGTGGCCCCGCTCCTTCGGATGAATTCGGGGAGCTCGGACTTGATGCGGGTTACCGTCGCCTTCGCGTCCGCGGGTTCGAGTTTCACGATGTGGAGCTGCTTCGTCTTCACATATGGCCGGAGATCCCAGCCGTAGGAGGCTGCGCTCGCGAGGACGGAATCCACGTCCTCCTCGAGGGAGATGAAGATGCCCTTCTCGCCGCTGATGAGTCCTTGGGTGAGGAACTGGAGGGCGAAGGTCGTCTTCCCCGTGCCGAAGGAACCCATGACCGTGATCACGTGTCCCCGCGGAATGCCGCCTCCAAGCAGTTCGTCGAGCCCGTCGACGCCCGTGAGCACCAAATCGGCGGGGACCTCCGCCGTCCCCGCGTCCTCCGCCTGCGCATCGCTCATCGCCACACCTCAGGAGATTCGTTCCATGTAGACGACCACAAGCCCGTGGTTGGCGGTGACCATCGTCGGGAACCGCGCGATCTTCTCCCGGGGCAGGTGCGGGAGCACGCTCGTGAACTTCTCCACGTACATGTACCGCTGGCGATGGCTCGACCGGGCGTACCCCTTCCACTCGAAGGCCAGGCAACCGTCCACGCTGTCCATGAGCATCTGTTCGTGACGGTGCTCCACGATCCCTCGGGTGAGCAGGAGGTAGACGAGGCCATCCCAGCGCTTCGCCGCGCGCTGCAAGCCCTTCACCGTCGTCACGAGGTCCTTCATCTCGACCGTCTCCGAGACGATGAGGTCCGTGAGCGAGTCCACGATGAGGAGGGAGCCGAAGGCCTCTTCGTCGAGGAACCGCACGAGGTCCTCGAGGATGTTCCCGCTGGCGGCCTCGAAGGGGTCTTCCTGGTCCGTCCACCCCGGGGGCACGACGCTGTGCCGGAAGTACACCGAGGAGAAGTCGCGAAAGAGGGTGTGGTCGCGGAACGCCTCATAGTATTCCCGGTTGAAGGAGGCTGCGAGCTCGTGAAGGATGATATCCCGAGAGCGGGCGAACGTCACGTAGCAGATCCTGGACGGGAGATCGGAATCGTCGCAGTGGTCTCCGAGGTAGTAGTGGCGGGCGGCGGGCCGCTCGTTCACGATAGCAATCTTCGACGCCGCCGTGTACGCGTACTCCTGCATCCCCGCGCCCACCTCGCCGAGGAGGAGCACGGTAGATCCGGCGGGGAAGCCACCGTCGACGATGCTGTCCAGGTCTGCGATCCCCGTGGGCACCTTTCGAATCGCGTCTGGTTCCGGGACATGGGTGGGAGCGCCGTGGCTGTCGAGGACGTCCCCTTCCGTTAGAGCCATCCCGTCCCGGGCACGGGCCCGCGCGGGATAAAGGCTTTTTGTAAAACGCGGACGCCATGTGCGGTTCGCAGGAAGCGCCCGCGAGGATGTGGATAATCTGTCGCAGAACGACGGCCAGAATCCCGATTCGCCGGTCGCCGAGCCGAAGCCGCATGCCCTCCTGCGTGTGATAATCAGTTCGCACAAATCATGGAAGCATCCTCAAGTTCTGGGAGCCTCGTCGGCAGGGGGTACCATGGCCAAGCCGGGGGTGCGGAACCCGATTGTCGGCTTGGGCCAGGCCGTCGCCACCGCTGCGGGTATCTCCTTCCTGGTCGCGGTCCCGAGCCTTTTCCTCCCTGCCTTGGAACTCAAGCTCTTCTATCTTGCCTTCGCATTCTTCGGCGTCGGCCTGCTTGCGGGCCGAGGTTCGTTCCTGGGCTCCCTCGGTTTCATCGGAGCCCTCATCGGCGGGTTCCTGGCCGCCTATCTCTTTCAGCTATTCCTCTGGGGCACGGATTGGGCCTTGCTCTTGGCCCTGGCCCTCGGGGCCGCGTGCGGGCTCGGCGGGATGGCCACGGGGAAGTTCGGCAAGAAGCGAGCTATGCGTTTGGCGGCCACCGCGCCGAAGATGCGGCGTTGCCAGCGTTGCGGCGCTCGGGTCGGCCTCGTGGCGAAGCGATGTTGGTCCTGTCGAGCGTGGCTGCCGCCGACGTGATGCGGCGGCCAAGCCCCGGTCCCGCCGGCGGGGTCAGATCCTCTTCATCCGCCCGAGGACGGGCTCGTAGAGGAGCCCCTTATCCAGGAGGCCGTTGATCGCTTCCTCGAGATCCTCCTTGGAGATCCCCTTCGACTTCGCAGCCTCCACGATGCGATCCCAAGGGGCCCCCTTCCCTTCCGGGTCCAGGGATCCGACGATCTCGAGGACCTTCGCCTCCGTGTCGTCCGGCTCCTGGGCGGTTTCCCGCGGCGTCCGTGCGGCCTCCTCGGCCTCGGCGACCTCGGGCGGCCGGGCCTCCCTGAACTCCGGCAGGAGGTACCGAAGGCCCTCTGCGAGCATTGCCGTGTATCGCGCGAGGTCCGCCTTCCCGTAGTGGTTCGCGGCCGCGACGATCCCATCCGCGATGGCCGCCTTCACGCCGACCCCCACGAGCCCTTCCTTCGTGAGGGGGTCCATCCGCTGCGCCTCCGCCATCGCATCGATCCGCCGCTTGAGGGACCGGCATGCCTCGAGGATCCAGAAGTCCCGGACGGTTTCGTCCACGACCTTGATCCGCTCGGGCCGGATCGATGTGTACGTCGTCCCCGCCTCGGGCGAATAGATGCGGGACTTTCCCACGACGGCCCCGAAGGTCGGCGGCTTGAGCTTCGAGAGGGCCGCCGAGGCCTCGGGCTGGTACTGGCCCGCGTAGAGATGGAAGGTCCCCGTGGGGTCCGCCACCCGGGCCCGCCACATCGGCTGCAGGTCCGTCCCGATGTTCTCCACGTCCGTGATGACCCCGACGGCGAAGATCCGGTTCACCTTCGCGCCGAGGGGCGTCACGAGGTAGGACGGCGCCCGCTCTTCGGTCCCGGTGACTTCGAGGGTCGCGTCGTTGTACTCGCCGGCGAAGACGCGCCAGGCGACCTCCCGCATCATGCGGCTCCCTCCAGGTTCTCAAGCATCTCCCGGGCTTCGGCCTGCACGTCGACCTTGAGGATCTTCGCCTGGTCCACGATCATCATGAGCCCGTAGTCGTCCGAGGTCACGTTCCCGCGGGCCTCCATGGGCTGGGCCACGAGGACGTCCGCGAGTTCGTCCCGCACGATGTCCGTGGACATCGCCTCCTTGGCCTCCGCGATGCACGCGTCCATCGTCTTATCGAGGAGGGCCTCCGTGAGCTCCCGATCGAAGACCGCCGTGAGGGCGCCGGAGCCGTCATCGAGGACGGCCTTCACCCGCAGGTCCGGCTCGCCCTTCACCTCGCCATGGATGCGGCAGGCTCCCTTCCGCAGGACGCGCCGGCACTCCGGGCAGCGGTAGATGAGGCCCGAACCCTCCCGGAGGTCGATCAGGATCCCGCGGACGGTCACGTCGACCCCGCCGCCGCGCTCCGCGAGGTCCTCGATCCACATCCGCGGGCTCTCCCGCAGCTTCTCGGCCGGCGGCAGGGCGTCGGCCTTGAGCCTCGTAACGGTCGCGCGTTCGTCGAAGCTGACCTGCGGGATTCCCCGCCAGGACTTCACGTAGCCGCCCTCGATCCGCAGGACCTCGCCCTCCTTCAGGCCGAAGTCCTTCCAGGCGCTGAACTGGGACTTCCCAGTTGTGTCCGCAAGGACGCCGGAGTAGACCGTCTTCGCGACTCCGTCGACCTCGACCTCGCGGGTTTCGACGGACAGGATGCGCGCGGTCACGGCGACGTTCGAGGCGCCTTCCCGCAGCTCGACGACGTCGAAGGCCTTCGGCTTGCCCACGTAGGCCGGGACGCCAGCCCCGGCAGGGGGCGGGGGCAGCGCCTCGGGCTTCTCCTTGGAGACGACCGTGCGCACGCCGAAGTTCACCTGGACCTGGCCGCGGTACTCCTTCGTGTAGGCGTTCTGCACACGGACAACGTCCCCCTTCGCGAGGGGCGCGTCCAGCGGCTCCCACGCGGTGAAGGGAATCGTCGCGGTCGGGTCGCCGAGGATGCCGAACAGGATGTGCTTCCCGCCGCCCTCCACGGCGACGTCCTTCTCGTTCACGCTTACGATGCGGACGAGGAGGTTCACGCTCTGCTCCCCGGGGACGAGCTCCCGCAGGGTCTTGTTCACGCCGACCGCGAGGCTCGCCGGATTCCCGCCGTGCTTCTTCACGATCGACCGCTTCGCCGTGTCGAGGGAGACCCGGTAGACATTCAGGTAGCTCGACAGTTCCTTCTCGATCTCTGGCTCACTCACTTTTCCGCCAAGCGCCCGGGCGATATCTCGCACGTGGGGCGCCAAATCGTCCTTCACAAGATCACGTCCCTGAGGCGTGTCGTCTTCTCGCCTCGGCGACGGGTACGGAACCGCGGTATAAAGGGGTTCGGCGGGGTGGACGAAAGTACTAGTGCGGGACCTTGCGGTGGACCCCGCGGGGGAAGTTTCATCCCGAGGGCCCCCTTCGTCGGTCCGTGAAGCTGCGGGACCTCCTCGAAGCCGCCATCGACTTCCACCGTCGCTGGACGGAGGCCGGCGGGACCGCGGCTCCGACGTCCTGGGGCTCGGTCGTATCGAACCTGCGGTATCCCCTCGTCCACATGGCGAACCTGGGCTGGGTCGATGCCGTCCCGGCGGACGGAACTCGCGGGATCCTCGCAGACCTCGATCGGGCCTTCCTCGGCACCGGCGTTCGCCACCGTTGCCTCCAGTTCACGGACGCGAGGCGGGCGTACGAGGCCCAGGAGGCCTTGGCGGCCCAGGGCTTCCGGCCGCTCGCCGCCCTCGCGATGGCCAAGGTCGGGCTCCCGGCATGCATCATCAATCCGGACGTCCTCGTGCGGCGGGTTGGCGAAGGGGCGGGCGACCAAGACTACCGCGAAATCGCGGCAGCAATCCATGGAGAACTCGGGTATGACCCGGAGGAGTCCCGCCAGCTCCTCGAGCTTGGCGGCGAGCGGGCGAGCCGCGTCGGCATGCGGTCCTATGTGGCGTATCTCGGAGGGAAACCCGCGGGGATTTTCGCCCTTTGGCCCAGGGCCCCTTTCGCCCTCCTCGAGGATATCGCAACCCGCCCCGCGTTCCGGATGCAGGGCGTCGGCCGCACGATGATCTTCGAAGGCTGTTCCTTGGCCGCGGACGCGGGGTGCGAGTACGTCCTCCTGATGACGGACCCCTCCCGTGCCGGCCTCCCGATGTTCACGACCCTGGGGTTCCAGCCCGTCGGCGAGGTGCGTGGCTTCCTGCGGCCCTGATCTGGGATCGGCGCATCCTTCTTAGGGCCCATCGCCTTGCCACAGCCGTGGACCTTGGGCTTCGGGGCAAGGTCGCCCTCGTCGCCGCGGCGAGC
>Ga0073934_10001145_pt1 | contig 66827 bp, 65 predicted proteins | sample LarsenN4metaG_FD_76834 | JGI IMG/M metagenome (GOLD analysis project Ga0073934, IMG submission 76834) | Hot spring sediment bacterial and archeal communities from British Columbia, Canada, to study Microbial Dark Matter (Phase II) - Larsen... ... | reverse complement strand
GTGACCAAACCCTACCGGTGATTCGCGATGACCACCGCAAGCCGCTCGCTCGCTACGGCGCTATGATGGCGCGCTCGCTCGCGGCTTGCTCCGCCGAGTTACACCACTACACGGGACTTGACCAAGATGGGTGCCGCAGGTTTCGGCCACCCATCCACGCTCGCCTTCTGAATCAATGCCGTAATCGCCGCGCTCAGTGCGCCGTGAGCCAGGCCCGCGCGGCGCGCAAGGCCGCGGCGATTTCAGCCGGCGACATGCTGGCTGCGATCTCCTGTCGCTGCTGGACGGCTTCCCGACTGCCTTTCATCGCCGCGATGTTGAACCACTTGTGCGCCGAAACAAGATCCGCCGGAACCGAATTGCCCACCGCATAGCGGATGCCGAGATCGTAGAAGGTGTCCGCGCTCAGCGGCCCCTCCCCCAGCATCGCCGGCTCCAGTGCCGCCATTTCAAAACGTGCCATGACAATCCCCTGTTGTTCATGCCCGCCATTCTCCGGCGGTGCAGTTTTTTCGTCCGGCATCCCCACCGGACATGCGGATCATTCGGGGAAAATTTGAACGGCAGTTTAAGCGTCGGGATGAACGAAGCGTAAATCGCCGCGGCATGGCGCTCCGCAGGTCCACGGTCCAGCATGCGCGTCGCTGCGAAAAATCAAGCACAACTTGCACAGGCCGAAGGAGCGGTTACCAAACGGCAACCGCCCTGATTTGCGCTTCAATAACCACGTCTGCAGGTGGAGATGCGCAGACGCATGAGAAGGGCGGGATTCATCCCGTGCGCGCCCGCTGCTTGAACAGGATCTCCTGCACCTTCGGGTCTTTCATATCGACCTTGCTCGCCTCTTCCACCCGCAGGGCCATGCCGCGCTTGACTGCCGGACGGGCCAGCATCGTGTCGAGCCAGCGCTTGAGGTGAGGGAATTCACTGATGTCCTGCCCTTGCCGCTCCCATCGCGACGCCCAGCCGATACAGGCGATGTCGGCGATGGAATATTTTCCGGCCAGGAACGGACGGTCCTTCAGGCGCGTGTTCATGACGCCGTAAAGGCGGTTGCACTCGTTGGTGTAGCGGTCGATGGCGTAGGGAATTTTCTCAGGCGCATAGAGACGAAAATGATGTGCCTGTCCGGCCATCGGGCCGAGGCCGCCCATCTGCCAGAACAGCCATTGATCGACCTCGACACGGCCACGCTCGTCCTTGGGATAGAATTTGCCGGTCTTGCGCCCGAGATATTGCAGGATAGCGCCGGACTCGAAGACCGAGATCGCCCGCCCGCCCGGGCCGTCGGGGTCGACAATCGCCGGCATGCGATTGTTGGGGGAGATCTTCAGGAATTCGGGCTTGAACTGCTCGCCGGTGGAAATGTTGACCGGCTTCATCACATAAGGGAGCCCGCATTCCTCCAGCATGATGGAAATCTTCCAGCCATTCGGCGTCGGCCAATAATAAAGCTTGATCGGGCGCTGGCGCGGCTTGGACGTCTTGGCCGACCTGGATGTCTTGGCCGACTTGGCTTTGGCAGCTCGTTTCGCGGCAGTCGAACGGGCCTTGGATGCCGGTCTGGTTCTGGACTTGGCAGAGGTGGTCTTGGCGCGCGCCATGCAAAGCTCCACGAATGAGAGGTTGGTGCCCGCTCACCTAGAGCGGCGCGAGTGGTTCTGCAACGGGCGAACCGGTATGGCGGGTCGACGCCAAAACTCCTATCGTTGCTGCCGCGGCGGCCGGCACAAACAACGCGATTGCAATGTGGCTTGGCCTGCCGCGAGGGAGCGAACCAATGTTTACGAAGATCGTAGTGGCCGCCGCCACGGCGGCGGCGCTTGCCATGTCCATGCCGACGACCTCTGCGATGGCGCAGAGCAGCACCACCACTGCCAAGGAGGACGCCGCGGCGGCGAAGAAGGCCAAGGCGGACGAAAGAAAAGCCAAGGCGGCGGAAAGAAAAGCCAAGATTGCAGAGAAGAAGGCGCAGACCAAGGCCGCGCGCCAGGCGGCGCTCGACCGTCAGAAGCAATGCGGCGCCGAGTGGAAGAAGATGCGCGCTGACGGCAAGGTCGAGAAAGGCATGACCTGGCCGAAATATTACAGCGCCTGCAACAAGCGTCTCAAGGAGAAGGCCGCCTGAGCGGCGGCATCGCCGTCGCAAGACAGCGGGGCCAAGGCAGCGAGGTAAGAGCAGGCCTCAAAAAGACCGAGGGCGTCGGAGAGACTTAAAGCCCGTCTCGCCGACGCCCTCCGTCGTCACGTGAGCCGGCGAAGCCTCGCACGAACGGATCGCGCAGAACGACTTCGCCGGCCTATGACGTGGCCGAAAACGATGCGACTATTTCCGCTTCGCGGCTTTGCGCTTCGTCTTCTTCGCGGTCTTCTTGGCCGCGGCCTTCGCCTTCCTACGTTTCGCCATTGTGCCCTCCAGTTAAGAGATGGCGCTATCGAATAAGTGCAGTCGCGAATCGACGTGCACTCCATTTCGATTACTACAGAATGCAAAAAACAGCGACTCCACTTAACGAAACGTGTACGCGCGCGGCCGCTTGCGCCGCGTCGCCGCGTCCTGCGGCGCGCGACACTGAAGCCTCGTGTATGCATCTCCTTCCGATCGCGCGTTGCGCGCGTCGTCATCTGCGGAATCAAACTAACGCCCGAAAAATAAGGCTCGATGCGACGTCCGATTCGCGCGCACGCGCGCGCTTGCATGCGTTCGTCGCTACGCACCGTACGCATTTCAGCGACTTGCAAAGTCAATATCCGAAGCGCCGAAGGCACCAAAAAAAATTTTGCACAAGGCACCAAAAAACGGCGGGTGCGAACGCTGAATCGATCAAAAACGAGCGAATCGGGCGCTGACGATTCGCTGCTCCGAGGACAGGCGCCGGACTTTTGGGTGCGAAGTTCGCCCTCCCCATGTTGGAGGTCATCGCATAACGGTCACCGAGAGCACGGTCAGGTCTCTTCGCACCTGCAAACACGCGCTTCGATCGAACGGCTGACGCATGTCATGCGTTCGCCACGCATCGACACGCAGTATGGTTAACGACGCCGCAAATCCTGTGCGTCATGCGATCAAGCAGCAACAAGCGTCCCTGCGCGTCACGCGTCGTCGCGATGACAAGCCATTGATAGATTTGCGGATTGTCGACGGCTCGCGGCGTTCGGTGCCGCGCGGGAATGCCTATAGCCCGAGTTTGGTCTTCAGGATGTTGTTGACCGCCTGCGGATTGGCCTTGCCGCCGGTCGCCTTCATCACCTGACCGACGAACCAGCCGATGGCCTTCGGGTTGGACACGGCGTCAGCGACCTTGTCGGGATTGCTGGCAACGATCTCGTCCACCGCCTTCTCGATCGCGCCGAGATCGGTGACCTGCTTCATGCCGCGGCTCTCGACTATGGCGCGCGGATCGCCGCCCTCGACCCAGACGATCTCGAACAGCTCCTTGGCGATCTTGCCGGAAATCGTCCCGTCCCCGATCAGATCGAGGATGGCTCCGAGTTGGCCCGCGCTCACAGGCGAGGAGGCGACGTCCCTGCCCTCCTTGTTGAGACGGCCGGCGAGTTCGTTGATCACCCAGTTGGCCGCGATCTTGGGGTCGCGGCCTCTGGCCACGGCCTCGAAGAACTCCGCAGTCTCGCGTTCGGCCGCCAGCACGCCGGAATCGTAAGGCGTCAGCCCGTATTCGGACATGAAACGCGCTTTCTTGTCATCCGGGAGCTCCGGGAGATCGGCCCTGAGCGCGTCGACATAGGACTGGTCGAATTCCAGCGGCAAAAGGTCGGGATCGGGGAAGTAGCGGTAGTCATGCGCCTCTTCCTTGCTGCGCATCGACCGCGTCTCGCCTTTGCCCGGATCAAACAGGCGCGTCTCCTGCTCGATGGCGCCGCCCTCTTCCAGGATATCGATCTGACGCCGCGCCTCATATTCGATCGCCTGGCCGATAAAGCGGATCGAGTTGACGTTCTTGATCTCGCAGCGGGTGCCGAAGGGCGCGCCGGGCCGGCGCACCGACACATTGACGTCGGCGCGCAACGATCCCTCTTCCATGTTGCCGTCGCAGGTGCCGAGATAGCGCAGGATGCTGCGCAGCTTCGACACATAGGCCTTGGCCTCCTCGGAAGAGCGCAAATCCGGCTTGGACACGATTTCCATCAGCGCCACGCCCGACCGGTTGAGGTCGACGTAGGACATCGACGGGTGCCGGTCGTGCAGCGACTTGCCGGCGTCCTGTTCGAGATGCAGCCGCTCGATGCCTACGGTGACGGTTTCCCCGTCCGGCATGTCGACCACAACCTCGCCCTCGCCCACGATCGGCGACTTGTACTGGCTGATCTGATAGCCCTGCGGCAGATCCGGATAGAAATAGTTCTTCCGGTCGAAGACCGATTTCAGGTTGATCTGCGCCCGCAGCCCGAGGCCGGAGCGGATCGCCTGCCGGACGCATTCCTCGTTGATCACCGGCAGCATGCCGGGCATCGCCGCATCCACCAGCGAGACATGCGAATTCGGCTCGCCTCCGAACGCGGTGGAGGCTCCCGAAAACAGCTTCGACTGCGAGGTGACCTGGGCGTGCACTTCCATCCCGATGACGACCTCCCAGTCGCCACTGGAACCCCTGATCAGTTTGCTATTGGCGGCCGGTGCGCTCATCTCGACGTCCGAATTGACACTCAAGGGTCCGGCCGGTCCTGCAGGAGGCTCTCGGCGATCTCGGCCCATTCCTGCTCCAGCGGAGACGCTGGCATAACCCGCTTCGCCCGCACGTACCAGTATCGCGCGTTTTGCAGGTCGCCATCCACCCGGTGCAGATAAGCGTGCACCCAGGCGGCGTTCGGACCCTCGAGCTCCTGAGCGATCGCATGCGCCCGCTCCCAGTCGCGCTTGCCCGCCCACCAGAGGGCTTCCAGGCAGTCGCCGAGGCCGGACGGCGGCGTCTCCTGCGCAAGCGAGCGGCGAAAATCGGTCAAGCGCATACCAAAGGGGCCGTTCACTCGTTGGGGCCGGCCGGGTCGGGATAGGTGTGAGGAAGCTCGATGGTGCGGCCCAGCGCCTGCTGCATCATGTCGAAACTGTCGGCAAAGGCCATGTATTCGATGAGGCGGCTGTTCCGGTAGCGGTGGAAAGCCGCCACCTTGTAACGCATCACACGGCCAGTCGCGCGCTGGCGCAGCCTGCGGTCGCATATGACAGCCGCGCGGTCACCCTCGACGACCACCACCTCCAGCTCATTGCCGAGCACTTCAACCAGTTCATCAACTTTCTGGATCGCTTTCAGAACTTCGGCCTTGCCGCGGAGTCTGTTTGGGAAAGGCAGCGCCTCCGGCGGGGCGAACATGCGCCATTCGATGTCGTCATCGAACAGATCGAAGATGACTTCGCGCGCGCCGCGGTCGTACGCGGCATAGGACAGACGTACCAATCTGTGTATTTCCTCAGGCGTCACCCGGGGCCCCCAATTGAAATCGAATCTTGCAATGCTTCCAATGTGACACGTGGCAGGGCGCCCAAACACACCGCTATAAGGAGCGGCGCGTGCAGACTACAACCTGATGATTGCAATCTGGCCTACCACCATACCTGCGGCGTGAAGCGGCCCGCCGCCTGTTCGATCACCTCCCCGAGCGAGAACAATGTCTCCTCGTCGAAGGGACGGCCGATGAGTTGCAGGCCGAGCGGCAGCCCCTCCGCAGACAAGCCGCCGGGCACCGCAATGCCGGGAAGACCCGCCATGTTCACGGTCACTGTGAACACGTCGTTGAGATACATCTCCACCGGGTCGGCGCGGCCTTTCTCGCCGATTCCGAACGCGGCCGACGGCGTCGCCGGCGTCAGGATGGCGCTCACGCCGCTGTTGAAGCAGTGCTCGAAGTCCTTCTTGATCAGGGTGCGCACTTTCTGCGCGCGCAAGTAATAGGCGTCGTAATACCCGGCCGACAGAACGTAGGTCCCGATCATAATACGGCGGCGCACTTCCGCACCGAAACCCGCGGCGCGGGTTTTCTCGTACATGCCGATAATGTCGCGGCCGTCCTCGCGCAGCCCGTAACGCACGCCGTCATAGCGCGCGAGATTGGACGAGGCTTCCGCCGGGGCGACGATGTAATAGGCCGGCAACGCGTATTTGGTGTGCGGCAGAGACACCTCGACCATCTCGGCGCCTGCTGTCTTCAGCCATTCGACTCCCTGCGCCCAAAGTTTCTCGATCTCGGCCGGCATGCCGTCGAGCCGGTATTCCTTCGGAATGCCGATCTTCATGCCTTTGACCGGCTTGCCGATCGCCGCTTCATAGTCGGGCACCGGCCGATCCGCGGAGGTGGTGTCCCTGGGATCATGACCTGCCATCGATCGCAGCAGGATCGCGCAGTCGCGCACGCTGCGCGCGAAAGGCCCCGCCTGATCGAGGGAAGATGCAAACGCGACGATGCCCCAGCGCGAGCAGCGGCCATAGGTCGGTTTGATGCCGACAATGCCGGTGAAGGCGGCAGGCTGGCGGATCGAGCCGCCGGTGTCGGTGCCCGTGGCGCCGAGACAGATATTCGCCGCGACCGCCGCCGCCGAGCCGCCGGACGAGCCGCCCGGCACCAGCGGCGTGTTCGCGCCCTGCCGACGCCACGGCGAAGTGACCGGGCCGAAGAACGAGGTCTCATTGGAGGAGCCCATGGCGAATTCGTCGTTGTTGGTCTTGCCGAGCATCACCGCGCCGTCGCGCCAGAGCTGCGCGGTGACAGTCGATTCATAGGCGGGAACGAAATTGTCGAGGATGTGCGAGCAGGCCGTGCTGCGCACGCCCTTGGTGCAGAACATATCTTTCACCGCAAGCGGAATGCCCTCAAGCGGGCCCGCCTCTCCCGAGGCGATGCGCCCGTCGGAGGCCTGCGCCATGGCCCGCGCGGCGTCGGGCGTCTCGTGGACATAGGCGTTGAGCACGCGCGCCTTCTCCATCGCAGCGAGATGGGCGTCTGCGAGTTCGGCCGCGCTGAAGCGTTTCGCCTTCAGCCCGTCGCGGGCCTCCGCGATGGTCAACGAAGTCAGTTCGGTCATGCGTTCGGGCTATCGCAGGCGAATGAATTGGCGTCGGGTGTCTTGGATATCTGGCGGATTTCTTTCGTGCCGTCAGCCCTGACGATAACCTCGATCTCGTTCGGCAACGGCAGATCCATCGCGCGCAGTTGATCTTCGGTAACGCCGTCAGGCATCTTGCCGTCGGCGATCTGTTTCAGCAATTCGAAGCGATAGAACAGCTCCGCTTCTTCGCAAGCCAGACACATCACTCAACGACTTTCGGTACGAGAAAGAAATGGTCTTCGGTGGCCGGCGCATTGCCGACGATGATGTCGGGAATTCCGCCGTCGGTGACTTCGTCGGCCCGCTTTTTCATCACCATCGGCGTGACCGACGTCATCGGCTCGACACCTTCGACATCGACTTCCGACAATTGCTCGACGAAGGCCAGAATAGCGTTGATCTCGGCGCGCATCTTCTCGACCTCGCTGTCCTCGACGGCGATCCGCGCCAGATGCGCGATCCGGCGGACAGTAGCGGCGTCGATAGACATCGGTGCGGCTCCGGGCGAAACAACGAGGCCCGCAGGCTATAGCACGCTCGTTTCGACCGGCAACCGCCTGGCGTCAGCGTAGCTTGCGCCGTTTCGGTGGGCTGACACGTCCGGGCTGCGCCGGTGCCAGCATGTATTCGGAGGACAGGATGGCCGCCCGGGCGGCCCCTGGCGTTCCGCCGGGGCGCGTGAACTCGGCACGGACCGGCGCCACCTGCGGCGTCTGCGCCAGCGCCGCGGCCGGCATCCCGACGGCGATCAGCATCGCGGCAATGTGGATGGCCCTCATGTCCGTGCTCCCCTGTCCAGCAACATCCGATGGCTGATGCGCCCCTCTGTCTCGCTGGTCGCACGCTAAGGCTCTGAGGTTCAGCAGAATATCAATTTTTTGGCTTCTGGATCGGAATATCTCATTGCTCCAACAATTTTTGAGTAATAGTCTATCATTCGACTAGAATTTTGCGCGCCCCTTCTGCCACCGGATGGAGGCTCTGATGCTAGTCCTATTCGAGGGCGACAATGGCCCGGCCGAAACGCTCCGCTTTATTGAAGAGAAGGGCGGCGCCGGCATCTGGATCTGGGATCTGCGCACCCAGAAAATGCAGTGGTCGCGCGGCGTCTACGCCCTGCTTGGACTCGAACCCGACTCCGTGGAGCCCTCGTACGCCCTGTTGCGGTCCATGACACATCCGGACGACCGGCGCCCCGAGGGCGAGCTTGAGCGCGTCGTCAATGACGCCATGCCCGTCGACCGTGAGTTTCGCATCATCCAGGCCAACCGGCGCGTCCGCTGGCTGTCTTCCCGCGGTGAGGTTCTGCTCGATCAGTCGGGCAGGCCGGCGCGCGCGATCGGAGTCATTTTCGACGTCACGCGCCGCCGCGAAGCTTCGCTGGCGAAACAGGCAAGCGACGCGCGCTACCGCGCGCTGGTCGAAGCGATCGCCACCGTGGTCTGGACCAGCGACCCCGAAGGCAAGGTCAGCGACATGCCGGAATGGCGCAAGCTCACCGGACAGACGCCCGAGCAGGTCGCCGGCTGGGGCTGGCTGGACGCGCTGCATCCCGACGACAAGCCGCTCGCCATCCAGACCTGGAACCGCGCCGTCGAAAAAGGCGAAATCTACGACGCGGAATTCCGCATCCGCCGGCGCACGGGCGAATACCGCTGGTACAATTGCCGCGGCGCTCCTGTCCGCAACAGCGACGGCTCGATCCGCGAATGGGTCGGCATCTGCATCGATATTCATGAGCGCAAGGTCTGGGCACCAGCCATCAATGCGAATTCCGCCAAGCTGACCGGTGCACAAATTCGCGCCGCCCGCGGCATTCTGAACTGGTCGGTGCGCGACCTGGCGGAAACGGCCAAGGTTTCCGCCTCGACCATCCGGCGCCTCGAAGAACTCGCCGGCGAACCACCCGGAGAAGAACCGAGCCTGGAGCCGATCCGCGAGGTTTTCGAGCGCGCCGGCGCGGAATTCCTGTTCCCGCCGACGGGCAAGCCTGGTGTGCGGCCGCGCTGACGCGACGTGCATTATCGAAACGCCGCCGCGAAATTTTGATCGCGATTGTCGTTTGGCGACTTTGCACGCAAAAATTTATTCGCAACAGGACACACGCAGCTTCGCGGGGAGCCAATTTGTCTTAAGGGGAATGTAAGCGAAACATACTATGAGCGAGAATGATGCGGCCTGCCGCTCAAGACATACAGAACAGGAACGCCCTGGTGTTCGAACAGCCAAAGCCAAACCATGGCAACGCGCAGAGCGGTGTGGCGGAGAACGCCGACATCTCCGATCTACTCGCGCAGTTGGCTGTCCAGCTTGAGAATGTGCGCCATATCCTTTGCGGCACGCGGACGAACGAACACGTGGCCGCAACCTCGCCGGTAGCGGATGTCGTTTTCGTCGACGACCTCGCCCATTGCATGGAGTGTTCCTGGGCGAAGCTAGAAGCCGCGGGTCTGCGCCTTGCACCGGACGTGATCGCGCAATGCGGCCGTCTGCTTGAAGCCTCGCTGCATGTGCTGCAGCAGGTCGAAAGAATGCAGGCAAACGCCGCCTCCAGGCCGCGTGCGACCTGACTCTCAGGAGCCCGGACGCTCCATCCCTTTCTGCGCGAGCAGCGCCGCGGCCTCCGCGCCCGTCAGCAAATCGAGCAGAGCCCTCGCCGCCGATGCCTCTTGCGTGACTGCGGCGATTCCGGCGGTATAGGTCGTGTAATTCTGGATATCGGCCGGCAATGGCCCGACCAGCGTCACGCCTTTCACCGGCACGATCTCACTGATCTGATGAATGCCGAGTTCGGCCTCGCCGCTGACGACGAGGTCGGCGACATAGCCGCCCTTTTTCAATTTCGCTTTGGCACTCACCGCCTCGGCAAGACCAAGGCGCTCGAACAATTTGGCAAGATAGATACCGCTCGATCCGCCGCTGGCGGGATCGATATAGCCGACGCTCCTGGCCGCCAGCAGCGCCGCCTTGAAGGCGTCGACCGAGGAGACGTCAGGACGCGGCGCGCCCTCCCTCACCATCACGCCGATCCCGACGCGGGCGAGATTCCTGCGCGTGCCCTCGGCGATCTTCCCGCTCCTGGTCAATTGGTCGATCGCGCCTGGTGTGATCACGGCCAAGTCGAACATTTCACCGCCCTCGATCCGCTTGAGCAGCGCACCGGCAGTGTCATTCTCGACGCGCACCTTGTGGCCCAGCCGTTCGAAGGCCGACACCATTTCCACGACGACCGGCTTCATCGCGCCCGTGGTGAGGACCTTCAGGTCGGCGGCATTCGACGCGCCCGCGGCGCAGGCCGCGGCCAGCACCGTCCCAAGAAGAAGATATCGTCGCATCGGCCTGCCCTTTCGTGCCGCGACGCAGATCACGTCGCAGGTGTTCATAACCGGCTCACCCAGTGGCAAACACCTGATCGCCGGCTTTATTTGTCGGCATCGAAGTCGAGCCGCCCAGGCCGGCTTGCAGCTTGGGGGTGGCCCTGGACGGCCTGCCGGGGGCTGCCGCGCGGTAGCTCTTAACCCATGCGTCAGACGGAGGTCAGAGGGATGGCAAAGCGCCCGAAACTCAACCCTTTGTGGCCGATTCGCGTAAGATTTTAATAAATTGTGACCCTTGTTATGACATATCCGCATAGCTGCACCGCAACATAATATCTTTTGCAGCGCACCATGACGGCCTATCTTTCCTTCAGATTCATTACGGACTTTTCCAGTCCAATCAAAGGGATGAATGCCATGTTGCTCTCCAGCTTCTTCCGCTTCCTCCGTCAGTGGCGGGCGTATGACGCCAGCCTGCGGGAACTCTCCCGCCTAGGTGACCGGGAACTCGCCGATATCGGAATCAGCCGCTCGGAAATCGCCCGCGTCGCTTGGGAAAATGCCGAGCGCACTGCCTAAAGCACCTCAGGAACTTAAGGTTTCCATGAACACGCCCGCCCTGCGCGGGCGTTTTCATTTTGGCGCATTGCCGCTGCCCCTGGATTGGCCTAGCTAACCGCCATGAGCGGCCAGTCCGGCGCCCTGCGCCCCATTCACATCATCGGCGGAGGCCTCGCCGGCAGCGAAGCTGCCTGGCAGATTGCCGGGCGCGGGGTGCCGGTGGTCCTGCATGAGATGCGTCCGCTGCGCGAGACCGCGGCGCACAAGACCAGCGGACTTGCCGAGCTTGTCTGCTCCAATTCCTTCCGCTCGGACGACTGCGAGACCAACGCCGTCGGTCTGCTCCATGAAGAGATGCGGCGGCTCGGTTCGCTGATCATGCGCTGTGCCGACGCGCACCAGGTGCCGGCCGGTGGCGCGCTGGCGGTGGACCGGGAGGAGTTCTCGAAGGCGGTGACGGCGGCCCTCGCGCAGCACCCCCTCATCCGCATCGCACGTGGCGAGGTCGACGGCCTGCCGCCGGAGGACTGGGACCAGGTGATTGTTGCGACCGGTCCCCTCACCTCGCCGGCCTTGTCCGACGCGATCCGCAAGCTGAGCGGAGAAACGGCACTCGCCTTTTTCGACGCCATCGCGCCGATCGTGCACCGCGAGTCCATCGACATGAATGTCGCTTGGTTCCAGTCGCGCTACGACAAAGCCGGCCCCGGGGGCTCGGGTGCCGATTACATCAATTGCCCGCTCGACCGCGGTCAGTACGAGGCCTTCATCGACGCCCTGCTCTCGGGCGAGAAGGTTTCGTTCCACGACTGGGAAGCCTCGACACCTTATTTCGACGGCTGCCTGCCGATCGAGGTCATGGCCGAGCGCGGGCGCGAGACGCTGCGGCATGGCCCACTCAAACCATTCGGGCTCACCAACGAGCACAATCCTACAGAGAAGCCATACGCCGTCGTACAGCTGCGCCAGGACAATAAGCTGGGGACGCTGTTCAACATGGTCGGCTTCCAGACCAAGCTGAAACACGGGGAGCAGGTGCGGATTTTCCGAACCATTCCGGGACTTGAGAAAGCCGAATTTGCCCGTCTCGGCGGGTTGCACCGCAACACCTTCCTGAATTCGCCGGCGTTGCTGGACCAAACGCTGCGCCTGCGTATGCAGCCGCGGCTGCGGTTCGCCGGCCAGATCACCGGCTGCGAGGGCTATGTCGAATCCGCGGCGATCGGTGGCCTTGCCGGACGCTTCGCCGTTGCCGAACGTCTGGGCGAGGCCCCCGACCTGCCGCCGCCGACCACGGCGCACGGCGCCCTGCTCGGCCACATCACCGGCGGGCATGTCGAGACGATCGACGCCGGGCCGCGGTCCTTCCAGCCCATGAATGTGAATTTCGGGTTGTTCCCGCCGCTCACCCGCAATCCCACGCGGGACGAGAGCGGCAAGCGGCTGCGCGGCACCGAGAAGAGCATAGCCAAAAAGCGCGCGCTCACGGCGCGAGCGTTGTCTGACCTGGATCGCTGGCTTGCCGGCCGCAGCGGCGTCGCCGCCGCCTGACTGGAAGCGCGACGCATCGCCGAGTAGAACCGCCCCCGATGACCGCACACGACACAGTCCCGAAAGAGGCCGCAGGCCGCTTCCGCAGCGAGGTCGTCCTCAAGCAGGACATCTTCAGCACGGTCGAGCGGGGCTTCTATACGGCGCCGAATGGCGAGGTGGAATCGGTGATGCGCCGTATCGACCTCGTGCCGTGGTGGAGTTACGGCATCGCCCGGCATTTCCTCAAGCGCGAGGCGCGCGCACTGGCGATCGCTGGACGGCTGAAAATCGCGCCCGAATTGCTGCATCAGGGCCAGCGTGTCCTGTTCCGCTCCTGGATCGAGGCGCTGCCGCTCCATATCGCCAAGCCCGAGAACGATCTCGCCTATTTCAGGTCGGCGAAGCGCGCCTTGCGCGCCCTGCACCGGCAAAACGTCACGCATAACGATCTCGCCAAAGAGCAAAACTGGCTGCGCACGCCGGACGGTCGCTGCATGCTCACCGACTTCCAGCTCGCCACCTGCTTTCTCGGACGGCACGCGCTGTTCCGCCTCGCCGCCTACGAAGACCTGCGCCACCTGCTCAAGCACAAGCGCAAATACGCACCGCAAAGCCTCACGCCGGTCGAGAAGCGGGTGCTGGCGAAGAAGAGCCTGCCGACCCGCATCTGGATGGCGACCGGTAAACGCGTTTACTATTGGATTACGCGCGGCCTCCTGAACTTCACCGATCGCGAAGGCTCCGGCCCGCGGCTGGTCCACGACGCGCCGCTGCTGCTGGAGCAGTTGAAACAGCACCCGCAGGTGCGCGACGCCGCCATCGTCGCGTTCCCGGACCGGCGCACCGGGACCGGGCTTTACGCCTTCATCGAGGCCGACAACGCCTCCGACGAAATCTTCACGGCCTTTCTGTCCGGCCGGATCGACGGCGTGACGGCGCCCGAGCGGCTTCAGGTCGTCGAGAAGTTGCCGCGCAAGGCCAATGGCGAGGTGCGCGCCGACATTCTGCAGCTCATCGCCATGAACCAGATCGACCTGATCGATCCGCTGATTACCGGCCATGCGGAGAAGGATGTGGTGGCGCGCATCGTCGCCGGCCGGCGCAATTTGCGCGACCGCTTCGCCTTCTAAGGGCCCAGCCAGCGCGCCAGATTTCTGGACGCCCGCCACAGAATCCACTGCCGTCGCCATTGCGGAATATCGGTCGGCTTTTTCTCCTGCAGCAGCGCCAGCCGCGCGCTGGCCAGCGCCAGCGGCAGGAAGGCTGGCAGAATGCGGTTGGGGACAGAATCCACCAGGCCGCGTGTCTCTCGCAGGCTGCCGCGCGCCGCGGTGAGGACATTGTCGGCATAGCGATGCAGTCCTGCTTCAGCGTCGATGACGGCCGCGAGCGCGGCCGCATCTGCGAGCTTTTCCGCCGCGGCGTGGGATGTGCCATGGAGGATCTGCGCCGCCAGCGCGAATACCGCACCCGCGGTCCTTCGCGCAAAGTCCTGCAGCACATCGAACCCGGCCAAAGGCTGTTCATACAACCTTGCGCGCCGGGCTTCGATCAGCCCCAGCACGCGATCCAGCGGCAGGTTATGGCGCCGCATCGTCTCCAGGAATGCCACCGCCACCGGATTGCCGGACGTCTGTTCCGGCCTCTGACCGCTGAGCGCATCGTACCACCATTGCAGCCGGATTTCGCCGGCGAGTGGCTCGCGCACCCGCCGTGCCACCTGCGCGGTCACCAGATCGAAGGCGTAGAGGGAATGCAGCGCCGGGCGCGCGTCCGCGGGCGCGAAGAGAGTCGCGAGATAGCGGTCCTTGTCCTCCTCGCGCAGCAACGTCTCGCAATAGGTGAAGGCGTCGAGCATGCAGCGACCTTAAGCCCGTCGTCTGCTCAGTCCACCGCGATCAGACCGGCGGCTACGCGGCGGCCTTCGCCGAACAGGATGTTGTAGGTGTTGGCGGCCTGCCCGGTGCTCATGGCTTCGACCGTGATCTTCAGGTCGCGGAAGCGCCAGAGCAACGGCTCGGCGAGCGGCATGCGCGCACGTCCCGTGCCGAGGAGGAGGAAGCCGATATGAGCGGCATCGGCAAAGACCCGGGCGAGAGACGCTTCATCGATCTGCGCCGGTTCGACCACGGGCCAGGCCCAGATGCCGCTTGGCAGACACAGGATGGAACCGCGATGCGACATGCCGGCGAAGCGGAAGCCACCGCGGCCATAGGCCTCGATCTCGGCGGGCCTCGGGAAATGCGGCTGCTGCGGGGGCGCGCTCACCTGCGCTCAGCGCTTCGCTGCCCCGACTTTCGGGCCGAAGGACTCGGCCTCGAACTTCACGCGGCCGCCTTCCCCGGAATCCTGCCGCCCGTAACCCACGCCGAAATAGATCAGCAGCGGCGCGGCGATGAAAATCGACGTATAGGTGCCGACCAGCACCACGCCGAACAGCATGGTCGCGGTGAAGCTGTGAATGGCGTGGCCGCCGAAGAAGAACAGCGCCAGCAAGGCGAGCGTCACCGTGACGTGGGTGATGATCGAGCGCGATAGCGTCGAATTGATCGAGACATTGAGAATGTCGACGATAGGCATTTTCTTGTAGCGGCGCAGGATCTCGCGGATACGGTCGTAGATGACGACGGTGTCGTTGAGCGAATAGCCGAGAATGGTGAGCAAGGCCGCAATTGACGTGAGATCGAAATCGATCTGTGTCAGCGACATGAATCCGATGGTGAGCACGAGGTCGTGCACGTTGGCGATCATGGCACCGAGCGCGAACTGCCATTCGAAACGGAACCACAAATAGATCAGGATGCCGACAATTGCGAGCATCAGGCCGATGGTGCCGTAAGCCAGGAGCTCGGTGGAGACGCGCGGCCCCACCACCTCGACGCGGCGGTAATCAACGCTGTCGCCCAATGCGCCGCGCACCTTACCAACCGCGGCCTGCTGCGCGCCCTCCCCGCCCGGCTGCTGGGGAATGCGGATCAGGACGTCGGTGGCGTTGCCGAATTGCTGCAGCTGCACGTCACCGAGATTGAGCGCATTCACGGTCGCCCGCATCTTCGCGAGATCGGCCGGACCGGTCTTCGACTGCACCTCCATCAGCGTGCCGCCGATGAAATCGACGCCATAGTTCAGGCCCTGCATGAAAAACAGCAGCATGGCGATGATCGAGAGCACGGCCGACACCGGATAGCTGATGCGCCGGAAGCGCATGAAGTCGAACTTGGTGTCGTCCGGAACGATGCGGAGCAGCGGAATGCGCACGGGCTTGTGTTCCTTGTCGGTGCGTCAGATCGGCACGGTCTGCGGCCGCCACCAGCGCACCCAGGTCGCCACCATCAGGCGGGTGAGCGTGAAGGCGGTGAACACCGTGGTGATGATGCCGATGCCGAAGGTGACGGCGAAGCCGCGCACCGGACCGGTGCCGATATAGAACAGCACCGCGGCGGCGATGAAGGTCGTGATGTTGGAATCCATGATGGTCGCCAGCGCGCGCTGGAAACCGGCGTCGATGGCGTTGATGGCCGAACGGCCCGCCCGCACCTCTTCGCGGATGCGCTCATAGATCAGCACGTTGGAATCGACCGCGATGCCGACGGTCAGCACGATGCCGGCGATGCCCGGCAGCGTCAGGGTCGCATTCAGCGCCGACAGGATGCCGAAAATCATCGCCACGTTGATGGCGACTGCGACATTGGCGAAGAGCCCGAACAGCCCATAGGTCGCGAACATGAAGACGATGACGAGGATCGAGCCGATCCAAGCCGCGCGGGTACCCTTCTCGATAGAATCCTGGCCGAGGCCGGGGCCGACCGTGCGCTCCTCGATGATGGTCAGCGGTGCCGGCAGCGCGCCCGCACGCAGCAGGATGGCGAGGTCATTCGCCTGCTGCACGGTAAAATTGCCGGAAATCTGACCGGAGCCGCCGAGGATCGGCTCGCGGATCACCGGCGCCGAGATCACCTCGTTGTCAAGAATGATGGCGAAGGGGCGGCCCACGTTTTCCTGCGTCGCCTGCGCGAAACGGCGGGCGCCGTTTGTGTTGAAGCGGAAGGTGACGATGGGCTCGCTGGTGCGCTGGTCGAAACCCGGCTGCGCATCGGTGAGGTCTTCGCCCGAGACAACGACCCGTTTCTCGATCAGATAGGGTTGCTTGTTCTCGGCGGCGCTGCCGTAAAGGATTTCCGATTCCGGCGGCACCTTGCCCTGCAAGGCCTGATCGACCGGCACCGACAGATCGACCATGCGGAAAGTGAGCTTGGCGGTTTTGCCGAGCAATTCCTTCAGGCGCGAGGGATCCTGCAGGCCCGGCACCTGCACGAGCACGCGGTCGACGCCCTGCCGCGCGATCACGGGCTCGACGGTGCCGAGTTCGTTGACACGCCGTTCGACGATCTGGATCGACTGATCGACCGATTGCCGAATGCGCTCGACCAGAGCCGGCTCGGTGACCGTCATGCGGAAAAGGCCGTTGCCAGCGTCCACCACATCGACGGTGCGCTGGCCGGTGGCGGCGAGGATGCCGCCGAGCGGCTGCGACAATTCCTGGAAGCTCTGCAGCGCCACTTTGATATCGACGCCCTCGCGGATGCGGAACTCGACGCTGTTGCCGCGGATGGTCGCTGCCGCCGGGCTGCCCAATTTCTTCTCGCGCACCACGCGCCGCACGTCGTCGCGCAGGGCCTCGATCTTTTCCTTGCGGACGGCGTTGCTGTCCACTTCCAGCAGGATATGCGAGCCGCCCTGCAGGTCGAGACCGAGCACGATGTGGCGCTGCGCCCATTGTGGCCAGCTCTTGACCACGCTATCAGGGAAAAGATTGGGAACTGCGAACAGGCAGACCAGCAAGGTCACCGCCAGGATCGCCGTCGTCTTCCATCGCGAAATATAAAGCATGACCCTCGACCGTTCCGGCGCTCCCGCAACCCGTCAGGATGAACCGCTCCGGTCCGGTCCCGTCAGGCTGTGTGCAATCAGGCCTCGTCCTTGACCGGCTCGCCCTTGGCGCGGACTTCGGCGATCATCTGACGCATCTGGCGAGCGCGAACGCCGTCCGCAAGCTCCACCTCGATCTGCTCGTCGTCCACGACCTTGGTGACCTTGCCGATCAGGCCGCCGGAGGTGACCACGGTGTCGCCGCGGCGCAGCGCCTTGACCATTTCCTGATGCTGCTTGACCCGTTTCTGCTGGGGCCGGAGGATCAGAAAATACATGATCACGAAGATGAGGATGAACGGCAAAAGCGACATCAGCATGCCGCCGTCGCCACCGACAGATTGGGCATAAGCAGGCGTGATCAGCATCGAACGGCCTCATTTTTGAGCGTGTCGTTCGGCGCGACCAGCCGCGACCGAAAGCGGCGCGGACTATAGCCGCCGCCGCCCCAATTGCAACTTCGCCTGGCGCCGCAGGTGCTCGCCGGTAAGCCCCTGAAATTGCTGCCTTGCAGGGCGCGAAGCACCCCGCTAAGGGGGAGCCGGCCGAGGAATCATCCGCCCCGTCAGGCACCCATGCGCAAGCCCAAATCCCCGCCCAAATCCAAGGCGACAGCCAAACCCGCCGGCAGTGCCAAACGCGCCTCGCAGGGCGCTGCCCTCGCCGATCCCGAGGTGTTGGACCGCATCGCCGCCGCGCTCGAGCGGCTGTCGCCCGCCTCCGGCGCCTCCGCCGACTTCGGCAAGGCCGACGCCTTCGTCTGGCACGCCGAGGGCAGCCGGCTGGTGCCGGTGCCCAAGGTGAACCGGGTCGAGATGTCGCTCCTCAAGGGCATCGACCGCATGCGCGACATCCTGATGGAGAACACCGAGCGCTTCGCGCGCGGGCTGCCCGCCAACAACGCCCTGCTCTGGGGCGCGCGCGGCATGGGCAAGTCCTCGCTCGTGAAGGCGGCGCATGCTGGCGTCAATGCAAGCCTCGGCGCCAAGAACGGCCTGCTCAAGCTGATCGAAATCCACCGCGAGGATATCGAGAGCCTGCCCGAGTTGATGGCGCTGCTGCGCGGCGCGCCCTACCGCTTCATCGTGTTCTGCGACGACCTCTCCTTCGATGGCGAGGACACCACCTACAAGTCGCTGAAGGCGGTGCTGGAAGGCGGCATCGAGGGCCGTCCCGACAATGTCATTCTCTACGCCACCTCGAACCGGCGACATCTGATGTCGCGCGACATGATCGAGAACGAGCGTTCGACCGCCATCAATCCCGGCGAGGCGGTGGAAGAGAAGGTGTCCCTGTCGGACCGCTTCGGGCTCTGGCTCGGCTTCCACAAATGCAGCCAGGACGAGTTCCTGGCGATGGTGGAAGGCTATGTGAAGCACTTCCGGATTCCGATCGCCCCGGAGGACATGCGGCGCGAGGCGCTGGAATGGGCCACCACGCGCGGCGCGCGCTCGGGGCGCGTGGCCTGGCAATATATCCAGGACGTGGCCGGACGGCTGGGTGTGAGGCTCGGCTGAGCGTCACCCGTTATGGCCGGCCTCATGCGCGTATCCATGCCCCACTTGGAGGTGCCAAGGCGTGGGCAGGCGCATAAGACCGGCCATAACGAATTCAACAACCGAAGACGCCGGCCATTCCGATCAGCTGGCGCCGGCGAGATGCTGCATCGGATCGACCGGAGTCGCGCCCTTGCGCACTTCGAAATGCAGTTGCGGCGAGGTCACGTTGCCGGTCTGGCCGGATTTGGCGATCACCTGCCCGCGCTTCACCGTGTCGCCGCGCTTGACCAGCAATTCGCTGGCATGCGCATAGGCCGTCACATAGCCGTTGGCGTGGCGGATCAGTACCAGATTGCCATAGCCCTTCAGCTCGTTGCCCGCATACGCCACCGTACCGTCGTCAGCGGCCTTGACCGGCGTGCCCTCGGGAACGGCGAGATTGATGCCGTCATTCTGCTGGCCGGTCGGCTTGGGGCCGAAGCCGGCGATGACGCGGCCGCGCACCGGCCAGCGGAACCCGGTGGCGCCGGTCGGTTCATCCGCATCCGCAGCCTTGGCGGGTTCCGGATTACCGGCGGCGGGCGTAACGACGCGCGCAGAATTTTGCGCCGGCGGCTCGGCAGCCACCATGCGCTGCGGCTGCGCGGCGGGCACCGGCTGCATCTGCGGCGCGGCCGGACGCGGCGCGGCGGCGGCCATCTGCGTATTGTTGGCGCGCAGGCCCGGGATAACGATGCGCTCGCCGATCTGCACGCGATGATTGATCGGCAGATTGTTGGCGCGAGCGATCTCGCCCAGCGACTTGTTGTATTTCCGGGACAAAGCCATCAGCGTTTCGCCCGGATTGATGACATGCACAAATTGTCCCGCCGGATTGCCGCGGGTGCTGCCGGTCGTGACCGGATCGGCGGCAGTATTTGCCGCGGTCACGGGCGTCGCGTTGCCGGTATATTTCGGGATCACGAGGCGCTGGCCGGGCTTGAGCGGGGCATGCGGCGAGAGGCCATTGGCCTGCTCGATCGCCGGCGCCGGCACGCCATAGCGCCGCGACAGGCTCATGATGGTGTCGCCGCGGGCGACGGTGATCGCGGTGCCGCCTTCCCATGACCAGCCATTGCCGGCGGCCGGCGAAGGACGCGGCACCGAGCCGGTGACATCGCCATAGGATGCGTTGGTGACGCGCCCGGCGGACGCGACGCGCGGATTGGCATTGGCCGGCCGCGTCTGCGGCGCGCTGGCATAGGTCTGATTTTGCGGCGGCGGCGGCAGCGGCTGGTTGTAGCTCTGCTGCTGATATTGCGGCTGCTGATAGCCGCCATTGTAATTCGGCTGCTGTTGATAGCCGCCCTGCTGATAACCACCCTGCGCCGGCAAGGGCTGGCTTTCCACGCGCGATGAGGACGGCGCCTGCGCGTAATTCGGCTGCGACGCCGGCTGGCTGGTGCGTGAGGAATTCGAAAACGGATTGGAGAAGGTGGAGTTGTCGCTGAAGCGGTTGACTTCGGAACTGCAGGCCGCCGTGCTCACAGCGAGCGCAGCCATGACGGCAAGACGGGTCCACGAAGACGAGCGAACGGGCTCGGCGTGAGAACGCATGGTTACAACTCACTCGTACGCGACAAATACCGAGCCGAGTTAACACCGGTGGAGTAAATAAGGTTTTAAGGAAATCGAGTCCGTAAAGGTTAACGCGCAAGCGCTACAGCTCCCGCGCCTTCCCCGCGACCATCGGCACGAAGCGCACCAGGATCAGGTCCTCGCGCTTGAGCCCCTCCTCCGTCCGGGTCAGCTTGACGAGCTGCTGCGGCCCGGCATGCGGTCCGAGCGGCAGCACCATGATGCCGTCCGGCGCCAGCTGATCGACCAGCGCCTGCGGAATCTCCTCCGCCGCCGCGGTGATGATGATGCGGTCGAAGGGCGCATGATGCGGCGCGCCGAGGAAACCGTCGCCGGTGAGCACTTCGATGTTGCGGATGCCGAGCTGGTCGAAGCGCTTGCGCGCGGTGTCGGCGAGCGTGCGGTAGCGCTCGATGGTGACGACCTCGCGCGCGAGCCTGGCGAGCACCGCCGCCTGGTAGCCGGACCCGGTGCCGATCTCGAGCACGCGGTCGAGCGGGCGCACATGCAGCTGCTCGGTCATGTAGGCGACGACGTAAGGCTGGCTGATCGTCTGGCCACAGGCGATCGGCAGCGCCTGGTCGTTATAGGCCGCCTGAGTCATGCCGGGCGCGACGAAATGCTCGCGTGGCACTTCTTCCATCGCCCGCAGCACACCCGCGTCGCTGATGCCGCGCCGGCGCAGCGTCAGCAGGAATTCCATGCGGTCGTTTTTCTCGCGCGCCGCGCGCATGGGAGACACCGCTTCCTTGCCCCGATTCACTACGCGGATACCGGCTAATACTGGTCCTATCCCAGGACTTCCGCAAGCTTGGTCATGAACGGCTCGTCGGTCATATCGAGCCGCAGCGGCGTGACCGAAATGCGGTTGCTGGCGAGCGCCGACAGATCCGTGCCGTCGACATGCTCCGGCTTGCCCTTGCGCGCGAAGGCGATCCAGAAATACGGATTGCTGCGGCCGTCGAAGCGCGGATCGATGCGCAGCAATTGCTGGTCGCGCTTGCCCTGGCAGGTGACGGCGACGCCCTGCACCGAGTCGGCGTGGCAATCCGGGAAATTGATGTTGATGAACACGTCCTTGGGAATGCCGGTGGCGACGATCTGCTGGATCAGGTCGGGCGCAAAACGCCGCGCTGTCTCCCAGGGCGGATTGTCGCGATTGCCCGGCCCATAGGCCTGCGACAGCGCGATCGAGGGAATGCCGAGCACGGTGCCCTCCATCGCGCCGGCGACCGTGCCGGAATAGCCGACATCCTCGGCGACATTGGAGCCGCGATTGACGCCGGAGAGGATGAGATCCGGCCGCTCGTCCTCCGGCATCAGGTGCCGCACCGCCATGATCACGCAGTCGGTCGGCGTGCCCTTCACCGCGAAGCGGTTGCCCTCGACATGGCGCAACCGCAAGGGATCGTTGAGCGAGAGCGAATGCGAGACGCCGGAATTGTCGGTCTCCGGCGCCACCACCCAGACCTCGTCGGAAATCGCGCGCGCAATCTCCTCGCAGACTTTCAGGCCGGCGGCGTGAATGCCGTCGTCGTTGGTGACAAGGATTCTCATCGAATTTCCATTGCTGACTTCAACCCGTCACCCTGAGGTGCTTGCGCGAAGCGCAAGCCTCGAAGGGCGACGGCCAATGTCTTGTGAATGTCGGCCGACATCCTTCGAGGCGCGGCTGCGCCGCGCACCTCAGGATGACGGTGAGAGGCTTTCCTATTTTGCACGTTCAATCACCTTCGCGCCGCCCATATAGGGCGCCAGCGCGTCCGGCACGGCGATCGAGCCGTCGGCCTGCTGATAGTTCTCCATCACCGCGATCAGCGCGCGGCCGACGGCGACGCCGGAGCCGTTGAGCGTGTGCACGAAACGGTTCTTGCCGTCCTTGGTCCTGTAGCGCGCATTCATGCGCCGCGCCTGGAAGTCGCCGCAGACCGAGCAGCTTGAGATTTCGCGATACATGTTCTGGCCCGGCAGCCAGACCTCGATGTCGTAGGTCTTCTGCGAGGCGAAGCCCATGTCGCCGGTGCAGAGCGTCATGACGCGGTAATGCAGCCCGAGCCGGCGCAGCACTTCTTCCGCGGACGACAGCATGCGCTCGTGCTCGTCCTTGCTCTGCTCCGGCGTTGTGATCGAGACCAGTTCCACCTTGGTGAACTGGTGCTGACGGATCATGCCGCGCGTGTCTTTCCCCGCCGCGCCGGCCTCCGCGCGGAAGCATGGCGTGCAGGCGGTGAGCCGCAGCGGCAACTCGGCTTCGTCGGTGATGGCGTCGCGGACGAGGTTTGTGAGCGGGACTTCGGCGGTCGGGATAAGCCAATAATCCTCGCCAGCGCGGAATTGATCTTCGCGAAACTTCGGCAATTGCGCCGTGCCGAACATCGCGTCGTCGCGCACCAGGATCGGCGGATTGACTTCGGTATAGCCATGCTCCTGCGTGTGCAGGTCGAGCATGAACTGCCCCAGCGCGCGTTCCAGCCGCGCAAGGCCACCCTTCAGCACAACGAAACGCGCGCCGGACAGCTTGGCGGCCGTCTCGAAATCCATCAGGCCGAGCGCTTCGCCCAATTCGAAATGCTGCTTCGGTGTGAAGGCCAGCGCGGGCTTCGCCCCGAAATGATGATGCTCGACATTGCCGTGCTCATCCTTGCCGTCCGGCACCTCGGCGAGCGGCAGGTTCGGGATCGTGGCGAGCACGTTGTTGAGCTCGGCTTCCTTGTCCTTCGCCGCCTGCTCGAGTTTCGGCAGCGTCTCCTTGAGCTCCGCCACCGTCGCCATCAGCGCATTCGCCCGCGCCTCGTCCTTCGCCTTCTTGGCCTCGCCGATCTCTTTCGACGCCGCGTTGCGCGCCGCCTGCGCCTGCTCGAAGGCGAGGATCGCCTTGCGGCGTTCTTCGTCGAGCCCGATGAGCCGCTGCGCCTCGCCGGCAAGCCCGCGCCGCGCCAGCGCTTTGTCAAAGGCCTCAGGATTTTCGCGGATCCACTTGATGTCGTGCATGAAGAGAACTCACCAGATTCGTGGGCTCCTTATAACAGCCCTTTCAGGACAGTCATTCCGGGGCTTTTTCACAGTCGCCCCCGCCGAAGCGGGGACCTATGACCGCCACCATCCGATATGGGTCCCGCGTCCGCGAGGACGACTCGAGTCGGTTAGCCAACGCTCCGCCGCCCGTATTCTTTGAGGCGCCGGGATCGCCTGCATTCCTCCCCGCTTCCGCGGGGACAAGTTTTCCCTCTCTTGAAGAGAGGGGGATGGTGCGCCGAGCGACGCAACCAGTCCGATTAGGGACGGCTCTCTTGTGGAGAACCGCCGCGTCTCTCGACGCACCATCGCGGCGTTTTCACTACGATGCCGGGCCGCGCTTGGCGGGTTGCCCAGTGTGGATCCGCCTCCAGCCAGCTCCTGGCGGAGGCCCATCAGTGGCCTCGGGCGGAGCCCCGACATAGCCCGGGTGCCGGCTTGCGAGACCGGCCCGCGGGCGCCGCACCGGCCGAGGGCGGGAATTACCCGCCGCCGTCCAGGAAGGCCGTGCCGCGCATCTCCACGGCACCCCTTCCTTCGTCCCGCCTGCGCAACGCCTCGCGACAAGCGCCCCTCAAGCGGACGAGGCTTTAGGAATATAATCTCTTTTAGGAATACTGTCAACTCGTTTTTGTCGTCGCCGGGCCTGGCGGAAGGCGGGCAAACCCGAGTTCTGATGCGATCACGCGTAACGACTGTAGCCCGCATGGAGCGAAGCGAAATGCGGGATTGCCTCAGCAAGACGACGCGACCTTCCCGGGTTTCGCGGCGCCCCGGGCTACGAAGACCGCTGAATGGGGATGCCTATTCCGCCGGCTTCGCGTCGGGCGCGGCGCTCGCGGGCGGCGCGGCGGCCCTCGCCGCCTTCTTCTCCACCATGCGCACCGACCAGATCGAGCACTCGTAGAGGATCATCAGCGGGATCGCGAGCGACATCTGGCTGATCACGTCGGGCGGCGTCAGCACCGCGGCAAGAACGAAGGCGCCGACGATGAAATAGCGGCGCTTCGCCTTGAGCTGGTCGGCGGTGATGATGCCGATGCGCCCGAGCAAGGTGAGGATCACCGGCAACTGGAAGGCCGCGCCGAAGGCGAAGACCAGCGCCATCATCAGCGACAGATACTCGCCGACCTTCGGCAACAGCGCGATGTCGGCGGTGCCCTCGACGCCGGTCTGCTGCATGCCGAGCGAGAAGCGCACCAGCATCGGCATGACCAGGAAATAGACGACCATGGCGCCGAGCACGAAGAAGATCGGGGTCGCGATCAGATACGGCACGAAGGCGTGGCGCTCGTGGCGATAGAGGCCGGGCGCGACGAACATGTAGACCTGCGCCGCCACCACCGGAAACGAAATGAAGGCGGCGCCGAACATGGCGAGCTTCAACTGCGTCAGGAAGTATTCGAGCAAGGCGGTGTAGATGAACTTGGAATTTTCCGGCCCGGCGATCCACACGAAAGGCCAGACCAGCACGTTGTAGATCTGCTTCGCGAAGAAGAAGCACAGCGCGAAGGCGATGGCGAACGCGATCAGCGCCTTGATCAGGCGCGAGCGCAGCTCGATGAGATGATCCATCAGCGGCGCCTTGCTCGCCTCGATCTCGTCTTCGTCCTTGTTCGTGGCGTCGCTCATGCCGCGCCGGTCCCCTTCGCGGCTTCGGACGCTGCCGTCCCAGGCTTGACCTCTTCGGCGACGACACTCGACGGCGTTTCCGGCACCGGAAAATCATGAATGCTGTGCGCGGCCGCCGCGCCCTCCGCAGTTGCGGGTGGCAGCGCATCGGGCGCGGTCAGCGGCTTGTCCTCGACCGCCTTTTCCATTTCGCGGCGCGCGGTCTCGAGCGGATTGTCGAAACCCGACGTCATATTGCTGGCGGCGGCCTGCGCGTCGTCGAACTGCTTCTTGAGATCGGCGACTTCGGCTTCGCGCATCGCCTCGCGGAACTGGTCCTGGAAGTCGGACGCCATGCGGCGCACCTTGCCCATCCAGTGACCGATGGCGCGCAGCACGCCCGGCAGTTCCTTGGGGCCAATGGCGATCAGGGCGACGATGCCGATGACGACAAGTTCGCTCCAGCCGATGTCGAACATGGGGCTTCAACTCCAAGGGGCGCCGACCGGGTTGCGGCCTTGCGCCCCTCCTCCCGCACAGCGCGTGCGCCGTCAGCCGACCTTGCGGGTTTCGGAGGACGCCGGGTTGCTGGTGGTCGTCGGATGATCGATGGTCTTCATCTGCTCGGGCTTGGTTTCGGCGGTCTTGTCCTCTTCCGCCATGCCCTTCTTGAAGGCCTTGATGCCCTGGGCCATGTCGCCCATCAATTCGGAAATCTTGCCGCGTCCAAACAGCAAGAGCACCACTACGAGCACGACGATCCAGTGCCAGATGCTCAACGAACCCATACTCATATCCTCCGGTGAGACGGTCCAAGGGCAGGTCCAGTTCCTTGCCCCATGGGCCGCCCGGGATTTGACTGAAAACTAGGCCCCGGAGGCGGCAAAAACAAGGACTTCGGCCACGTCGAAATCGACGCTGATTTCAGCGTTAACGGCGCCCGGCGACGCGCGCAGGACGCGGCCTTTCAGGGGCTTGTCGAGGCCCTCCACCGCCACTTCCACAAAATCGATATAGCCCAGGAATTGCCGGTGCGTCACCCGGCCGGGCACGCCGTAGCTCGATCCCGGCTGGCGCAACCGCAAGGCCTGCGGGCGGATGGCGACAATGACCCTGGCGCCATCCTCGAAGCCGGCTGCGGCAAAGCGCCCGACCGCCGTCTCCGCCATGCCGCTTCTGACCACGCCTTCGATCTCGTTCAGCTCGCAGAAGAAGCGCGCCACGAACAGATTGGTGGAATGGCGGTAGATGTTTTCGGGGGTGTCGACCTGAACCAGCCGCCCCTCATGCATCACCGCGACGCGGTCGCCCATGCGGAGCGCCTCTTCGGGATCGTGGGTGACGATGACGGTGGTGACGCGGCTTTCGCGCAGCACATGCAGCGTCTCGTCGCGCACCTCGTCGCGCAGACGGCGGTCGAGGCCGGAGAACGGCTCGTCCATCAGGAGCACGCTCGGCCGCGGCACCACCGCGCGCGCCAGCGCGACGCGCTGCTGCTCGCCGCCCGAGAGCATGTGCGGATAAGCGTCGGCATAGCCGCGCAGGCCGACGCGCCGCAACGCCGCCTTCGCCTCGCGCACGGCATCGGCCTTCGGCAGCGCCTTGAGGCCGAACATGACGTTCTGAAGATTGGTCAGATGCGGAAACAGCGCAAAGTCCTGGAACATCAGCCCGACATTGCGCTTCTCGGGCGGAAGAAAACGCGACGGCCCCGACACCTCCTGATCGTTGATCAGGATTCGTCCTTCCGTCGGCTCCTCGACGCCGGCGGCGAGCCGCAGCAAAGTGGTCTTGCCGCATCCGGAGCGCCCGAGCAGACAGACGATCTCGCCCGGTGCGATGTCGAGACTGAAATCGCGCACCGCGGTGACGTCGCCATAGCGGTGCGTGACATGCTCGTAGGTCAGCCGCGCGGCGATGGTCGCCGGCGTGCGCCCGCGCGGGGCGCGGGCGTGATCGGCAACCTCACCGCCAACACGCTCGGACATCTACTCCTCGGCTGACTCCGCGCGCGGCGCGAGACCGAAATCGAGGTCGCCCGGCTCCAGCGGATCTTCGTCCTCGCGCAGAGCGGGATCGTCGGAGGGCGCCGGCACGGTGAAATTCGGCGGCAGCCGGCCGTCGAGCATGCCGGAGCCTTTCAGTTCGTCGAGGCCGGGCAGATCGCCGAGCTGTTCGAGGCCGAAATGCGAAATGAACGCTTCGGTCGTGCCATAGGTGATCGGACGGCCCGGCACCTTGCGGCGGCCGCGCGGACGCACCCAGCCGGTCTCCAGCAGCACGTCGAGCGTGCCCTTGGAAATGGCGACGCCGCGGATGTCCTCGATTTCCGCCCGCGTCACCGGCTGGTGATAGGCGATGATGGCGAGCGTCTCGATCGCCGCGCGCGAGAGCTTGCGCGGCTGCACCGCTTCCTTGGTCAAGAGCCAGGCGAGATCGGTGGCGGTGCGGAAGGTCCACTTGCCGTTGATGCGCACGAGATTGACGCCGCGCGGCAGATATTCCGCCTTCAGCAGATCGAGCGCGGCCTTCAGATTGACGCCGTCCGGCATGCGCGCGGCCAGCGCCTTCTCGTCCAGCGGCTCTTTCGAGGCGAACAGCATCGCTTCCAGAAGCCGCAGCTCTTCCGGGCGCGCCTTGTGGTCGGGTTGGTTTTCTTCTTCGTTCTCGATCATTCGCTTCTGGGCCAGGCTTGCCATGGTAGCGGCCTCCTCTTATTGCGCTGCCGCGCCGGGGGTTGGGGATTGACCTGTGTCGCTGCGCTTGCGGACGTAAAGCGGAGCGAAGGCCGCGTGTTGCTGCAACTCGAGGACACCTTCACGAACCATTTCCAGGGCCGACGCGAAACTCGACGCGGTGACGGTCGCCACCATCGACGGCTCCACCACATACGACATGAGGAATTCGTCGAAGCGGCCCCAGTCGGTGCTCGCCCCGACCAGCCGCTCCAGCGCCTGCCGCGCTTCGGCGAGCGACCAGACCTTGCGCTGCGCGAAACGCACGCGGCTGCCGGCCGCCTGCTTCTGCCGCTGCACGGCATAGGCGGAGAGAAGGTCGTAGAGCGTCGCCGACCATTGCGGGTGCTTGATATGCGCGATCGGCTCGGGATCGCCGCGATCGAACACATCGCGATTGAGCTGCGGACGCTCCATCAGCTTCTGCGCGACGTCGCGGATCGCTTCCAGGCGCTTGAGGCGGAAGGCGAGCGCCGTCGCCATGTCCTCGGCACTCTGCCCTTCCGGAGCGTTGAGATCGGGGATCAGGAGCCGCGACTTCAGATAGGCGAGCCAGGCCGCCATCACGAGATAGTCGGCGGCGAGTTCCAACCGTAGCTTCCGCGCCTCCTCGATGAAGGCGAGATACTGGTCGGCCAAGGCCAGAATGGAAATTCTGGCGAGGTCCACCTTCTGCTGGCGCGCGAGCGTCAGCAAGAGGTCGAGGGGGCCTTCGAAGCCCTCGACATCGACGACCAAAGCCGGCTCGTCGCTCGCACGCTCGGCTGCCGCCTGCTCGAAGGGGATGATCTCGGCGGTCATGCGGTCACCACCCCGCCGGCCGTGGCCCCGATCAAAAGGTCGAATTCCCTGCGCATGGCGGCGATATCCATCGGCTGCGGCGTGATCCTGCGCGCGAGCGCGGCCTCGGCCCGCTCGGCCGGCAGACCCTCTAGCACGGGAACCGCCGCGGCAATCTCTTTCATCTCGCGGAGATCGCCATTGCAGTGGAGAACCATATCGCACCCGGCTTGCAACGAGGCCCGAGCCCGCTCCGCCAGCGTCCCGGACAGGGCCCCCATCGACACGTCATCGCCCATCAACAGGCCGGAAAAGCCTATGAAACGGCGAATCACCTCGCCAACCATTATCGCCGAAGTGGTGGCCGGGGCGACCGGATCAATGGCGCTGAACACAACATGTGCGGTCATGCCCAAAGGCAGGCTGGCCAGGGCCCGGAACGGGGCAAAATCGGTCTTTTCCAGGGTCGCGCGGTCAGTTTCGACCACCGGCAGCTTCAGATGGCTGTCGGCGGTGGCGCGGCCATGCCCGGGAATATGCTTGAGCACCGGCAGCACGCCGCCGGCGAGCAGGCCCTCGGCAATGGCCCCGGCCAGAGCCGCCACCTTTTCGGGCGCGGTTCCGTAGGCGCGGTCGCCAATTACCGCGTCGGCTCCCGCAACTGGAATATCGGCCAGCGGCAGGCAATCCACATCGATGCCGACCGCCCGCAGATCGGCAGCGATCAGCCCCGCCCCCAGACGCGCGGCGGCGAGGCCGGCCTGCGGATCGCGATCGTGAATGCGGCCATAGACGGCGCCGGGCGGATAGGCCGGCCAGTGCGGCGGCCCCAGCCGCTGCACCCGTCCGCCCTCCTGGTCGACCAGGACGGGCGCGTTGCGGCCCACAGCCTCACGAAAAGCCGCTGTGAGTGTCGAGAGTTGTCCTGGGGACTGAACATTGCGCTTGAAGACGATGAGCCCCCAAGGCTCCGACTCGCGCAAGAACGCCCGTTCATCGGAGGTGACGACCGGACCCGACAGTCCCGTGATGAAGGCGCGCACCGGCATCGGCGCGGATTAGCTTCTGCGCATGAGCGAGGTCAAGCGCGGCGCGGTCAATTCCGCTGCACCATGCATTGGCCGCCGGCGCTTCGCAGGCTGGTGCAAAACTCTGCCGCTTCCGACTGACTGCCAAAGGGAATCTGAGCGCGGAAGTAAATGCCCTTCTCGCCGAGATCGGCACGGCGGATAACCACCTGGCGGTTGCCGAGCACCGAGGGGAACTTGGCCTGCAGCTGGGCAAAGGCCGCCTGCGCATCCGCCTCGCTGCGCTGGGAGGTCACCTGTACGCTGTAGCCGCCGGCCGTCGCCGCAGGCGGCGTGGCGGGCAGTGCCGCGGTCCGGCTCGGCGCCGAACGCTGCGCCGGCTGCGCTGCGCTATTCGGCGCAAGCGACAGCGGTCCGCTGGCCGACGCCGACGCATGCGAGCGGGCCGCGGTGTCGTCGGGCAGAACGCCGGAGGGCACATTCGCCGTGCGCGAAGCGGGCGCCGCGGCCGTTGCCTGTGCGGCCCCCGCGAGCTCCGGCTGATCGGAACGGATGGTTACGGTGCGGATTTTCTTCGGCTCGCTGGTGGCCGGCGCGGCGGAGCCGGCCGGCGCCGGCGCCTGCGCGACCGCGTTGGGGCTCGGCGGGATAGGCGAGTTCGGCAGCGGCGCGATCGGATTGGGGCCTCCGGGGAACACGACGCGCGGGGCACCGGCGCGCGCGGCGTTCACATCCACCGGCTGCTCTTCGCGGTTGATGATGCGCTCGATCTGCGCGCGGTCGCCGACGCGATCCTGGATTGGCTTGGCGTCGCCGGCGGGGACGATCTTCGACGGCGCGGTGTCCGCCTTGATCACCGGCGGAGGAACGCGCGTGCCGGCGGGCGCAAAGATCGCGCGATAGCCGAAGGCCGCGGCAGTGCCAACCACCGCCAAGGCCAGCACAGCCAGCACCGTCACCAGACCGCCGCGGCGCCGGGCCGGCGCTTCTTCCGTCTCAGGCGCCACGTCGTGCTGATAATAGGGCGCGCCAAAAGTGGGCGAATTCGGATCATCGTAATAGGGGCCCGGATAAGCCTGCCCGTTCGGCGCGGCGTAAGCATCCGCATGCGGCGCTACGGGCGCAAATGCCGGCGCCTGCTGTTTGGCGTAAAGCTGATTGTCATAGGCCGGATACGGCTTGTCGTCATATTGCGGCGAGGCAAATTGCGGCACGCCTTGCTGATCGGCGTAGCGCGGATCTTGTGTGCGTTCCGAATATTGCGGATCGACATAGGGCTGTGGCACGTAGCCATGGTCGTGCTGCGCCGCGCCGCGCTGATCCGGGTGATCGCCGTAATAAGGCGGGTTGTAATTCTGCTCGCCATAGCCCCGCTCGTAATTCGGATCGCCATAGCCATGTTGCGGCGGCGCGTAATGCGGGTCCTGATAATCTGGATAGGACGACGGCGCAGCGTGGGATGCATTCGCATCATACCCGTCCTGATAACCGGGCTGCTGCGCATAAGGATCCTGCGGAGCATGGCGGGTGTCCGGTGCGCGCCAGTTCGTCTCTTCGTCGTAGCGCCCATAACGGGGATCGTGCGCGGGCGCGCCCGACGCCGGTCGCGACGAGGTCTGCCCATAGCCCGCATAGGGATCGCCCTGCCCGATCAGCCGCGCCAATTCCGCCAGCGGATCGCCGCCGGGCTGCGGCGGACGCGGTCCCGTCTGCGGGCGCGCAAACGGAGCGTTCGGACGGGGTGACCGGGAATAGTGATCGTCCGCCATGCCGACTCTTGATCTTTCTTGTTGGTTCGGACCGGATTACACGACGCGTCCCGCGCTCGCTCAGCGTCGTCAACCTCAGCCGGCGAATCGCACAGGCGCAGACACCGACTTCACCGCATCTCTTCTGGCGCTCCCACCCCCAAAAGCCTCAGGCCGGAAGCAAAGACAGTGACCGCGCTCTCAACCAAGGCGAGCCGCGCCACCGACACTTCTTCATCATTCTGTATAATGAAGCGTAAATGAGGCAAGTCTTTTCCCCTGGTCCATTGAGAATGGAATTCCCCTGCAAGTTCATATAGATAGAACGCAATCCGGTGAGGTTCGTGGGACAGCGCGGCGGCCTCCACAACGCGCGGAAACGCGGCGATTTTCCGCATCAAGGAGACCTCGCCGGCATCGGAAAGCCGCTCAAGCGGAACCTCCGCCAGCATGGTCCGGCGTTCTGCGGGATCTTCCGGCATATTCGGGAAAGTCTCCCGTGCCATTCTGAAAATGGAATGGCCGCGGGCATGCCCGTACTGGACATAAAACACAGGGTTGTCGCGGGATTGCTCCTTGACCTTGGCGAGGTCGAAGTCGAGGACCGCGTCGTTCTTGCGGTAGAGCATCATGAAGCGGACGGCGTCGCGCCCTACCTCCTCCACCACCTCCCGCAGTGTGACGAATTCGCCGGCGCGCTTGGACATCTTTACCGGCACGCCGTCGCGCAACAGCTTCACGAGCTGCACGATCTTCACGTCCAGATCGGCCTTGCCGCCGCTGATCGCCTTCACCGCCGCCTGCATGCGTTTAACGTAACCGCCATGGTCGGCGCCCCAGACATCAATCATCGACAGGAAGCCGCGGTCGATCTTCGACTTGTGATAGGCGATGTCGGAGGCGAAATAGGTGTAGCTGCCGTCCGACTTCTTCAGCGGACGGTCGACGTCGTCGCCGAAATCGGTCGAGCGGAACAGGGTCTGTTCACGATCCTCGTAATCGTCAACCGGTGCGCCTTTTGGCGGCGGCAGACGCCCCTCATAGACTTCACCCTGCTTGCGCAAGAAGGCGATGGTCTCCGCAACCTTGTCGCCCTCTTCGGTGAGCGAGGCTTCGGAAAAGAAGACATCCGGCACGACGCCGAGCGACCACAGATCGTTGCGAATGTCGGCCATCATGATGTTGATGGCGCGCTCGCGCACGATCGGCTTCCATTCGCTGTCCGGCTTCTTCAGCAGCGTATCGCCGTAATCCACTTTCAGCTCTTCGCCGACCTGCTTCACATAGTCGCCGGGATAGAGGCCCTCGGGGATTTCGCCGATATTTTCGCCAAGCGCCTCGCGATAACGCAGCCATCCCGATTGCGTCAGCGCCTCGATCTGCGCGCCGGCATCGTTGATGTAATATTCGCGGGTGACGTCGAAGCCCGCGAAAGCCAATAGGCTCGCCAGCGCATCGCCGAACACGGCGCCGCGGCAATGGCCGACATGCATCGGGCCGGTCGGATTGGCCGACACATATTCCACGTTGACCTTCTCGCCCTTGCCGATGCCGCTGCGTCCGTAATCCCGGCCGGCGCGGATGGCCGCGCGCACCGCGCCGAGCCAGGCGGCGGGCTTGAGCGTCAGGTTTATGAAACCGGGCCCCGCGACATCGACCTTCTCGACCAGCGCGTCGCTGCGCAGTTTCGCCGCCAGCGCATCGGCGATCTCGCGCGGCTTCTTGCCTGCATCCTTGGCGAGCACCATCGCGGCATTGGTTGCCATGTCGCCATGGCTGGCGTCGCGCGGCGGCTCAACCAGCACGCGCGACAGATCGATCCCCTGGGGCAGCAGACCCTCGGCGATCAGCGCCCGATTGGCCGCGATCACGCGGTCGTGCATGTCGGCGAAGAGATTTTGTGATGGAGTATTGGTGGCCATTTGACAGGCGTTCTTGGAACCGAGGGGGCCGCGCCTACCCCGTTTCCGGGGTTAAGTCAAAGCGTGATGACGGGAAAAGGCCATGGGCGGGCGAAAGGCGCGACCTTACCGCCGCGGGCAGTCCGGGATGAATCAGCAAACAAATCGTGCCGAGATCAATATGATTTATCCATCAATTATTTACGCCAATCCCCTGCTAAACGGAATTTTCGGCGGGCCCGAGGTAGAGTGCGAACTGCCGACATCCGATCGTTGCTCCAAGGAGACGACGCATGCGGAGCGCGCGTTTGTCCTGGAATGAAAGTGATGCCTGGGAGGCGGACGACGCCGCGGACCGGGCTGATCTGGTCTTTTATTTCGGCAGCCGGCAGGCGCTCGCCAGCGGCGATCGCTATCGCGAATTGCGCGGCATGTTTCCGGACGCGCATCTGCTCGGCTGCAGCACCGGCGGCCAGATCCGCGACGACGATGTCACCGACAACGACATTGCCGCCGCCGTCCTGACCTTCGCCGCCACACCCCTGCGCGTGGCCTGCGAGACGATTCCCCGCCCCGAAGAGTCGCGCAAATGCGGCGAAGCGATCGGCCGCGCACTCGCCGGCAAGGACCTCGCCGGCATTTTCGTCCTCTCGGACGGACTGCATGTGAACGGCAGCGAACTGGTGGCCGGCATCACCAGCGTCGTCGGCCAGCATATTCCGCTTACCGGAGGGCTCGCCGGCGACGGCCCGCAATTTCAGGAAACCCTGGTCGGCGCGGATGCGCCGCCGCGCAGCCAGACCGTCGGTGCCGTGGGCTTCTACGGAGATGCGGTGCGCATCGGACACGGGAGCGCCGGCGGCTGGGACGAATTCGGCCCGCGCCGGCGCATCACCCGTTCGCAAGGCAACGTCCTCTTCGAACTCGACGGCAAGCCGGCGCTCGACCTCTATGTCCGCTATCTGGGAGAGGAGGATGCCAAGGGTCTGCCGGGCGCCGCCCTGATCTTTCCGCTGCTGATCCGCGACTCCGAGCGACCCGACCACGACATCGTGCGCACCGTTCTCGCCGTGGACCGCCAAGCCGGCAGCATGACCTTCGCCGGCGACGTTCCGGAGGGGTGGTCGGCGCAGCTGATGCGCGGCAGCTTCGACCGCCTGGCGGCCGGCGCCGCCAGCGCCGCCAAACAGGCGGCCGCCGGCATGCACGGCAGCCAAGGCGATCAGATCGCGGTGCTGGTGAGTTGCATCGGCCGGCGCCTGCTCATGGGCCAGCAAACCATCGACGAGGTTGAGGCGGCCGGCGCCGAACTCGGCTCGGACGTGGCCCGCATCGGCTTCTACTCCTATGGCGAGATATCGCCGCACGCCGCATCCGGCATGTGCGAATTGCACAACCAGACCATGACGGTCACGACCATCGGCGAGGCCGCCGGATAGCCCCCGTGCACAAGCTCTTCATCAGACAGCTCGCCAAGGCCAGCACGCCCGAAGGAGTCGATCTCGATGCGCTCGGGACGCTGGTGAGCTCGGCCTACGAGGAATCCGACCGCGACCGCAGGCGCACCGACCGCTCAATCTCGCTGATGATCGAGGAACTCGACCAGCTCAACCGCAACCTGGAGAATCTCGTCTCCGAGCGCACCGCCGCCCTGCAGCAGCGCGAGAGCGAATTGTGCGCACAGAACCTTCGCTTCGACGCCGCGCTCAACAACATGTCGCAGGCGTTGCTGATGTTCGACTCATCCGGGCGGCTGGCGATCTGCAACGACCGCTATCTGCAGATGTACGGATTGTCGCCGGAGCAGATCAAACCCGGCTGCACCTTGCGCGACATCCTCGAAATCCGCCGGGTCGCCGGCACCTTTCCGGACGACCCCAAAGAGTATGTCGAGTATCATTTGCCGGCGCTGGCGCGGGGAAAATCCATCAGCCGCCTGCACGAATTGCCGGACGGGCGCACGATCGCCGTACTCACGCATCCGATCGCGGACGGCGGCTGGATATCGACTCACGAGGACATCACCGAGCGGCGCCGCGCCGAGGAACAGATCTCGCATATGGCGCGGCACGATTCGCTGACCGACCTGCCCAACCGTGTGCTGCTGCGCGAGCGCATCGAGCTGGCGCTCAAGGGCGTGCGCCGGGGCGGCCGCCTCGCCGTGCTCTACCTCGACCTCGATCATTTCAAGGCCGTCAACGACACGCTCGGTCACCATATCGGCGACGAGCTGCTGAAGGCGGTGGCCGAGCGCCTGCGCGCCATCGTTCGCGCAACCGACACCGTCGCGCGCATGGGCGGCGACGAATTCGTGGTGGTGCAGACGGAGGCCGAGCGCCCGAACGAAACGGCGACCCTAGCCCAGCGCATCTGCGAATCCCTGCGCGCGCCCTTCAACCTGAACGGCAACGTCGTCGTGGTTCAGGCCAGCGTCGGCATCGCGATGGCGCCGGAGGACGGCCGCGAGCCGAACGAGCTTCTCAAGAACGCGGATATCGCGCTGTACGGGATCAAGTCGGACGGCCGCGGCTCCTACCGCTTCTTCGAGCCGGAGATGGACGCGCGCATGAAGGCGCGGCGCGAACTCGAACTCGCGCTGCGCAGCGCGCTGATCGAGGACCGTTTCGAGCTGCTCTACCAGCCGCTGATCAGCCTGCAGGACAACCGCGTCACCTGCTGCGAGGCGCTGCTGCGCTGGAACCACCCCGAGCGCGGGCTGGTCCTACCCTCCCAGTTCATCCCGGTCGCCGAGGAAATCGGCGTGATCGTGACCATCGGCGAATGGGTGATGCGCAAGGCCTGCGCCGACGCCGCGCAATGGCCGGCGGATGTGAAGGTGGCGGTCAATCTGTCGCCGATTCAGGTGATGAGTCCGAATCTTGTGTCGATGGTGGTCGGCGCGCTGGGCTCGGCCAGCCTGGCCGCCAACCGGCTGGAAGTCGAAATCACCGAATCGGTGCTGCTGCAGAATTCCGAAGCGACGCTGAACGCCCTGCACAATCTGCGCGGTCTCGGGGTCAGCATTTCCATGGACGATTTCGGCACCGGCTTCTCCTCGCTGAGCTCGCTGCGCAGCTTCCCCTTCAACAAGATCAAGATCGACCGCAGCTTCATCAACGGCATGTCGGAAGAAGAAGATTCGCTCGCCATTGTCCGCGCCGTGGCCGGCCTCGCGAGGAATCTCGGCATGATCACCACCGCCGAAGGCGTGGAAACCGAGCGGCAGATGGAACAGGTGCGCGCGCTCGGCTGCACCGAGATGCAAGGCTATCTGTTCAGCCCGCCGGTCAAGGCGCAGGTTCTGTCGCGGTTCTTCTCACAGCAACAGGAACGCAAATCCGCCTTGGGTTGAGCGCCGATCAGCGCAGCTCCGGCGGCGTCTGGAAATGGCGGGCATGCTCGGCCAGCGCAAAGCGGTCGGTCATGCCGGCAATGAAGTCGCCGGTTTGGCGGATGCGGCCGCGTTCATCGGTCCGCCGCATGTCGTCCTGCCATTCCTCCGGCATGTCGGAGGAATGCGCGAGATAGTGCCGGAACAGATCGCGCACCACGCCCTGCGCCGCATTCATGACCCGCATCACACGCTCATGACGGTACATGCGGGGATAGAGGAACCCCTTGATGCCCTGCTCGGCTTCCGCCATGGCGGGTGAGAATGCGACGACGGCGCCCGCTGCCAAACGGATGTCGTCGGCCTTGGCTGGCGCCAGCGCGGCGATACGGCGGCCCGATTCGGCCACAACGTCCTCGATCAGCCAGGTGATGACGCGCCGCACCAGCTCGTGCGCGGTGCGCACCGCATCGAGGCCACCATGAGCGGCGCGGATTTCGCGCAGGATGCCGCCAAGCAGCGGCACTTCCGCGAGATCGTCGAGGCCGAACAGGCCGGCGCGCAATCCGTCGTCGATGTCATGCGCGTCATAGGCGATGTCGTCGGCGATCGCCGCCGCCTGCGCCTCGGCGCTGGCGAAGCTCCAGAGCTGCAGGTCCTGGACCGCGGCATGGTCGCGGATGCCTTCCGGCAGACCGGTGTCGGCGTAACGGCCGACCGGCTTGCCGGCGCGGTCGGTCAAGGGGCCATTGTGCTTAACCAGTCCTTCAAGTGTTTCCCATGTCAGATTAAGTCCGTCGAACTGCGCATAACGGCGCTCAAGCGACGTCACGACACGCAGGGTCTGGGCGTTGTGGTCGAAGCCGCCCGCACCGGCCAGGCATTCGTCGAGCGCGCGCTCGCCGGCATGACCGAAAGGCGGGTGGCCGAGATCGTGCGCCAGCGCCAGCGCCTCGGCGAGGTCCTCGTCGAGGCCGAGCGCGCGGGCGATCGAGCGGGCGATCTGCTGCACCTCCAACGTGTGGGTCAGGCGCGTGCGGTAATGGTCGCCCTCGTGAAAGACGAAGACCTGGGTCTTGTATTTCAGCCGGCGGAAGGCCGTGGAATGGATAATGCGGTCGCAGTCGCGGCGGAAATCGCTGCGGCTCGGGCTCGGCGGCTCAACCACCAGCCGTCCGCGGCTGCGGGCCGGGTCGGAGGCATAGGGTGCCCGCCCCCGCGCATCGATCGCCATTCTGCTGCCCCTTTTGCCGTTCCCTGCCCCGGAATTGACGGAACCGGACGGCGCACTTAACTAGGGGACATGGGCAATGGCAACGTCACCGTCACCGAACGGGCCGTGCAGAAGATCGCGGCCATCCTCAGGCGCGAACCGGCCGGCGCAATGCTGCGGGTCAGCGTCGAGGGCGGCGGCTGCTCCGGCTTCCAGTACAAATTCGATGTGGAACGGGAAAAGGCCGACGACGACATCGTGCTCGGCCGCGACGACGCCCCGATCCTGATCGACCCGGTCTCGGCCGGCTTCCTGACCGGCTCGGAGATCGATTTCGTCGACGATCTGATCGGCTCGGCGTTCAAGATCAACAACCCGAACGCCAAATCGTCCTGCGGCTGCGGGACGAGCTTTTCGCTCTAGTTGACCTTCAACCCCGCCTTCTTCACGAAATCGCCGTAGATCCTGATCTCATCCCGGATCAGCTTGCCGAACTCTTCCGGCGCCATGGGCGTCGTCTGCACGCCGATCTTGTCGAGCTTCTCCTTCAGGACCGGCGACGCCAGCGCCCTCGTCATCTCCTCGTTCAGCTTGTCGATCGCGGGCTTCGGCGTGCCGACCGGCCCCAGAATGCCGACCCAGAGCGTATAGTCGGAATCCGGGAAACCCGCTTCCAGCGTCGTCGGCACGTCCGGCAATTGCGCGGCGCGGGTCTTGCTGCTCACCGCCAGCGCCAGCAGCTTGCCCGACCGGATATGCGGCAAAGCGGTCGCGATCGGGCAGAAGTAATAATCGACACGGCCGGCGATCACTTCGCTCAGCGCCTCAGCACCCCCCTTGAAGGGGATGTGCACCGCCTCATAACCCGCACTGATGCGGAAACGCTCCGCACTCATGTGCACGGCCGAGCCAACGCCGAGCGAGGCGAAATTCAGTTTGCCCGGATTGGCTTTGCCGAAGGCGACGAAGTCCTGGACTGTCTTGATGCCTTTTTCAGGCGAGATGATCAGCACGTTCGGTACGCTGCCGATCATCGACATCGGCACAAGGTCTTTCTCCGCGTCGAAAGGCAGATTGGGATAGAGCGCCGGTGCGACCGTGTGCGCAGAGGAGTGCACCAGCCAGGTGTGGCCGTCGGGGTCGGATTTCACCACCTGCAAGGCGCCGATGGTCCCGCCGGCCCCGCCGCGGTTTTCCACCACAATGCTCTGGCCGAGCTGGGTCTGGAGCTGTTCGAAGACGATGCGAGGAATGATGTCGGTAGCAGAGCCTGCGCCGAAGGGCACGACCGCCTTGATCGGCTTGGCCGGCCAGGTGTCCGCCGAAGCGATAGGCTGTCCTGCCAGCAGAATGAGCAAAGCGGACAGCGGGGCGGCCAGTGAAATGCGATGCATGATGTCTCTCCGGAAATGTCCGCAGAGACGAAGCAAGAGGTATGCCGCGAGCTATGCGGCGGACGTCTACTCGGCCGCGACCGCGCGCGGACGCTCGCCTTCCGGCACTTCCTCGAGCTGCGGCTCGAGCCGGCGCTTGAGCAGCCGGTCGAAGCGATCGAGGTAGATGTAGATCACGGGCGTGATGTAGAGTGTCAGCAATTGCGAGACGCAGAGGCCGCCGACAACGGCGATGCCGAGCGGCTGGCGCAATTCCGCGCCGGCCCCGGCGCCGAGCGCGATCGGCAGCGCGCCGAAGATGGCGGCGAAGGTCGTCATCATGATCGGGCGGAAGCGCAGCAGCGCGGCCTCGCGGATCGCCGCCTCCGCCGTGAGGCCGACACGCCGCCGCTCGATGGCGAAGTCGATCATCATGATCGCGTTCTTCTTCACGATGCCGACCAGCATGACGATGCCGATCATCGCGATCACCGACAGGTCCATGTTGAACAGCATCAGTGTCAGGATCGCGCCAATGCCTGCCGACGGCAGACCGGAAATGATGGTGATCGGATGGATGAAGCTCTCATACAGGATGCCGAGCACCACATAGGCGGCGAACACCGCCGCCAGAATGAGGATGCCCTGCCCCTTCAGCGATTCCTGAAACACCTGCGCCGTGCCGGAGAAACCGGTGGCGATGGTCGCCGGCAGGCCGGCGTCGCGTTCGACCTGCTGGATCTTGTCGACCGCCTGACCGAGCGACGTGCCGGGCGTGAGATTGAACGAGATCGTCACCGCCGGCTGCTGGCCCTGGTGGTTCACCTGTAGCGGGCCGACGGTCGGCACCAGCCTCGCCACCGCCTCAAGCGGCACCACCTGCCCGCTTGCGGTTTTCAGGCGCAGCTTGGACAGATCGGTCGGGTTCTTCTGGTATTCGGGCAGCGCCTCGAGAATGACCTGATAGTCGTTCGAGGGCGTATAGATGGTCGCGACCTGCCGCGAGCCGAAGGCGGAGTAGAGTTCCTGCCGCACCTGATCGATGGTGATGCCGTAGACGGCCGCCTTTTCGCGATCGACATCGACCAGCATCTGCGGGTTCTTGATGTAAAGGTCGGTGGTCACGTCACTGAGGCCGTCAAGCTTGGCCATGCGGTCGCGCAGCTCGGGCGCGATGCGGTAGAGCGCGTCGGTATCGCCGCTCTGCAGCGTGTATTGATACTGGCTCTTGGAGATGCGGCCGCCGATATTCAGATTCTGGATATTCTGGAAGAACGTGGCGATGCCGGTGACCTGTGCGGTGGCGCGGCGCAAGCGGCCGATGACGACGTTCGAGGGGTCACGTTCGTTTTTCGGCTTGAGCACGACGAACATGCGGCCGTAATTCGTGGTCGGGTTGGGGCCGCCGGCGCCCACTGTCGAGTTGATATAGGCGACCGCGGGATCCTGCCGCACGATCGCGGCAACCTGCGCCTGCCTCGCCGCCATCGCCTCGAACGATGTGTCGGTCGCGCCTTCGGTCACCGCGATCAGCATGCCGGTGTCTTCGGTCGGGAAAAAGCCCTTGGGCACCACGATATAGAGCCAGACAGTGCCGACGATGGTCGCCAGCGTGATCATCAGGGTGATCGGCTTGTAAGCGATGACCTTGTCGAGCGTCCGCTCATAGGCGCGCAGACCGGCATTGAACATCGCCTCGAAGGCACGCAGCACAACGTTCTGCTTCTTCTCGTGCGCGCTCGGATCATGCGCCTTGAGCATGCGCGCGCAGAGCATCGGCGTGAGCGTCAGCGAGACGAATCCGGAAATGACGATTGCGACCGAGATGGTGACCGCGAATTCGCGGAACACGCGCCCGACCACGCCGCCCATCAGCAGCACCGGGATGAAGACGGCGATCAGCGACAGCGTGATCGAGATAATGGTGAAGCCGATTTCACGCGAGCCCTTGAGCGCGGCCTCAAAGGGCCGCATGCCGCCTTCGATGTGGCGGACGATGTTCTCCAGCATCACGATGGCGTCGTCGACCACGAAGCCGACGCACAAGGTAAGTGCCAGCAGCGTCATGTTGTTGACGGAGAAATCCAGCATGTACATGACGGCAAAAGTGCCGATGATCGAGATCGGCACCGCCAGCGCGGGAATCACGGTTGCGGACAGCTTGCGCAGGAACAGGAAGATCACCAGCAGGACCAGGATGATGGCAATGGTCAGATGCCCCTGCACGTCGCGCACCGCATCGCGGATCGAGAGCGAGCGGTCCATCAGCGTCTCGATCTGAATGGCCGCTGGCACCGCCGCGCGCAAGGCCGGCAGCTTCTCGCGCACGAGGTCGACCACCGCCACCGTGTTGGCGTCGGGCTGGCGCTGGATCGCCAGCACGATCGAGCGCTCGCCATTGAACCAGCTGGCGATCTTGTTGTTCTCCACGCTGTCGATGACGCGGGCCACCTCGTTCAGCTTGATGGGAGCGCCGTTGCGCCAGGCGACCACGACGTCGTTGTATTCCTCGGCCTTGTTGAGCTGGCTCGGGGCCTGCAGCGTGATGTTCTGGTTCGGCCCGGTGAGCGTGCCGACCGGCACGCTGGAATTGGTGCGGGCGACGGCGGTGCGGATATCGTCCATCGACAGCCCGCGCGCGGCCGCGGCTTCCGGATCGACCTGCACGCGCACAGCGAATTTCTGCGCGCCATAGACCACCACCTGCGCAACACCGGGCAGCTGCGAGAGCTGCTGCGCCATGACCGTGTCGGCATATTCGTTCACGGTCGACAGCGGCAGGGTCGAGGAGCGCGCCGCAATGAACAGAACCGGGAAATCCGACGGGTTCACCTTGCGGAAACTGGGCGGTGTCGTCATCTCCACCGGCAGACGCCGCTGCGCAATTGTCAGCGCGGTCTGCACATCGAGCGAGGCGGCGTCGATATCGCGGTTGAGGTCGAACTGGATGGTGATGCGCGTCGTGCCAAGCGATGACGAGGAGGTCATCGAGGAGATGCCGGCGATGGTCGACATCTGCCGCTCGATCGGCGAGGCCACCGAGGCCGCCATGGTTTCCGGGCTCGCGCCGGGCAAGGTGGCAGTGATTTCGATGGTCGGAAAGTCCACCCGCGGCAGCGCCGAGACCGGCAGCAGGCGATAGGCGAAGAAGCCGAATACGATAAACGACGCCGTGATCAGCGTCGTCATCACCGGACGTCGAATGCAGGCTTCCGACAGATTCATTTCAGGCCCCTGCCCCCTTGGGCTTGCGCGGCACGACGCGCGAGCCGTCAACCAGCAGCAATTGCCCGTCGGTCACCACCGCTTCGCCGTCTTCAAGACCCTTCCCGATCACCGACTGGTTTTCGACCGTCCGCGCAACCTCCACCGGCCGCACCCTGGCAACGCCGTCCTTCACCACGAAAACGAAGGTTCCGCTCTGGCTGACCTGCACCGCGGTCGACGGCACGACGACCGCCTTCTCGACCCGCAGCGTCACCTGCGTGTTGACCAGCGTGCCCGGCCACAGCAATTCGTCCTTGTTCTCCATGGTCGCGCGCACCACGACCATGCCGGTCGTGGCATCGACCGTGTTCTCGATCATGGTGACCTGGCCACTCGAGCGCCTGGTTTCCCCCGGCGGCGCCGCATCGACCGTCGCGGTCTCTGCCGCGAGCGCCTTGCGCAGGTCGGGCAGCGACCGCTGCGGCACCGTGAAGCTGACATAGACCGGGGCGATCTGGTTGATGGTCGCGAGCGGCGTCGTGTCGGCCGGCCGCACGAAATTGCCGACCTTGACGCTGGCCGCCGAGATGCGCCCGGAGATCGGCGCGCGGATGGTTGTGTAGTCGAGCTGGACCTTCAGGTTTTCAAGCTGCGCGCGATTGGATTCCGCCGTCGCGCCGAAAATATTGACCTGGGTCTGCGCATTGTTGAGCGTCACCACCGTGGTCGCGTTCTTGGTGACGAGTTCCTTGTAGCGTTCGACATCACGCTGCGCCTGTTCGAGCTGCGCCTGCGCACCGGCGATCACCGCCTCCACCCGCTTGATCTCGGCTTCGATCTGGCGGCTGTCGAGCGTGAACAGCACGTCGCCGGCTTTCACCGTCGCGCCGTCCTGGAAATGCACCTTGGTGATGACGCTTTCGAGCCGCGCCTTGATAGCGACGCTGGCGATCGGCGTCACGGTCCCGAGCGCGACGAGCCGCACCGGCACGTCCTCGCGTGTGGCTGTGGCCACCTCGACCGGAATGACCCGGGGACCGCCTTGTTGCGCCGATGCCCGTTCCGGGCTCCAGACATTGCGGGTGACCAAGACCGCTACAACGACTGCAGCCAGTCCGGCCAAAGCCAATAGCCACGTCCTTCTGGTCATCGCCTTACGACCGGCCGGCGTTGGCCGCCGGACCGTCTTTCCTGTTATTCCCCTGCACAGCTTTTTCGCGCTGCGGCATGCCAGACCTACCACATTTCCCTATAAAACTGCATTAAAACTCGGACAGGTGTAGAACACCGACCCATCATGCAAATGCCGCGGCGGCCTGCGTTTTTTCGCCTTGCGGCATGTTTCCTTGACACTGTGTCCACCGGACCCGACGCAATGCGCATTGCCACCTGGAACGTCAATTCGATCAAGCAACGGATCGATAACCTTGTTGCCTGGCTGAAGGACCGCCAGCCGGACGTCGTCTGCCTGCAGGAGACCAAGACCACCGACGACAGCTTCCCCCGGGAGCCGCTGGAATCGCTGGGCTACAATCTGGCCATCCACGGGCAGAAGACCTTCAACGGGGTCGCGATCCTGTCCAAATTCCCCTTCGACGAGGTCACCCCGCGCCTGCCCGGGGAGGACGGCGACGACCATGCCCGCTTCATCGAGGCGGTGATTTCCACCCGGCGCGGTGCGCTGCGCATCGCCTCCATCTACCTGCCCAATGGCAACCCGGTGCAGAGCGAGAAATATCCCTACAAGATCCGCTGGATGGACCGGCTCGCTGACTATGCGCGCGAACGGCTTAAACTGGAGGAAGACCTGGTCCTGGCCGGCGACTACAACGTCATCCCGGCGCCGGAGGATGTCTACGACCCGCAAGGCTGGATGGACGACGCCCTGTTCCGCCCGCAGACGCGGGAGAAATTCCGGGCGCTGACCAATCTCGGCTTCACCGAGGCCGTGCGCGCCGCGACCGACGAGCCGGGGCTCTACACATTCTGGGACTATCAGGCGGGCTGCTGGCCGAAGAATAACGGGCTGCGCATCGACCACGTCCTGCTCTCCCCGCGCGCCGCCGACACGCTGCAAGCGACGGGAATCGACAAGCACGTGCGCGGCTGGGAGAAGCCGTCCGACCACGTGCCGGTTTATGTGGATCTCGCGATCGAGCCGGCATGACATCCACGCCGGCAAGGCGGTGATCTAATCCCGCTGGCCTTTCAGATAGCGCTCGAGATATAGCACCGCGAGCTTGCGCTCGTCGTCGCTCGCCTGCTTCGAGGCGGCATCGTGCATGTCGACGATCCATTTGTCCGACGGGCCCGCCGCATTGTCGCGCGCCAGCGTCAGATACATCAGGCCGCGCGCGGCCTGGCGCGGAACCTTGTCGCCCTTGAACAGCATGTGGCCGAGCAGCGCCTGCGCGCTGTATTGCCCCTTGTTGGAGGCGAGCATCAGCCAGCGTAACGCCTGGCGGACATCCTTGGGGCCGCCGGTGCCGTCGAGATAAAGCCGCGCCAGATTGTACTGCGCATCCGCGTCGCGGAAATACGAGGCCGCATAGGCGAACATCTCGCGCGCACGGTCGGGGTCGGCCTTCACCGCGGTGTTGGGGATGCCTTCGAGATAATAGTGGCCGAGCTGCACGAAGGCGTTGGCGACGAAGCGCGCCTGCGGCAGATCGGGGCTGTCTTCCGCATGCGTGTCGGCGATGCGGCTGAAATACTGGAAGGCGCGCAGGTCGTTCTGCGGCACGCCATCGCCCGCGGCATACATGCGGCCGAGCTTCCATTGCGCCAATGCGTGGCCCTTCTCGGCCGCATATTGCAGCGAGGAAATCGCCTTCGCATTCTCGCCGGCCTTCAGCGACTGCGCGCCGCTGACAAAGGCGTCGCGCGGGGTGATCGGCGGCTTCGCCGTCGGCGGCGTCGCCGTGCCGTCAAAGCCGAACGCGGGCACAATGGTGAGCCCGAGCGTCAGCAATCCGATGCGCGAAACATTACTGATCCGCATAGCACGTCTTCTCGGCCTTCGCGCCTGGATGGGTCACCGCGCCATGCAGCGCCGGTCCGACCTGTTGCGCGTATTTCCAGATGTAGCCCGATCCGTACTCGGTCTCGCGCGGCTTCCAGGCCGCCTTGCGCCTGTCGAGTTCCTCGTCGGACAGCTTCACATTCAGGGTGCCGTTCACGGCATCGAGCTCGATGATGTCGCCGTCGCGCAAAAGTCCGATGGGGCCGCCGACCGCGGCCTCCGGCCCGACATGACCGACGCAGAAACCGCGCGTCGCACCCGAGAAGCGCCCATCGGTGATGAGCGCGACCTTGTCGCCCATGCCCTGCCCGTAAAGCGCCGCGGTGGTGGACAGCATTTCGCGCATGCCAGGACCGCCGCGCGGCCCCTCATAGCGAATGACCAGAACTTCGCCTTCCTTGTACTGCTTCTTCTTCACCGCCTCGAAACAGGCCTCTTCGCCGTCGAAGCAGCGCGCCGGACCGGTGAATTTCAGGTTCTGCATGCCGGCGACTTTCACGATCGCGCCGTCCGGCGCGAGATTTCCCTTCAGGCCGACCACGCCGCCGGTTGGCGTCAGCGGCTTGGTGGCCGGACGCACCACGTCCTGGTCGTCATTCCATTTCACGCTCCTGAGATTTTCCGCGATGGTGCGGCCCGTCACGGTCAGGCAGTCGCCGTGCAGGTAGCCGGCATCGAGGAGAGTTTTCATCAGGAGCGGCACGCCGCCGACTTCGAATAAATCCTTGGCGACATAACGGCCGCCCGGCTTCAAATCCGCGATATAAGGTGTCTTTTTGAAGATTTCGGCGACGTCGAAGAGCGTGAATTCAATCCCGCATTCGTGAGCAATTGCAGGCAGATGCAAGGCAGCATTTGTAGAGCCACCTGAAGCCGCCACAACTGCGGCAGCGTTCTCGAGTGCTTTTCGGGTCACAATATCGCGAGGGCGGATGCCGGCGAGAATGAGGTCCATGACCTGCTCGCCGGCCGTCATGCAGAAGGCGTCGCGGATTTCATAGGGCGCCGGCGCGCCGGCCGAGTACGGCAGCGCAAGGCCGATCGCTTCCGACACGGTCGCCATGGTGTTGGCCGTAAACTGCGCACCACAGGCACCGGCTGAGGGACAAGCCACCTGCTCCAGCGCTTCCAGGTCTTCGTCGGACATGGCGCCGACCGAGTGCTTGCCGACCGCCTCGAACACGTCCTGGACGGTGACCGGCTTGCCCTTGAAGGTCCCGGGCAGGATCGAGCCGCCATAGATGAAAATCGAAGGCACGTTCAGGCGCACCATCGCCATCATCATGCCCGGCAGCGACTTGTCGCAACCGGCAAGGCCGACCAGCGCGTCATAGCCGTGGCCGCGCATGGTCAGTTCGACCGAATCCGCGATTACCTCGCGCGAGGGCAGCGAGGCGCGCATGCCGGCATGGCCCATGGCGATGCCGTCGGTGACCGTGATGGTACAGAATTCACGCGGGGTCCCGCCGGCGTGCGCCACCCCCTTCTTCACCGCCTGCGCCTGACGCATCAGGGCGATGTTGCAGGGAGCCGCCTCGTTCCAGCAGGTCGCGACACCGACGAAGGGCTGGTGAATCTGCTGGGTCGTCAGACCCATGGCGTAATAATACGAGCGATGCGGCGCCCGTTCGGGGCCTTCGGTGACGTGCCGGCTCGGCAACTTCGATTTCAGATTGGCTTTCGCGTCCATGGCACCCGGAGGGCCCCCCGGCCCCTGACCCTCGGGCATCGATTGGTGCCCTTTGGCTACAAATGGTCTCGGTGAGGGGTATGGCTAAATCGCGGCGGCGTCTGCGCCTTTCCGCGATGTGACTTAAATGTTCTAAAGATGTGGCGAGGAAGTCACAGACCGATTTTCACTGAATGGCAATAACCGTAGCCGGCTAAATCGCCGATAACCGGAACGCCGAACCATAGCGGCCGAAGTCGTGGCTGGTCACGCCGCGCCGCACCGAGCCATGGTATCGCGGCAGGGGCGCAACCACCGTGACCTTCAGGATCGCCGTCTCGTCAGCTGTGAGCAAGCCGGCATGCACTGCCGCTGCGGCCAGGGAGGAATCGCCGGTATAGGTGCCGGTGCCCCAGAGCGGGCCTTCGGACGCCCCCCGAACCCGGAAATAGTAGGTGGCCCCGACCGCTTCGCAGAGATCGATCATCGTCGGCGGTGCGTCGGCCGCCAGAAAGCCCTGGTCGAGCAGCTTGCGAAGCTGGGATTTCGACAAGTCGCCGCGGCGGTCGAAATAGGCGACGAGTTCCTGCACCGCTTTCATGGCCGGTCTCCCTGGATGGCGATGACATGCCCGTATGGCGGGAGAAAGCCGCCCTGCTTTGGCAGCACCCAGAGCACCGCATAGGGCATCTCCTCGGCCGGATAGCCGATCTCGCCGTCGGTGAGGACAAGGCAGGCGGTCACGCGCGGATCGTCGGCCAGCATCCGCATGGCCGGCGAGAGGTCGCTGCCGCCATAGCCCCGCACCTCGTATCCGGCGAGGTCGGCCGGCGACAATACGGTGTCGGATGTGACCGCAGTGTCGCATTGCACCACCCTGATCTCGTCGGCCGCAACCGCATCGCAGAAATCGGCGACGGCGCCCAGGACGCGCGGGATCTCGTCGGTCATCGAACCGGACGTGTCGAGGATAACGTTCAGCATCCAAGACTCGCGTTTACGGCCGGGCAAGACGATGTCGGATTGCACGGCGCCGCGCCGCGACGGCCGCAGGAAGGTGCGCTCGCCCGGCGCGACCGATTCCAGCCATTTCTGCAACGCCATCTCCCATGGCGTGCGATAGAGCCCGCGCAAAGCGCTGATCACCTGCCGCTGCGCGGCGTCGGCGTCCCCTCCCCGTTCCTTCATCGCACCCATGGCTTTTGCCAGCGCAAGGCTTTTCGCCGCCAGCTCGTTGAGCAATTTCACGCGCGCGGCCTGCTCGCCGGCTTCGTGCGGAAACAGGCCGCGCTCGGTCTTGTCGTCCAGCACGTCGCCCGCCTCGCCGTCACCCCGACCTGCGCCGGGCGACAATACCCGCCGCAATATCACCGGCTGACCGTCGAAGACCCGCGACTGCGAAGGCATGCGGTCGGCATTCCGGCGCATCTCCAGCACGATCTGCTCGGCGGATTTCTTCCGCGCGCCCGGCATGTCGAGCCCGCCGGCCGGGATCGATGTGAAGCCGAGTTCGACACGCAGGATGTCGTTGATGATGTAATCGTGCGCATAGTTGAACTCGAGATGATGGCTGCCGCGGGCCCGGTCATGCGTGCGCAGGGCGAGATGCAGCAATTCATGCGCCAGAACAAAGATCAGCTCGTTCTCCTTCAGCCTGGTGACGAAAGCGGGATTGACCACGAGACGGCCCGACGCGAACACGCCCATGGTTGGCACGCGGCTATCGATATTCAGCCGCACCGCCGCAGCCAGCCCGGCGAGATGCGGCAGCGGCGCCGTGACCAGACGCAGCCCGCGCGTGACGCGATCCAGCGTCTCGCTGCCGGACGGAATGGCGCGAGCGACCGCGTTCACAGCGCCGTCACCTTCTTCAACAGGTCGAACATCGCACGGTCGGCGCCGAGACGCCCCCATTCCGCCACCAGATCGGTCAGGATGTAGAGCTGCTGCTCCGGCGACAGGCTGCGCAGGAAACGGTTCACGCTGCGCGGCTTGACCTGCGTCAGCTTGCCGTCGCGCACCTGCTGGCGGATGCAATTGAGCACGAACCAGCGCGCGGCGTCGGTCTGCGGCAGCAGGTGCGGGCGCGCGATATAATCTTCGACCGGATGAAGACAGCCGATTTGCTCCTCCGCCAGCGCGCAGAAGACAGCGGCATCCTCAGCCGACACCCGGCCGAAGGCGAGCGCGCGGCGCGTCTCGCCGCTGAGGATCCCCCCGGCTTGCGCAAGATCGAGCGCGCGCGACAGCAACGCCCAGGCGCGCGGCGTGGAAAACGGAACGGGCTCATGCGGCACCGGACGCATGAGTGCGTCGGGCATGTATGAAACGAAATTACGAATGTCGGCGCGGATGCCGTTCTTCGCCGCCCAGGCTTGCCATTCCTCCGCGTCGACGCGCAGATGCAGAATGGTCACGCGGTTGACCAAAGCAGAGCTCATGGCGCGCACCAGCGCGCGGTCCTGCATGCGGTTGCCGGCGGCGACCACCCAGGTGCCCGCCGGCAGAGCATGCTCGCCGAGCCGGCGCTCCAGCAGCAACGAATAGAAGGCTTTCTGCACATCCGGCGCGCAGGCCGGGAGTTCATCGAGGAACAGGCAGAACGGTTCCGGCTTGTCCGGCAGCAACAGCCGCGGCGGGCAAAACACCGAGCGCTCGCCGACGATGCGCGGAATGCCGCTGACATCCTCCGGCGCGATCTGGGTGCCCAATAGAGAGCGGCAGGGCAGTCCCGCCTCCGCCGCCGCCTGGAACACCATCTCGGACTTGCCGACGCCCGGCGGCGACAGGAACAGGAAGCTCTGCTCATGCGCCATGCACTGAACAAGCTTGCGCGCCTGATTCAGCGTGACGGTCTCTTCGGATTGCGGGCGGGAGGTGTGCATCAGCGGTCTCCGGGCCAAGTAACGAGGCCCGACTCACCGCCGGGATCGAGGGAATGTGGGAAGGCTATGCCAGCTTTCCAGAGGGGTAAATAACATTTTGCAGGCCGGCGGTGGCGCGGCCATAAACGGCCGCATGCCGTCCTTGCTACCTCGCCTGCGCAAATCCTTCTTCGACCGGTCCGTACACGAGGTCGCACCCGACCTGATCGGCGCGACGCTCCTGGTCGACGGCGCCGGCGGGCTGATCGTCGAGGTCGAGGCCTATCACCACACCGACCCGGCCGCGCACAGCTATAACGGCCAAACGAAGCGCAACGCCGTGATGTTCGGCCCGCCCGGTTTTGCCTATGTCTACCGCTCCTACGGCATCCACTGGTGCCTGAATTTCGTCTGCGAAGAGGAAGGCTCGGCCAGCGCGGTGCTGATCCGGGCCTTGCGGCCGACAGCGGGCCTCGCCGCGATGAAACGGCGGCGCGGGCTGACCGACGAACGGCAGCTTTGTTCGGGTCCGGGAAAGCTGTGCGAGGCGCTCAGCGTCACCCACAAGCACAACGGTCTGCCGCTGGACAGGGCGCCGTTCGAATTGCGGGCGCGTGCGGAAGACTACGAGATTGCCGCGGGCCTGCGGATCGGTATCACGAAAGCCGCCGACCTACCCTGGCGCTACGGGCTGAAAGGCTCGCGCTATCTCAGCAAGCCGATGCGCTAGTTCTTCCGCGCGTACCAGGCACGGATGAGCAACGACTGGAAGAACTGGACCGGCCGCGAAAACCCGCTGTTGCGCAGGTAGCGCTCGATGACCGACGGCGGCGCGACGGCAACGTGCTGGCGAAGCATGTTGACGATATTCTCGGTTTCCGGCGCCGTCGCTCCAGCATAACGATGCATCGTTTTCCATTTTTCGGCGATGTCGCCAAACTCCGGCGATGACATGTCGTCGCTGATTTCCGCATTGACGAGATAGCCGCCTGGCCTGAGCTGTCCCGCCATGACGTCGAACATCTTCTGTCGCTCGCTGGTGTCCAGCACAAACTGCGTCACCAGCAGACACAGCACCGCGTCGAACGCGCCGCCGGGTGGAAGATCGGACACATAGCCATGCACCAGTTCGCAGCGGGCCGTCAGCCCATGCCTGCCCACCTTCGCCCGGCAGACCTCCAGCATCGGCGCCGACGGATCGACCCCCGTAAAACGCCACCGCGGATATGCATTCGCTAGTTCGACAATCTCGGTTCCCGTCCCGACGCCCACGCACAACACGCGCGCATCGTCCGGCAAATCATCAAGTACAAGGCGGATCAGGAAATCCAGATTGACCCTGATCGGGCTGATCTTGCTGAACCGGTCGTCGTAGGCGTCCGCCATCTTCTGATCGAACATTTCTGAAGCTTTGTCGGACACCGGGAATGCCTTGTTTCGGAGGTCTCTCGTCAACCCTTCTTCGCCGCGCTCTTCACGTCCTTCACGTCGGTGAAAATGATGCCGGGAGCGCGCTCACGCGTGTAATCCAGATAGAATTGGTTTTTGGCCATGAACACCGGGTCGCCGTCGAGATCGTCGGCGATGCCGGATCCGTTATTCCTGATGAAGGTCTCCAGCGCCTTCGGATCGTCTGCGGCAATCCAGCGCGCGAGCTGGAACTCGCTCACATCCCAGTTCACCTCGAGGCCGTATTCGTCCTTCAGGCGCACCCGCAGCACGTCGAGCTGCAGCGGGCCAACGACGCCGACCATCGCCGGCGAGCCGTCATGCGGGCGGAACACCTGCACCACGCCCTCCTCCGCAAGCTGCTGCAGCGCCTCTTTCAGCTTCTTGGCTTTCATCGCGTCGGGCAGCCGCACGCGGCGCAGGATTTCCGGCGCAAAGCTTGGCACGCCGACGAAGTTCAGGTCTTCGCCTTCGGTCAGCGTATCGCCGATGCGCAGTGTGCCGTGATTGGGAATGCCGACCACGTCGCCGGCATAGGCCTCATCGGCGACCGAGCGATCCTTGGCGAAAAAGAATTGCGGGGCGTTCAGCGCCATCGGCTTGCCGGTGCGGCTCTGCTTCACCTTCATGCCGCGAACGAGCTTGCCCGAGCACAGCCGCGCGAAGGCGATGCGGTCGCGATGGTTCGGGTCCATGTTGGCCTGGATCTTGAACACGAAGGCGGTCATGTTCTTTTCGTCGGCGGCTACTTCTCGCTTGTCGGCCTTCTGCGCCCGTGGAGGCGGCGCGATGCGGCCGATGGCATCAAGAAGATCGCCGACGCCGAAATTCTTCAGCGCGCTGCCGAAGAAGACCGGCGACAGGTGACCTTCGAGGAACGATTCCAGATCGAATTTCTTGCAGGCCTCGCGGACCAGCCCAAGCTCCTCCTCGATTGCCGCCGCATCGAGATTGGGATTGAGCGCGGCTACCTCAGGAACGCTCATGGTGCGCAAAGTGCCGGCCTTGCCGGCATCGCCCTCGACCAGACGCACGCCACCCGACTCGATATCGATGGTGCCGGTGAAATCGCGCCCGCGCCCCACCGGCCAGTTCACCGGGGCGGTGTCGAGCGCCAGCGTCTTCTCGATTTCGTCGAGCAGATCGAAGGGATCGCGGCTCTCGCGGTCCATCTTGTTGATGAAAGTGAGGATCGGGATGTCGCGCAGCCGGCAGACCTCGAACAGTTTGCGGGTGCGGGCCTCGATGCCCTTGGCCGCGTCGATCACCATCACCGCCGCGTCGACCGCGGTCAGCGTGCGGTAGGTGTCTTCGGAAAAGTCCTCGTGGCCCGGCGTGTCGAGCAGGTTGAAGACATGCCCGTCATACTCGAAGGTCATCACCGAGGTGACGACCGAGATGCCGCGCTCCTTCTCGATCGCCATCCAGTCGGATTGCGTGGTGCGGCGGTTCTGCTTGGCCTTGACCTGCCCGGCGAGCTGGATGGCGCCGCCGAATAGCAGCAGCTTTTCGGTCAGCGTGGTCTTGCCCGCGTCCGGATGCGAGATGATGGCGAAGGTGCGGCGGCGGCCGATCTCGGCCGCAAGCGGCGACCGGGCCTCGGCGCCTTCTGCGGCGCGGACGGGGATGTTCATGACGGCGCCGTTTTACAGACCTTGGCCTCGGTTGCAAGCTTTAGGGAGCGATGCGGAAAGCGGGGTCGAAACCGAGCTCGCGCCGGGCCTTCTCGGCGGAAATCTCGCCGTCTTCCTCCACCACGTTGTAAATTCCGGGCTTTCCGCGCGTCAGCGCCAACAGGGCTGCCTGCGCGGCGGCATCGACATGCAAGGGCGCGGTGCCCTGCGGCCTTTCGGTCCAGGTGCCCGGCCCGTATAGGCGGCCATAGCGGAGGACCAGCCCGTCGATCCCAGGCGTTTTCGTCACTGCGTCCTCCAGCGTGATGACGCCGTCCATGGTTTCCCGATCGATGCCCTGCCCCTTCAGGTCGAGCGCATCGCCCTCCCGATATGGCTTCATACCCGCCGCATAGATCCAGGCGATGCTCTGCGCGATGACGCGCATCACCTTCAAAACCTCGCAGGCATTGATCAGATTGCGCGTGCCCTCGCGCCGCAGTCGCGCATTGGCCGCGCGCATGGCCGGGAGCTTTTGCGGATCGATCGCATCGGGCAGATCGGTGAGCTGGTGAACGACGACATCCGGCTGCGCCGCCGCCATCGCCTTCAGCACGGCTTTCGCGTCATAGACATCGAGGATCGCGGGCGTCACGCCCAGCGTCCGCAGCGCGGCGGCGTTCGTCTCCGAGCGGGTGGTGCCGACGACGTCATGCCCCGCCTTGCGCAGCAGCAGACAGAGACGGCGGCCGATGACGCCGGAGGCACCGGCGAGAAAGACTTTCATCTGGTCGCCTCTCCTCTGCTCATTGCCAGGCTTGACCCGGCAATCCGCAATGAAAGCTATTTTGTTGGATGGATGCGCGGGTCAAGCCCGCGCATGACAATTCACGCCGCGCCCTTCAGACGCTCCAGCGCCTCCAGAATCTTCGACTTGCGGCCTTCCGCTTCTGCGCGTTTCTCTTTCTCTTCCTCAACAATCTCTTCGGCAGCATTTGCCACAAATTTTTCGTTCGAGAGCTTCGCATCCGAGCGCTTGATGTCGGCTTCGGCCTTGGCGAGTTCCTTGTCGAGCCGCGCCTTCTCGGCCGCAAGATCGATCACGCCCTTGAGCGGGAGCGCTGCGACCTCGCCGCGCACCAGCAATTGCACCGAGCCTTGCGGGGCCGCATCGACAAAGGAAATGTCAGCAACGCGTGCCAACCGCTTGATGAAATCGGTCCAGCGCTCGGCACGGGCGCGCGTCTCCGCCGACGCCCTCACAAGCTGCAGCGGGATAAGGGTCGCCGGAACGACGTTCATTTCCGAGCGCAGCGAACGAATGAGCGTGATCAGGTCGATCACCCAGCCGATTTCGGCTTCCGCGGCGTTGTCCGACAGATTGTCGTGCAGCGGCCAGGGCGTGAGCGCCAGCAATTGCGCGCGCGGCGTGGCGGGCGCCGTCACCGCCCACAATTCCTCGGTGATGAACGGCATGAAGGGATGCAGTAGTTTCAGTATCTCGTCGCGCACCCAAGCGACCATGGCGCGCGTCTCGTCCTTCGCCGGGCCGTCCGGCCCGGTCAGCACCGGCTTCACCAGCTCAAGATACCAGTCGCAATAGATGTTCCAGACGAAGCGATAGGCGGCGCCGGCCGCATCGTTGAAGCGATAGGCTTCGATCGCGGCCCGCACCTCGCGCGTCGCCTTGTCGGTCTCGTGCGCGATCCAGCGATTGAGTGTTTCCTTCACATTCTCCGGATTGAAGCCGGGAACGGTTACCGCCCCGCTCATCTCGCCGAAGCGGGTGGCGTTCCACAGCTTGGTCGCGAAATTCCGATAGCCTTCGACGCGCTGGGTGGACAGCTTGATGTCGCGGCCCTGCGCCGCCATCGCCGCGAGCGTGAAACGCAAGGCGTCGGCGCCGTACTGGTCGATCAGTTCGAGGGGGTCCATGACGTTCCCCTTCGACTTCGACATCTTGGCGCCGCGCTCGTCGCGCACCAGGGCGTGGATATAAACGGTGTGGAACGGCACTTCCTTCATGAAGTGCAATCCCATCATCATCATGCGGGCGACCCAGAAGAAGATGATGTCAAAACCCGTCACCAGCACATTGGTCGGGTAGTAGCGCTTGAGCTCTTTCGTCTCGTCCGGCCAGCCGAGCGTGGAGAACGGCCACAGCGCCGAGGAGAACCAGGTGTCGAGCACGTCCTCGTCGCGGGTCAGCGGCGTGTCCTTGCCGTAGTGACTTGCCGCTTCCGCCTTTGCCTCGGCTTCGGTTTCGGCAACGAAATGCTTTCCGTCTGGCCCGTACCACGCCGGAATCTGGTGCCCCCACCAGAGCTGGCGCGAGATGCACCAGGGCTGGATATTCTCCATCCAGTCGAAATAGGTCTTCTCCCAGTTGCGCGGGACGAACATGGTCTTGTCGCGGCGCACCGCCTCGATCGCGGGCTTGGCCAGCGTCTTGGCGTCCACGTACCACTGGTCGGTGAGATAGGGCTCGATCACCACATTGGAGCGGTCGCCGTGGGGCACCATGTGCGTGTTAGGCTCGATCTTGTCGAGCAGACCTTTCGCCTCCATGCGCTCGACGATCTTCTTTCGCGCGATAAAGCGGTCGAGGCCGTGCATCGCCAGCGTTTCGTCGAGGTCGGCAGATTTAGGCAGACCCTCAAGAAACGCTTCATTGCGCTGAAGCGCGAGCTTGGCTTCGACACTCAGGATATTGACCTGCGGCAGATTGTGACGCTTGCCGACCTCGAAGTCGTTGAAGTCGTGCGCCGGCGTGATCTTGACGGCGCCGGTGCCTTTCTCGGGATCGGAATATTCGTCGGCTACGATGGGGATACGCCGTCCGACCAGGGGCAGGATCGCATCCTTCCCGACAAGATGCTTGTAGCGCTCGTCGTCAGGATGCACGGCGACCGCCGTGTCGCCCAGCATGGTTTCCGGCCGCGTCGTGGCGACGACGATGTAAGTCGACGGGTCTTCCGGATTGAATGTCCTGCCTTCGATCGGATAGCGCAGATGCCATAGATGCCCCTTTACCTCGACCTGCATCACTTCAAGGTCGGAGATGGCGGTGAGCAGCTTGGGGTCCCAGTTCACCAGCCGCTTGTCCTTGTAGATGAGGCCGGCGCGGTAGAGCTCGACAAAGACTTTCAGGACCGCTTTCGACAGCCCCTCGTCCATGGTGAAGCGTTCGCGCGACCAGTCGCAGGACGCGCCCAGCCGCTTGAGCTGGTTGATGATGGTGCCGCCGGATTCGGCCTTCCATTCCCACACGCGCTCCAGAAACTTCTCGCGCCCCATCTCGCGCCGGCCCGGCTGCTGGCGCTCCATCAACTGCCGCTCAACCACCATCTGGGTGGCGATGCCGGCATGGTCGGTGCCCACCTGCCAGAGCACGTCCTTGCCGCGCATGCGCTCGAAACGGCAAAGAATGTCCTGCAGCGTATTGTTGAGCGCATGGCCCATATGCAATGAGCCGGTAACATTGGGCGGCGGGATGACGATACAGTAAGGCGTCGCGTCGGCGCGGTCGGGACGGCCGGCGCGGAAGGCACCGGCGCTTTCCCAGGCTTGCGCGATGCGCGTTTCGACCTCGGCGGGCTGAAAAGTCTTGTCGATCATCTTCTTGTCTGGGGTGCGGAACAGCGCGGTACAAAGCCCGGCAGGCTCCCGCCTGTCAACGCCGGGGTCTTTACTCCCCCTGCAAGGGGGAGGTCGCAAGCGCAGCTTGCGGGTGGGGGTCACATCGAGAGCCGACATGTTGCCAGACGACCCCTCCCCGCCCGCCGTCGCTTCGCTTTGGCGGGCGACCCTCCCCTATCAGGGGAGGGATAAATGAAGGATGAGACGCCCACGCGCGCCATCGTGTTCCTGGCGTTGGCCGCCTTTGCCAGCCAAGTCATGGTGCGCGCCGCCGACCCGCTGCTGCCGCAGATCGCGGCCGATGTCGGCACCACGGTCGGTACCGCCTCGATCATCACCTCGGCCTATGCGCTATCGCATGGCTTGACCCAGCTCGTCCTCGGCCCGTTCGGCGACCGCTTTCCGAAATACGGCATGGTTACCCTGCTCTGCGCGCTGTGTGCCGTGGCGGTCGCAGCCTGCGGCCTCGCCCAGTCGCTGACCATGCTCGGGATCGCGCGCCTCGCCTGCGGCGTCACCGCCGGCACCATCATTCCGCTGGGCATGGCCTTCATCGGCGACACGGTTCCTTGGGAACGGCGGCAGACCGTGCTCGGCCGCTTCCTGACCGGACAGATTCTCGGCCTCGTCGGCGGCCAGATCATCGGCGGGGTGATCGGCGACCATTTCGGCTGGCGCGCCGTGTTCTACGTGATCGCGGGTATTTTCCTCGTCGTCGCGCTCGCCATGCTGATCGAGCTGCTGGCCAACCCCCTCACGCGCCATGCAGGCGGCCGCATCGACAGGCCGAAGACGGGTCTGTTCGTCAGCTATACCGACGTGCTCTCGCGGCCCTGGGCGCGGATCGTGATCTTCGCCGTGCTGCTCGAAGCCGCGATCATGTTCGCCGCCTTCGCCTATATCGGCGCCGACCTGCATGCGCGCCAGGGCATGAGCTTCAGCGCCGTGGGACTGGTCCTTGCAGTGTTCGGCGCCGGCGGGCTGATCTATGTCCTGAGCGTGCAGACACTGGTCAACCGGCTCGGTCAGAGCGGGCTTGTGATCTGGGGCGGCGCGATGCTCTGCGCGGCCTATCTCGCGCTCGCCTTTCTTCCAGTGTGGTGGGCGGCGGCCGTCGCCATCGTGGTCATCGGGCTCGGCTTCCATATGCTCCACAACACGCTGCAGGTGAATGCCACGCAGATGGCACCCGAGTCACGCGCGACGGCGCTCGCCTTGTTCTCCTGCGCGCTTTATTTCGGGCAGAGCGCCGGCGTCGCCCTGGCAGCGCCCGTTGTCGACCGCGCCGGCGCCGCGCCCGTTTTCATCGCGACGGCTCTGCTCTGGCCGCTGCTGGCCCTCTGGTTTGTCGGACAGCTGCGGCGCAGGAGTGCCGTTTAAGAGGACGAACGGCCGCGCGAGACGCGCTCGATCTCCGCGCGCACAAGGCGCTCGACCAGGCCCGGCAGATTGTCGTCGAGCCAGCTTTTGAGCATCGGCCGCAGCATTTCCTTCACCAGGTCTTCCAGCGTGCGTGCGTTCTGCACCAGAACCGTCTGCGCCAGCGCGTTGAACGCGGAGTTCACGGCCGCGGTGGTGTTGCTGGACAACAACGAGTCATTCATGCTCGCGGCAAGTTCTCGCCGCGCCGCCTCCAGATGATCCGGCTCCGCACCATCTCTGGTTGCGGCGGCATCGGCTTCGGTAAAGACCACGTCCGGCTGGGCGTCGATGGTGCGGAAGCTGGGCGCAGCGGCGGGGGCGCGCATCTCCTCGGTCAGATCGAGAATATCGGCCTCGGCCATGACCGGCGCGGGTTCCGGTTCCGGCTCGAAAACAGGCGGCGCCTGGAAGACCGGCGCAGGCTCCGGGAGTGGTGGCGGCGGCGGTGGAGCAACGGCGGCCGGGCGAGGCGCTTCCGGCGGCGGCGCAGCCGCCGCGGCATTCGCTGCGTTCCTGCTCACATCGTCATCGGCAATGATACGCCGAATGGAGGCGAGGATTTCCTCCATCGATGGTTCTTGTGCCTTTGCCGCCTGGCTCATTGCCGCATTCCTGTCCCGCTTCCGCACTGGCCCCCAAGGTGATTCGCGGGGAAACGCGAATCACTCGCCACACTGACCATTGTGGCGTGCAAAAACGAGTATCGCATGGCCGAAATCGAACACAAAACCCGACATGTGGATACTTCCCGCATATCGGGTTGCGGCGCGAAACAATTGGAGCGGCTGTTATTTCCCGTCCGGCGTGCGCACGCCAATCCAGCTGTCGCGGACCTGCTGGTAATGCACCATCGGGTCGTAGAGCGGCACCTGCAGACCAAGGACCGGGATCGACAGGCGGCCGACCGCAGACAGCAAGGTGTACGACGCCACCACGCGATCGCGCTGCGCGGTCACGAGCGCCACGCGGGCATTCACAAGTTCCTGTTGCGCATTCAGCACGTCGAGCGTGGTGCGCTGGCCGACGCGCGCCTCTTCACGCACGCCGTTGAGCGCAATCTCGGCGGCGGCCACTTGCGCCTTGGTGGCCTCAATTTGCGCCTTGGCTGCCTCGAGCTGCGCCCAGGCCTGCACGACATTGGCGCGCGCCTGATCGCGATTCTGCGCGAGTTCCAAACGCTTCTGACTGACCGTCTCCTTCGCCTGGCGGATCTGCGAATATTCAGTTCCGCCCTGATAGATCGGAACGCTCACCTGCCCGATCACCGCGCCGGTAAATTGCCGCGACGAATTGACCGACGAATCGTAGCTCTGCTGGGCGCTCGCCTGCACGGTCACGGTCGGATAAAGCGAGCCTTCATTGACCTTGACCTGCAAGGCGGCGACATCGACGCCATATTCGGCGGCGGTGACCGACGGATTTTCCGCCTGCCCCTGCGCAACGGCGAGATCGAGCGTGCGCGGCGACAGCCGGTCGACCGGCGTGCCGGCGCTCAAGCGGCCGGGATCCACGCCGATGATGCGGCGATAGGCAGCCTTGGACGTGGCGAGATTGGATTGCGCCGCCAGCATCTGCGATTGCGCGGCAGCGACGCGCGACTCCGCCTGCGCCACGTCGGTACGCGTCACTTCGCCGACATTGAAACGGTCGCGGGTCTGACGCAGCTGTTCCTGGATCACCTCGACGTTGCGTCGCTGCAGGTCGAGCGTCGCGCTGTCGCGTAGCACATTCATGTAGGCGGTCGCCGCGTCGAGCAGCACGGTCTGTTCGATCACGCGGAGCGTTTCACGCGCAGCGGATACTTGGCTCTCGGCCTGACGGGTGCGATTGCCGGTCTGGAAACCGTTATAAAGAGTCTGCGTGAGCGTGCCGCCGACGGTGCGCGGATCGTTCCAGCCCTGCTGCTGGGTGACAACGCTCTGACCGCTCGACGTGGTCGATGTCGTCTTGCTGTCAATATACTGCGCGCCGTAAGTGGCGGTGGCGCTGATGCGCGGACGATAGCCCGAGAGCGCCTGCGGCACATTCTCGTCGGTCGCGCGCACGATCGCGCGCTGCGCATTGACCTGCGGATTGTTCTGATAGGCCTGCACGAGCGCGGCTTCGATCGTGTCGGCCAAAGCGGCCGGGGCCGCCGCCGACCAGGCAACCGCCCCCAACACCAACATGCCCCCGCGAACCAACCGCATTCCAAGCTCCGCCCAAGACTTAACCGTGCGCGAGCCGGCAAGACTCGCAACACGAAAGCCCCCACTTACCCTATAGCGGGAGCCTCCCCGTTTGGAACCCCTGACCACACCTTGGGCAAAAATCGAAGGGGATTGCGGCCAAAGAGATACAGGTTGGCCATAGATCAGAAAACGAACACTTTTGGCGCCGCAAAGCCGGGCAAAGCTGGAGCCACGGCGTCGAAAATCGGCCGTCCGCCCACATCTCCCAGGTCCTTGCGATACAGCACGGCCTTGGTCGCGGGGCCGGTTCCCAGCACGCAGGCCAGCCGGCCCCCGTCCCGCAATTGCCCGAGCAGCACCTCCGGCGGGATCTCCACCGCTCCGTTCACCAGAATGGCGTCGTAGGGGGCCTCCGCCCGCCAGCCCTCGGCGAGCCGCCCCTGCACCACCTTCACGTTGGCGGCGCCGGTCTTCGCCAGCGCCGCGCGCGCCTCGCTGGCGAGGAAGGTGTCCTCCTCCAGCGCCACAACCGACCCGGCCAGGCGCCCCAGAATGGCGGAAGAATAGCCGGTGAGGCAACCGACATCGAGCACGTGATCGGCCTCGGCGAGGTCCAGGGCCTGGATCATCTTGGCCATCACCATCGGCTTGAGCATCCGCCGAATCGCACCCCCCTCTCCGGCACCTCCGACCGGCAGATCCTGATCCAGATAAGCCAGGGCGGACTTGCCGGCGGGCAGAAACACCTCGCGCGGGATGTCGAGCATGGCGTCGATCAGATGCGGGTCGGTGATGTCGCTGGGGCGAATCTGGCCGTCGACCATCATCCGCCGCATCGTCGCAAAATCGCTCATGCCGAGAACCCAAGATCGTGTCGTGATGGCTTTGCCTTGTGCGGCAGACAGGCCGAAAAGGCAAGCCGACGCTGTAACATAGAGGGATTTCTTCGGCGCGCGCCGGTTGCCGCCCCAACGCCGCTCCTATATAGCGGATGGCCGAAGGCCACGTGGCGGAGTGGTGACGCAGCGGACTGCAAATCCGCGTACCCCGGTTCAATTCCGGGCGTGGCCTCCAATTTCCCGCAGCAATGCTTTGCAATGGCGGCGTCCTTTGTTATACGCCGCGGCGTGTTCCCCGGTAGCTCAGTGGTAGAGCAACCGGCTGTTAACCGGTTGGTCGCTGGTTCGAATCCGGCCCGGGGAGCCATCTTTTCCGATCTTCTTCCGGCTGTTTGCGATGCTCCTTGACCGAGCAGCGCGTCTTCCGTCCAAAATTCACCCCTCTTCCACACAGCGGCCGTGCCACCCCGGAAACGCAGCGCTCCGGTGCCCGAACGACAGCCTTGATCCGGATCAAGGCCGGCTGCGGCACCCCTCGCCAATCTGCGCGCGCCAAACTGGGGAGCGCAGACATGCCAACAGACATCGCCATCATTGTCGCCGCGATCGTCGCCGCCTTCGTGATTTTCGGCGGCACACTCGCTTGGGCCGAGATGCGGACCCGCGATATCCAGCGATAGCGCGACGCTGCCGCACCGTGGGCAAAGGTGGGCGGCGCGCAAGTTGCCGCCAAGCCTTCCACTCGCCAAACAAGTGAGACATGATCCGGCACGGGAGGACATGCCGGGTCATGACAAAACGCAGCAAGAGCGCGCCGGTCTCGGCACGGCCGGCCGCGCCGAAATCCGCGAAGCCGCAAGGCCAGCCCAGACAGAGCCTCAGCCGCTCGAAACGCGAGTCCGCCAATCCCGTCTTCGCGCGCGGCCTCGATGTCCGCCGCGCGATGTGGGGGCATGACGGCGCCGAAGGGCAAATCGATTCCGCCGGCGATTTCATCTGGCCGATGCAGGATTACGTCACCCGCTGGTGCTTCGGCGAAACCTGGACGCGCACCAGACTGCCGCGCAAGACGCGCAGCATGATCACGCTGGGCATGCTGGTGGCGCAAGGCCGCCCGCATGAACTGAAGGTGCATGTGCGCGGCGCCATCGCCAACGGCGTCAGCAAGGAGGAAATCCAGGAAGTGCTGCTGCACGCCATGGTCTATGCCGGCATCCCGCGCGGGGTCGAAGGGTTTCGCTCCGCCGAAGAAGTCCTCAAGGAGATGGGCCTCGAATAGCGCGCGTGATGTCATGAGCGAGATCAGCACCATCGGCTTCATCGGTCTCGGCAATATGGGCGTGCCGATGGCCGCCAATCTGGTGCGTGCGGGCTACGATGTGATCGCGTTCGATCTCGATCCGGCGCGGGCGCAGACTTTCGCGACGGACCATGCCGCGCGCGCAACCACCGACCTTGCCGAGCTGGGCAGGAGCGCCGACGCCGTCATCACGATGTTGCCGACGGGCAAGGAGGTGCGCGAGGTTTTGCTGACCGCGCAGGCCGGCGCGCTCGCCGCACATCTGAAGCCCGAGGCCTGCGTGATCGACATGAGCTCGGCCGATCCGGTCGGCACGCGCGCACTGGGCCAGGACCTGGCGGCGCGCAAGATCGCGCTGGTCGATGCGCCGGTCTCCGGCGGCGTACCGCGCGCCCGCGACGGCTCGCTCGCCATCATGATCGGCGGCGATGCGGAGGCTGTCGCCAAGGTAAAGCCCCTGCTCTCGAATATGGGACAGAAGCTGTTCGAGGTCGGTGGTCTCGGTTGCGGCCACGCGATGAAGGCACTGAACAATTTTCTCGCCGCCACGAGCTTCGCCGCCGCGTGCGAGGCGGTCGCCATCGGCCGCCGCTTCGGCCTCGATCCCGCGGCGATGACCGACGTCATCAACGTCTCGACCGGCCGCAGCTTCGCCAGCGAGAACCTGATCAAGCAGCATGTCCTGAGCGGCGCCTTCGGCACCGGTTTCGCACTCGGCCTCCTGGCCAAGGATGTCGGCATCGCCGCCGATCTCGCCGAGCAGATCGGCATGGATGCGCCAGTCGGCCAGCTAATCCGCGACATGTGGGCGGAGGCGCGCGACGCGCTCGGCGTCGATCAGGACCACACGCGCGCGGCATCGCACTGGGAACGGCGTGCCGCACGCCAGGCCGCGGAGTAGCCGCATGCCTTTGACCGTTCCGACAATGCGATTGGAGGCCTGAGCCAACAGACCCCATCTGTACGCACATACGCGCTCTGCTCTAAGACAAACCACAACGACCACTTGGGAGGGACAGACATGAGACGCATTGGACTGTGTTTTGCGGCCGCATCTGCGGCGATTCTCTTGGGCCATTCCGCCGCCGCGCAGGACAAGCCGATGGAACTCCGCTTCGGGCATTGGGTGCCGCCCGCGCATCCCATGCACAAGGCCGCGGAGGAATGGGCCGAGTCGATCAAGAAGGCCTCGAACGGCACAATCAGCATCAAGATTTTCCCGTCGCAGCAGCTCGGCAAGGCCTTCGACCACTACAACATGGCTCGCGATGGCATCGCCGACATCGCACATGTCAATCCAGGCTACGAGCCGGGCCGCTTCCCGATCATGGGTGCCTCCGAACTGCCCTTCGTCTTCGCCAATGCCAAAAAGGGCAGCGCGGCGCTCGACGCCTGGTATCGCAAATATGCGGACCAGGAGATGAAGGACGTGCGCTATTGCCTGACCTTCGCGCATGATCCGGCAACCGTGCACACGACCAAGAAGAAAGTGGTCGTGCCGGGTGATATTTCCGGAATGAAAATCCGGCCGGCCAACGCCACGATCGCGCGCTTCGTGTCCCTGCTCGGCGGCTCCAACATCCAGGCCTCGGCGCCGGAATCGCGCGACGTTCTGGAGAAAGGCGTCGCCGAAGGCATCACCTTCCCCTGGGGATCGATCGTGCTGTTCGGCATCGACAAGGTGACGAAGTACCACATCGATTCCGCCTTCTACGTCACCGAACAGACCTGGGTGCTCAACAAGGCAAAATATGAATCCATGTCGCCGGCGCAGCGCAAGGTGATGGACGACCATTGCACCAGCGAATGGGCGGAGAAGATCGCAACGCCGTGGGCGGACTTCGAAGCCGGCGGCCGCGACAAGATCAAGGCGCAGGCTGGCCACGAGGTCTATCCGCTCACGCCCGCGCAGCTCGCGGAATGGCGCAAGGCCGCCGAGCCGCTGAAGGCGGAATGGGAAGCGGCGGTGAAGAAAGCCGGCCACGACCCGAAGGCAATCTTCGACGATCTCAAAGCGACGCTGGCCAAATACAGCGCCGCGTATTGAGGACGCAGCTCCGCGCGCCGCAACAGACGCGCGAGCCCTTCCTCCCCCGCTTTCGGCTTGGCGCGCCTCTCCAGGCCGGGCCTGAAAGCGATGAGAATTGTCGCCAGTGATCGAACCAATGCGGCCCGACGCGCGACCAACACATCCACACGGTGGAGAGGCAGGATGAAACTGGATCAAGACAAACTCAATGCGTTGCTGGGCATGATGGTCGGCGAGATCGGTGCGGCCGCCAATGCGCCCCTGGTCATGATCGGCGACAAGCTTGGGCTCTACCGGGCCCTGAAAGAACCGCGGACATCGGCGGAACTTGCCAGCGCGACCGGAACCAACGAACGCCTGGTGCGCGAATGGCTGGCGGCACAAGCCGCTTCCGGCTATGTGAGCTATGATACGTCCACCCGAAAATTCTCACTCACGCCCGAGCAGTCGGCCGTCTTCGCCGACGATGAAAGTCCGGTGAACATGACCGGCGGGTTCTATTCGCTTGCGGCTGTCTATGCGTCCGAGCCGAAACTTACGGAAGCGTTCAAGTCCGGCAAAGGGATCGGCTGGAGCGAGCAATGCAACTGCCTGTTCTGCGGCGTCGATCGCTTCTTCCGGCCCGGCTACAAGGCACATCTCGTCAGTGACTGGCTGCCGGCGCTGGATGACGTGGTCGCCAAGCTGAAGAGGGGCGCGCGCGTCGCCGATGTCGGCTGCGGCTTTGGATCGTCGACGATCATGATGGCCGACGCATTCCCGAACTCGCAATTCGTCGGTTTCGATTTTCACGACGACTCGGTCCGGGAAGCACGAAGCCGCATTGCCGGCCGCAACAATGTCCGCTTCGAAGCTGCGCGCGCGCAGGATTATCCCGGCCGGAACTACGACCTCGTCACGATCTTCGACGCGCTGCACGACATGGGCGATCCCGTCGGCGCAGCGTCCCATGTCCGCAGGTCGCTGGTGTCCGACGGCACGTTGATGCTGGTCGAGCCGATGGCCGCCGATACACTGGAAGGCAATATCAACCCAGTCGGCAGGGTCTTCTATGCGTGCTCCACAAGCATCTGCGTTCCGACGTCACTCAATCAGGAAGTCGGAGCGGCGCTGGGCGCGCAGGCCGGCCAGGCGCGCCTGCAGGAGGTTCTCCAAAAGGGCGGATTCACCCGGTTTCGGCGCGCCACGCATACGCCGTTCAACATGGTGCTGGAAGCCCGTCCCTAGGACGAGGCCAAACCAAAGGGCGCGGACCAAGGTCCGCGCCCTGACGCGCTCAATGCGGGCGACTCGGATTTACGGGGCCTGCGCGCCCGACACCTTCACCACATTGGCCCATTTCTCGATATCCTTCTTGAGATAGGCCTCGAATTCCGCCGGGCCCATATCCATCGGCACGGCGCCCTGCTTGGCCCAGGCCGCCTTCACCTCGGGCTTCGCCATCGCTTTCCGGATTTCGGCGTTGAGCTTGTCGATGACCGGCTTCGGCGTCTTGGCCGGCGCCATGATGCCGAGCCAGATGGTCGCCTCATAGCCGGGCACGCCGGCTTCCGCGACCGTCGGCACATCCGGGAGAAGCGCGGAGCGTTTGGCACCCGTCGTGCCCATGATCTTCACCTGGCCGGCCTTGGCGTTCTCGGTCATGGTGGTGATGGCATCGAACATCATCTGGACATGTCCGCCGATGACGCTGTTGCGCGCATCGCCCGAGGCCTTGTGCGGTACATGCTGGATATTGGTGCCGCTCATCGCTTTGAAGAGCTCGCCCGCCATGTGATACGGCGTGCCCGGACCCGACGATGCGTAATTGAGCTTGCCCGGATCCTTCTTGGCGAGCGCGATGAACTCCTTCAGGTCCTTCGCCGGCACGGAGGGATGGATCACCATCAGCAGGTCCGAATAATTCACCGGCGAGACGGCGACGAGATCGCGCATCAATTCATAGGGCTTGTTCTTCAGCAGCGATTCGTTGGTCGTGTGCGTGTTCGACATCATGAGCAGCGTGTAGCCGTCGGGATCGGACTTCGCCACCGCTTCCGTGCCGATCACCGCGCCGGCACCGGGACGGTTTTCGACCACGAAGGACTGCTTCAGCGACTCGCCCAGATGGTGCGCCAGAACGCGGGCATAGACGTCCGCCGGTCCGCCGGCGCCGAACGGCACGATGATCTTCACCGGCTTGTTGGGATAATCCTGTGCCGCGGACAGCGACGGCACGGCAGCAATCAAGGCTGCGGCGACGCCCAAAGCCAGCGCGCGTCTGGTGGCGATCATGGTCGTTCCTCCCTGAACCATTCGTTATGGAACAGTGATAGAACACCGCGCCGCAAGCGACAATTCCAGCCGGATGCT
>Ga0073934_10001141_pt1 | contig 66959 bp, 64 predicted proteins | sample LarsenN4metaG_FD_76834 | JGI IMG/M metagenome (GOLD analysis project Ga0073934, IMG submission 76834) | Hot spring sediment bacterial and archeal communities from British Columbia, Canada, to study Microbial Dark Matter (Phase II) - Larsen... ... | reverse complement strand
TGTGGTTTCCAAGCGGCGGTGGGCGGCGCTCTTTGCCGTCCACGGCCGCGTCAGCGTCCACGCCGTGGTGAACTTGCGGAAACTGCTCGACTAATTTCCACCACTTGACGGGGCACTACCGGGCCGCTTCCCGTCGGACGACTTTGCGGCGCTTCGGCCGCGCATCACGTGGGACCGCGTTCGCAGCCGCATCTCCGGCCGCGAGGGCGCCGCGCGCGTCGCCATCGCCAACGCCGGCACCATCCCCGACCGCGGCCTCTACGGCGTGTTCCTGGCGGGCGGCGAGCGACCGACGCGCGTCGGCGAGCTGGACGAGGAAATGGTCTTCGAAACAAAGGTCGGCGAGACGTTCACGCTGGGCGCATCGACGTGGCGGGTGGAGGAGATCACGCACGATCGGGTGCTCGTGTCGGCGGCGCCCGGCGAGCCGGGCAAGCTCCCCTTCTGGCACGGCGATCAGGCGGGTCGTCCGGTGGAACTCGGCTACGCCATCGGCCGCCTGATTCGCGAGCTTCGCGCGATGCCGAGGAACGCCGCCATCGACCGCCTCGTGCGCCGGCACGATCTCGATACGGGCGCGGCGGAGACCCTGCTGCACTACCTGGACGACCAGGCGGCCGCCGGCGCCATTCCCGACGACAAGACAATCGTCATCGAACGCTGCCTCGACGAGCTGGGCGACTGGCGCGTCTGCCTGCTTTCGCCGCTCGGCAGCCGCGTGCACGCGCCATGGGCGATGGCGGTGCAGGCCGCGATCCGCGCCCGCAGCGGGAGCTACGTGGAAGTGATGTGGAGCGACGAAGGCTTCGTCGTCCGATTTCCCGAAGCCGCCGAGCCGCCGGATCCCGCGCTGCTCCTGCCGGCGGGCGACGAGGTCGAGGCGCTCGTGGTCGGTCAGCTCGCGGCGACGGCCCTCTTTGCGGCGCGGTTCCGCGAGACCGCGGCACGTGCCCTGCTCTTGCCACGGCGGCGTCCCGGGGCGCGCACGCCGCTGTGGCACCAGCGGAAACGCGCTGCGGACCTGCTGGCGGTGGCGTCCCGGTACGGGTCGTTTCCGATGCTGCTCGAGACGTATCGCGAGATTCTGCGCGACCACTTCGACATACCGGCGCTGGCCGAGACGCTCCGCCGCGTGGCGGGGCGGGCGCTTCGGGTGGCCACGATCGACTCGCGAACGCCGTCGCCGTTTGCGGCGTCGCTCCTCTTCAGCTACGTCGCGAACTACATCTACGACGGCGACGCGCCGCTCGCCGAACGCCGCGCGCAGGCACTCTCCGTCGACCAGGAGCAACTCCGCGACCTCGTTGGCGACGCCGAGCTCCGCGAGCTTCTCGATCCGGCGGCGCTCGAGGCGGTGGAGCGGCAGCTGCAGCACCTCGATCCGGCGTACCGCGCGCGCTCGGCCGATGCGCTGCACGATCTCCTGATCCGCATCGGGGACCTCACGCTGGAGGAGATCCGCGCGCGCTGTGCCCTGCCGGACGCCGACGCCGCCGTCCGTGAACTGGAGGAAGCGCAGCGCATCGTCCCGCTGCGTGTCGCGGGCCAGACGCGGTTCGTTGCCGTCGAGGACGTCGCGCGCTATCGCGACGTCCTCGGCATCGAGCTGCCGCACGGTCTGCCGTCGGCCCTGCTCGAACCTGTGCGCGATGCGGCCGGCGATCTCGTCATGCGCGATGTGCGGTCGCACGGACCGCGCACCGCGCGCGACGTGGCCGCACGCTTTGGACTGACCCGCGAGACGGCCGCCGCGGTGCTCGTTCGGCTCGCGCGCGAGGGCCGACTGCTCGAAGGCGAGTTCCGACCGGGCGGCGTCCAGCGCGAATGGATCGACCCCGACGTCCTCCGCCTGCTGCGCCGCCGATCGCTCGCGCGGCTGCGCCGCGAGGTCGAGCCCGTGGAGGTCGACGCGCTTGGACGGTTCCTGCTGTCTTGGCAGGGGATCCGTGCCGGCCGACGCGGAGCGGAACCAGTCCTCGACGCCATCGAGCAGCTCCAGGGTGCCGCGATCCCCGCGTCGGTACTCGAGACCGACGTGCTGCCCGCGCGGGTCGACGGATACGAGCCGGGATTGCTCGACATGCTGCTGGCGGCGGGCGAAGTCGTGTGGGTGGGCGTCGAACGGCTGGGCGATCGCGACGGCCGCGTCGCCCTCTATCTCACCGATCATCTGCCGCGGCTGCGCCTGGCTGTCTCGCGTGACACAGGCCGATCCGACGCACCGCGCGGACGTTCGGCCGACGTTGTCGAGTATCTCCGGACGCACGGGGCGTCCTTTTTCGGCGCGATCCACGAGGGCACCGGCGGCGGGTTTCCCGGCGAAACCGTCGATGCGCTCTGGGATCTCGTGTGGCGTGGATTCCTCACCAACGACACCTTGCACGCGCTGCGCGCTTTTCTGCGCGGCCCCGAGCAGCCGTCAGCCCGGCTTCGACGGGCGCCGGGCTCGCAGCAACGCTCGCGTCGCTTGGCGCCCGCGCGCGCCGCGGGCCGATGGTCGCTCGTGGCGTCGGCCGCGGAGGCTGCCCCGTCGGTCACCGAATGGGGCGCCGCCGTCGCCAGGCAGCTGCTGACACGGTTCGGGATCGTCACGCGCGAAACGGTCGCGGCCGAGGCGGTCACTGGCGGCTTCGCCGCTGTGTATCAGGTGTTAAAGGCGATGGAAGAGGCCGGCCGCATCAGGCGCGGCTACTTCGTCGCCGGTCTGGGCGGCGCGCAATTTGCGGCGCCCGCGGCCGTCGAGCTGCTGCGATCGATGCGCGACGCGGCTGAGACGCCGCGCACCGACGTCCTGGCCGCCACCGACCCGGCCAATCCGTACGGCGCGATCGTCCGCTGGCCGTCAACAGGCGACGAGACCACGAGCCGTAGACCCACGCGATCAGCCGGCGCGCGCGTCGTACTGGTCGATGGCGCGCTGGCCGGCTACCTGCGGCGCGGTGAACGAGAGTTGCTTCTTTTTGCGGCAGCGGCAGAGCCGCGACGGACAATGGTCGTGCGCCAAGTGGCACGTGCGCTCCGCGAGCTGATGCAGATGCGCGGTATGCTGCTCGTCGAGATCGACGGCGTCGACGCCACAGCTCACCCCGCGTCGGCGCTGTTCGTCGCGGAAGGGTTTCTGCGCACGGCGATGGGCCTCCAGCTGCGGCCCACGCCTGGTACCGCGATTGCGCCGGAGGTTGTCGGAGGTATGCCAATGGCTGAGCAACCGCCCGCACATGACGATCTCGTTGAGGCGCCGGATCCTAACGAGACGCGCGAGACCGAGCACGAGCGCGTGCGCTTCTCGAACGCCCGCGACCAGGCGCGCGCGCGCGCCGGTGAGACACCCCCGCACGCGCGCGGCTATGACGAGGCGGCCCGCGGCCCGCGCACCGCGGACACGGAGGACATCGATCCTGACAGCGCCGCGTCCGAGATCGACCGCGACGAGGACACCGGCAAGTAGCCGGGAGCCGCTACATCAACTTGCCGGCGGGACCGAGGTCGAGGTTCAGCTCGTCGGGCGGGATGCCGAACGTCAGGGCGATCTCGCGGATGGTCGCCTCGAGCTGCATGAGCGCGCGCCCGACGTCCTCGGTCTGGCGCGGCGTGAGCGTGCCCGCCCCCATCCGCCTGATGGCCTGGCGCTCGAGCAGTCTGCGGATGAATTCGACGAGCGTGAGCACCAGACGCGCCACCGATCGCCGCACTTCGTCGGGGTCGGCGTTCCATCGGAGCGGCGACGACGACCGGGCGCCGGCGCGCCCGAGCTGACGGCGCAGCTCGCGCAGTTCTTTCACTTCCGACACGGTCAAGCCGCCCGCCCTCGCGACGATGCGGCTGCGGCGCCGCTTCGGCTTCCGTGTGGACGTCTTTTTCCGCCTCACCACCCCTCCGCGAACGCGTACGGCGGCCACGGACCGGAGACGTGCAGCGGGATCCGCGCCGACCGCGCCGCGCGCGCGATCGCCCGTCGATAGGCGGCGCCCGCGCCGCGCGGCACGAGATGGTAGATCGTCGACACGGCGCCGCGCTGCTCCGCGCGCTCTTCTTTGATCCACCGCCGCACCGCGTCCCGGACGGGGGCGAAGCCGCGCACCTCGCGCAGACGAGCCCGCGCGCGCAGATACTCGGTGCCGCTGCGCGCGGTGACCTCTGCCGGCAGACTCAAGATCCCTGCTCCCTGTCCCTTTTCCCCCTGTTCTTCGACGATCCGAACCGTCATCTGCGCGCGGTGGCGAACGAGGGCGAGCTGCCGCCGCAGCGCGTCGCGTCGCGCCCGCACGGCCATCTCGAGTTCAGCCTGGTCGCGCGCCATGCTGCCGAAGCGCGCGGGCAACACCGCGGCGCGACGCTTCCAGATTGCGCGGATGACCTGATCATAGTCATGGAGTATGCGTAGGGTTGGCCGCGGCGATCGCGCGACCGTGCCGACAACCGCGTCGATCGATCCGATTCGAATCGTGTGGAGGCGTTCGCCGCCGACGCCGCTGAGGCGCAGTCGCCCCGCACCGCGCGAGGTCAGCGCGTACACGAGCAGCGTCATCTCCGCCGCCAGCTGGGTCCCCCCCGCGCGGACTCTGCGCGGCGGGGTGCAAGGCGGCGAGGCGCGTCGGCGGGTGGAAGCACGCGATCGGCGGCGCACAGCAGCAGCGAGAAGCGGGCGTAGACGAGATCGACCTGCGCCAGCGCCAGCGTCAGGTCGCCCGTGAGGACGACCCCCTTGGTCAAGGCGTTGTCGACCACATCCAGCAGCGTCGCGTCATCGGTGTCGAGGACGCGCTCGGCCGTCGACGCGGGGGGCCGGCGAGGCATCAGATGAAGTTGTACGCGGGCCACGGCCCGGTGAGCGACACCGTCATGCCCGCCTGCCGGAGGGGGCGTGTGTGCCGCCGGACCAGTGCCTGAAATGCGCGCCGATGCGCCACCGGCACGAGAAACGCCGCGTCGAGTACGACGCGGGAGTCGGGTGCGGCCCGCTCGACTTCCGTCCGGCGCCGTGCGGCGGCGGCCGCGCGCGCGACCGACGTGTAGACGCGCCCGGCGTCGCCGCGGGCCCGGGCGAGCGCCGTGCGGCCGGCTTCACGAAGCTCGCGCTTCCGGGCGAGGTAGGCCGCCCCTGGGGTCAGACCCCGGTGACGCGGCGTACGGGGTTCAGGCCCCCGCACGGGACGACTCACGGTGATGCGGAGGCCCCACTCGAGGCGTCCCTCGATCCGCCTCAGGATGCGGGCGATGCGGCGCCGGTCGCGAACCATGTGCTCGACGGCGCGCTCGTCGCCCGTGAACAGCGTGAAGAGCTGCATCGGGAGCACCGCCGGAAGCGGGAGAAAGTGCTCGACCACGGCTTCGTGCGCCAGCGCGCGCGGGATCACCCAGTCCTCGCTCTTGAGATTGCGCCCCAACGCCGCTTCGTCGTACTCCCGGGCGGGCACGCTGCTCACGACCAGCCACTGACGAAAGCGCCCGTCTGCGCGTGGTGCGGGCGGGACTTCCAGCAGCCGCACCGCCCGGCCGCCCGACACCGGAGCCGGCACGTCGCGAACGGACGGCGGCCTCGTCGACCGCACCAGGCAGTACACATACGTCAGCGTCGCGCTCACTGAGCCGGAGTTTACTTCGTTCGGATCGTTCGGGCCGTTCGACGCGTTGGGGACGTTCGGGCCGTTCGACCCGGCACCGCGTCGCCCGGCTCCATGTCGATCACCGAAATCTCTTCGCGGCTCCCGGGCTCGCTCTCGATGACCGTCGTGTGAGGGGCATCGAACGGCTCGTGGAAGTCGCCGGTGACGCTCGCCTCGATCTGGAAGCGGCTGTCGGGCGAGGTCTCGATCGGCGCGGCGCCCGTGGTGAGCGGGCCGGTGCCCCCTTCGCGCCGCGCCTTGATCTCGCGGAGGCGCGCCAGCAGGTCGGCCTCGATCTCGCGGAACTCCGCGTCGGAGATCTCGCCCATCTCGCGGCGCATCTCCGCCTCGAGCAGCTGCTCGCGCAGCGCCGTATCGTCGTTCATCTCGGCCTCGGCGGCGGTCGTCACCGTGCGAAGCACCCAGGAGATGAACGATGTCAGCATCAGTGCTGGCCCGCGCGCTCCAGCTTGAGACGGATGTTGACGAAGTTATAGGGCGGCCACGGGCCCGTGTACTTGAACGTCAGCTTGTCGTACTGCGACGCGATCTCCTTGATTCGGCGATCGAAGGCCTGCTCCTGGTCGCGCTGCACGAGGAAGGCCGCGTTCATGATCATCTTGTCGCCAATCGCGCGGTTGACGCGCGAGGCGACCGAGACGTCGCGCAGCCGCTGCAGGAACTCGGCGACGTAGCGCTCCGACCGCTGCTGGAGGGCGTTGTCGATCATGCGGCCGTACTGCATCCGCGCGAAGTAGGTCGACCCCTTCTGCGAGGAGATCTCTTTCTTGAGGCGGTGGATGTCCTCGTCCTCCTGCTCGATCACGCGCACGATCTCGTCGCGATCCCACAGCACCTTCAGGCCGAACTCGAGCTTGTCCTGCATCTTGTTCAGCACGTCGGTGAAGGCCTCGTACGCCGAGCGGAGCAGCTCGACGATGTCGTCGCGCGTCTTGAAGATCGTGCCGAACGACATCGGAATGACCGTGTGGTCGCGCATGACCGTCTCGTTGACGCGCTCGTGCGCCAGCACGTTCTCCCGCGTCGAGTCGAGCGGGACGATCGGGACGTCGGACACGACCGCGGCCATGTCCTTGTAGTTGACGGTGTAGACCTCGGGCCACTGGTCGTCCATGCCGATGGCGCCGAACTTGAGCGGCGCGCCCGCGCGGATGATGCAGTAGACGTAGCGGCCGCGACCCGCGGCGCGATCGACGCCGGCGAGGCTCGGCTTCGGCGCACGCTCGACCACGCGCTCGACGCGCGTCTCGGTGCCGCGCACCTCCGTCTCGCGCGTGATGCGCGTCACCGCTCCTGCATCGGCGAGCTCCCCCGTGCGCCCGGGCTCCCGCATTGCCTTGCGGCTCTCCTCGCGCCCGCGATTCATGCTGCGCGGCATCGCCTGGGCGTGCGGCCGGTTGTCGCGCCGTCGGCTGCGCGCCGCCTGACGACCGGACTGCCCCTTCGTCGCTTTGGCCATAGTCGTGGTTACAAGCTTTGCGATTTCAGTTTGCCGTCGTGCGTCTGTTCGAGCATGCGCCGCACCTCGACCACCAGGTCGTCTGGCAGGCACGGCTTGGTCACGAACGCATCGCACCCGGCCTTGCGGGCCCCTTCGGACGCACCGGCCAGCGCGTGGCCCGTCAGCGCCACGACCGGAATGCCGCGCGTCCGCTCGTCCGCCTTCAACATCCGCGTCGCCTCCCACCCGTCGAGACCGGGCAGCGACAGATCCATCAGAATGAGATCGGGCTTGAGCGCGAACGCCTGCTCGAGCGCCTCGTTGCCGTTGCGCGCCTCCGCCACGCGGAACCCGCAGAAGCGCAGGTATTCGGCGTACATCTCCCGCGCATCCTCGTAATCGTCGACAACCAGAATCAGCGGTCCCTGTTCGGTGCTCATGGCAGTTCCACGGGAATGGTCAGCGTGAACGTCGATCCCTGCCCGAGGCTGCTGCGGAGCATGATGCGCCCCCCCAGCGCGCTCGCCAGACGCCGGCTAATCGCCAGACCGAGCCCGGTGCCGCCGTACTGCCGCGACGGCGAATCGTCGACCTGACGGAAGTCCTCGAAGATGCGCTCATGGTGCTCCGGCGCGATGCCGATCCCCGTATCGGTCACGGCAATCGACACCGCCGGCGCGAGAGGATCGTACTGGACGGCAATCTCGATGCCCCCCTGATGCGTGAACTTCAGCGCGTTGCTGAGCAGGTTGAGGACGATCTGCTTCACCTTCTGCCGATCGTTGCGCAGCGCAGGCGCCTCCGGCGCCAGCTTCGGCGTCACCGTGAGCTTCGACCGCGCGATGACCGGCTCGAGCTCCGCCATCACCTCGGGGACGATCTCGTTGATGTTGAACTCGCTGACCTGGATCGGCATCTTGCCCGCCTCGATGCGGGTGATGTCGAGGATCTCGTTGATGATCGTCAGAAGGTGGCGGCCGTTCGAGTCGATCCGCTGCAGCTGCCGGCGGACGGGGGGCGGCAGCTCGCCCGCCACGCCCTGCAGCAGCATGTGGGTGTAGCCGAGGATCGCATTGAGCGGCGTGCGGAACTCGTGCGACATGTTGGCGAGGAACTGCGACTTCAAGCGCGAGGCCTGCTCGAGCTCGATCGCCTGGCGGCGAAGCAGCTCGTTCTGCGTGGCGAGCTCGGCGGTCGCGGCCTGGACGCGCGCCTGCAGCTCGTCGGACGCAAGCTTCAACTGCTCGTACAGGCGGGCGCGCTCGAGCGCCTCGCGGCGGTCGTGCAGGATCGTGACGACCGCCGTCAGCTCGCCGGTGTCGCTCACGATCTTCCCGGCGATCGCTTCCACCGGAATCGGCTCGCCCGTCTGCGGATTGATGAGGCCGATGTCGCCGCGACGCGTGGCGCCCGCCCCTTCCTCGCCGACCAGCAGCCCCGAGATGAACGACGAGAAATGCGCGTCGTTCGCCTGCACGTTGCGCTCGGCGCTCTCGTCGGCCTCCGACGGGACGGTGAACAGCTCCTCCGCCGGGTTGTTCATCAACACCGTCTCGCCGACCGGATCGGTCACGATGATCGGATCGGCCACCGAGTCGATGATCAGGTTCAACCGGTCGCGCTCGGCGCGCGCGGCGGCTTCGAGCACGCGCAGCCGCTGGTAGTTCTCTTCGATCTGCTCGGTGGCGCGCCGCAGGTCAGTGATGTTGCGCAGCACCGAGACGATGCCGGTGCCTTCGCGTGGATCCTCGACCGTCGAGCTGAGCACCTCGAACAGCAGGTCGGACCCTTCGCTCGGGTCGACGAGCAGCAGCTCGCGTGCTTCCGACGGCCCCTCGACGGCGCTGCGGGAGAGCGCGGCCGAGAACAGCATGTTGTTCAATTCGACGGCGCGCCGGCGGCCCTCGCTCTCCTCCTCGCTCGCCGCGAACAGCTTCTCGGCGCGCGCGTTGGCGACGATGAGCCGCCCCTCCGTGTCGGTGAGCAGAATCGGATCGGTGACCGCGTTGATGATCGTAAACAGCAACGAACGTTCGCGGAGCAGCTTCCGCACTTCCTCCGCGAGGCTGCCGCGCCCCCGCAGCTGTTCCAGCTTCTGCCCGAACACCGTCGCCAGCCAGCTCACGCCGTCGAACGAGTTCGTGCCCGGCCGCAACAGCAGCAGGCCGATCGCGTCGTGCTCGGCGCCACGGGCACCGCGCAACGGAATCGCCGTCACCGGGCCGGCGCCAAGCGGCGTCACCGGCAGCGGACCGTCCTGGCCGGACCGCAGCGACCGCAGCATCGTCGGGCCCGAGGCCGACATCGCGGCGACGAGCGGGTCGCGCGTATCAGAGATGGGCCACGCAAAGAACGCGACTTCGTCGGTCGGCACGCCGTGGCCGGCAATGCCGACCAGCTGCCCCTCGTCGCGATCCGCGACGACGCACATCGAACGGCGCACGCCCGTGTGGCGGGCGAGCCACTCGAGGCTCAGTTGCGCGCAGCGGGCGATATCGTCGCCGTGGACGAGGTAGGACTCGAGCAGCTCCAGCCGCGCCGCCTCCGGGGACGTCCCGGCCTTCGCTCGTGACAGACTCCGCGCCTGCTGCATCGTGGCCATTGACTATGTCCCCATGATGCCGTACGCGGATCGGGGACGCTATGGCCTCGTGGTGCGGCGTCGTGGGGCCCGCGCCGCGGGGGCGGGCGTCCCTTCGATTTGCGCCCGGAGCGCAACGTTCTCGGCGGCCAGCTCGTCGTACGGGCGCGGCGCCTCGATGCCCGGCCGCGCCGCGGCCGTCGCGGCACCGACGGCCTCCGAATACTTCAAGTACGTGTCAATCGACGCGACGACGACGCGCGCCTCGACGGTAATCAGATCGATGCCGACCAGGGAAACGCGGACCCAGGCGTCGATCACGATCCCCTTGTCGAGAACGCGGTCGAGGACGTCGATAAGACTGGTGCCGCCGGCTGCTCGTTCAACGGCCATCGTGGATGCTCCTTGACGGATAGGTCATGAATGTCGCGCGTCACCGCCGCCGACGCCGTCCGGTCGGCCGCGACAGCGCCGCCACCCGCCGCTCGAGCGCCTCCAGCTGCTGGCGCAGTTGCAGGTTCTCCCGCACGACTTCCTCGCGGCCGGGCGACAGGTTCCGGTCGTACTTCCACCAATCGAGACCGATCTGCTCGGCCTTGTCGATCGAGCACACCATCAACCGGATCCGGATCGTGAGCAGCTCGACCTCGGCGAGCGACACCCGGATGTCGCCGGCGACGACGAGGCCCTTGTCGAGCACCCGGTCGAGGACGTCGACCAGCCCGGCACTCGTACGGCTCGGACTTCCTGAGAACTCATGTGGCATGCAGAGGTGTGCCCGCCTGGCGGCACGACCGCGTCAGGCGGCCATGAAGTCGGCGTGCAGCGCAAAACTCGCGCGAACGGTGCAGTATAGCGCGAAATTTTTTCATAGCTACCTCAGCCGTGGCGCGACTCGCCGAGCTTTCGCGCCGGAGGGACGGCCGCTAGACTGCGCTGGCATGCCGCCGGCGCACGTCTCCCGTACCGTGGCAGCCTTCATCGCCGCCCACGCGCGCACGCTCAGCGAACTGCAGTTGCTCATGGCGATCATCCATGCGGAGGATCGGGTGTGGGACGCGGTGGGTGCCGCGCGGGAATGCGGCATGGCTGAGGCAGAGGCACGCGCGGCGCTCGAGCACCTCGCCGCCCGCAACCTGCTCGATATCAGGATCGGCCGAGACCTGCGCTATCAGTTCCGGCCGGGCACGCCGGAGCTGCGCGAGGCGGCGCACGCGGCGGCCGAGGCCTACCGGCTGCGGCCCCTCGATGTCGCGCGGCTCGTGCAACCCGATCGGCGTAGCGTGCGCGACTTCGCCGACGCATTCAGGATTCGCCATGATGACGACCGCTGACGCCATCTACCTGCTGTGCGCCGCGACGAGCCTGACGGCGGCCGCGCTGCTGTTTCGCCACTACACCGCCCGGCGGACCCCGCTGCTGCTCTGGAGCTGCGTCGGCTTCTTCGGGCTGGCGATCAACAACGTGCTCGTCTTCGTCGACCTTGCCGTGTTCCCCGACCGCGATTTCTCGCTGGCGCGCACGCTGGCCGGCGCCCTCGCGGTGCTCGTGCTCGTGTTCGGCCTCATCTGGGAGGCGGAGCGATGAGACCCGATGCCGTCGTCTTCCTGCAGGCGGTGGCCGCGACCGGCGCGCTGATTGCCGGCCTCTTCTTCCTCCGGTTCTGGCGCGACAGCCGCGACCGGCTGTTCGCGTTCTTCGGCGCCGCGTTTTGTCTGATGTCGGTGTCGTGGGCGCTGCTCGGTCTGATCGATCCGACCGACGAGACGCGCCCCTACATCTACGCCGTCCGTCTGCTCGCGTTTCTGCTGATCATCGTCGGCATCATCGAGAAAAACAGAAGCAGGCAGTAAGCGACTGCCTGCTGCCGGCTGCCTACTGCCTACTGCTATCATGTCCGCCAGTGGCGATCCAGCCGTCGTTCGATATCACATCCACGGTCGATCTGCAGGAGGTCGACAACGCGCTCAACCAGGCGCGCAAGGAAGTGGCGCAGCGGTACGATTTCAAGGGCTCGAAGGCGTCGATCGAATTCGATCGCGCCGCATCGAAGATCGTTCTCGTCGCCGATGACGAGCCCAAGCTGAACGCGCTCTGGGAGGTCGTCGTCACTCGACTGGTCCGCCGCAACGTGCCAACCAAGAACCTCACACGAGGCGCCGCGCAGGCCGCCGCCAACAGCACCGTCCGACAGGAGGTCTCGCTCCAGCAGGGCATCCCCTCCGAGAAGGCGCGCGAGATCGTCAAGTTCATCAAGGACGCGAAGCTCAAAAAGGTGCAGGCAGCGATTCAGGGCGACCAGCTCCGCATCAGCTCCCCGTCGAAGGACGAGCTCCAGGACGTGATGCGCCTGCTGCGCGAGCAGGATTTCGGCCTCGCGCTCCAGTTCGGGAATTATCGCGGATAAGGAGCTCTCCGGCCCGGTGGCGCGAGCCCTCCGCCTACCGTTCCAGCGCCGCCGCCAGGGCGCCATGCGAAAACGGCTTTCGCAGGAACGTCGCATCCGGCGGCACGAGCGAATTCGGCCGACTCCCACCAGACATGAAGACGACACGCGTCGCCGGGTCGGCGGTCGTGACCGCACGCGCGACGGCGCCTCCATCGATATCCGGGAGATCGAGATCGGTCAGCAGTACGGCGACCCGCGTGCCGCTCTCGACGATGCGGATCGCCTCACGGCCCGTGCCGACGGCAATGACCTCCCACCCCAGCACCCGCAACTGCCGATCGAGCGCCATCCGGACGTGGCCGTCGTCCTCCACCAGGAGCACGCGGCGCGGCTGAGCCTTCACGGCTGACGACGATGCCAGCATCGCCGCCGGCAGTCAACCTATACTTCCTGTGAGAGCGCACTATATAGGGTTCATCGCGCTTGGGCGGGTCGCCATACTGCCTGCCGGAGGCGTCACGAGTGACCGACCTTCGCGGGCACGTCGGTGCCCGATTGCGGCAATTGCGGCTCGCGCGCAGGCTGACGCAGGAACAGCTCGCCGAGCGGGCGGGGCTGAGCGACAAGTTTCTCGGCGAGCTGGAGCGGGGTCGCGGCAACCCGACGCTGACCACCCTGGCCGCTCTGAGCGACGCCCTGGGCGTGCGGCTCGTCGATCTGCTCGCCGTCGAAACAGACCGGCCGCGCCTGACTTCGAGGCAGGCCACGCAGGTACGCGAGGCGCTCGCGTCGCTGGAGACGCTCGTCGAATGGGCGGCGCCGGCGCCAGCGCCGAGAAAACCTCGCAAGGGACGCCCGGGCAAGTAGCTATTTCTTTTTCTTCTCCTCCCAGCTCACCTCGGTCTCGTTCCCTGGATGGAGCTGCAGGATCTGGGTGGCGATCCGGTCCGTGCGCGTCGCCAGCGGCAGCTCGGTCTGATAGATGAGGTCCTTCGCCCCGGCGCTGCGCAGCTCGTAGCGCACGTCCGCCCGGCGCAGGATCGCTTCGACGTCCGGGCGAAGCGCCGCCGGGTCCGGCCCCACAATCTTGAGGTCGAAGGTCTTCCGCTGCTCGGGCTCGAACGACTCCACCACCCAGAGCACCGCAAGGATGAACGCGGTCGCGAAGAGCGCCAGGCCGTACAGCTCGACGCCGGATGCCAGTCCGACGCTCAGCGTCGCCAGCATGACGACGGCGTCTTTCGGATCCTCAATCCGTGCGCGGTAGCGAATCAGGCTCGCCACGCCGACGATGCCGAACGCGCGCGCCAGGCTGCTGCCGACGACCAGCATGACCATCGCACCGACGATCGCGAGGATGACTTGTGTCTCGATGACCGAGGCCGACCGCGGCGGCGTGCCGCGGCGGCGCGGGCGGAACGCGAGCACGGTGCCCAGCGCCGCGGCGAGCGGCAGCGACACGAGCGCGCGGGCCACCATCTGGGCGTGAGTCTCGAGGAGATCGGGAATCGCCGCCGAGAGCTCCGGCGGCAGCTGCTCGGGCATCAGTCTGTACCGACCTCGTCCAATGCACGCCGGTCGACGCGGAGGGCGAGGCCGTCGGCGATCTTTTCCTTGATCCGGCGAATGTAACGCTCGGCCTGCTGCGGCCCGTAGTTGCCCGCCCTGAAGGCGTCCTGCCACTGCGCGTCGGTAAGCCGCAAGAGCTCGCGGGCAGCCCCCCGCACGTCGTCGGGACCGATCATCGCGAGGAGCTCCCCGTGCACGCCGCCGTAGTCGAACTCGATCCGCGGCCCCTCGATGGCGGTGATGAACGCCTCGCGCTCGAACCCCTCGAGCCAGTTGCGGCGCGGAAACAGCTTGCCGGTCTCGCCCAGCGCCGCACCGAGGTCGCGTACGACGTACCAGGTGGACGCCCCGTCCCACGCCTGCCGCAGCTGGTAAATGCTGTTGTTCGACTCCTTGAGATCGGTGCTGTTCAGCATCAGCAGCACGACGAGCAAGCTTTTCAGTTCCCGCGTCCCGCTGAACGGATTGTCCGCCCAGCTCCAGCTCTCGTCGAGCCGCCGCAGATTCGGGAGCTTCGGCCGGAAGCGCGCTTCGCTCTCGAGCGTCGCCTCACCGTCGCCCGCGCGCACGCGCCACGAGGGCAGATAGTAGACGGGGGGTTGGTGGTACCCGAGACCCCACAGGATGCGCGACACGACCACTTCCGTCTGCGCCTCCGGACCGATCTTCGCGCTCCATTCGACGCCGTTCGGATCGACGACGTCATAGCTGAGGCTGAAGCCGGCATCGTCTTTCCCTGTGAGCGTGTAGATCGCGTGGGGAGACGGCGCGTACCGGCGGCCGCCGACGCCCCAGAACAGGTCGCGCGGTGCGTCGCCCGGATCGACGCGCAACTGGGCCATCACGCCTGGCGCGATCGGACCGCGCGGCGTGACGACGACCGTGCGGCCGCCGCACCCGGCAACGAGGCCGGCGACGAGCAGTGCGGCTGAGGTAGCGCGCCACATCGCATCGCGTGGCAGAGCAAGCGACATGCCCGGCCGCGCTGTGCGGCATCGCGCTTGCGTCCGACTGAAAGCTCGACCGCAGATGACGCCCGCCATGGTTCCGGCCGCGACATACCGGCTTCAGTTCAATGCGTCATTCACCTTCGAGCAGGCCGCCGCGCTGGTGGACTACCTCGATGCGCTCGGTGTGTCGCATTGTTACGCGTCGAGCTATCTCGCCTCGGTGCCGGGCAGCCCGCACGGGTACGACGTGGCCGATCCCGCGCGGCTCAACCCTGAGCTCGGTCCCGAGGCGAGCTACGCGCGGTGGATCGACGCGCTGCGCCGCCGCGGCATGGGGCACATCGTCGACGTCGTGCCGAATCACATGGGGATTGCGAAGTCAGCGAACCCATGGTGGCAGGACGTGCTCGAGAACGGCCCGAACTCGCGGCAGGCGCGGGTGTTCGATATCGACTGGTCACCGCTCAAACCGGAGCTCAGCGACAAGGTCCTGTTGCCGATCCTCGGTGACGCGTATGGGGCGGTGCTCGAACGCCAGGAGATCCGGCTGGAATACGCGAACGGCGCGTTTCAGGCGCGCTACTTCGACTACCTGCTGCCCATCTCGCCCGGCACGTACGACCGCGTGCTCCGCACCGGGCAGGAGGCGCTCCTCGACGCACTCGGTCCGGAGAGCGCCGACGGGGCAGAGTTCCTGAGCATCCTCACGGCGATACGCCACCTGCCGGAGCGGCACGTGGCCGACCCGGCCCTTCGCGCCGAGCGCGCCCGCGAAAAGGACGTGATCAAACGGCGGCTGGCGGCGCTGGAGGCGCAATCGCCCGACGTGCGCGCCCACATCGTCAACGCCGTCGCCGTCCTCAACGGCCGCCGCGGCGACCCCCGCAGCTTCGATGCGCTCGACGCCCTGCTCGCGGCGCAGGCGTACCGGCTGGCGCACTGGCGCGTGGCGGCCGAGGAAATCAACTATCGCCGGTTCTTCGACATCAACGATCTGGCGGCCATCCGCATGGAAGACCCGGTCGTCTTCGATCGCGTCCACGCCTTCCTGTTCGAGTTGCTCGCGCGCGGCGCCATCGACGGCCTGCGCATCGATCACGTGGACGGTCTGTACGATCCTGGCGACTACCTGGAGCGGCTGCAGCAGCGGGCCCGCGCGTGCCGTCCCGACACGTATGGCGATCGGCCGCTCTACGTCGTCGTCGAGAAGATTCTCGGCGCCGACGAAGAGCTGCCGCCGTGGCCGGTCGCGGGCACGACGGGGTACGACTTCCTCGCGCAGGTCAACGGACTCTTCATCGACGGCCGCAACGAGGCCGCACTGACCAGCGTGTACGACCGCTTCACGCGCACGCGGGCGCGCTTCCGCGACGTCGCCTACTGGGGAAAGGAAGTGGTGCTCCGCCTCAGCATGGCAAGCGAGCTCAACGTGCTCGCCCACGGCATCAACCGCTTCTCGGAGCGCAACCGGTACTGCCGCGACTTCACGCTGAACAGCCTGACGCACGCCGTGCGCGAGATCATCGCCTGCTTCCCCGTGTACCGCACCTACGTGAACGCGCGCGAACCGGTGAGCGAGCGCGACCGCGGATACGTCGAACATGCGGTCCGCGAGGCCAAGCGCCGGAACCCGCGCGTGCCGGCGCTCGTGTTCGATTTCATCCGCGACCTGCTTCTCAAGAAGGTCGACTACATCGCCGACGCGGAGCGTGACGAGCTCGTTCGACTCGTCGGCAAGTTCCAGCAGGTCACCAGTCCCGTGACGGCGAAGGGGATCGAGGACACGGCGCTCTATGTCTACAACCGCCTTGCGTCGCTGAACGACGTGGGCAGCGAGCCCGATCGGTTCGGCGTGCCGCCCGATGCGCTCCACGCCTGGTTCGCCGCCCGCGCCGCGCGGTTCCCGCACGGCCTCTCGGCGCTCACGACCCACGATACGAAGCGCAGCGAGGACGTACGCGCCCGCCTCAACGTGCTGTCGGAGCTGCCCGGGGCGTGGAAGCAGGCGATCTCGCGCTGGGCGCAGGCGAACCGCCGCGGCCGCACGACGATCGACGGGGAGTCGTACCCGAGCCGGAACGAGGAATACCTGCTGTATCAGACGCTGGTCGGCACATGGCCGTTCGCACCGATGCACCCGGCCGACGAACGAGCGTACCGTGACCGTATCGTCGCCTACATGCACAAGGCGATGCGCGAAGCCAAGATGTTCACGAGCTGGCTCAGCCCGAGCGAGCGGCACGAGCAGGCGATGACGCGCTTCATCGATACTGCGCTCGCACCCGAGAATCGCGCGTTCCGGGACGACTTCGTCCAGCTCGCCAGGCGCGTCGCGAGCTATGGAATCTACAACTCGCTGGCACAGCTTGCGGTGAAGATCGGCGCGCCCGGCGTGCCCGACTTCTACCAGGGAACGGAAATCTGGGACTTCAGCCTGGTCGATCCCGACAACCGTCGTTCGGTCGATTTCGATCGCCGGCATGTGCTGCTCGGCGAGCTCGATGCGGCGCTCCGTGCGGAAGGCGCGGGCGCGCTCGCGGCGCGGCTGCTCGCCGCGCCGTCCGACGATCGGCTGAAGCTCTACGCGACGCAGACGCTGCTGCGGTTTCGTCGCGAACACTTGGCAATCTTCCAGCGCGGCGGCTACGATCCGATCACACCCGATGGGTTGCGCCGCGAGCACGTCTTCGCCTTTGCCCGCACCTTCGAGGGACAGCAGGCGCTCGTCGTCGTTCCCCGGCTCGTGGCGACGCTGGTGCCGGACGGCGAGGCGCCGCCGGTTGGCGAACGTGTCTGGGGCGAGACGCGCCTGATGTTGCCGCCCGAGAGTCCGCGGATGTACCGGCAGGTGCTGACCGGTGACTGCATCCGGGCGCATGGCGACGGCGGGCACGCATCTCTCGCGCTCGCCGACGTGCTCGCGCGCTTCCCCATTGCCCTGCTCGAGGCTCGCTGAGTGACGTGGGCGTTGATCGTGCTTCTCGTGTGGGTGCTTATTGTCCTGCTGTTCACCCCACGGATCGACTATGCGGTCACCACGCCGCTCGCGCCTGACAGCGACGAATTTCTGCACGTCCTCGAGGCGACCTGTCAGGCGGCCGTCCAGAGCTCGAACCGCGTCGAGATCCTGACCGACGGCGGACAGTTCTATCCCGCGATGCGCGACGCGATTCTGGAGGCGCGCGCGTCGGTCCATCTCGAGGCGTACATCTTCCAGCCGGGTGAAGCAGCCGACATGCTGATGGACGCGATGATCGCCCGCGCCCGCGCGGGCGTGGCCGTGCGGGTCGTGCTCGATTCGATCGGCAGCGCCGGCCTCGGGCGCGGACGGACCCGCCGGCTGCGCGAGGCGGGCTGCCGGCTGTACTTCTACCAGCCCATTACGTGGTACCGCGTGCATCGTCTCAACAACCGCACGCACCGGGAACTGCTGATCCTCGACGGCCGCGTGGCCTTCACCGGCGGCGCCGGCGTGGCCGACTGGTGGTATCGCCCCCACGGCGCACGACCGGCGTGGCGCGACATGATGGTCCGCCTCGAAGGGCCCATCGTCGGCGCGCTGCAGGGCGTCTTTGCGGAGAACTGGCTCGCGACGACCGGCGAGATCCTGACCTCGCCGGACGACTGGCCGACCCTCGGTCCGGCGGGAGACGCGGATGCGATGCTCGTCAAGAGTTCGCCGTCCGATCGCGCCACGGCGTCGCGCGTGGTGTTTCAGATGCTCATCGAGGGCGCGGCATCGCAGATCGACATCAGCACGCCGTACTTCCTGCCCGACCGCGCGCTTCGCCGGGCGCTGGCGCGCGCCGCGAGACGCGGCGTCCGCGTCCGCGTGATCGTGCCCGGATCGCACACCGATCAGCGGCTGGTGCGGCTCGCGAGCCGGCGAATGTACGGCGAACTGCTCGACGCCGGCGTGCGGATCTTCGAGTATCGCCCCGGCATGACGCACGTGAAGGCGCTGCTCGTCGACGGCCGCTGGGCGGTCATCGGCACCACCAACGTCGACAACCGCTCGTTCGAGCACAACGATGAGGTGAACGTGGCCTTCCGGGAACGGGCGGTCGTCACGCGTCTCGGGTGCGATTTCGAGGCCGACCTCGCGGCGAGCGACGAAGTCACCGCCGCGGCCTGGCGGCGGCGCCCGCGCCTCGAGAAGCTGGTCGGTCCGGTCTGCTGGCTCCTCGAACGTCAGCAGTAGCTGCGGCGATCGCGCCTGTATCCGTTCGCCGTCAGATTCGGGTGTGCGATTTTCCCGTCTCCGGCGTTTTCCCAATAGACGGCAAGGCCGGCAGCCACATCCCGCGTTGGCACCGTGGTTGCTGCGGCACCGCCGCAGGGAGGTCGCCGTGAGACGCCGCGGCATGGGTTGGGTACTCAGTTCTGTGTTCGTGATGGCGGCCGGATCCACGATGCCCGGCAGCGCCGCGGACGTCGTCGAGATCATGCTGCACGGCACCTATTTCAGCGAGCCGGCGACGGTGCGGTTCATGGTGGCGGTGGAGCCCCACGAGGCGAATCGCGCGCTCTGGATCGAAGCCGACAGCGGCGATCTGTATCGCGCGAGCGAGATTGCGCTGAGCGGCGCCGGCGAGAAGCGCCTGCACTCGATGGTGTTCAAGAACCTCACGGCGGGCCATTACACCGTGCGCGCCGAGGTGCGGTCGTCCAACGGCGTGCGCGGAATGGCGACGCGCGAAGTGGTCGTGACGGGAGCGGGATTGCAGTAGCGACAGGCGACCAGCTACCGGCTAGTCTGATTTGTCGATCGCCGCCGTCCATTCGGCGATCTGATCTTCGCTCATCGCTCCGCGCGGACGCAGCCGCGCGTCTTCGTACCCCCACTCATCGACGTCGACCAGATACTGCGCGCGCGAGAGCAGCGTTCCCTGACACACCTTGCTGTCGCGCGTCGGCACGTCCAACTCGGCCAGCAGGCGGTTGACGAGCTCCCGAATCACCGCCGACGGAATGAGCGCGCGCTCGCCCGGATAGATGAACCCGAACAGCACGAGATGGCTGAGCAGGATCCGCCAATGTGACCCGAAGCGGCGGACCAGCCGATCCCAGTTGAGCAGTCCGCTGCAGTGCCGGAGCAGATGCGACACGTCGGCGCCGTCGTATCGCTCGCGCTCCATGATCATGCTTTTCGACCAGATCATCTCCTCCGCCGGACTGAGCTTGACCGGCACGCCGAGCACTTCTTCGCTCACCGCGTGCGCGAACCACTCGTCGTCGACTTCAGCGACGCCGTTCCCCGAGTTGAAGATCACGTCGATGAACCGGTCGGCGTGGTACGCCTTGGCCAGCCAGTGCGTGAACGCCATCTCGGTGCGGAAGCCGGCGCGCGTCAGGACGTCGAGGACGCGCTGCACGTCGCGCGGGCGCACGAAGATGTCGAAGTCCTTCGTCGAGCGGGAAATCCCCGCGAAGTACTGGAACGCGTAGCTGCCGCCCACGAGATACGGCACACCGCTCCGGTTGAGCATCTCGAGGGCGTTGCGGTACAGCTCCGCCTTTTCGGGGGCTGTCAGGAGCGGCGTTGCAGCATCACCCACGGCATCCACCGCTGTGCAGGATTCACGCCGTCTTGACCACGGGTTCCGCCAGCGGGCCGGTGGGCGGCTGGCTCACCGGATGCGCCGTCTCGCTGGCGACCGGGAGTTCGACGATCAAGTACGGCGGGCGGTCGGGATTGACGCGCGCCAGGAGCGGCATCGCCACGTTGTAAACAGGAATCCCGGCCGAGGTCCGGCTTTCCGTCGTGCCGCGGTGCGCGTGGCCGTGAAAGACCGCGCTGACACGATACCGGTTGATCGGCTCCTCCAATCGGCCCGAACCAAGATACGGAAAGATCTCGGGCGGCTCCCCTTCGCACGTTCCGCGAATGGGTGCGTAGTGCATCAGCGCCACGCGTCGCTGTGTGCGCAGCCGCGCGAGCGCCGTTTCGAGCTTCATCGCCTCGCCGACCGCCTCCTGGACGAATACCTTGATCGCCTGCTCGCCCCACGGCCCGAGCGCGCCGCGCCCGAACCCCCCCGCAAATCCCTTGACGCCGGCGAAGCCGACGCCGTCGATCTCGGTGGCCTCGCCGTCGAGCACCGTCACGCCGACGTCGCTGAGAATCCGTCGGATCTCGTGCTCGCTGCCCGCCTCGTAATCGTGGTTGCCGAGCACCGCGATGATGGGGATCTTGACCGCCGCGGTCAGCTCGCGGGCCAGGATTCGCGCTTCCTCGGGAAGACCGTAGTCGGTGAAATCGCCGCAGAGCAGCAGCACGTCCGCCGTGCTGGTGATCTGCGCGAAGAGCGGCTGGAACGCCCCCTGCGAGTGCCGCGAGACGTGCAGATCGCCGATCGCGGCCACCCGCAGGCGCGTGCGCGTCGAGGTCATCCGTTCGCCCCCTGTCACCTCCGGCGGAGATTCAAGGGCAGGGCCAGCCGCCAGCTCAGGCTGGGGGGCGCGGCGGCTGCGACTGCTGGAGCCGCTGCAGCAGCCGCCGACGACGCTCCTGCATCCGCTTCTGGCGCTCCGCTTTCAACGCCTGCAGCCGCTGCTGCTGGTCGGGCGTCAGGAGCGCGGTGATTTCCCCCTCGATTTCAGTCCGATGCCGTTCCATGAGCTGTCGGATCTGCTCCCGCTGCGCGTCGGTCAGCTCGAGCTGCCGAAGCGGCAGCTCCACGCCCACCCGACCGCCGGGGCCACGGCCGCGGAACCCGCCAAGGCCCGCACCCTGTGCAAATGCGGCGCTGGCCGCTACGAATGTCGCAAGTGTTGCCGCCGCCATGAGACGAACACCACGATGCATGGGATGGTCCCTCCATTCCGTTCTGATTCCATTTGACGTGATGTATGTGGCCGCCGGGTGGCGCAATTGTGAAAGTTCTGTGACGCGTCACCGCGCGGGGACGGCGTCGTAGGATGGAACTGTGGAGCGCACGCTCGAGCCCAGAGGTACGGTGCTCGTCGTCGAGGACGAACCGCACATCCGCGATCTGGTCTGCCTGCATCTGCAGGTCGAGGGGTTCACGTGCGTGCCGGCGAAGACGGGCACCGACGCGCTCGATCTCGCGGATCGGCGACCCTTCGACCTGATCGTGCTCGACCTGATGCTCCCCGGCGTCGACGGCCTCTCCGTCTGCCGCGCCGTCCGGCGCGGCGGGATCAATCGCGACGTGCCGATCCTCATGTTGACGGCGCGGCGCGAAGAGGCCGACACGGTCATCGGCCTCGACAGCGGCGCCGACGATTACCTCACCAAGCCGTTCGGCATTCGTGAGCTGCTCGCGCGCGTCCGCGCCATGATGCGCCGTCGCGCGCCGGCCGCGCCGGTGGGCGAGAACGGCCAGAAGCCGGTCGCCTACAAGCACATCGACATGGACCCGGCGCGTCGGCGCCTGCGCGTCCGCGGCCGCGAGGTCGAGTTGACGACGCAGGAGTTCAACCTGCTGTATGTGCTGCTGTCGCAGCCCGGCATCGTGCTGTCGCGCGAAGCGCTTCTCCGCCGGGTCTGGCGCGACAACACCTTCGTGACCGTTCGAAGCGTCGACACGCTCGTCAAGCGGCTGCGCCGCAAGATCGAAGACGACCCGTCCGACCCCGGGGTCATTCTCACGGTGTGGGGCGCGGGCTACAAGGTTGCCGATGTCTAAGCCGGTCTGGTATCGCAGTCTCTACTGGCGCGTCGGCCTCGGGTTCGTGGTGTTTCTCGCCGTGCTGCTCGTGGCGCAGGCGCTCGTCTTCGTCTGGCTCGTCGGTGTGCGGCCGGATGGACTGCCGGTCGCGCCCGATGGCCGTCTCGCGGAACTGATTGCCGCCGACATCGTCGACGCGCTCGAAGCCGATGCGTCGGCCGACATCGCCGGTCCCGTCGCGCGTGAGTTCGGCGCCGCGGCGCCTGCGTTCGTCGTCGTGTTGCGCGATGGCCGCGTGCTCTCGAACCGCGACGTGCCCCCGGGCCTGCTGCGCGCCACGCGCGCCCGTCTCGCGCGCATGGCGGCCGGCCGGCCGGTCCGTCAGCCGCCCGGGCCGCGGCTCGGAGGCGGTCGGCGCCTCGAGGCGCCGATCGTGGTGCGCGGCGAACTGGCCGGGCTGGTCATCGTGCTGCCCGGCCGCCCGACGCTCATGGCGATTCTGCGGCCCCTGGCGCCGACGCTCGCGCTGTCGGGCCTGGCGGTTCTGGTGTTCGGGGCAACCGCGGCGGCGTTGCTCATCTTCGGCCCGGTTCGGCGTCGGCTTCGCGACCTCGAGGATGCCGCGGCCCGCATCGGCGCCGGCGAGACGGGCGCCCGCGCACCGGAGCACTGCGGCGACGAAGTGGCGGCACTGGCGCGCTCGTTCAACCGGATGGCTGCCGATCTCGAGGCGCGCGCGACGGCGCTCGCCGCGTCCGACAAGGCGCGGCGGCAGCTCCTTGCCGACGTCTCGCACGAGCTGCTGACGCCGCTGACGGCAATGCGCGGCTATCTGGAGACGCTCGCGATGGCGGAGCTGAAGCTCGATCCCCCGACCCGCGAGCGCTACCTGCGCATCGTCGACGAGGAGACCCGCCGCCTCGAACGCATGATCGGCGACCTGCTCGATCTGGCTCGGCTCGAGGGCGGCGGGTCGACGCTCCGCCGCGAGCTCGTCGACACGCAGACGCTCTTCGACCGGGTGGCGCTCCGCCACGAACGCGAGCTGACGGAGCGCGCCGTGCGCCTCGTGAGGCGCGTCGATGCGACGGCGGCGCAGGTCGTCGGCGATCCGGATCGCCTCGAGCAGGCGCTGCAGAACCTCGCCGCGAATGCGCTGCGGCATACGCCGGACGGCGGCGAGGTGATCCTCATCGCGGAACCGGCGCCAGGGGCGACCCGGATCGTCGTTCGCGACACAGGTCCCGGCATCGCGCCCGAGCACCTGCCGCTCATCTTCGACCGCTTCTACAAGGCCGACGCCTCGCGCGCCGGGCGCGGCAGCGGACTCGGACTGTCGATCGTCAAAGCGATCGTCGAGCGCCACGGCGGAACGATCTCGGTACGGAACGACGGCGGCGCGGTCTTCGAGATGCTCTTCCCCGTGGTACCCTCAAAGGATGCGCGAAGCGGCTAGCGCGCCGCCGATCAGCCTCCGACGTCGTCGTGCCATCACAGCCGGGCTCCTCCTCGGGATGAGCCTGGGCGCCCTGGAGGCCACGGTCGTCGGCACGGCAATGCCCACCGTAATCGCCACCCTCGGCGGTCTCGCCCACTACAGTTGGGTCTTCTCGGCCTACCTGCTGACGTCGACCGCCTCGGTTCCGATCTGGGGGCGCCTCTCGGACCTCTACGGCCGTCGACGCATGTACGTCATCGGCATCGTCATCTTCCTCGCCGGGTCGATGCTCTGCGGCACCGCCACGTCGATGACGATGCTGATCGTCGCCCGGGCGATTCAGGGGCTCGGCACCGGCGCCATCATTCCGCTCAGCATGACGATCATCGGCGAGCTGTACGCGCTGTCGGAGCGCGCGCGCACGCAGGCGCTCTTCAGCGGGGTCTGGGGTGTCGCCTCGGTGGCCGGGCCACTGGTCGGCGGCTACATTACAGACGCGCTCTCGTGGCGCTGGGTGTTCTACCTGAACCTGCCGTTCGGGATCACGTGTATGGCCGTCATCCTGCTCGCGTATCCGCCGATCAGGCGTACCGAGGTCGTCCGCGTCGACTGGCGGGGGGCGGGACTGCTCTTCGGCGGCATCAGCGCCCTGCTCCTGGCGCTCGGTGCCGACGTCGGCGCGGCGGCCTGGTGGCTGGCCGCGGCGGCGGCCGTGCTGCTCGCCGGCTTCGTCGCCGCCGAGCGGCGGTCGACCGATCCGATCCTCCCGATCGATCTGCTGCGCAATCCGCTCATCGCGCGGACGCTCGTCGTGGTGTTTCTCGTCGGCATGGCGCTGTTCGGGGCGATCGCGTTCATTCCGCTCTTCGTGCAGGGCGTCATGGGCGCGACCGCCACGCAGGCGGGCCAGGTGCTGACGCCGCTGTTCATGGGCTGGGTGGTGATGTCGATTGCCGGCGCACGGCTGACCGTCCGCCTCGGCTACCGGAAGCTCGCCATCACCGGGAGCGTGCTGATGACGGCCGGCTTCATCGGTCTGTCGGCGGTGAATGCCGACTCTTCGCGCACGTCGGTGCTGATCGCCGGACTCTTCATCGGATCGGGGATGGGCCTCTCGATGCTGTCGCTGCTGCTGGCCGTGCAGCATGGCGTGGCCCGGTCGCATCTCGGCCTCGCCACGTCGCTCAACCAGTTCTCGCGGAGCATCGGCGCCGCGGTCGGCGTCGCCGCGATGGGCGCGCTGATGACGCGGCAGCTGACCGACGTTTCGATTCCGGGCGGCGTGGAATCGCTCGCCGCCACCGGCGCGATGCTGACGGGCCCCGCGCGAGTGCAGTTTGCCGCCGCGCTGCATCAGGTCTTCATGGCAGGGACCGTGCTGGCGGGCACATCGCTCCTGGCGACGCTGTTTCTGCCCCCGGTCGACTTCTCGAGCGGCGTGCCGGCCGCCGCCGGCGAGCAGATGCTCGCCGCAGAAATGACGAACCTCGAACCGGCCGACGAGCCGGTCGCGGTTCCCGATTAGAAGCTGAGCCGGGTCCTGACGGCCTCGATCCGGGTCGGATCGAGGTCGGGAATCTGCTTCAGGTCGTCGACCGTCTTGAAGCCGCCCTGTTTGTCCCGGGCGCCAATCACTGCCTGCGCGACCTTCTCGGCAACCCCGAACACCAGCCTGACGTCGTCAACCGTGGCTTTGTTGATGTTCAGGAACGCCAGGTTCCCCATGATGTAGTCGAGGACCGTCTTCCACTCCTCGTCGCTCGCCTTGGCGCCGGCGGTCTTCATCGCGCCGATCGTGTCGCGCCACTGCGTCACCGTCCGTGACGAGGGCACGAGCAGCTCGACGCCGTGGCACGTGGCGCAGACCTGCTCCACGATCGCCTTTCCCGGCACGTCCGGGAGCCTCTCTACCTGGGGTGCCTGGGCCTGGGGTACTCGAGCGCCGAGCATCAACGCGAATGCAATTGGGATGAGGGCTCTTACCATGGTCATTCGAACATCAACCGGTCCTTGACCGCATCGACCCGTGCCGCATCCACACCCGGCGCCTTCTTGAGATCGTCAAGCGTCTTGAAACCGCCCTGTTTCTCGCGGTACGCGACCACGGCTTCCGCCGCCTTGTCGTCGATGCGAAGCAGTCTCGCGAACTCGTCGGCGGCTCCCTTGTTCACATGCAGGTATGCCAGCGTGCCGACGATGTAGTCGGTGATCGTCCTCCACTGCTCGTCGGTCGCCTCGGCGCCGAAGCTTTTCATCAGATCGATCGTTTCCAGCCAGTTGCGGACCGTGCGCCGGGACGGCGAGAGATAGTCGAGGCCGTGGCAGGCGCTGCACAGCTTCTCGACGACCGCTCGGCCCTCGCCGTCCGGAAGCGCCCCCTGCGCAGCCGGAGCGGCGCCACGCGCGTGCAGAGCGGCGACAGACGCGACGGCGATCCAGGCCGTGGCGGCAGCGCCAAGAAGAGCGCGGACGCGCGTCATGACTGACAGCGGTTCGGGAAGCCGCCGGCCACCTGACGGTATTTCTGATGGCAGTGGAGGCAGGCTTCCGATACGGCACCGGCTGCCTCGAGGATCCGATCGGCGTCCTTGGCCTGGCCCGCCTTGTAGGCGGCCATGCCGGCATCGCGCAGCTCCTGCACCCACATCAGCCAGTCCGCGTTCTTGACCGGCGCGGGACGCCCGTTGCCGCACTGCCGCGGAATGATCAGCAGGTTCGCCGATTCCGACAGCGCCAGCCCCGCGTTCTCGACCGCTTCCCACCCGCCGTACGCGCCGGTGAATGGATCCGGCGACGTCGACGGCCGGAGCGCCGGCTTGAACGAGGTCGGGTCGTCGGACTGCGCCGTGAAGATCACGTTCGACGCCGGATACAGCACGCCGCGCATCAGCTGCAGCATGTTGGCGTGCACGCGCGGCTGGGCGACTGGCGCCTGCGCGGACCCGGACGCCGGCACGACCCCAGCCAAAGCGCCCATTATCAGCAGCCATCTCACACGGCGACGATGCATGCCTCCTCCAGTGGATCGTGCTACCAGCTACCGGCTAGCCGCTACCGGCTAGCAGCGATTGGGAACCTCGCGGTACTTGTCGTGGCAATGGGAGCACGCTTCCGAGACAACGCCCGCGGCCTCGAGAATCGCGTCCTGGTCCTTCTTCTGCGCCGCCTTGTACGTCGCCATGCCCGCGTCGCGCAGTTCCTGGACCCACATCCGCCAGTCGGCATTCTGGATCGGCGCCGGCTTGCCGTTGGCGCACATCCGACCCGGAATCGTCAGCAGGTTCGCGGCCTCCGCGAGCGCGATGCCCGCGTTTTCGACCGCCGTCCACCCGCCGTAGGCGCTGGTCAGCGGGTTCGGCGACGTCGCCGGGTCGGGTTCCGCCGGCTTGACCTTGGCCGGGTCATCCGATTGCGCGGCAAAGACGACGTTCGAGGCCGGATAGATGACGCCGCGCATCACCTGCAGGAGATTGCCGTGCACGCGGGTGGCCTGCGGCTGTGCCACGCCCCGCCCGCGAGCCGGCTGCTGGTGGCCGGCAGCCCCGGCCGCAACGAGCGCCCCGACCCCTGCACAGACGACGCCTGCCGACCACAGCCGACGAAGTTGCATGGTTCCCTTCTCCTTGCTCTGTCGCGCCATCCTATCCGGCGGCCAACGGATGTCGCAACCGTCGAGTAACGCCGGGCGGGTCGGTCTGACAATCCGTTCAGGAATTCTTCAGATGCAGCCGCAGCCCTCCTGGGAGTATTACAGGGATTGAGCTCCGCGCAATTCATCCAGTTCTGATGGAAAGGACCTATGACCGGACAATCGCTGGCCCGCGCTCTCGTTGTTGCGACGACCGTCGCGTGCGTGCCGATTGCCGCGGCGGGACAGGCGCCCGCCCAGCACCCTGCGACGCACGCCGCTGACGAACGCGGAGGCGTTTCGGGGACGGTGCGGGACGCCATGGGGACGGCACAGTCGGCGCTGACGGTCACCGCGACGCAGCGCGACACGGGCGCCCAGTTTACCGCCACGACCGACGCGCAGGGCGCGTTCGCCTTTCCCGCGCTGCCCGTCGGCCGATACGACCTCTCGGTCGGCTCGGCTGGCGTGACGCTCTACCGGCAGCCGGACGTGGAGGTCGTCGCCAACCGGACCGCGACGGTCAATATCGCCATGAATCCTCTATCCGGCGGGCAGCTTCCCGACAGCGAGAGGGCAGCGCTGCTCGAACGGATCGCGGCACTCGAGCAGCGGATCAGTGATCTCGAATCGACGGCGGTGCTGTCGGAACCCGAGACCCGGGTCCGCCGGGTCGAGATCTTCGTGGACGACAGCGGGAACGTGCTGAACGGACCGGCACCGGGCGCGAAGGCGCAGGTGACGTACGAACGCGAGCGCGTCTATCGCCGGCAGACCATCAACGAAAAGATCGAAGAAGCGCTGGCCGATGCCGAGGAACGGAACGTCAGGGTGGGCGTGGACGCGGCATTCGGCACGCAGGGCGCCGGGCGGACTAAAGGGTCCGGCGATCTCCCCGACCGCAATGCCTACGCGCTCGCCTCGGCCGACCTCTTCTTCACGGCGGGCATTGCACAGTACACCGTCTTCTTCGCCGACATCGTCGGCCTGAGCGGATCCCCGCCGGACGCCGAGATCCCGTCGTTGACGCTGCTGAACGGCTATACGGCGCGCCTCGTGCGGCAGAACGAGCTGAACCTGCGCGAGGCATGGCTGCGGACCGAGCTTTTCGGCCAGCGGCTGGCGCTCACCGCCGGGCGTCTGGATCTGACGAACTATTTCGATCAGAACGCGCTGGCGAACGATGAGAGCACGCAGTTCATCAGCGACGCGCTCGTCAACAACCAGATGCTCGGGCTTGCCGTGAACGGGACCGGGCTGGCGGCGGAGTTCGATCCGAAGACCGGCTTTCGCGCGAAGTTCGGGTTTCAGCAGAGCAACACCGACGCCACGAATCTGTCAGACTCGCTGTTTACCTTGACCGAGGTCGGCTACACCTTCACGCCGCTCGCGCTGCCAGAAGGGACGTACCGAGTCTGGTTCCGCACCGACAACGCCGCGGACGAGGCCATCCGCAAGGGTGTCGGGCTGAGCCTCGATCAGAAGCTGACCAGCATCGTCGGGCTCTTCGGCAGGTACGGCACGCAGGAAGTCGACGGCGGCGATCGCGACCACTTCTACAGCGCGGGGGTCGGCTTCCGGAACGGGCTGATCTTCAACCCGCGCGACATGTGGGGCGTCGGCTACGCGCAGATGGATCTCGCCTCCGGCGAGACCGAGAAGCTGGTCGAAGGCTTCTATAACTTCCTGCTGACCGAGCGCCTGCGCCTGTCCTTTCACCTGACCCACGTCCTCGACAGGCCGGAGACCGACGCGAAGTTCGGGTACCTGCTGCCGGGGATCCGGCTTCAGGCGAGTTTCTGATGCTTCCGCTCACCGGTAGGAGAACAGCGATGCAGACCGTGACACGCCGTCTTGCTGCAGCCTGCGTCCTCGGCGCCGGGGCCGCCGCGCTGGCCGCGGCCGTGCGCGCCCAGGACGTCAAAATCACCGATCCGACGTCCGTCGTGATGATCGTGAACCGCGACTCGAACGACATCGCGTTCATGGACATCAAGTCGCGCCAGCTCGTCGGCCGGACGTTTCTCGGCAACAACGTGAACCCGCACATGGTCATGATGTCGCCCGACGGCCGCTACGTCGTGACCGGCGGGACCCGCGCCAACAAGGCGTACATCATCGACACGCGCACGCTGCAGCTCGTGAAGACGATTCCCGTCGACATCGCGCCCGAGCATCTGGCCTTCTCGCCGGACGGCCGGTGGTATTACCAGGGGAATCCCGACGGCGATTCGATCTCGGTGATCGACATGCAGTCGCTGACCAAGATCAAGACGATTCCGGGATTCGCCGAGCCGCTGAACGTCACGTTCACCGCCGACGGCTCGAAGGCCTACGTCGGCAACTACGGCGCCCACTGGATTGGCGTGATCGACGTGCGGCGGCACGAGCTGCTCAAGAAGATTCACGTCGCGGACGTCCCCGGCGTCGCCAAACTGGATCCCGACAAGTATCTCGGCGAGATCAACGGGATCTCGAACGCCACGATCACGAATGACGGACGCTATCTCTATGCGGCCGACAGCGATCTCGGCGTCGTCAGCGTCATCGACACCCGCGACGACCGGGTCGTCAAGGTCATCCGCGTGGGCGCGTCGCCCTGGCGGGCGTATATGAGCCACGACGGCAAGTACGCCGTCACCGTCAACAACGGCGACGAAACCATCTCGATCATCGACCTCGCCTCGAACAAGGTGGCCGCTACCCTCGAAGCCGGGCCGGAGATGACCGGCGTCAACTTCGCCCAGGGGAAGGCGTTCGTCATCAGCGCGCCCGGGTTCGTCTACGTCTACGACATGCGGTCGCTCAAACCGGCGGGGCGCATTAAGATCGGCACCAACATCCAGATCGAGACGGCGACGACCGACACGGCCGAAGAGAACATCTATCTCGCGGAATCGACGAACCACCAGGTTGTCATCATCAATGCCAGAACGCACGCCATCGAGCGGGTCGGGAACGTCGGGCTGTACCCGTGGGGCACCCACATCATGGACAGCAAGGACAACTACTGCCACTAGCGTCGTCCTGCTCTGGCTGCTCGTCGCGGGCGTCTCGGATGCCGCCCAGAACGCCCGCGACATCCGCGACCGCACGCGTCCGCAGCCGGACCGGTCGACGGCGGTCACCGACTCACAAGCGTCCGAGCTCACGCTGACCCTCACTGAGGCGGCCGTGCGACCCATACAGATATGGGTCCGCACGGCGGGCACGATCGACGCCACCCGAAAGATCGTGACGGCGTTCGTCCCGGAGGCCGAGGCCGCGCTCGTACGGGTCGGCCAGCGGGTGCGCGCGTTTTCCCCCGAGTCACGCTCCCGCATGTACCAGGCGCGCGTCGCTGCGGTCGTGCCGCGCCGTGGCGGCGGCGCGGACGTCCGGGCCGCGCTCATCGGAGGCAGCACCGAAGCAGCCAGTCGCTTCGTGCTCGAGATCATCACCGAGAGCGGCGAGTTTCTCTCGGTGCCGAACGAGGCGATCGTCGAGACCGGCGGACAACAGATCGTCTACGTGGCGCAGGGGGGCGGCTACGCGCCGCGGGAGATTGCCGCGGGCCTCCAGGGCGAGCTGTTCACCCAGGTGCTCGGCGGTCTGAGCGCGGGCGAGCAGGTGGTGACGATCGGCAGCTTCTTCATCGACGCCGACCACAGGCTGAAGGCCGCGCCGTGACCGCCGCATGATTGCCACGATCGTCGAGCACGTGATCCGCCTCCGGCTGCTGATCGTCGCCGCGGTGGCGGCGCTCGTCGTCCTGAGCGTGTCTGCGCTCCGCACCGCGTCGCTCGACGCCATTCCCGATATCTCCGACCCGCAGGTGATCGTCTATGTGAAGTGGCCCCGCAGCCCGCTGCTCATCGAGACGGAGGTCACCGAGCCCGTGATTCGCGCCCTCGCGGGATCGCCGGATATCGCGGCGATCCGCGGCACGTCGCACATGGGCTACTCCTTCATCTACGTGATCCTGCAGGATCCGGGACGCCGCGCCGCCGTCCGGCAGTACGTGACGGATCGGATCAACGCCGTCCGTCCGCAGCTGCCGCCCGATGCGAGCATCACCCTCGGACCCAACGCGAGCAGCATGGGCTGGATCTTCCAGTACGCGCTCGTGGACCACGAGCGCACGCGCGACCTCCGCGAGCTCCGCCTGCTGAACGAAAGCCTGGTCAAGCCGGCGCTGCAGTCGGCGCCCGGCGTGGCCGAAGTTGCCTCCGTCGGCGGCCTTGAAAAGCAGTACCAGGTGAAGCTGTTCCCACCGCTCCTGCGCGAGCGCGGCCTGTCGCTGCCGCAGGTGCTGGGAGCCATTCAGGGCGCGTTCCAGGAGGCGGGCGGACGGACGATCGAAGTCACCAACCGCGAGTATCAGCTGCGCGGCGGCATCGCCGCCGACAGCGTCGGCCGGCTCGAATTTCTCGTGCTGGGTCGCGACCGGACGGGTGAACCGGTCGCGCTCAAGGACGTCGGCTACGTGCAGGTCGGCTACGACTTGCGGCGCGGCATCGCGGATCTCGACGGCACCGGCGAAGTGGTGGGCGGCATCGCCATCATGGAGCAGGGCCAGAACGTGCTGGCCGTCACCGCCGCGCTCGTCGACCGCCTCGAGGTGCTGGCGCCGGCGCTGCCGCAGGGCATCGAGATCGTCCCGACCTACGACCGCTCGTCGCTCATCTGGGACACGCTGGCGAACTTCTTCCGGGCCATCGTCTACGAGCTCATCGTGGTCATCGTGGTGATTGCCGTGGCGCTGCGGAACCTCCGCGCCGCGGTCGCGCCGGTCTGCGTGCTGCTGCTCGGCACGCTCTTCACGGCGCTCCCGCTCGCGGCGTTCGGCCAGACGATCAATCTCTTCTCGCTGGCCGGCCTGGCCATCGCAATCGGCGAGATGGCCGACGCCACGATTGTCATCGTCGAGAACTGCACGGCGCAACTTGCCCGGCAGGGGCGCCTGGCTGCAACGGAGCGGCTGCGGATCATCATCCGGTCGACGGCGACCATGACGCGCCCGCTGCTCTTTTCGATGCTGATCATCGTCACCTCGTTCCTGCCGATCTTCTTCCTGGGCGAGCGAGAGGGCCGGTTGTTCAATCCGCTGGCGTTCGGGAAGACGGCGGCCATGGCGTTCTCGACGCTCCTGACGCTCTTCGTCCTGCCCGTCGTCATCGTCTGGATCTTCAAGAAGGACGTGTGGGGCGGCGGACACGCCCGCGAGCATCCGATCGTCCGCGGCTACCGGCGCGCGCTCGGCGCCGCGATCCGCGCCCGGTACGCCGTCGTCGGGGCGAGCGCCGTCCTTCTCGTCGCCGCCATCCTCGTGATGACCGGATTCGAGAAGGACTACATGCCCGAAATGGAGGAGGGGGCGATTCTGTACATGCCGACGACCCTGCCGGGGCTGCCCTCGCGCGAGGCGGGCTGGATCCTGCAGGAGATGGATCGCAAGCTGAAGGCGTTCCCGGAGGTCGAGCGCGTGTTCGGCAAGCTGGGTCGCGCCGACACGGCGACGGATCCGGCACCGGTCGAAATGATCGAAACGACCGTGATGCTGAAGCCGCGTTCGGAGTGGCGTCCCGGCCTCACCAAGGACCGGCTGGTCGCCGAGATGAACCAGGCGATGGAGATCGTCGGCTACGTCAACAGCTGGAGTCAGCCGATCGCCACGCGCGTCGTCATGCAGGATACCGGCATTCAGACGCCGGTCGGTATCAAGGTCAAGGGGCGCGATCTGGCGACGGTCCAGCAGATCGCGCAGGACGTCGAACGGCTGCTCCGCGACGTGCCGGGCACGCAGTCGGTCATTGCCGAGCGCATCGCCCAGGGGTACTTCGTCGACGCCCGACTGGAGCTCGAGCGCATGGCCGCGCAGGGCGTGACGATCGAGGAGGCCCTGCCGACGGTGCGGTTCGCCATCGGCGGCGACAACGTCGTCAGCGTGCGCGAGCCCGACAAGACGCTCGTGCCGCTCGCCGTGCAATACTCGCCGGAGTACGTCGACACGCTGGAGAAGGTGCGCAACACGCCCGTCATTACCGGCGACGGCCGCTCCGTGCCGCTGAGCGCCATCGCCGACGTCGACGTGCGGCAGGCGCCCGAGATGATCCGGAACGACAACGGGGAGCTCGCCGGCTACATCTACGTCTTCCTCCGCGACGTGACCGCGCCCGAGTACGTGGAGCGCGCACGCGCGCACTTGCAGTCCGCCGTGTCGCTGCCGGCCGGATACTCGCTCGAGTGGACCGGCGTCTACCGGTATGCGGAGGAGGCGCGCGCCCAGCTCCGCGTCGTCGTGCCGATCACCCTGCTGATCATGTTCGGGCTGCTGCTCATGGCGTTCCGGTCGCTGGCCGACAGCGCGCTCATCATGCTCTCGGCCCCCTTCGCGCTCGTCGGCGGCATCTTCCTGCAGTGGCAGCAGGGATTCACGATGACGACGGCGGTGATTATCGGCTACGTGTCGCTCTTCGCCGTCGCCATTCAGACCGGCATCATCATGATCGAGTTCATCCGTGAGGCGCTGGCGCATCGCACGGCCGCGCAGTCATATGTGGATGCCGTGATCGAAGGCTCCGTGGCCCGGCTGCGGCCAAAGCTGATGACGGTCGCGACGACCGTCTTCGGCCTGCTGCCGATCATGTTTTCCCGCGGTTCCGGCATGGACATCACGCAGCCGATTGCGACCCCGACGCTTGGCGGCATGATGAGCTCGACGCTGTACGTGCTGTTCCTCATTCCTTGCCTCTTCGCCATCGGGCACGACATCCGTCAGCGGAGGGCCGCCCCGACCATGCGCAGGCCGCTCGCGACCGCGACGACGGCTCTGCTGGCGGTTCTACTCGCGGGCGCGGCTTGCGGCCCCGGATCCGGCGGCGGGACCGAGGGGCCGGCCGGCGCGGCAACGACCGTCTCGACCGGGCAGGGCATGAATGTCGAATTCCGGAGCGACCCCAATCCGCCGCAGTCGGGCGACAACATCTATCAGGTGACGGTGAAGCAGGCAGACGGGACGCCGGTGACCGATGCCACCGTGACGGCGACCTTCTCGATGCCGGCCATGCCGGCGATGAACATGCCGGCCATGCGGGCCGACGCCTCGCTCACGCACGTGGGAAACGGGACCTACCGAGGCACGGGTCAGCTCTCGATGGGCGGTACCTGGAACGTCGAGGTGTCGGTGTCGCGCGGCACCGCGCCGCCGGATACCGCGCGCTTCAGCGTCGTCGCGAAATAACCCTTAGACTTCGTAGGTAGTGTCCGGCTTCAGGCGGACCTGAGACCCCGGCGCCGCTGCCTTGGTGCGGCTGAAGCTCGACGCCACGTACATCCGTGCCTCGCGCACGCGGCGGCGCAACCGCCGGAATCCCGGCAGCAACGTCGTCGCGCTGAGCGCGAGGCCGCCGATGCTCAGCACGATCACGGCGACGTCCCACAGGGGACGCTTGTAGTAGAGGAACGGAAAATCGAGGCTGTGCAGCCCCTGGTACAGCCAGCGGCGGAGCCGGCGCGTGTCGTCCGTCTTCTGCACGATCGCCCCGCGGGCGGGATCCAGATAGAGCCACGTATGCGCCTCGTCCGCGTACCGGACGCGGAGCACCGGCAGCGACCGACCGGATCGCAGGTCGTAGTAGTGCGCGTCGTACTCGTGCAGCCATACCGCATCCTGGATCGCCGCGCCGGGCATCGCGGCGCGCGCAATTTCCATCATCGACTCGCGGCCGAAGCGCGGCTCGTCGAAGCGCGCGAACGTCCCGGCCGACGGATCGACGGCGGAGACGAAGCGGTGCGCGAGCCGCGGCCGCGAGGCGCGCGGCCACAGACCGATCTGCATCCACTGCGTCGCGTCGGACGGCGACGGCGCCCGGTACGCAAGCCAGAACGGTTCGCCGCGGAACTGCGTCGCCTCCAGTTCCTTGACGGCGCCGATCGGGAGGGCTGACGTCCTCCGGCTATCCTGTGATCCACCCTGTGACCCAAATGCGCGGTCCAGCTCGGCGACCGATGCGCGGATGCCGTCGAGCGCCATCAGGTCGACCCGGAGCGGTCCGCCCGTGTACGCGTCGCGCTGCGCGGCGGTGATCCCCGGCGACTGGAACCAGTTGAACGGCCCCATCGAAAGCAGCCCGCTGTAGGTCCAGGTCAGCGTGATCACGCCGAAGATGAGGCCCGTGTAGTGGTGCCACTTCATCATGCCGGCGTACGGCGACTGCGACGGCACGCGCTTGAGACGGAAGCGGCGCATCGGCGACCAGCGCCACACGCCCCAGACGAGGCCCGTCAGGCACATGACACACCCGATGAGCGACGACCAGATGACGAACTCGCTCCACGTGGATCCGTGCTTTCGAAGCGGCGTGAAGTACACCCAGTGCGTGACCGGGCCGAGATAGCCCCACAACCGCTCGGCGCGCGTCGTCCGCAGCACCACGTCGCCGCTCAGTGCCGACACGTACAGCCGCGTCGCATCCCCATCCTCGAGCGCGAAACGATGGATCGGCATGAGCCCGCGCGCCTGGAGCGTCCACTGGTCGGGCTCGGTGAGATAGCCGTCGTAGTGGAACTGGCCGGCGTAGCCCGGCGCATAGCGTCGGGCGATGGCCTCGGCCTGGGCGCGGTCGACGAGTCCCAGAATCTCCGGCGCGTCCGCGTAGACGATGGTTTCGTTGCGGCCGGTGCCGAATCGGTAGACCGGCCGATCGCCGAGCATGGCCACGCGAACGCGATCGATCGCGATCTCGGCGGCAAGCTTCTGCGCCGTCGTCTCGACGCCGGGGTGCGTCAGCGTGCCGAGCGCCGACGTCGCTTCAGGCACGAAGCCAACGGCGCGAGCGGCTTCGAGGGGCGATACGGTCGCGGTGGACAGGTCGAGCGCCGGCGCGCGGGCGAGGCGCTCTTCGTTGGCCATGCCCGGCATCCGCGCGTACATCATCACGACGCCCGAGACGAACCAGGCGACGAACAGCACGCCGCCGACGATCCCGAGCCACCGGTGGGTGTAGACCAGCCACCGGCGCCAGTCGAGCCAGTGCGCCACGGTGTTCACACTTCTCCCTTCTCGGTGCTCCGTTCGTGTTCACGTTCGGTTCGTCGTTCGATTCTCAGTTCGTCGAACATGAACACGAACCGAGAGGAGAGAACCGAGAAGCGTGAACGACACGCGTGCGGTGTCATGGCGTGCGCACCCGGATCGCCGCCATCACGTTGAAGGGCTGGCCGGGGTAGAGCTGACGATTGCCGAGCGAGGACGCCCAGTATTCGCGATCGGTCACGTTGGTGAAGTTGACAGTGTACTGGACGCGGCCGCGCCGGTAGGCCACCCCGAGGTCGAGCAGCTCGTAGCCGTGGAACCCGACGGTGTTGATGTCGTTCAGGAACTGCTCGGAGACGACCCGGCCGCCGGCGACGACCGAGAGGCCGTTCGGCCAGACGTATGACGTCGAGAAGCTCACCGTGTGCTCGGGCGCCCGGCGCGGAATGCGCCCGGTGAGGTTCACGTTGCCCGAGATGTAATCGAGAAACCTCGCCCGCGTGTACCCGTAGCCGAGCTGCATGTGCCATTCGGGTGTGACGAGGCCTGTCAGTTCGGTCTCAAGACCGCGCGAGCGGAGCTTCCCAATCTGCTCGAAGAAGCCCCCGCCGAGCGACCGCGTCAGGTTGCGCTTCTGGATGCTGAACCAGGCCGCCGAGAGCTGCAGCCGCTCCTCCATGAGCCGCAGGCGCTGCCCCACCTCGTACTGCTCCCCGTACTCGGGCTTCAGCAACGAGCCATCGGGTTGAACGTTGAAGTTCGGCCGGAAGGAGCTGGAGTTCTGTGCGTAGATGTCGACGACCCTCGTGGGCTGATAGACCAGGCCCGCCCTGTGCGTGAACTTGTCCGATCGGCCGCGAATGATCGCCGCCTGCGTTTCCACACCGTTGACGACGGGGTTGTTGTAGTTCTGGCGCCGGATGCGATCGAACCGGCCGCCCACGACGACCTTGAGCTGCGGGGCGAGCGTCAGCGCGTCCTGGATGAACAGACCGTGCGTGCGGTTCGTGAAGTAATCGACGCGCGTGACCGGGAACGAGTCGAGATCGACGAAAACGTGGGTCTCCACGGGGTTGTAGAGATCCATCGGCGTCGTATTGAAGTTAGCGCCCGCGCGACGGTACGTGTAGTTGTCGTACTCCTGGAAGTCCCATCCCACGAGGACATCATGAGGGACGCCCGCCATCACGCGGCCGCTCAGCTCGGCCTGGTTCGTGAACGGCCTCCGGTGATGCTTGAAGTACAGGAACCCGCGGTTCACGCGGCTGGGCGGCGTCACGTCCAGGAATTCCGTCACCCAGTACTCGTCGTCGAAGTTCCGGTAGCCGGCGGTGTTGCGGAACGCGTACGCGCCCCCGAACGTCTGCGAGTAGCTGACGCGCACGTTGTGGTCGAGGCCGACGCCGAAGTCCTGTGGCGTGTTGAACCGCACGTCGCGCGGCACTCGTGGAATGAAGTCGCTCCCGTCGCCCTGCACGGCGCGCGCCAGCGGATCGCCGAGGGCGTTGCGCGTCGGATCGGGCGTGAAGCCCGCGACGAGCGGGACGAGTGGAATTCCGCCGTCGCCGCTGACGCGGTTCCGGTCGAACAGGTAGCGCACCTCGAGCTGCCGCGTGCCGGCCGGGCGCCACATGATCGACGGCGTCACGTTGAGGCGCCGCGCCGGGTCGTGCCGGAAGTTCTCCGCCGACTCGCCGCCGACGTCAAGCCGGTAGAAGAGCGTGTTGACATCGCCCACGCGGCCGCCTGCGCCGAACGAGCCGCGATACGTCTCCCATCGCCCGGCCGCCGCGGTCAGATCGTAGGTCGGGTAGGCCGTCGGCTTCTTGAGCACCAGGTTGACGGTGCCGCCAATCGCGTCGGCACCGTACAGGACCGACGCCGGTCCCTTCAAGACTTCGACGCGATCCACGTTGGCGAGCTGCGTGCTCACACGGTTCCCCTCGTTGCGGATGCCGTCGACCATCTGCACCGAATCGCTGATGCCGCGGAACGTGAAGTACTGATACACGCCGTACTGGTTGTAGGCGACGACGTTCGGCACGTGGTTGAGCGCGGTGACGACGTCGTTGATCGCGCGCGCCTGGAGATAGTCGGCCGTCAGCGTGTGCACCGTCAGCGGCTGGTCGCGCAGCGGCACGGGAATCCGGCCGATCGTCGGGACCGTCGCGACCCCTTCCACCGTGATCGACTCGCTCACCGGCGCGATGTCGAGCTCGGCCATGATGTCGCGTTCACCGGCAGTCAGCGTCATCGTCTGCGCGTGGAGGGCGAACCCGCCCGAGCTGACTTCGAGACGGTACTCACCCGGCCGCAGACCGGTAAACCGGAACGAGCCGTCGCTGCCGGTGACCTGCGTCTGCGACGCGCCCGACGGCAGCGGCATCAGGACGACGGCGGCGTTGGCGACGGCCGCGCCATCGGGGTCGACGACGCGCCCGGCCAGCGAGGCCGTCTGCGCGAACGCCGACGCAGTGACGAACAGAACAACAGCCAGAGCGGCCCAGACCACACGCAACACTCTCATAGTGGTAATGACGCTATGCGAGGCGTCAGGGGCACACAACTGAAGAGTTTCTGAACGACTTGTCAGAAATGGAAAGGATCCGGCTGGCCGGTGCTACGCGGCGCGTCCGCGCCGTCTGCCGTTCACCGCGTCCGTGCCGGACGGGCGTCGTCGAAGGATGCGCGACAGCCACAGCACTCCCACCCAGACACCGGTACAGGAGAGCGCCGTCCCACCGAGCATTCGGGAAAAGGCCTCGGCCACCGACAGTTGCGCTCGTGACCAATCGAGCGGCTGCGTCCGTTCGAGCTTCGCGCGTTCGCCGAGTGCGGGATACCCCGCGTACATCATCACGATGCCCGAGGCGAACCAGGCGAACAGCAGGACGCAGAACGCGGTGCCGAGGTAGCGATGCGCGGCGGCGAGAAAACGAATAGCGCCTCCCGATCAGTACGAAAAGCTGTACGACAGATGGAATGTCCGCGGCATGCCGAGAAAGTGGACGAGGAACGGCGTCGACGAGGTGTCCGGAAACCCGCGCCGGTAGTCGGTGGCGTACTCCTCGTCGAGCAGGTTCTCGAGGCGCACGTTGATCCGATGCCGCCGGCCTCGATCCAGAAAGAAACGGCCTGACAGGTCGACGATGGTGTAGTCGCCGCTCGGGACGCTGCCGAACCCGGCGACGGTGTTGAACATGTCGCCCACCCGGTTGACCGTGAGCATCGCGCCGAACGGGAGCGCCTCCGGGTGCAGATCGAGCGAGGCCTGGACCTGTAGATCGGGAATGCCCGGCAGCGACTGGTAGCCGCCGGAGAAGTCCTGCCTCCGTTCCGAGTTCGTGTAGGTCACGCCGAGCGATCCGCTGAGCGCGCGCGTCAGCGTCGCCGACCCCACGAGCGAGCCGCCGCGTACCTTGACCGTCTCCGGCCGATTCGCCGTAATGGTGGTATCACCGGAGCCGTCGTCGACGTCGACGATGAGGTCCGTGACCGTGCGGTAGAAACCGATCCCTTCGATATTGATGGTGGTGTCACCGGCGTAGAAGACTGTTCCGAGCGAGGCGTTCAGGTTCTTGCTCGTTTCTGGCCTGAGGTTCGGGTTGCCGAAGCAGCAGGTGGGATCGACCGCGAACAGCTCATACGCGTCCGGGTAGCGGAATGCCGTGCCGACGTTGGTGCGGGCAAACACGGTCGGCGTGAAGTCGTAGCGGCCCGACGCGGTCCACACGAGCGCCCCGTCGGCGTTCGTGGGCGCGTTGTAGCGGAGGCCGAACGCCGCCGTCCCCTTCGAGAACAGTTCGCGCGTCGTGCGCAACTGGCCGAACACCGCATGGACACGCTCGGTGTTCGGCGCGATGAGCAGCACGTCGTCCTGGCCCGAATAGCTCTGGAAGTCGTAGCCCGCGAAGTACTCGAAGCCCCGATTCGGCGTCAGCTTGACGAGCAGATTGGCGCCGTAGTCCTTGAACCCCCAGAATTCCTCGTCGCTGATGACTTGGACCTGACCGGTGCCGGCGGCGGCGTGCCGCTCGGTCCAGGCGGAATCCCAGTGGTGGTAATACCCTTTCACGAAGAACTCCGCCCGGTTGCTCGCGGTGAAATCGAGCTTGGCGTCGGCGATGTGCTCCGTCCGCTCGTTGAACGCGGTGTCGAGGCTGCCGACCTGCCGCACGCTCGAACGTCCGGGCCGCAGGTTGTCGAGCCTGACGTCGCTGAGCTGATACATGGCGCTAAGGCGCAGCTGCTGGGAGAGGTCGTACGCGTACTTCCCGCCCGCGTTCAGCACCTCATACCCGCGCCGCCGGTCGACAACGCTCGGCTGGTACTGGGACGCGGGAAACGACCGGAACCCCTCGGCGCGGTCGCTCGACCCGTAGAGCACGAAGCGGTGACCGACGCCGACGGTGTCGCGCGCGAGCACGTTGACGTGCGTGCCGTCGTGCTGGTCGAACCCGAGCTGCACCCGACCGTCGGCGTTCTCGCTGAACGCCTTGGTGACGATGTTGATCACCCCGCCGACGGCCTGCGTCCCGTAGAACAGCCCCTGGCCACCCTCGATGATCTCGATCCGCTCCACGATGTGCGCGGGCAGCGTATCGAGCGGCGTGACGGCGTTGTACAGCCGGTTGCTGATTCGCACGCCGTCCACGAGCCACAGGATCTCGTTGACGCGCGACCCCTGGAGTGAGGCAAACACGTAGTCGAACGGCCCCGCCCTCGGCGCGAGGAAGAGACCGGGCGCGAGAGCCTGGAGCGCCTGGATCACGTCGATGTAGCCGCCGTTCTCGAGTTGCGCGCTGGTGATTGTCTGCACACGCACACCGACCCGTTCGATCTCCTGCGGCAGCTCCTCTTCGAGCCGTGGGGCGGCCACGACGAGCGTCTCGGTCACGCCGGCGATCTGGAGAATCACATCGAGGCGCGGCGTTTCGGGCGTGAACGCGATCTGCTGCGTCGCAGACTGAAATCCCGGCGCCTCGGTCTGCAGCGTGTACGACCCCGGCGACAGGTCGTCAAACGCGAACGTGCCGTCGATGCCGGACCGGGCGGTGCGTGAGCCGCCGGGGCCGCTGAGAGTGACGACGGCGCCCACCACGACCCCGCCCTGCGGGTCGGTGACACGGCCCGCGAGCGACGCACTTTGCGCCGACGCGGAGGGTGCGACGAGAACAAGAATGGCCAGAGCGGCCCGGACCACGCGCACGATGCTCATGGCGAATGACGCTATGCGAGCCGCGGCGGGCACTCAACTGAAGAGTTTCTGAACGGCTGTTCAGGATCGAGCCGGCCTCATCGCCACGTCACCTCCATGCCAAAGAAATGCAGGAAGACCTCGCGAGCGGGGCGGTTCTTCGGGTTCTGCTCGGGGCTGCGGATGTAGAAGTCGATCTGCTGCGTCGCCGGGTTGACTTCCCCGGCCGGCGACTTCCTGTTCGCCATCGGATAGTTGACGCGCAGCGTCTTCCGATCGCGGATGCCCTGCGTCACCATGAAGTGCATCTCGTAGTTCTGGTAGAGCGGCTTGCCGTCGAGCGTCGCATGGCCGTACCCCCAGCCCGCGAGAAACACGAACGTCTTCGGCCAGTTGTTGTCGCCGCAGCCCGAATCGGCGCCGTGCTCGTGCAGATAGGCGACGAGACCGCCGTTCTGGCACGGCGCGAACTCATGCCACTTGTCGATCGCGAGTACGAGGTTGCCTTCGGGAATCTTCAATCTGGCCTCGAACGCGCCGGTGTTGGCGATCTCGTTGACGTTGATCTCCGCCGTGCCCTGCACCGGCCGCACCGTCTTCGCGTCGTTGTCCAGGTGATCCCATCCCGGCGGATCGTTGAGCGTGCCGACCATGTGGATGCGGCCGGCGGAGATGGTGAACAGGCCGTCGTAGAGATCGTGCTGTTCCGGCGCGTACAGTGTGATCGGAGCGCCGGGCTGCTGCCGCGGATTCGGCTGCTGGGCCGCAACCGTCGCGGCGGCAAGAATCGTCAGGCCCACAAGCGGCGTGCGCATGAGCTGCCTCCGAAACGAAAAGGGCGGGCCCGAAGGCCCGCCCTGATTCTGACCCCTGACCCTGACCCCTGACCCCTGACCCTATGCCGCCGGCTTCGCGGGTGCCGGCCGCGCAAACCGCGAATCGGGAATGTTCGTGTTCGGCTGCACGTTGGTCAGCTCGAGGATCATCTGCATGTAGGTCTGGCTCACGGTCTTCTTGAAGGGAATCTTGATCCCGCCGACGTCGCGGTAGTCCTCCAGGTCGATGACCGTCGGCACGAACCCCACCGGCGTCTCCGTCCAGCGGTTGATCCGCACGAGCAAGCCGGCCTGGTCGAAATAGAAGTTGGCGAGCACGCGGTTGTTCTCCAGTCCCTGGACGACAACGACTTCCTGGTCCTTGATCGCCGTGCGGCCCACGCGCCACTGCGGGAACGCCGTGCGGAGGCCGACGCCGAACGGCGCCAGCGCTTCGAGCTTCACGCGGTCGAGGTTGCCCGCAGTCAGCGTCAGCAGCGGGAGCGGCGTGTCGGGACCCGCCATCCAGCCGTTCGTCCCGTCGAAGACGCGATGGCTGTCGCCGTTGAAGAAGTGCACGACGAGCGCCGATTTCGCGGGGGCCTTCGCGTAGAAGTCCGCGGGCACCTTGTCGAAGGAGGTATCGAAGCCGGCGTAGGTCCCCTTGGCGGTAAACCCCGTGAACTTCGACAACCGCTCCTTGCCGCCGATCGCCTGGATGTACTTGTCGAACACCTCGTCGGCCTTGAGGCGCGTATCGGGCGGAATGTCGCGGACGTTCGGATCTTCGACCGGCGTGGCGTACTGCAGCATGATGTTCGGATCGGCGACGGGGCGATCGCTCCCCTGGTGGCAGGTGAAGCAGGTGACGCGCGGCTGCCCGCCGAAGTACTGCTTGTTGATCGCGTTCATCATCACGATCATCTGCCGGGCGCGCTGCAGCCGGGGCGTCGGCGTGGCGAACTCGCGCTTGTCGAAGTACGCCTTCGACGCATGGCAGAAGGTGCAGTCGTTCCCCATCGCGTTCGCGAACATCCCCATGGCTTCGAAGAAGGTGTCGACCGGAATCCCCTTCAGCAGCACGACGGTCTTGAACACGTCGTCGGTGAGCGTGACGCCCGGGGGCGCTGCTGCGGCGGGGGCGCCTCCCTGCGCCGCCTGCGCCGATGCTTCGACAGGGACGCGCGAGCCAGCGGCTGCAATGATGAGGGCTGCCACGGCGATCGCGGCGGCACCGAAGAACGATCGCTTCGATCCGAGCTTCATGATCTCTCCTCGCTGGATGGGCCGAAAAGGCGACGCGAGTATATCGTATTTGCCGGGAGGAATTTTCCCCATGCCCAGTTTCCACGGTCGTGTGCGCGCCGCTGTTGCCGCCGCAGCCGTGATCGCGCTTGCCGCGCCGGTCGAAGGGCAGGCGCCGGGCGCAGCCCGCCCGATTCCCCGGACGCCCGACGGCCGCCCCGATCTGTCGGGCGTCTGGCAGGCGATGACCTCGGCGCATCACGACATCGAGCCGCACGCGGCCGCACGCGACGTCCGCGCCGGCCTCGGCATCGTCGACGGCGGCGAGCTTCCGTATCAGCCTGCGGCGCTCGCCCGGCGCGAAGAGAACCGCCGCGCTCGCCCGACGCGCGATACCGAGGCGCGCTGCTTCCTGCCGGGCGTTCCGCGGATCATGTACATGCCGTTTCCCTTCCAGATCGTCCAGACGCCGAAGCTCGTCATGATGCTGTTCGAGTACGCAAACGCGACGCGCAACGTCTTCATGGACACGCCGCACCTCAAGGGACCGATCGAGTGGTGGATGGGCGACTCGCGCGGCCGCTGGGAGGGCGACACGCTCGTCGTCAGCGTCATGCACTTCAACGATCAGACGTGGTTCGATCGCGCGGGGAACTTCCACAGCGAGGCGCTGCAGGTGGTCGAGCGGTACACGATGATGTCGCCCGACCACATCCGCTACACGGCGACGATCACCGACCCGAAGGTCTTCACGCGCCCGTGGACGATGAGCTTCGTCTTGTACCGGAATCTCGAGCCGAACGCGCAGGTGCTCGACTACCCGTGCTACGCATTCGACCTGGGGACCACGCCGCTCAGGCCAACCGCCCCGTAGCGGCTATTCCAGGATGACGTCGCGCGCGCGCTCGCCTTCGACGCACGCGTACTCCATGATTTCGTAGGCGGGATCGTCGGCGTGCTCGCGCTTGAGCGTCCACGCCATCGTGAACGGACGCGTCAGCGTCTGCGGATCCGTAAACGTGATGCGCAGCTGCAGCGTGTCGCGATCGACGTACGTATAGCGCTCGACCAGCGTCATCTCGTCGGAGTGGAGCGTCCCCTTCGAGTCGAACCACGTCCAATCGCGCAGGTTGCGCGTCTCGACGACCAGCGTCGTGCCTTCCCAGCGTCCCCGCGCGGCGCCCATGTAGGTCTTCACCTTCGACGGCGGATGCGGACGGCCGTCGAGCGGGATGATGCGATAGGAGTGCGTCCGCTCCCATGCCATGACGACGTAGCCGGGCGTCTGGACGACCTGGAAATCTTGCCAGTAGAGGAGGCGCGGGACGCCGAGCATGCAGAACAGATCCGGATTCACGTCGCGCGGGCTCTGGGGCTTGCCCGTGATCACGTCGCCGCCATAGCGCGAGAGGATCTCCTGCCGCCGCCCTTCCGCCCACGGCTGATAGGGAATTCTGCCGTCGGGCGGATCGACGATCGCGCTGATTGGCTTCCGGGCGGCGATCTTCTCCTTGGTCCACCCCTGGACGAGCAGCGTCTCGGCGGTCTGAAAGCTGGTCTCGACGTTGGTACCATCGGCCCCGCCGCCGGGCTCGCCCCAGAAGCCCTGGATGTCGGGTTGGCCGTCGGGCGTCCGGGGCGGCGTCCACGACTCCACGCCACCGCGCTGAGAAACGCGCGGCCGGGGCCCCGGCTGTTGCGCCGCCGCAGGCGCGGCACACGCGACGATCAGTGCGGCGACGAGCAGTCGCATGGTGAGCGTTATGCCGTCGTTCGCAGCGTCAGCGACGGCACCTCGAGTCCCTGCGCCACGACGGACCAGCGCTCCCCTGCCGCAATGGGCGGCGCGACGGTCAGCGAGCCGGTGCTGATCAACTCACCCGCGCGGAGCGGTTCGGCGCCCGCCTGCGCGGGCACGGCGTTGGCAAATTCGACGAGGCAGAGCGCCGGGTTCTCCAGCACGTTCTTGCCGCCGCCCTCCTGGACGGTCTGGCCGTCCTTCGACAGCTTGACCGTGAACGTCCCGAGCGCCTCGGCGAGCTGCGGAATCGCGGAGCGCTCCACCGGGCGCTGCTCACCGACGACGAGGGCGGCGTGAAGACCGAGCGACGCCATGAAGTCGCCGGGTTGGAACTTCCAGTCGGGAAACGGACAGTCGACGACCTCGAACGCGAACGCATACCACTCGACCGCGTCGAGCGCGCCCGCCGCGTCGACGCCCGGCTGCAATGGCGACCTGAGCTTGACGACGATCTCGGGCTCGAGGCGCGGCGCGCGCATCCGAGCCAGCGACAGCGTCGCCTCGCCGCCCGTGGCGTAGTGGACGGTGTCGTCGTACATGCTGGCCCAGACGAGCGTCTTCATCTTCATCGCCCGCCAGACCGCGCGGTTCGCCAGTCCGATCTTCCGCCCCACGGTGCGGCGCCCGCTGGCGCGGCGGATGCGCGTGAGCTCCGCCTCGACGAGGTAGCCGGTGTCGAGATCGCAGCCGCCCTCGCGCGCCGACGGCGGCACCGCGATCGGCCGGCCGGCGATATAGGCGTCGAGCATTTCATTCGCGAGCGCGGATACCCGTGGGTCGGTCATTGGCTGCGTATTGTACGCTCGACAGGCAATCGGCGGGAATGATAGGCTGGCGCCCGCTTTATACCTTCATCGGGGTGCCCATGGCTACAGAGCACAGCGGAACGGTCGCGCGTCCCCCGGCATCGGAAGCCACACGGTGGATGCAGCTCGTCTTCGGCATCACCTGCATGGTGATGATCGCCAACCTGCAGTACGGCTGGACGTTGTTCGTCGGCCCGATCGACGACAAATACCAGTGGGGCCGCGCCGCGATTCAGGTGGCCTTCACGATCTTCGTGCTGACCGAGACGTGGCTGGTCCCGATCGAGGGGTACCTCATCGACAGGTTCGGCCCGCGCATCATGATCAGCGCGAGCGGCGTGCTCGTCGCGATCGCGTGGGTGATCAATTCGGTCGCCGATTCGCTCTTCCTGCTCTATGTCGGCGCGGCCGTCGGCGGCATCGGCGCCGGCGTCATCTACGGCGGCGCGGTCGGCAACGCGCTCAAGTGGTTCCCCGATCGTCGCGGCCTCACCGCGGGGCTGACGGCGGCTGGCTTCGGCGCCGGATCGGCGCTGACCGTGATTCCCATTGCCAACATGATCCAGTCGAGCGGCTACGAAGCGGCCTTCCTCTGGTTCGGTCTCGGCCAGGGCATCGTCTGCGTCGTCGTCGGCCTGCTGCTGCGCGCGCCCGAGCCGGGCGAAGTGGCGGCGCCCGCGGCGCCGGCGGTCCAGCAGAGCCGGCGCGACTACACGCCGACCGAAGCGCTCAGGACGCCGGTCTTCTGGGTCATGTACGCCATGTTCGTCATGGTCGGCTCGGGCGGGCTCATGGCGGTTGCGCAGCTCGCGCCGATTGCGGCCGACTTCAAGGTCGCCGATATCCCCGTGACGCTCCTCGGCCTGACGCTCCCGGCGCTCACCTTCGCGCTCACCATCGACCGCGTGCTCAACGGGGTGTGCCGCCCATTCTTCGGATGGGTCTCCGATCGCATCGGCCGCGAGAACACGATGTTCATTGCCTTCTTGATCGAAGGCGTGGGCATCTACGCGCTGTTGCTGTTTGCGGCCAACCCGCTGATGTTCGTGATCCTGTCGGGCCTGGTGTTCTTTGCCTGGGGTGAGATCTACTCCCTCTTCCCGGCAACGTGCACCGACATCTACGGGCGGAAGTTCGCCACGGCCAACTACGGGATGTTGTATACGGCGAAGGGGACCGCTGCCCTGCTCGTCCCGTTCGCCAACGTGCTGACGACGGCGACCGGCAGCTGGCACGCCGTCTTCTACGCGGCCGCCATCCTCAACATCGTCGCGGCCGTGATGGCGCTCTTCGTGCTGAAACCGATGCGCGTGCGGACGATGGCGGCGGCGGTTCCCATCGGCCAGAAGTCGGCCGTCCCCGCCTAGCGCGTCACCGGTTCGAGTCCCGCCTTCCTGATCGCGGCGCGCCCGTCCGGGCTGGCCATGCGGCTCAGGAAGGCGCGGGCCGCCTCGGCATTCTTCGATCCAGTCACGACGGCACCGACGTAGATCGTCGGGAGCTGGATTGCCGCGGGAAGCGTTCCGACCACGCGCACGCCTTTGTTCGGCTGGAGCTCGCTCGTAAAGGTGATGCCGAGCTCGGCCTCGCCGCTCGCGACCGCGTCGGCCACTTCGGATCCCTGCGTCCGGTAGACGATCTTCGATTTCAGCACGTCGGCGAGCCCGAGCTTTTTCAGCAGGCCATCGAGGTAGGTGCCCGACGTTCCGCCCGCCGCCGGACTCACATACGAGACCGAGCGCGCCTTGAGGAGCGCCGCCGTGAACGTCTCGACGGTGGACAGATCGGGCGACGGCGCGCCGACTTTGACGGCGACGCCAATCAGCGCGCGGGCGAGATCGACGCGGCTCGCCGCGACGACGCGGTTGTCCTTCTGCAGCGCGTCCATGCCAGGGGCCGCCAGGACGATGACGTCGGCGGGCTCGCCCGACGCGAGCCGCTTCTGCAGCGCGCCAGTCGTGTCGCGAATGTAGACGAATCCGTTCTTCGAGCTGCGGGCCCACGCCTCGCCGACTCCGGCGACCGGTTCGCTCATCGCGCCGCCGACGAGCACTTTGAGCTCGACCTGCGCGAGGGCCGACACCGGCAGCAGCGCCGTCCACGCGGCCACGATCACGAGAGCGACTATGCGATGCATGTGCGTGCCTCCTGTATGCCGATGCGTACCGCCCGAGCCCGCAGCCTCAGAACGCCACCATGTACGTCATCTTCGCGACAACGGCCCGATCGATCAGACTGCCAGTGGCCGTGTCACGCCGCTCGTTGAAGACCAGGTAGAGGTCGCTCAACGGACGATGAATGATATTGAAGCGGACGTTGGAACTCCACTCGCGCGCGTCGGTGTTGTACTGGACCAGGGCGTTGACGAATGCGGTCGTGGAGAATCCATACTCCACGCGGGCCGTGATCAGATCCGTCGTATACGCCCCCGCTCGCAGTCGGATCTGGTTGCGCGATTCGGTGATCGACGCGTTCAGCCGTCCGGCCAGGCGAATCGCGGTCCCGAACAGATAGCTCTGTTTGTAGCCGTCGTAGAACTCTCCCACCCCCGCCCGTCCGTTGAACGACAGCGGCGCGGAGGCGTTGGTGCGCCAGGTGACGAACCAGTCGCTGAACTCGTAGCGTCCCGCCGGAATCGCAATGCCGCGGCGCCGGTTGATCACGAACGGCTCCAGGAGATTCTCCGTGGCCGGATCGACGCCGAGCTCGCCGCCGCTGCCGTCCTGGAAGTTGAGGCTCAGGTGCGCCTGGACGAGACGCGACTGCAAGGCGGCGCCGAGCCGCGAGATGTTCATGTAGCCGACGTGCGGAAACGCTTCGCGGAACCACCGCGAGACGGCCCGCGGCCGGAAGCGCATGCCGTACTGGCTCTCGAACTTCGCGATGCCGAGGCGCGGCACGAACCCCATCTCGTCGTTGAAGCGTTCGCCGATACGGAGATAAAAGGCGGTGAGATCCCAGCGGTTGTCGCGATAGCTGGCGCCGCCACGCGCCAGCGATTCGCTGCCGGCCGCCGGAACCGTGGCGGGCGGGGAAAACGTGCGGGCGGCAGCCGCGTTGAGATTGAGGTTCTCGAAAAACCGGAAGTTGGCGTCGGCGCCCGCCACGCGGTTGTCGCTCGGGCCGTCGGCGTCCTTGTTCAGCACGAGCACGCCGATGTCCGAGTTGGCGAGCACGTTGCGGCGCAGCCGGAACGCCGAAACATTCGCCGCGGGCGAGCGGCTCGTGCCGCGCTGCTGTATGGTGAGCAGGCCGACGCTGTAATCGCCGACGCGGCCGGTCAGCCGTGTGCCGCCGAGAATCGGAATCGACTCGCCACTGTCCGACAGGCCGATCCGCCGGCTGAAGAACAGGATCGCGTCCTGTCCGCGCGGCGGAAAGAATCCGCCCCCGGTTCCGCCGCCGGTGAAGAGCAGCCCGGCGCCCTGGCCAAACTGGAACACGCCCGAATTCTCGAGAAAGAAGTCGCGCTTCTCCGGAAAGAACAGGCTGAAGCGCGTCAGGTTGACCTGCTGCTCGTCGGCTTCGACCTGGGAGAAATCGGTGTTGACGGTGAAGTCCCACGTGAGGCCGCTCGTCACGCCAAACTTCACGTCGACGCCCGCATCCGCGTCGGTCCCGATCGTCGTCAGGCGCGAGCTGCCCGAGCTGCCCAGCACGTACGGCTTGACGCGGATGTCGTTGCCGGGCCGCACGCCTTCGAGACCCTCGAGCGTGCCGGCGAGCGACACCCGCGTCAGATCGTAGATGCGCGGCAGCGGCGCCCAGAAGCTGTCCTCGTTGCGCCGGCGCACGCGCCGCTGGAAGTTCACGCCCCAGATCTGCGATGGGGCGCCGTTGAACCGGAGCGTGCGGAAGGGAATCGCAATCTCCGCGTACCAGCCTTCCTCCGTGATCCGGGTCCGCACCTGCCACAGCGCGTCCCAGTTCTCGTTGATCTCGCGTCCTTCGTTGATCATCTGCGCGTCCCACTTGGCGCCGCGTGCGTTGGTTGCGAACATGTAGCCGTTGCGGCCGTCGTGGAAGGTGTCGAGGACGATCTCGAAATCATCGCCCGACGTGCGGTTGAAATCCTTCGCCAGCTCGCTCGTCAGGATGGCTGCCGGGTCGCGGTCGCGCGCCAGCACGCCGACGTAGAGATTGTCCGCGTCGTAGAGCACCCGCACTTCGGTCTCTTCCGATGCCGGCTCCCCTTCACGCGGATCGTTCTGGATGAAGCCGCTCGCGACCGGCGCCCGGCGCCAGTCGGGCTCGTCGAGCGCCCCGTCGATCGTCATCGGGCCGGCCGTCCGAACCGCCGACAGCCGCCGATCGAGACGCGCCGCATCGACCTGGGTCTGCTGCCCGGCCCCGCCGTCCGTCGTGGGACCCAAAGAGAGGGCGCAGACGAGCGCGGCCACGCGCCGGGCGATCACACCGCGGCGACTCCCGATCCGCGTTCGGCGGCGGCCTTCTCGGCGGAGAGGTACCAGTCGAGAATCTGCTCGCCGGTCCAGACGACGACCCCCGGCTTGGAAACGATGTGGTCGACCGCGTCACGGAAATAGCGGAAGCGGTGCGGCGCGCCCATGATGTACGGGTGGACGACAAGCGCCATCACGCGGGCTGACTTCTCCGCATCGGCATAGAGCTGTTCGAACTGATCGACGGCGCGGCGGCGATACTCCTCGGCGACGTGATGCTGGATGAGCATCATCGCCACGTCGTTGCATTCCTGCGTATACGGCACCGAGATGAGCGAACGACTCTTCGTCTTCATCCGGACCGGCTGGTCGTCGAGCACCCAGTCGCACACGTACTCGTAGCCGTGCTCGGCCAGGATGTCGGGCGTGTCCCACGTCTCGGTCAGGCCCGGCCCGAGCCACCCGCGCGGCGCGCGCCCCGTGAAGGCGCGGATCGCGTCGGTCGTCTTCTTGATGTCGGCGCGCTCGTCGGGCACCTTCTGCATGTTCTTCTGCGTGAAGCCGTGGCCGATGAACTCCCAGCCGCGATCGACGGCCGCACGCGCGATCGGCTCGTACGCCTGAATCGCCGACCCGTTGATGGCGAGGACGACGGGCAGCTTGTGGCGATCGAAGACGTCGAGCATGCGCCAGAAGCCGACGCGGTTGCCGTACTCGTGCCACGCCCAGTTCGGGATGTCGGGCATCGGCGAGCCGCCGGCCGGCGGCGAGAGCACCGTCCGCGGCATCGCTTCGTGCGGGTTCCACTCCTCCACGTTGACGATGACCCAGACGACGAGGCGCGCGCCGCCGGGGAGCGTCAGCGTGGGACGGGCGGTGATGGGCGAGTACGGAATCCGATCGTGTGGCAGCATGTGGGGTAGTCTATAACTTCTGGCAGCGATGGCCCACGACGATCACCATCATCATCACGATCACGAGCACCAGGCGGTGCCGTCGGACCTGAACCTGCGCGTCAAGGCGCTCGAGTCGCTGCTCGTCGAAAAGGGGATCGTCGATCGCGCCGCGCTCGACACCATCGTCGACCTGTACGAGACGAAGATCGGTCCGCGCAATGGCGCGCGGGTCGTCGCCCGCGCCTGGGCAGATCCGGTGTACAAGCAGCGGCTGCTCACCGACGCGACCGCCGCGATTGCGGAGCTCGGCTACCAGGGCGGTCAGGGCGAGGACATGGTCGTGCTCGAGAATACGCCGACGGTCCACAACCTCGTCGTCTGCACGCTCTGCTCGTGCTATCCGTGGCCGATTCTCGGACTGCCGCCCGTCTGGTACAAGTCGGCGCCCTACCGGTCGCGGGCGGTGATCGATCCGCGCGGCGTGCTGCGCGAATTCGGCCTCGAGCTGCCGGACGATGTCGAGGTACGCGTCTGGGACAGCACGGCGGAGCTGCGGTATCTGGTGCTGCCGGAGCGCCCGGCCGGCACGGAGCACATGACCGAGGAGGAGCTGGCCGCGCTCGTGACACGCGACTCGATGGTGGGCGTCGCGAAAATCGCCGCGCCCGCACCGACGGGAGCCCGGTCGTGAACGGCGTCCACGACATGGGCGGGATGCACGGGATGGGCCCCGTGGTGTACGACCGCAACGAGCCGGTATTCCACGACTGGTGGGAATCGCGCGTGTACGCAATCACGCGCGTCCTGCGTGGACCACGCTACAACCTCGATCACGCGCGCCACCAGCTCGAGCTGCTGCCGCCCGCCGAGTACCTGCGCATGAGCTACTACGAGCGCTGGCTCACGCGGCTGGTCGATCGCCTGCTCGCAAGCGGCGCGGTCACGCGCGAAGAGCTCGCGAGCGGTCGTCCCGCGCCGGGATCGCCGAAGGGAACGCCCGCCGTCACCGCCGCCGACGCGCCGCACGTCGTCAGACGCCGTGATTCCGCGCGCCGCGACCGGGATGTGGCGCCGCGGTTCGCCGTCGGGCAGCGCGTGCGCGCGCGGAACATGCACCCGACCGGCCACACCCGTCTTCCCCGCTACGCGCGCGGCAAGCAGGGCGTGGTGACGAAGGCTCACGGCATCTTCCTCTTTCCCGACACGAACGCGCACTTCCAGGGCGAAAAGCCGCAGCACGTCTACTCCGTGCGGTTTGCCGCGCGCGAGCTCTGGGGCGAGCAGGCGTCGCCGCGCGACTTCGTGCACGTCGATATGTGGGACGACTACCTGGAGCCGGCGTGAGATGAAGGTGGACGCGGACCGCCTGGCGGCCCTGCCGCGCATTCCGCGCGACGACGACGGACCGGTGTTCGCCGAGCCGTGGCAAGCGCAGGCGTTCGCACTGGCCGTGAAGCTCTGCGAGGTCGGCTACTTCACATGGAAGGAGTGGGCGGCCGCACTCGCCGCGGAGCTCGCGGCCGCGGCCCACCGCGGCGAACCCGACGACGGCACGCGGTACTACGAGCACTGGCTCGCGGCGCTCGAGAAGCTGGCGACCGCGAAGGGGCTGACGGATGTCGCCGCCCTCGCCGAGCGGAAGGAGGCGTGGGCGGATGCGTATCGCCATACGCCGCACGGGAAGCCGGTCGAACTTCGACGATCCTAGCCTCGGGCTTCCGCCTGCGCGTGAAGCTTCGGCGGACCGCCACAGCCTTGGCGGACGTGGTCAGCCGGACCGAGACTCGTCCGCGAGGGCCGACCACGGGACGATCAGCCACCCGAGCAGCCCAAACCATCCGAGCGCCGTGGGCGTCGGCGGAGGCGGCGACCAGGGACCCAAGGCCCACATCACCGTGGTAAGCACGATCAGCGACCAGAATGCGGCCCGCGCTCGAAGCCTCTGGGGAGGCGCGACGCGAAGATAGACGGCGGAAGATAGACGGCGATCGCGGCAACCCACATCGCGCCCTCGACGACAAGCGTCGCGGGAATCGAATTCCAAAGACCGAGTCCGAGCCGCGGAGAGTCGCCCGGCCACAACGGCATGTCGGGCGCATGGCTCACGAAGTCGAGCACCCAGTGACTCACGACGAGAGCGACGAGCAGCATCGAGGATGCGGCGACGCGCCGCGCCCGTGCCACCGTCGCCAGTACGACGCCCCAGACCACCGACATCACGAGACTGTGCGACCAGGGGTACGCGTCGAAGACGAAGGGCGTGAAGGCCGTGGCGCCGGGAACGATCCGCGCCCGTTCGATGCCGGCCAGGACGAACAGGGGCCACACCAGGTCGAGCGCCGTGACGCCGGCCATCAGCCACGCAAGATTCGCGCGCGGCGCGGCGCGCTTGGCGGCTAGAGCGACAGCGAGATGGCCGACGAACATGAAGCGCCTATGTCAGTTCAGGCTCCACAACGCGAGTGACGACACGTCCTTGACGAAGATCCGCGTGCCCGAGATCGCGGGCTGGGCCCACGTGGCGCTGTCGGCGACAGCGTAGCGCCGGATCGGCTCGAAACCGGTCCGGCTGCTCTTCGCGACGATCAACTCGCCGTCGTCGTTCAGCAGGAACAGGAGATCATCCGCCTTGACGAACGCCGTGTTCGTCGCCTGCCGCGGCGCACCGCGCCACAGCACGCGGCCGCTCGACGCATCGAGGGCGAAGTACTGGCCGCTGTTGCGATGCGACAGGCCGAAGAGCGTGTCGCCGATGACCACCGGGTTGCTGAGGAACAAGGAGACATCCTGCGTGTGCCAGACCACGTCCACCGACCATACGTCCTGACGCCTGGTCGGTCGGAGCGCCATGACGCCCATCTGCTGGCCACTGACGATCACCGTGTCGCGGTACACGACCGGCGTGATGGCTCGTACGTACGGCGATTTCCAGGGATGCTCCCAGAGCACGGTGCCGTTTGCGGCCGAGATGCCGACGATCGACTGCTGCGTGACGACGACGACCTGTCGCGTACTCTGCACGTCGACGATGAGGGGCGATGCGTACCGGAATTCGCGCTTCACGGTCCATCTGACGCGGCCGGTCGTCGCCTCGAAGGCAGTCAGGGCGTCGTAGCCTTCCTGCACGATGACGATGTCGCGGTGCGCGATCGGCGAAGACGCCATGCCCACGTCCGGCTGGACGATCGACACGCGCTTCTGCCAGACGACGCTGCCGCTGCGCGCATCGAAGGCGGAAATCGTGCCGCTGATCCCCAGCGTGTACAGCATGTCGTGATGGAAGAGTGGCGTCGCCTTCGGACCGTCGCCGTGATCTTCTGCTCCCTCGAACCGCTCGAATCTGATCGGATAGTCGGTGCGCCAGATCGTCTTCCCGGTCACGGCATCGATCGCGGTCACACCTTCTTGTCCGTTGTGGTGCGTGAAGACATAGACGGCGCCGCCGACCACAATCGGCGTCGCGTACCCCTCGCCGACGTCGACTCTCCACCAAAGCCGCAGCCGTTCCGGCCACGACGCCGGAATCGCGAACGCGCTGGCCGACCCGTCCCGATCGCGGCCGCGCCACTGCGGGTAGTCCTGCGGCGCATCCTGCCCCATCCGTGCCGCCGCGGGCACGACCAGCAGAGCCACCGCAGCACACAACAAAGCCAGCCCGCGCATCAGGAGCGAGGCCGTTCTCGGGGGCGCCGCAGCGGCGCCGGACCGCGACGTTCTTCTGCACGAATCTTCGCGAGTCTGGCCACGAGCGCGACGGGTATCGGGGCATCGAGCGGAAACCGCAGCGTGCCCTTTCCGGCCCGATGGCGTTTCGCAGGCAGTGTAGTCCGAGACGGTTGCGGCCCCAGCCACGCGCGGTCTCTGGCCCATTACCGGGCGGCGGGCTTGTACACGCCAGCCGGCGGCTCCGATGATGGGGGCACGATGCCCTTCAGCCGCATGTACGTGACCACGTTCCCGTAGTGCTCGTACGCATGTGCGGTGTGGAAGGCGAGGACCGTCAGCCGTGGCATCCGGATCGGGACGCGCGCGCCCTCTCCACCGGCATCGAACGTGACCATCGCCGTCCCCGCCGCGTCGGTCACTCGCAATACGCGAATGATTCGTCGAGCGCCCTGGCCAGATCCGACTTCGTGCGGGTGCCCTTTTCGATGCCCGCATCGATGGGAGGATCCGCCCCCGCCATCACGGAGCAGAGCCGATAGTTCGAATCGGCAAGATGGCCAATCAGCTGCGCAAACGAACGCACGTCCGGAGTCGGACGAAAGGCGTAGTCGGCCTCGGGCATCTTCGCGGCCGCCCGGACAACGTAGTCTCTGATGATGCCGTAGTGAAACCTGGCCCCGCTCGTCAGAGGATTCGCCGGCTGCGCGTGCGCCTCACCGGCGACGGCGATCAGACATACGAGCCCGACGGCCACTTTCACCGAACGGCTCCTTCTCAATACAGCATCGCGCGCGTGCGCTCCTCGATGTCGCACGCGAGCTGCTCGACCGTTCCGGGCGCTTTCGTCCGATCGTGGAGCATCTGGGCGAACGAGGCGACGATATCCGGGGCCGGCCACGTCCGGCTGTCCCAGAGTCCGGCGCGACGGAACGCCTTCGCGCAGTGGAAGAAGCATTCCTCGACGGCGACGCCGATCGCCAGCTGCGGCCGCTTGTCCGCGTACGTCAGCCGATCGAGCAATGCCTCGTCGCGGACGATGCAGGCACGGCCGTTCACGCGAAGCGTGTCCTCGCGCCCCGGAATCATGAAGATGAGCCCGACGTGGTCGTTCTGGAGGATGTTCTGCATCCCGTCGAGCCGCCGGTTTCCGGGGCGCTCCGGGATGACCAGATGGGTGTCGTCGAGCACGGCGACGAAGCCCGGCGCGCCTCCCTTCGGCGACACGTCGCATCGCCCGTTGCCGCCCGCGGTCGCGATCAGCACGAACGGCGAGTGGGCGATGAACTCGCGCGCGTACCGGTCGAGAGTGGCCGTCTCCTTCTTGACGGAGCGCTCGGCCGGCTCGCCGACGATCGCCCGCAGCTCGGCGAGCGAGTTGACGATGTCTTTGAAAGGTCCGGTCGCCACGGCTTACTCCACCTCTCCCAATGGAATTCCGTGACCCGCACGAAGAACGGTTCGCGCCTCCTCGATGCGACACAGAAACCCCGGGTGATGCGTCAGCCGATATTCGAACCAGTCCTCTTCCGACGAAAACCCAAGGAGAACACCGGCGGGGCGACCGTGCAGGAAAATGACGATCTCTTCGTCGACCGCGAGTCGCGCCAGAGCCACTTGCCCCGGCTTTTGGGCTTGGCGTCCCTCGCGCGGCGAGCCACGCCTGCGCCTCGGTTTTCGTGACGTTCGTGAGGACCTGGACTTCCCTTTCTGTAACGTCATAGAACACCCTGATGTCGCCCACCCGATTGGCTCGATCCTCGGAGGCGCTTGATCCGACTCTTGCTGACTTTCGTCGGCTCCGTTAGACAGCCTGGCGGGATGGTACATTGCCGGCGTGACGTTCACGATTGAAATTGAGCGGGAAGACGCCGGCCGTTGGCCGGCGGAGATCCCCGCTCTCTCCGGTGTTGTGGCGTACGGCCAGAACCGAAATGAAGCCGTCGCTCGCGTACAGGCGGTCGCCCAGCACGTTATTGCGGAGCGCTTGGAGCATCGCGAGGCCCTCGTCGAGTTCCTCAACGTCACCTTCCAAGCAGCGTGAATAGCTGGCCAGCGACGAGGGCGAGCCGAGTGCTGGCGGCCCTCTTGCGAATTGGCTGGACACTCAAGAGGCAAACCGGTTCTCATCGAACGCTCCAGCGACCGCCTGGCCCGACTTCGTTTGTCATGATGACGATGAGATTGGCCCGAAGATGCTGGCCAGCATCTCCAAGCGAACGGGTTCGACACCGAACGATCTGCAATTCGTACGTTCCTCTTCGCTACGGCTGTCTGACGTTTCGCGATGAGCCGCGGCGCTCAAGATCGCGGCGGCCGATGTTGGCCCATCCGGACCTCGCCAAGCTCCTCCACCGAGCGAATCACGGTCCAGACAAACTCTGTTGCGTTCTGACGTGTCTGGTCCAGGGCTTCCGCAGACGTCGCGGCGATCCGTGCTCTCGCAGTTGATCGGCTCTCGCAGTTGATCGGCGTTGTAATGGTAGATCGGGTCAACCGAAACGACCTTCGCCCCCCCGGCGCGTCGCCTTGGCGTTGAAATTCGCCGGGCCATCGCCGCACCCCAGGAGCTTGACGCTCAGATCGTATCGGTCAACGCGAACATGCGTCGATATTCATCGAATGACCGCCCCAGAGAACGACGCTATCGAGCGTGAACATCCACGTTATCCGGAATGGCTAACGGACTGGCGCTCAGCCGCGAGCCGCGCAAGAGCGCCTTCGAGTCTTGGCCTTACGCCGTGTGCGGCTCGTCGGCTGCAGCGCCGGGTTAGCCAGCCGCACCCGGTCTGTACCCACGAGTTTTTCCGGCTGTAGAAGGCTTGCAACTGACATGTCTTCGTCCGATGACGCCCGTTCCTGGTCACGCTGACCGCACGGCGCAGATCTTGTTACCGGCCGTCAGGTTCCCAGAATCGGTCAAAGAGCACGATGTGCGAGATCGTGTCCGCTCGGTTGACGATGAGGGCAGTGCCATTGTCGGTCCAAGCGGCGCGAAAATTCAGATTGAATGGGAGCCTGACGGCTAGACGGCTCCGGTGTGTCGCTACATCGAAGATTGCGACGGCATAATGGTCGCGGTCTTCCTGAAAAGGTACGCTGATCGAGCGCCCATCGGGACTGAACATCGGCAGGCTAAACCCCTCGCCTATATGCTCCTCCCACAGGACAGCGCGTTTCTCGACGTCAACCAATCGAATCGCGTTCGCTCCGTTCGACGTGACGATCCATGTTCCGGAGCCGCCCGGCTGCTCGACCCAATCACCGCGAAAAAAACCGTCGACCAGCTTCTGGCTTGGACCGCCCTCGGCCGGCACCACCCGCGTTTCCCGACTGCCACCGGCCGACGTGAACACAATCGATCGGCCATCGGGCGACCAGACCGGCCAGGAATCGGCCGCCGGGTCATTCGTGAGCTGGCGAAGATCAGACCCGTCCACGTTTTGCGTCCAGATGTCTGACGCACCACCTTCAAACGAGACGAACGCGACGCGCGTGCCGTCTGGCGACAAAGACGAGTGTCCGACGGCGTCTCCAGTCACGGCCGTGACCTGCCGCGGCCTGGAGCTAGCGTCGAGCGGCATGATCCAAAGATTGCGACTGCCACTTGCAGGACTGTTGTAGAGGAGCGTCCGGCCATCTCGGGTCACGAACGTCCATAGCGGATCTTGAGTCCCGTCGATCAATCGGACGCCAGTGCGCCCGTTTTCATCAGGATCCGCGCTCTTCAGCGGCACTTTCCACACTTCGCGGAGCGGCAGTTCAGCCGTGGCGATCAGGCGTGATCCATCGGCGGAGAGACTGGGAGTAGTGAAACTGTCACTAATTGTTGTCGTGACGCGCGAAATCGACCCGTCGTCAGCATCGACAATGGCAAGGTCGCTCGGACTTTGTGTGCGGGAGTACGCGGCGTACGACGCGACCAGGTGCCGGTTATCCGGAAGCCACACGGGCATTCCTAAAGACTGGCCGGCACGAGTGAATCGCGTGACCTGGCGTTCGCGTCCATCGCGCGTGTCGACGACGAACAGATTGGCAGGCGCGAAGAGTCCTGCACGGATGTAAGCGATTCGGTGCCCGTCGGGTGCCCACGCCGGACGAACACGCGGGAACCGGGGAATGTGCTGCGCCAGGGACCGCTTCTCGCTCCCGTCCAGTGCGCTGATGATCAGCGCTTCCGTCCCCGACTCCGACTGTTCGGACACCATGTAGGCGAGGGTTCGTCCATCCGGCGAGGGTGCGGCGCTGTGGCCGCCAGCGATCACTTTTCGTGCTTGTCCGCCGAGCGTACCTATCTGCCAGATCGCGCTTGTACCCTGCTCAGGTCGGCTGAAGTAGATGCTCTCACCGTCAGGCGCAAACGCGAGATCAGACTCTTCCACTGCGTCGTTAGTCAGCCGAACAGGTTCACCGCCAGAGACCTGCCGCAACCAGATGTCAGGCGTGCCCGCGTGATCGGAGACGAAGGCAAACGATCGCCCATCAGGGGAAATTGTTGCGGTGTTCTGCCTCCCGCCATAACTGGTGAGTCGGGTGGCGATCGTGCGGGCCATCGGCGTGGTGGTGGGTGCCGATTGCAATCCTCGTTGGAGTTCCATCCATAGCCTGACGCCGACCGCGGCTAGCGCAAGGAAACAGACGGCCGCCAGCATCCGCCACACTCGCAGCGAAGAAGTGCCGGCACGGGCTGCGACAACGGGCGCAGGATCTGATGGCGACAGTGCATCGTCTATGTCGGTCCGAGCATCCCCGACATCACGCAGGCGGCGCTTTGAATCTTTTTCCAGACACCGTTTAATCAGATGCCGCACGACCGGCGGAAGTGTCGCTGGGAGGAATCCGCCATCCGGCTCGCGTTCAAGGATCGCGGCGATCGTGTCCGATACGGTCTCACACCCGAAGGCGGCGCGGCCAGTCAGCATCTCGTAGAGGACGCACCCGAACGCCCAAATGTCGGTCCGTTTGTCCACAGATTTGCCGCGAACCTGTTCGGGACTCATGTAGGCGGGGGTGCCAAGAACCACACCCTCAGCTGTCCCACTTGCAGTCACGGTAGGCGACTGCGTCAGATCTGGGGCGGAGGCGTCGCCCGCAACAGCTTTCGCCAAGCCGAAGTCGAGTACCTTGACGATGCCGTCAGGTGCGATCTTGATATTCGCCGGCTTCAGATCGCGGTGGACGATGCCTTTCTCGTGTGCGGCGTCGAGCGCGTCGGCGATCTGCCGCGCAATCGTTAACGCCTCGCTGAGCCGAATGGGACCTCGCTGAATCCGCTCAGCCAGCGTGTTGCCTTCGACCAGCTCGAGCACGAGCGCGCGGAGGCCATCGCTCTCCTCCAACCCATAGATCGCTCCGATGTTCGGATGATTCAGAGTCGCCAGCACCCGCGCTTCCCGCTCGAAACGCGCGAGCCGGTCGGGGTCGGACGTGAAGAGGCGCGGCAGAATCTTGATCGCGACATCGCGACCTAACTTTGTGTCACGGGCGCGATAGACTTCACCCATTCCACCGGCACCCAGTAGCGCGTGAACCTGATAGATGCCCAGGCGACGGCCTGTGAGCACCGAAGCGCCAATGTCGCTCACGAGTTGTGCCGCCGCCACGAGCGCCGGCTCCCCCAGAAACTCCTTGGCCGACGCTGGCTGAGCCAGCAATGATTCCACCTCGCGCCTCAGCGCGTTGTCGCCGGCGCAGGCTTCCGCTAGAAACACCGCGCGCTCGTTGACAGGACGCTTCAACGCGGCGTGATAGAGGTGCGAGATCTGTTCCCAACGTGGGGACGTCATGCTTTGGGTTCAGCTCGATCCGGAAGTTGGTTTCCCGACTTCCTAAAGGCTGCTGTTCACATTGCCAACCGCCTGGCTAACGCTTGCGGCTCACCCGCGGCGGCCGCTCACGATCGATACGAATCAGTACGGACGAAGCGCGGCCGCCGACGGGTGCAGCCACTGTTAGGCGCCGCATGTTGGTGCCTCACGGCGAACGTTGCGACGACTGGGCCTGGTCCAGGATCTGTGACAGCTTGGCCACAACGCTATTGTACCTTGCGACCACATCTGACAGATCAGTCTCTACGTCAATGACTCGATCAAGTTGAGGATCGTACACGAAGAAACCTGAAGCATCATGTAATCGCCGCAGGTACCGCCACACCTCTTCGAACACGAGGCGAGCAGCAGGCGGCGCGTGCCAGTACGGAACGGTTATGTCCGCACCGTCATCGTAGAGTGTGATCTGGATTCCATTTCCATCGTCAGGTCCGTTGAGCTCGATGTGACGGTACCGAACTCGCGCTTCCTCTTCGGAGAACCCGTGAGTTCGGGCGATTTCCGCATATCCGAACTGAAACGGCTCAAGCGCCGGATTCTCGGCTACCAACTCCTGCATCAAGTGTCGTTTTCGCGTTTCTGCATCGCCACGGGGCGGCCCGGGATTAATCACGTCGCTCTCGACGGCACACTTCGCGTGGGCCGTCTTCAAAGGTTCCTCGCCAGGAACCGGTGACAGTAGGTACAAGTCGTAGCTCATGTCTCATATTGGTCAATTAGTGCGCCTAACGTTCGCGCTTCAGCCGCGAAGGCGTGCCCGGGCGCTAGGCTTCTTCGAAGTTCGTCGACGCGCCTTCGTCGGCTGCAAGCGCTTGTTAGGCTGCACCTGGCTTATCAAGGGATACCGCTCCGGGCGCGTCAGCGAGTCGACGGCCAGATCGATATCGAGCTCCGGCCAGTACAGGTGATGCGCACTGGGCAACTCAACGTGGCTGATCTGTCGAATCGAGGCTTCGTTGAACCACGGAAAGTCCTTGAACGACACGAAGAGCTCCCGCTCGCCGAGGAACAGCCAAAAACCATGTGGCGACACGTTCGTGACTTCAACCGGGGAAATGCTTCGCCCAAGCGCTGCGGATTTCATTCGCGTGTTCCTCCACCAACTTCTGAGCTTCTGCGAGTCGCTTGGCCTTGAGGCCGTAGTTCGCGTGCAGTTCCACAGCCGGCTCGATCCAGAACTGTGCCTCGCCCTCGGCGTGCTGTACATGCACGTGCGCCCGCAGCTCCTCGCGCGAGAAGAAGTAGAACCGAAACCCCTTGACGCGCAGGACCGTCGGAGTCACTCAGACAGGATAGCCCACGATGAGACTCTCTACGTCGGCTGCGGGGCCCCTGAACAGCACGAACAACACTTTCATGAGTCTTCTCCTCGTGCGAACGATAACCGCGACACCGGGGCCGCAGCGCGCACGAACACTCTCCGGGCTGTTGCGCTGTGAATGCTGTGCGCCCCAACGTAACGTCACGGTGGCAAGCTCGCGTCACAAGCTCCATGCCCATTCAACGATGGGCCGAAACTCCTGATTGCCACGTCCCGATCATCTCGATCGTCGTTTCGACAGCCTAACGTGGCGCTTCAGCCGCGGCGGCTCATCATCGCGCCGGCCGCCGACGGCTGCAAGCGCTTGTTGGGCAGCGGCTCCCGCCGTCGATCTTTAAGAGCCGTTGCTCAGACCGATTCGCTCCCCAGCGCCCTGGTGATCGCGGTCATCGTATTCCAGTTCCGCGTAGTGACCGGTACCCCAAAGATCCGGTCGAGCGTGCCGAGGTAGCGGATGGCCTTCATGTGGCGCCGGTACAGCCCGATGACGAACTGGTCCTCCCTCGCGAGGATTCTCAGCAGCCACGTGCCGCTGGACGGAAGGTTCATCGGCATCGACGGCGCCAAGCGGGGGCGTCGGGACAGCACACTCACGAAGCGTACGATGTCGGGTCGCATGGGCTGGTCCGCAAAATGATTCTGAGACAGCAGCCTGACAATCTCGCGACCTTGGCAGATCATGATCGCTACTTCAAAGGAAAGCTTGGATCTTAATTCGGCACGGAGCTGCGCCCGGGTGACCGGCTGCCTGATCACGAAGGTACCTGCCGCGCCGATGTTGACCGCACCCAGGTGCTTCATTTCTTTGGCGAGGGCAGCAGGTCGGAAAGTCCGGTGACCACCGACGTTAACTCCTCTCAAAAGAACCACGAGGGCCACGAGTTCCCTCCTGCCGCTGGGGCCGCGAGATCAGGCGACGGCTCGATCTGTCGAAAACCGATCCCCCGCTTCTTGTCTGCCCAACGCTCGCGATGAGCCGCGGCGCACAACCGCTCACGCGCCGACAGCTCCATCGCGAGGTTATGCCGCCACCCCGTCAACACAATGGAAATCCGAAGACGCGAGTCCTACTGCGTCTCCGCGAATATCACTTCGACGTTGCGGTGCACGCGCTCCGCCGTGGGCGGTGCGTAGTGCGCCCACCGTGCTGGCAGCTTCCAGGCGGCGGCGATGTCGTCCGCCGAGTGTCCAGCTTGCTTTGCCGCCCGCACAGTTTCGAGAAATTCTCGGTTGAACGCGGCGAACTCGCGAAGGTCCCGCATCGTCATCACCGGCCCGTGGCCCGTAATTACCGTGTCGACGGCCTCACTCAACGTGGCGATGCCCCGTTCAAGGGTGGCCGGCATCGAGACCCCGCTAGCCCCGGTATCTGGGTCAAGTAACGGCAGTTCGGGACCCGGAAATATGTCCACATAGAATGTCCGCGCGGAGGGGAAGACGACCCACGCATCTCCATCAGTATGGCCACGTCCGAAATGATAGAGCTCAATGCGATCGTTTCCTGTACCCAGCGTCAAGCGATCGGTGAACGTGCGCGTCGGGAGCCCGCGTCCGTTGCTCTTCACGAACACCGGCATGAGGCGCATGCGAGCCGCGGCGGCGGTATGGGCCACGATGTCGACGGTCGGCGCGAAACCCTCGGGATTGCCCGTCACGTGGCCCGGATGGGAGTGCGTATTGATAATCGTCGTAATGGGTTTCGGCGTAAGTTTCGCAATCGCGTCCCGAAGCGGCTGCCCCCATCCACCCCGGACGTCAACGAGGACGGCGCCCCGCTGTCCGATGAAGACGCCGGAATTCGCCCGAGCGCCGCTGCGCAATACGTACAAGTTGTCACGGACTCTTTGAACAGTCAGAACCGGCGGATCCTGGCCCGCAGCGCGGTTTTGTTGTTGCGCAATTCCAGTACTGGACCGAGCGGCGACAACTGCCACCGTGGCGACGGCGAGGACGACGAGCATCAATCGCATGGCGACCTTATCGTTTTACTCGCGGACTGATTCAAGCGGCATAACGTGCGCGCTCAGCCGCGAGCCGCACGCGCCCGTTTTCTTGACTTCCTTTGACGCTTGCGTGCGCGGCTCGTCGGCTGCAGCGCGGTGTTAGCCAGCTTGCTCCGTGCACTCGTCGAGCGAATTTGTGTCTTCGCAACCTTTATGAGCGCTCGCAAGGCTTGATTGACGGTCTGTGCGTCCGGAAATGCCTCGGCCACATCGCGTTCCAACAGGACCAGCGTTGTGCCTGCTGTCGCACGCTCGTAGTACTTGCCCCGAACGCCACCCGTCAACTGCGACAGGTCATACTCGGGTCGAAGATCATCACTTTCGCTTGGCACTTCGTTCTTGGTAGGCATTGGTCTCACCGCGCGTGGCAAGACGCGCGCTAATGATGCGGACCCGGTCTACACCGTGGTCCGCGTGAGCGATAAACAGAAGCCGCTGTCGCGTCGACGCGCCAATCGTAATAAACCGACGCTCGTCACCCGAATGATCAGGGTCATCGAAAGTTTCAGCGAGTGGATCCAGGAATACCGTCGCGGCCTCATCGAACGAGACGCCGTGCTTCCGCTGATTGTCCGCCGCTTTGGCCGGGTCCCATTCGTAGATCACCCATCGATTGTATGTTGGTGCCCGAGTTTCGCTTCTCAGCCCGAGAAAGGAAGATTAGTTTCAAAGTCGACGTCGCTCCATCAGCTGGCTAACGGGCGCGCTCAGCCGCGGCGGCGGCGTGATGGTCCTGCCGTCGGCTGCAGCGCGGGGTTAGACCGCGTCGCAGCCTCGTAGAGTGTTTCTGGCGCAACGTCAGCCCCATTCGGCCAGACAACGGTTCCGCCATCCAGAAAAAACTTCCGGAAATACGATGCCTTTTGAAGGGGCTCGAATACTGGCCCGTCAAGCCAGGTACTGAAGTCGACGCTGGCCTCAACACCGTCGTTGAATGTGAGTCGGATGCGGAAGTCCTTTTCGTATTTCGCCCGAACGACGTGTGGCAAGAATGGCATGGCCGTATCCTTTACTCGAGTGGCGCGATCCGATCCAGCGCCTCCCCTGCCTTCATTTTCGCCCAGTTCGCCTCCAGCTCGCCCCGGTGGAGTCGTGCCCATTCCCGAATCAGCTTGAGGGCGGTCTTCGACGCGATGTTTCCAACAGTCATGTTGCCGTCGAAATCGAACTTGCCGTGCTGTCCCTGATGCTCGCCGTGGAAGTGCGCCGGCTCGTGTTCCCGGTAGAACATCCGGATAATGATGCCGAAGAAGACCGCGATGACCGGCATGCCGGCGAGTATAGCGTCGTCCTTGAGATCAGCGGTCTAACGGTCCGGCTCACCAGCGCCGCGCGGAGCCAGAATACACCCGCAGCGCGGGAACACGAGGCACGCGCGAGCGGGCCTCGTGCGTCTGGTGCAGCCGGATGTTATACCGCCCGTCAAACGCGGCCACCTCAGAGTCCGAGACGCGGGCCCACCACACCGTAGCGCGAATTGCCCAAAGCCAGCGCGCGTCGATGACGGCCAACAATACGGCAGCCGTCGCCGGACGTCACCAGCCTTCAAGAAGCTGAGCGGCCAGACCCCGCGAGGCGACGCGCGCCGAATCGCACACCGGCACGGCGCGAATTGTCCCTGGCCTATCGGAGAAGCAACCAGAAACTCCGGCGCCGCGATTCGTCAGCCAAGTCGAGGCAACTGGTTGTGCGCGTCTGACTCGGGCGTTCGAGCTACCCCGAGTACCAAAAAAGGAAAACGAGCTGGGCGCCGTCGGTATAACGATCCGCGCTGAGCCGCGGCGCGCTCAATCTCATGGCGCCGACGGCTCCAGCGCGTGGTTAGCCGGTTCGTCGATTTCACCACGCCAGACGGTGTGCCAGTACGTGTGATGACACGGCGATTCAGGCAGCTGACGGCGCGACGTCGGCACCACCGTTGAGCTGACGCTGCCGCGCGCGGAACTCACCTCACGAACGTGCCGGTCATCTGATTCCACAGCGCGGTGCTGCCGAGACCCACCGACACGAAGCTCGCCGCCACGATGCCCGCATACCCGATTAGAAACCACCGGTTCACCAGTCGCGTCATGCCCCAGTGCAGCAGAAACAGCAGTGCTCCGAAGAGCAGCGACGGGCCGTACACGTAGAGAGGGGGAAGAACAGCAAGGTTCATCACATACGGCGTCCGGGCCAGCGACCCCGACAGGATCACAATGGTGGCCAGGAGCATCATCGGGCGATGGACTTGGGCCCGATGACGATTCGCGATGCCGATACCCACGAGGGTACCGAACAACACCATCTCCGAGAGCATGATCATCAGAAAGAAGCGTGGGCCACCGAACGGCCCGTAAAGCTCAGGATTGAAGCGAACGGACATGGCGGCCACCGTTGACCCCAGAACGACGATGGCCGCGGCAAGCACCCCGCCGACAGGGCCAATCACCATGTGCAGCCTTCGATTGCCCATCAGTATCAGTGTGCTCTGGATGCAAAAGAGCATGATCCAGCTGGACATCGCAAGTCCGTGAGTGACGATAAGCGGGACAATCTGGCCGGTCATCTCGCCCCACGGCGCCCTGGCGTGCAGGTAGAAGTTCTGAAATCCCACAGCCGTGACAATCAGCATTGTGTACGCGGCAATGACGTAGAAGAGGCGCTCTGCCTGAACCGGGGCACGATCGACCGATGGCGCCGATTGCGTTCCTGTCATGACGGTCGCCATG
>Ga0073934_10001140_pt1 | contig 66994 bp, 50 predicted proteins | sample LarsenN4metaG_FD_76834 | JGI IMG/M metagenome (GOLD analysis project Ga0073934, IMG submission 76834) | Hot spring sediment bacterial and archeal communities from British Columbia, Canada, to study Microbial Dark Matter (Phase II) - Larsen... ... | reverse complement strand
GGCCGGACACGGTGACGGATCTCTCGGAAGCTGGCGACACCACGAAGCAGCTTCGCCGCGAGCTCGAGTACGACGCGTTCGGCAACGTTTTGTCGGTCAGCGAGTACAGCGTCGCCGGCGGAGAGGGAACGGCCCGCACGACGACGTTCGATTTCGATGCGCAGGGGCACTTCCCCGACAGCGTCACGGTGGGCGGCGTCAACCTCCCAACTCCGCGCGGCGCGCGGGCCACTTTCTATGCCACGGCCGCAGCGCTGAAACGATTCGGTGACGTGCCGCCACCTTCGCCGGGAAATCGCGGCGCAGCGGTTTCGAACGGGGGGTGGGACGGAGGTGAGCTCGCGGCCTTAGAGGACAAGCTCGGCGAGCGCTACGCCGGCACGTAATCGGGATACTCGTGCGACCACCGCGCCTCCCGCACGAGGCGCTCGACGTCGTCGTGCGCGACGTCGGCGACGCCGTCCTGAATCGCCTGATGCGCGACGGCGACGGCGATTTCGAATGACACGGCGCGCAGTCGCGCCACGCTGGGAAACAACAGTCCCGACTCACGCTCCTCGCCAGTGACCTGCGCCGCCAGCGCCTCCGACGCCACCTTCGTCATCGAGTCGGTGACCTTGCGCGCATTCGCCGAAATCGCAGCGAGGCCCAACCCCGGGAAGATGAACACGTTGTTGCCTTGCCCCACGCGGTAAACGCGCCCGCCGCAATCGACGTTCGGAAACGGGCTCCCCGTCGCGACGAGACAACGGCAATCGGTCCACGCGTAGAGCTGCGCCGGCGTCGCCTCGGAGCTCGAGCTCGGGTTCGACGAAGGAAAGATCACGGGCCGCTCGACGTGCGTCGCCATCTCGCGCACGAGCTTCTCGGTGAACGCTCCGCCGACGCCCGACAAACCGATCAGCGCGGACGGGCGGTACTTGTGCACGACCTCGAACAGGCTCCGCTCGCTAGGCTCTGCCAAGCCGAGCGCGGCGGCTCGCTCGGCAGGCCAAGCGAGCGCGCGCTTGTACGCGTCCATCGGCCGGCCGTCGTCGACGAGCAGGCCGCCGCGGTCGAGCACGGCGACGCACGCCGCCTGAGCGTGGCCGGTGACGCCTTCGTCGGCGAGCTGCGCCTTGATCTGCCGCGTCACGCCGAGACCGGCCGCGCCGGCGCCCAAGATCACGATGCGTTGATCGGCGAGCCGCTCGTTCTTGATCTTGAGCGCGGTGTTGAGACCTGCCATCACGACGGCGCCCGTGCCCTGGATGTCGTCGTTGAACGACGGGAGCACGTTCGCGTAGCGGTCCAGGATCGTCAGCGCGTTGTCCTTGCGGAAATCCTCCCACTGCACGAGCGCCCGCGGCATGACGGCACGCACGGCGGCGACGAACTCGTCGACGAGAGCGAGGTACTCGGCGCCGCGGATGCGCCGGGTGGGCCAGCCCAGGTACTGATCGTCGGCGAGCAGCTCGTCGTTGTCGGTGCCGAAGTCGAGGCTCACGGGAATCGCCTTGCCGGGGTCGATGCCGGCCGCGGCCGTGTAGAGCGCGAGCTTGCCTTGCGAGATCGCCATGCCGCCGGCGCCTTGGTCGCCGATCCCTAGTATCGATTCGTTGTCGGTGACGACGAGCAGGCGAATGTCTTGCTCGCCGACGATTCCGCGTAGCACCTGCTCCATTCGGCCCTTCATATCCGGCGTGATCCAGATGCCGCTGCCGCCCTGGAACACGTGACTGAAGCGCTGCACGGCCGCACCCACCGTCGGCGTGTAGACGATCGGCATCAACTCCTCGAGGTGATCCGCGAGCACTCGGTAATAGAGGTGCAGGTTGCGGTTGCGCAGCGCGTTCAGCATCACGTATTTCTGCAGCTCGTTAGGCGCCTGGAGAAGCTGCTCGTAGATGCGCTCGGCCTGCTGCGTTTGATTCTTTGCGCGCACTGGCAACAGCCCTTCGAGGCCGAAAAGCTGCCGCTCCTCGACGGGAAAGCCGGTGCCTTTGTTCAACGCCGGATTGCGGATCAATGCCGGCCCGCGCGCAGCCACCTGCACGTGACGTGGTATGGACCTACGTTCGGGGGGCAACGACATGGCTCAACGCCTCGAAGCCGCCGGATGCACGCCGGCGACGTTCATGCGAATTCGATAGACGTGCTCGCACGCGGTGATGTAGAGCGTGCGGCTGTCGCGGTCGCCGAACGCGACGTTCGTTGCGCACACCTGCGCGCGCGGCTCGCCGGCCGGCACGGGCAGCTCGAGCACGCCGAGGCGCACGCCGTCCGGCGCCGTGATGCGCACCTCCCCGGCGCCGGCCCCATTCGTCGTGTAGAGATTGCCGAGCGTGTCCACTTTCATGCCGTCGCTGCCCTCGCCGGCGATGAACACCGTGCGGTTCTCCAGCGTGCCGTCCGGCGCGAGCTCGAAGCGCAGCACGTTCTGCACGCCCGTGTTCATGTAGAGATAGCGCTCGTCGGGCGACAGCGCGATGCCGTTCGGCCAGCCGCCGGGGTTGTCGGCGTCGCTGTAGAGCAGCGTGGCTTCACCGTTGCGAATCAGATAAACGCCGCTGAAGTCGAGCTCGGAATCGGGATTCGCGAGGCCGTCGCGGATGCCCCAGACGCTGTCGGTGAGGTAGATCGAGCCGTTCGAGTGCACGGCGAGGTCGTTCGGGCCGTTGAATCGCCGGCCGTCGTAGCGATCGGCGACGACGGTGCGCGTGCCGTCGCGCTCGAGGCGCATCACGGCGCGGTCGTTCGCGGCCAGATAGAGGAGGCGTCCTTCGCGGTCGAGTGAAAGACCGTTCGGCCCGATCAAGAGCACGGCCATGCGGCCGCGGCGCGTCTGGAAGCCCGCCTTCGTGATCTCGTTGCCGCTGTAGCCGGCACGGTCCAGGTACACGCCGATCGGCTCGCCGGGCGACCAACGATAAATCACGTTCGAGATGAGGTCGCTCACGAGCAGGAAGCCGTCGCCGCCGTCGGGCACCCAGACCGGCCCCTCGGTGAGGCCGAAGCGATCCCCGATGAGCTCGAGCCGCGCATCGGCCGAGATCACTTCGTCGATGCGCGGATCGGCGCGGACGATCCGGAACGGACGCGGCGCGGGGTCCGCCGGTTGTGCCCACGAGGATTGAGCGATGAGCGCCGCCGCGAGGGTGAGCGTGAACCGTGCGGCGAGCATCTTCATGGGCCGTTGCTATGGAGAGGCGACCGGTGTTCGGCTTAGGGCCAGGCGCGCGTCGCGGTTAGGTGGCCGAGCACGGCACGGGATTGCGCTTGCTGCCGTCGGGCTCTCGTTTGAACTGCATCGTGCGCACGAAATGATTCGTCAGATAGCGCGGGTCTGCGACGAAGGTCTGGATGACGAGGTATTGATTGCCGTCGTCTTCGACGATCAGGTTGTAGTACTCCGTCATGAACGCGTTTTCGCTGAACGGCACGCCGTTCTTGCGCAGATACCCCGCGCGCAAATTCGTCGTGTCGACCTTCAGACTGCCCGCGCGCTTGATCTGACCGAGCGACGTCGGACCCGGATAGAACTGCTCCGTGGTGCCGGAGAACTGCCACGACGCCGACGACCAGCCCTGCCAGCTGCGCGCGCCTTGCGGCTCGCTCTGGCCGAAATGGAACAACCGCGTCTGCATGCCCGTGTCGATGTCGAGCTTGAGCGTGTCGTCGTCTTGCCAAGTGATCTCGATGCGGCTCGGCAACCGCATGATCGCGGGCGCCGCGTAACCTTTACATTCTTCGCCGGCCGCCTCGTCGCGCGCCGGGTCCCACGCCTCGGCCACGCGGCGGCCTTCGGCGTTCAGCGGCACGTACGATACGTCGCCCTTGGCCGGCGTGATCATCCGGTACACCCAGTCGTCGGTGATCAACGAAACCCAGTGGCCCGTGATGTCGAACGGCGCGGCGGCTCGCCCGCTCGCCGGGGGTTGCGATTGCGCATTGCCGCGCGGCTGCGCCTCGGCCGCCGTGGCCAGCGCGGCGCTCAGTGTGAACGCTGCGCAGCCGGCCAGCGAAAGCTTCAACGCATGGTTCATGGAAGGTTCACCCGAGTGCGTGCGGAGGACGAGCACCGTTCGCCCGCCGGCACGTCAATCGAAGTCCTCGCCCTGGAAGCCCCAGCCGAAGCCGTCGGACGGCCGCAGCAAGCTGCGCATCCGCAGGCGGTGATCGATCGGGTTGCGGCCCGGGTTGCCGGTGATCACGACTTTATCGCCGATCTTCAACGAATCGCGCGTGATGCCTTGGCCCGTCAACGCGCCCGCGCCGCCCCATTCGACGCCCCAGCGCTGCATCACGCCGTTCTCGTCCGGCGCCTCCACGTGAACCCAGGCGTGCGGATTGCGGAACAGGAACTGCTTGATCTCGCCCTCGATCTGCATCGTCTTGCTCTCGTCGTACGTGGCCGTGAACGAGTGATGCGCGGAGGCCGGCACTCCCGAGAGCAGGGCGCCCGCTGCGACGAACACGATCCATTTGCGTTTCATGACTGACCTCCAGTCGAATCTCAAGCGTTTTCGTCAAGACTACGATAGACGGCTTCAATGAACATTTCCGTGGTCCAAGGGCCGTCCTTCGAGCCGAACCGCCCCTCGTAGCCGAACGTCGGCCGGCGCTCGATGACTTGCTCGAGGGTCAACCCTTCGTCGATCAGCGCCTGCACCTGATCGCGGATGATCGTGAGCATGTCGCGGTAGTAGCCGACGTCGGCCGAGTCGGCGAGCCGGCCGTGTCCGGGAATGATCATCGTGCCGCCTTCCGTGCGGAACTCGGGGATCGCGAGCTTCAAGATCGCGTTCAACCCGGCGAGCACGCCGTCGATGCTGCCGCCCGAATCGACGTCGATGATCGGGAACGTGTCCATGTTCACGAGATCGCCTGCGGCGATGACGTCGGAGCCGCGGAAGAACACGAAGCTGTCGCCGTCGGTCGCGGCGTTCGGTACGTGGAAGATCTGCACGCCTTCCTCGTTGAAGAACGTGCTGATCTTGTAGTCCTCCGTGAAAAACGTCTCCGTCGGCAACGCGCCGAACGGCATGTCGGCCTCCACCATGCGATTCAGCACGTTCTCGTGCGCGAGCACGGCCGCGCCTTCCGACGAATCCGCGATCGTGCCTGCCACGTTGCCGCCGGTGTACGTGATACCCTGCGCCGCGATCGCTTCGTTGCCGCCGATGCTGTGCGACAACGAGCTCGTATTGATGATGTAGCGCACGGGTTTCGGGGGCGCGTGCGTGTTCACGGGGAACCGCGAGCGCGTCTCGGCGCCGCCGCGCTGCGGCGGAATCACGTCGAGAAACCCGAACGCGTTCAACTGCGCCTGCAGCTCCTTGATCGCGGTCATCACGCGTTCGCTCGATCGCGCGTCGCCGGAGTTCACGAGCATCACGCCGTCCGGTCCGATGGATGCCGCGATGTTCGTTCCGGCGCCGACCAGCATCCAGACGTTCTTGCGCACGGGCCACCAGTGGAGGTCCGCGGCGTTCTCGTCGCCGCGCTGCTGCGCGCGCGACGACTGCTGAGCCCGCGATTGCGCGTCGGCTTGGGGCGTGGCGGCCATGAGCACCACGGACGCGAGCGCCAGCACGCCGGCGGCTCGGAAGAGCATTCCTCGAAGCGCGTGCCGGGCCATCTTCAATCTCTCTGCGGTGCCCGCCGCGCCGACGTGTAGCCCAGCCGCTCGAGCTTCCGACGGTACTCGGGATACATCGTCTCGGCGCCGTCGAAGTAGAGCTCGCGCGGCAGACCGTAGTAGTCCGAGAAGCTGTAAATCTGATCGTTTTGGCCCGGCAGCCAATGCGGCACGTAGCCTTCGGGGCGCACGACCTCCGTGACGATCGTGCATGGGTACGGCGGCACCTGCTGCGCTAGGTTCAGCCGGTACTCGGTGCTGCGGATCAACGGTTCGGTCAGATACACGGGGTCGTACGCGACGATGACCCACGTCAGGTAATCCTGGTTGTCGAAGCGGCGGCGGATCAAGTACTCCGTCAACGTCGCGAGATCGCTTTGCGGCACGCCGTTGCGGCGGTAGTAGTCCTCTTTCATGTGCGTCGTCTTGACGCGCAGCCGGTCGCCTTCCCACGTGCCCGTGGAGAAGCCCCCCCACGTGTGTCCTGCGTACTCGGGTGGGTGCGGGCGGCCGTCCATATATATAGGAGTGTTCGTGGAACGCAGCCACTCGGTCTGAAAAGCGATGATCTGCCGCGACGCCGGGTCGACTTCCTTCCAGATGCGCAGGTTCGATGGGCCGCGCTTGATGTAAGCCGCCGAGTGCGGGCGGCACTGCCACTCGGGCAGCGATTGGATGGAAGCGTCCCAGATCTCGGCGCGGCGAATCGCTTCGCGCGACAACGGCAGGCCGACGTACTCGCCGAGGTGCGGATTGTCGATGTTGTCCTGGGACTGCACGACGGGCCACTCGCCCGAGAAATCCATCTGCGCTCCCGCGGCGCCGCAGCAGAAAACGGCGGCGAGGCTTGCGAGTGCGAGCGGAGCTCGGCGAAGTGTGTGCATCGTGTGTGGCCCCCACGACGCGCGCGATAAAACACGCGCTGCGTCGTTGCGAATCATGGTAGCCGCGCCAACACCCCCCAGCAAGCGAGCAGCCGCTGCAAACGCTGCCGCGCGCTCGGCGTTTTCTATAGATTTTTTTGCAGTGGAATGCGCGAGCGCGCGAGTGGTCGAACGCAAGCTCGTGCGCAAGCTGTGGCCGAACCGTTCGGCCGTTTCGCGCGCACCCGACGCGAAGCGTTGCTACCGCTTGGTCCGCGTTCGACGTTGGCCGCGAGCCCACGACCTTGCGCCTTCGGCAGTCGGCCGTTTCCGAGTATTTCTGCCGCTGCCGCTCTCGCTTCGTCGCCTGCTCGCGCGCACAGAGCGCCTCGTACCGGCGCAGCCGTCGCGCACGGCTGCAACGACATGGAACTTCGATGGCGCATTGGAGGGGCCGGCGCCGCACGCCGAAACTCGAGGCACCGGCCACAGACACAGTGGGATGCTGCCCACTGTTATGCGTCGCAACAAAAGTGGGCAGAAAAAATTGCATTGCCGTTGGAAGAGGCGTATCGTGGCGGCCGCTCGTAAAGCACAACAAAGCAGCCGTTCCTTCGGGAGCATTCCACGGTGGTTCAGAGCTCGGCGGATTCTCTGCTTGGGGAGATCGAAGCGTTTTGCCGGCGCACCGGTATTGCCGAGTCGACGTTCGGCCGGCAGGCCGTCAACGACGGCAAGCTCTGCGTCCGCCTGCGAAACGGCAAGGATGTCACGCTCGAGACGGCCGCGAAGATTCGCGGGTTCATCGAGAGCCAGTTGTCGGCCGCGACCTTGAACGGTGCAGAACATCTCGAGAGCAACTTGAAGGGCAAGACCATGAGCGCGAACGTGAAGCGGAAAGCCTCTCCCGCAGCGAAGGAAGCCAAGAACAAGGGCACCGCCACGGGCTCCGCCGACCGCCCGTTTCGTTTTTACGACAACCGCCAGAAGTACCTCGCCTTCGTCAATACGACGAACGAGAAGTGGAAAGTGGCCGAGCGCGCGACGCGCGAGCTCGCGCTGCTGAAGCCGACGCCCCCGGCCCTGCGCCTGTTCGATGCCGGCATGGGCGACGCGACGGTGCTCTCGCACATGATGCGGGCCATGCACCGGCGTCATCCGACGATGCCGTTCTTCATCGTCGGCAAGGAAATCAGCCTCGAGGACGTTCGCTTGTCGCTCGAGAAGCTGCCGGATCGCTTCATCGAGCACCCGGCCAACGTCATCGTCATCACGAATCTCTATTACGCCGAGGCGCCGTGGCTCCGGCCGCGCGACGTGCAGATGGCCGCGGCGCTGAACTGGAAAGAAGTGGCGTTGGAGGGCACGAGCTCCTACGAGTACGGCGAGCAGCTGCGCTCGCTCGATCAGTTCCTCGTCGACGGCTGGCAGGTGAAGGCCAGCGAGAAAACCGGCAACCCGATGTACGTCCGGCCGTCGGTCCTCGTCATCTACCGCAAGGACCATTCGTTTCTGCTCGACGACGTGATCCCGAAGCCCGGCCAGGTCGGCGGCAACTACGACCTCGTCATCGCGTCGCAGCCGTGGCGCGCGCGCATGAGCGCCGAGTTCAAGGTCAAGAAGGTGCTGGCGCCGTTGGTGCGGAGCCTGGGGCCTGCGGGCCGCCTGCTCGCCGTGCAGTCGTGCGGCGACGACCCGGCGCTCGAGATGGTGAAGGAGATCTGGCCCGGAGAGGACCCGTTCAAGGTCAATCGTCACGAGCTCATCAAGGTGCTGCGCGACGAGCTCGGCCGCGAGGCCCGGGATTTCAACTTTGTCTCGGGCTCCGACGCGAAGTCGATCTTCCGCTACGAGATGCACACGCTTCCGAGCGAGGTGCAGCAGAGCATCGGCACGTCGACGCTGTTCGCCGCCTGGAACGCCGCGAGCTACGTGGCGCAGATCGAGGACGAGCGCATCGAGAACGCCATGCGCGATGGCGACAAGTACTTGCAGGTCACCGCGAAGATCCTGAAGAAGCACAAGGGCCTTTGGTTCAACGACGAGAGCTTCGTCGTGTCGCGCAAGCAGTAGCACGCAGGCTGCGAGAGCACCATGGCCAACGACGAGCTGAAACGACATATCGCGGACTTCGTCCGCGACTACTCGATCGAGATCACGCCGCACGACGCGGGCAAGCTCGACGCGATTCGCGCGGAGCTCGCCGAAGGCACGGCCGTGTACGTCGCGCATCCGCCCGGCGTGCCGATTGACGACATCGTGTCGCTCGCGGGGCAGGTGCAGAAGCTCGGGCTCAAGGCCACGCCGCATATCATCGCGCGCAAGCTCGAGAGCCGCGAGCAGCTCGAGCGCGCGCTCGCGCGTTGCCAGGAGCTCGGAATCGTGAACGCGCTCTGCGTTGCCGGCGACATCACGGCCGAGAAGCCGGCCTACAACAGCAGCCTCGAAGTGCTGCAAACAGGCTTGTTCGAGAAATACGGCTTCCGCGAGGTGGGCGTCGCGGGCCACCCCGAAGGCAGCAAGGCCATCGGCGCGGAGCGCGTCGAGCAGGCGCTCAACGGCAAGGCCGAGTTCGCGAAGACGGCCGGCTTCAACCTCTACTTCGCCACCCAGTTCGGCTTCGATCCGCAGCCCTTCATCGACTGGGAGGCCGCGACGACGGCGAAGGGCATCAGGCTGCCGATCCACGTCGGCATGCCGGGACCGGCTTCGCTACGCCAGCTCGCGAAGTTCGCGATGCTGTGCGGCGTCGGCGCCTCGATGCGGATGCTCACCACGCGCACGAGCGCGATGGCGAATCTCTTGAGCACGCAGGCGCCCGACGAGATGGTCACGGCGCTCGCGCGCCACAAGGGCGCAAATCCGCAATCGCGCTTCAAGAAGGTCCATTTTTTCGCGTTCGGCGGCGTGGTCAAGACTGCGCGCTGGGCCAATGCTGTGATCTCGGGGCGGTTCGTCTTGAACAACCAGGGGACTGGGTTCCGCGTTGAAGACGTCAACTGAAACTTTTTTTGGATGTGACGGAAAAGTAGGTAGGTAACCATGAGCAAGTCGTATCTGTTTACGTCGGAGTCGGTGGGCGAGGGCCATCCGGACAAAATGGCCGACCAGGTGTCGGACGCGATCCTCGACGCGATCTTGGCGCAAGAGCCGCGCAGCCGCGTGGCGTGTGAGACGCTGACGAAGACGGGTCTCGTTCTCGTCGCCGGCGAGATCACGACGAACGCCGTCATCGAAGTCGAGCACATCGTCCGGCAAGTCGTGCTCGACATCGGGTACGACCACTCGGACAAGGGCTTCGACGGCAACACGTGCGCCGTCTTAAACGGCCTCGGCAAGCAGTCGCAAGACATCGCGCAGGGCGTCGACCGCAAGAATCCCGAGGAGCAGGGCGCGGGCGACCAGGGCCTCATGTTCGGCTACGCGACGAACGAGACCGACAGCTACATGCCCGCGCCGATCATCTATTCGCACCGCCTCGTCGAGAAGCAGGCCGAGGTGCGTAAGAACGGCAAGCTGCCGTGGCTGCGCCCCGACGCGAAGAGCCAGTGCACGTTCCGCTACGAAAACGACAAGCCCGTCGGCATCGAAGCCGTCGTGCTCTCTACGCAGCACAGCCCCGACATCTCCCTGAAGGACCTCCAAGAGGCCGTCATGGAAGAGATCATCAAGCCCGTGCTCCCGGCGAAGTGGCTGAACAAGAACACCCAATACCACATCAATCCGACCGGCCGGTTCGTGATCGGCGGTCCCATGGGCGACTGCGGCCTGACGGGCCGCAAGATCATCGTCGACACGTACGGCGGCTTCGCTCGCCACGGCGGCGGTGCGTTCTCGGGCAAGGATCCGTCGAAGGTCGACCGCTCGGCCGCCTATGCCGCGCGCTACGTCGCAAAGAACGTCGTCGCGGCCGGCCTCGCGGACCGTTGCGAGGTGCAGGTGTCGTACGCGATCGGCGTGGCCAAGCCCACGTCCGTCACGGTCGAAACCTTCGGCACGAACAAGATCGCCGAGGACAAGATCAGCGCGCTCGTCGCCAAGCACTTCGACCTGCGTCCGTACGGCATCGTGAAGATGCTCGACCTGCTGAAGCCCGTCTATCGCAAGACGGCGTCGTACGGCCACTTCGGCCGCGACGAGTTCAGCTGGGAGAAGACGGATCGCGCAGCGGCTTTGAAAGCCGACGCGAAGTAGACCTGAAGCGCGGCGCCTCGCTCGAGCGAGGCGCCGTTCCTAGAGTTGGCTCTAAAAGCACGCGAGGGAAAATGTCGGCGTTAATCTGCGGCTCGGTGGCCTACGACAACATCATGGTCTTCGAGGATTCGTTCAAGAATCACATCCTCCCCGACAAGATCCACATGTTGAACGTCGCGTTCCTCGTGCCGAAGCTGCGCCGCGAGTTCGGCGGCTGCGCGACGAACATCGCCTACAACCTGAAGCTGCTCGGCGAGGACCCGTTGCCGATGGCCACAGTGGGCCAGGACTATGAGCCGTACCGCAAGCGGCTCAAAGCGCTCGGCATCAAGCAGACGTACATCAAGCAGCTCGACAACACCTTCACGGCGCAGGCCTTCATCACGACGGACCTGTCGTCGAACCAGATCATCGCGTTCCACCCCGGCGCGATGAACTTCTCGGAGAAGAACAAGGTGACGGACGCCAAGGGCGTCACGATCGGCATGGTGTCGCCGGACGGCCGCTTGGGAATGATCAAGCACGCCGAGCAGTTCGCCAAGAAGAAGATCCCGTTCTTTTTCGATCCGGGCCAGGGCATGCCGATGTTCGACGGCGACGACTTGCGCCACTTCATCGAGCTCGCCACGTGGGTCACCGTCAACGACTACGAGTGGGAGCTCCTGAAGGACCGCACGGGGTGGACCGAGACGGAGATCCTGGCACGCGTCGACGCGTTGATCGTCACGCTGGGCGGTCAGGGCTCGGTCATCCACACGAAGCACAAAAAGCACGAGATTCCGCCCGTCAAGCCGAAGTCCGTGGAAGACCCGACGGGGTGCGGCGATGCGTATCGCGCGGGGTTGCTCTACGGCCTTCTGAACGACCTCGATTGGGAGACGACCGGCCGCATCGCGAGCTTGATGGGCTCGATCAAGATCGAGCACCAGGGGCCGCAGAACCACAAGTTCACGCTGGAACAGTTCAAGAAACGTTACAAGGCCGCGTTCGGCCGGAAACTGCAGTAAACAGGAGATTGAAGATGGCTGCCGTCAAGAAGCCGCGCGCGAGCGCTAACAACGACTACTACGTCAAGGACATCGGCCTCGCCGATTTCGGCCGCAAAGAGATTGAGCTCGCCGAGCTCGAGATGCCGGGCCTCATGTCGACGCGCGAGGAGTACGGCCCGAAGCAGCCGCTGAAAGGCGCGCGCATCACGGGCTCGCTGCACATGACGATCCAGACGGCCGTGCTCATCGAGACGCTGCAGGCGCTCGGAGCGAAGGTGCGCTGGGCGAGCTGCAACGTGTTCTCGACGCAGGACCATGCGGCCGCTGCCATTGCCGCGCGCGGCACGCCCGTGTTCGCCTACAAGGGCGAGTCGCTCGAGGAGTACTGGGAGTTCATCGACCGCACGCTCGACTGGGGCGGGAGCGAAGGCCCGAACATGATCCTGGACGACGGCGGCGACGCGACGCTGTTCGTGCACTTGGGCTACGAAGCCACCAAGAATCCGAAGATTCTCGACAAGAAGCCGGGGTCCGAGGAAGAGCGGATTCTCTTGGCGCAGCTCAAGAAGTCCCTGAAGAAAGACCCCAAGCGATTCAAGAACATGCCGGCCGGAATTCGTGGAGTTTCGGAGGAGACGACGACGGGCGTGCACCGCCTCTACCAGATGCACAAGGCAGGACGCCTGCTGTTCCCCGCCATCAACGTCAACGACTCGGTCACGAAGTCGAAGTTCGACAACCTTTACGGCTGCCGCCACTCGCTCGTCGACGCGATCAACCGCGCGACGGACGTCATGCTCGCCGGCAAGATCGCCGTCGTCGCCGGCTACGGCGACGTGGGTAAGGGCTCGGCGCAGTCGCTGCGCGCGCAGTCGGCGCGCGTCATCGTCACGGAGATCGATCCCATCTGCGCGCTGCAGGCCGCGATGGAGGGCTACACGGTCATGACGATGGACGAGGCGTGCAAGATCGGCGACGTGTTCGTCACGACCACGGGCTGCGTCGACGTGATCACCGAGAAGCACATCAAGCAGATGAAGCACAACGCAATCGTCTGCAACATCGGCCACTTCGATAACGAGATCCAGGTCGACAAGCTCAAGAAGTACAAGTGGATCGAGATCAAGCCGCAGGTGCACCAGATCGAGATCTCGAAGGGCCGCAGCATCATCCTGCTCGCCGAAGGCCGGCTCGTGAACTTGGGCTGCGCAACGGGCCACCCGAGCTTCGTGATGTCGAACAGCTTCACGAACCAGACGCTGGCGCAGATCGAGCTCTACCAGAACACCAAGAAGTACCCGCTCGGCGTCTACGTGCTGCCGAAGCACTTGGACGAGAAGGTCGCGAGCCTGCACCTCGAGAAGATCGGCGTGAAGCTCGACAAGCTCACGAAGGCGCAGGCCGACTACTTGGGCGTCCCCGTCGAAGGCCCGTACAAGTCGGATCACTATCGTTATTGACGGTCGCCAGGATCCCGGCCGCGCGCCCCCTTGAAGCGCGGTCGGGGTTTTCTCTTTCACTCTGATGCGGTGAGAAGCACATGAAAGACGATCTAGCCATAGCGCGCGGAGTCAAGCTGCGCAAAGTCGTCGAGCTCGCGAAGGAGCGTCTCGGCATCGAACCCGACGAGCTCGAGCCGTACGGCCACTACAAAGCGAAGCTGTCGGACGCGCTGATCAACCGCGTGCAGAAGAACAAGGACGGCAAGCTGATTCTCGTCACCGCGATCTCGCCGACGCCTGCCGGCGAAGGCAAGACGACGACGACGATCGGCCTCGGCGACGCGCTGAACGCGATCGGCAAGAAAGCCATGATCTGCGTCCGCGAGCCGTCGCTCGGGCCCTGTTTCGGCGTGAAGGGCGGCGGCGCCGGCGGCGGCCACTCCCAGGTGGCGCCGATGGAGGACATCAACCTCCATTTCACGGGCGACTTTCATGCCGTCAGCATCGCGCACAACTTGCTGGCAGCGCTCGTCGACAATCACATCTATTTCGGCAACCAGCTGGGCTTCGACATCCGGCGGCCGATCTGGCGGCGCGTGCTCGACATGAACGACCGCTCGTTGCGGCACATCGTGAACGGTTTGGGCGGCACCGCCAACGGTTTTCCGCGCGAGACGGGCTACGACATCGTCGCGGCGTCGGAGATCATGGCGATTCTTTGCTTGTCGAGCTCGCTGAACGACATGCGCGAGCGCTTCAAGCAGATCATCGTCGGCTACACGCGCGACAACAAACCGATCCGCGCCGAGCAGCTCAACGCCCAGGGCGCAATGACGGTGCTCATGAAGGAGGCGATCAAGCCGAACCTCGTGCAGTCGCTCGAGCAGACGCCCACGCTCGTGCACGGCGGCCCGTTCGCGAACATCGCGCACGGCTGCAACTCCGTGATCGCGACGAGGACGGCGCTGAAGCTCGCAGACTACGTGGTCACCGAGGCCGGTTTCGGCGCCGACTTGGGTGCCGAGAAGTTCGTCGACATCAAGTGCCGCAAGTCGGGCTTGCGCCCGTCGGCCGCCGTGCTCGTCGGCACGGCAAGGGCGCTCAAGTACTCGGGCGGCGCGAAGATCGAGGACGTCAACAGCGAGGACACGAACGCGCTGATGAAGGGCCTCGCGAACATGGACCGTCACGTCAAGAACATTCGCGACAACTACGGCCTGCCCGTGATCGTGGCGCTGAACCGTTTCGGCAGCGACACCGAGCGCGAGTTCGAGCTGATCAAGAAGCACCTGGGCGAGCAGGGCATCGAAGCCTTGGTGTGCGAGCACTTCGCGAAGGGCTCGAAGGGCGCCATCAACCTCGCCGAGTCCATGGTCAAGCTCATCGACAAGAGCCCCGGCAAGCTCAAGTTCGTCTACGAAGACGCCGACGAGCTCTGGAAGAAGATCGGCAAGGTCGCGAAGCACGTCTACCACGCGAGCGAGGTCGTCGCGGACACGGCGGTGCGGCAGAAGATCGAGAAGTTCCAGCAGGACGGCTTCGGCAATCTGCCGATCTGCATTGCGAAGACGCAGTACTCGTTCTCGACGGATCCGAAGCTGCGCGGCGCGCCGGAAGGGCACGTGTTCAACGTGCGCGACGTTTATCTCTCGGCCGGCGCCGGCTTCATGGTGGTGCTGTCGGGCGACATGATGACCATGCCGGGACTGCCGCGCGTGCCGGCGTCGGACGGTATCGACATCGACGCCGACGGCAACATCGTCGGGCTCGCGTAGGCGTACGTTCGTTCCTACCGCAACGCGGTGCGCTCCTCCTCGGGGCGTGCCGCGTTTGTTTTCGGTCGTGCGCTCGGGCCGAGATCCGGTGACGGTGATGTACGCGCGACGGTATGTCGGACGCAAGGGGCACGAGGCCACATTCTTGAATGCGTTCACGTTGGATTACGTTCCCCACCGTGTAGACTGCGCTTCGTCCAGGGATAGGGGGGGGGCAATGAAAAGACTGCTCGTACTGACTTGCGCTGCGATCTGCGCCTGCTCAAGCGGAACGCAAATCAGGGTGTCCGACGAGGATGCCCGTATCTACGTGAACGGTGACTACGTGGGCACGGGCGACGGCTATTACTTCGATCGGAGACCCTCGTTTACGACGCAACAAGTGACTCTTCGCCGGGACGGTTGCGTGGAGCAGAGCTACGTGATGCGGCGTAATGAGAAGCCCCACTACGGAGCGATCTTCAGCGCGGCCGCTTTCGCCGTGCCGATCTTCTGGGTCGCCAAGTACAAGGCCCAGCACGACTACGAGTTCGAGTGCCAGGACCTCACCGACTGAGCCGACGCCGGCTCCGCCGCGTTCGCTAACCGCCGGCGTTCGCGACCGCTCGGACGAGCGCCTTGACTCCGTCGCTCGCGCAGATCTATTTCGATGACGAAGACTTGACGGCCGCGTACCGCGTGTACGACGGCGGCCTCACGCTGCGCTTCGGTGGTGCCGGCGAGCTCAGGCTCGTGCGAGCGGACGCGCCGCCGCAGTAGGGAAGCTCAGTGCGTAAGATGGCGTAGCTCACGGCGAAGCAGGGCCGCGCGACTGCATGGGCGTCGGCGAGCGAACGCGCGCCGGATTAGCCCGCTATTTCGCGCGGTATTCCGCGTCCGTCACTTCCTCGCCCCACTCGATCGTGCCGCCGTAGAAGGTGAGCTGCACCGCGTTTTGATCCGGCGCCGCGCCGTGCCAGTGCCAAACGTCGGCCTTGGTGTAGTACGGCTCGCCAGGGCGAAGCACGCGAATCGGCTCACCACGCTCCTGGACGAGCCCGACTCCTTCTTCGATGAGCAAGAGTTGGCGGTCGGTATGCTTGTGCCAATGCGTGCGAGCTCCCGGCTCGAACACGAGGCGGGCAAACCGCTTGTCCGAGGCGTCTACGAAGCGCGCCTCGCCCGTGACTGTGCGCCCTTGCTGGGGCTGTTCTTGCTGCTGCTGAGCGACGGCGATCGCCGTGAACAGCGCAAGCGGGATCGAGAACCCGGCTAATCCAATTTGCAACCGACGTTGCAGCGATTTAGTGGGCATCGGTGGGTCTCCTACGCCGGTCAACCGGCTGGCCTACGCTACTTGCGTCCATGTTTTACACGAACTGACGGCGCGCGCGCATTATTTTTTTGGCGGAGGCCTCTCACCTGCCGCGGTTGCCGCCGGCCGGCGCGCTCCACGGGCTCGTCAACTCACGTGGCGACCGCCGCCGGCTCCGCGCCGGGCTCGACCTCGGCCGCCGCAGATTTCATCACCGTCGCGAGCGTCGTGTACGCCAGGATCCACGCCTCGCGTGTCGGGGGCGTGAAGTCGGCGCCCAAGCCTTTCTCGAGCGTCTCGATCAACGCCGTGCCGACAGTGTCGTAGTGGCCCGGCTCGACGCCGTAGCGCACGTGGCGGCGGCCCAAGTCCTGAACCGCGGGCACGATCGCGTCGAGCTTCGTGAGATTCACGACGGCCGTGTTGATCATCGACGTGAGCTTGCGGCCTTGGCTGCGCAAGTCGCTCTTGAATAGCGGCCGTAGCGACGGGTCGAGCTCGAACAGGCGGTCGTAGAAAAGCGCCGCGGCCTGCTCGGCGATCGGCACGACTTTCTTCCAGCTCTGCTGCACGAGTTGCACTTGCGTCGGGGTCATTCGTAGTTCTCCTCTATTGTGTTTCGTTTTCGAAGGGCGCGCGGCGGCGAGCGCCCAAGGCGCGCCGCCGCGCGGGCATAGCGGTTACTTGATTGGGATGCGAATCACGACGCCGCCCATGACGTCGCCCATCTTGAAGTCGCGCCGCGGCGAGTCGGCGTGATCGTTGTGGCAACTGATGCAGGCTTGCGCGACGGCTACGTCCGGATAGATAGCCGTGAAATACTCGATGCCGCCGAGCGTCTCCTCGCCGTAGAAGCGCTCGCCGGGATTCTCCGAGATGAACGCGAGGCCCTTTTTCTCGAGATCCGTGCGCGGCATGTTCTACTTGTTCACGGCCCACAGCGATTGCAGCGAGTACTGAAAGTCCTGCGTCTTCGATGCGACCATCTCGGAGCCGAAGCGAAACATCTGCGCCGGCAAGGCGAGCGCCTTGTCGTCCTCGAAGTGCTCGCTCGCCGTGATGACCTTGTCCTGGAGCGTGAGCCTATTGACGATCACGCGCGTGTAGACGGTGCGGTCGGACTCCATGACGAGATGCAACATGTCGGCGAGCTGTTTCGCCGAGAACATCGCTTCCTGGGCATGCGCGAACGGCAACGCCGCAGCGCTCACGGCCGCGGCGACCAGCGCTGCGTAAGCTTTCTTGTCTCTGATCTTCATCGTCGTGCTCCTGTAACGGTTCATGGGGTTTCGGGGCGGGGTCAACGGGTTTGGCCGACGGCGTCGGCGCCTTGGGCGGCCGCGCGGGTGCGGGCCTGCTCGCGCTCGAGCTCGACGGCGCGGCGCCGCTCCTCGGCGAGCTCGAGGCTCTGCACGTGCACGCGCGGCTCGTCGGCGAAGTTGTTGCGGATCAGCTCGACGTCGGCGAGCGCGTTCAAGCTGAATCCCAAGCCGTGGCACTCGAGACAGACGGGCCGCAGCATTTTGTCGTTCGGCCGCAGCGTGTCGCTCTGGTTGTGCTGCACGAGCACATGCACGTAAGCGCCGAAGTCGTACGACTTGCTGACGCGCGGCATGTGGCACGTCGCGCAGGTGACGGCTTCCTCGGCCACGCCGTCGCCGCGGCGCGCGCGAGCCCAAGACTCGCCGTGCGGCGAAGACACGTAGGCCAGCGAGTGCTCGTCCGCGTGGCAGCCGAGACAGCCTTCGACTGCTGCGAACGCCGTGTCGAAGCGGTGCGCGCCGTGGCAGCTCGTGCAGCCGACCTCCGTGTGCGCGGCCTCGGGCCGCACGGCCAAGCGGGCGAGGGCGGGCGTAAGAGGCGGCAGCGCGACGCCGAGCTTGGCCGCATTCCGGCGCATGCCGTGCTTGCCTTCGAGAAACGTCGCCGACTCCTCGGCATGACAGCCGGCGCAAACGGCGGCGTCGGGCCGCGCTTGCCAGGCGTCGGCGTCCGCGGGCACGTGCTCTTCCGTTCCCGCGCCCGTTCCCGCGCCGCGCGACAACGCGTCCGTGTGACAGGCCGAGCAGTTCACGCCGCTCGCCGCGTGCGCCGTCGCGGCCCAGTCGTCGAGCACGCTTGCTCCGACCTCGACGCCGGCCGGCGCGTCGTGATCGGCCGCCGTCAGCGCACGCGGCGGATAGAGCGCGCGCGGATAGCGCTCGACGAAGGCGAGGATGCTCGCGGAGTTGCGCTGCTCGAGCGTGCGCTCGGAGAGAAGCTCCGGCTCGTCGAGATGCCTGAGCAGAAAGTCCTCGTAAAGAGCGCGATTATCGTGAAAGTTGTGGCAGCCGGACGACGCGCAGGTCGTGAACTCGAGCCCGGCGTGCGTCGCGCGCTCGCTGCCGACGTCCTCGTGGCAGAGCACGCAGAAGTCGGCCGGCACGGTCAGCCCCATCTCCGTCGTCATCTCCGGCCGGTGCTCGACGTGACACGTCACGCAATAGCGCGCGTCGAGCTTCGCCGCGCGATCCGCGTTGCGCGGGTCCGTGAACTTCGACTGCGGATGCGAGTCGCGCGCCTCCGTGAGCGCGTCGCCGTGACAGCCTACGCACGCGGCCTGCATCGGCTCGGGTCCCGCGAACGCCTCGGCATGGCAGGCGTTGCAAGCGAGCTCGATCTGATAGTGTCCGGCCGTCGTTGCGCCAGGCAGGAACACGCTACGGTCCGTGCCCCGGAAGCGCCCCGCTAGCCAAGCCGTGAGCGCCATCGCGCTAACGCCCCACAGCGCGAGCAGGCGGCGGTTGCGCGGGCTCATGCACGGGCGTCCTCGTCGCGGTCTCTTGCATCCCAGATGCTCATCGCCGGCTCGTTCCCGTATTGCGTTCGCGCACTTCCATCTCCCGCCCGCTCATCAGAAGTAGTAGCTCTTCAACACGTGAAACCCGAGCAACACCGGCAGCGGCCAGAGCAGCACGACGTGGAGCCACAACGCCGACTTCCGGAGCGCTTGCGCCGTGCGCGGCGCGAGCCGCGATCCGAGCGCGAGCGCGGTACCGCCGATGCCGCCCGCGAGCAAGAGGCTCGTGAAGCAGGTCATGAGCCAGAGATTCAAGTTCGCGCCGAAGCGGAATCCCGTGTGCGCGCCGAGCGCGGCGCAGCCGACGACACCGAGCACGACGTGCGCCACCTGCCAGCTCGTGAAGCGCCCGAAGGCGAAACGTGCGATGCGCTTGCGCAGCGACAGGAGCGACGCGACGAGCGCTAATCCCAAGAGCGTGAAGCCGCTCGCTTGCTTCAGCGCCGGCGCGCGCCAGATCACGTCCCACTTCCAATCGGTCGCGGCGCTTTCCTGGTACGGCACGGCGAGGAAGAGCCCGAGCAACGCGACGAGCGCGGCCGCGGCGCTGAACGCGAGCAACGCGCGGCGGACGGGCACGCGCGCGGCCGCGGCGCCGAGCAGATTCGCGAGCAGCGGCTTGCACGAGCCGCAGACGGTGCCGGCGCCCGTGCGGTACCCGAGCGCCTCGACGGATTCGGCGCCGCCGGCCGCGGCTTCCGACAGCGTGCCGCGCGGCACGCCGCGGCAGTTGCAGACGACGGCCGTCGCGGGCCAGGCCGCAACCTGCTCGGCGGAAGCGGCGGCCGTGATCTCGCCCGTGCGGCGGAAGCGCGCGAGCTGCCACGGCCACACGCGGTGGCCTTCGAGCGCGACGACGCGCAGCCGCGCCGTGTTCCAGTCGCCGAAGCCGACGGCGCCGACGATGCGGCCCGCGTGCACGTTGAGCCTGCGATAGCGCGCGGCGTCGGCGAACACATGGCCGGTGTAATGCGCGCTGCGCGGGTCGATCTCGCCCATGCTGAACACGGGGCAGCCCGCGACTTTCAGGCTGCTCGCGACTACCGAGCCGCGGTACGTCGAATCGTTGCCGAGCAGGTTCTCGGCGGCGACGGCCGCCTGCTCGAGCGCGGGCCCCACGAGGCCGTAGAGCTTGCCGCGGTGCTCGCTGCACTCGCCGACGGCATAGATGTCGGCATCGCTCGTGCGCATGCGATCGTCGACGCGGATGCCGCGCCCGACCGCGATGCCGGCGTCGCGCGCGAGCTCGACGTTCGGCGTGATTCCGGTCGCGATGACGACGGTATCGCAGTCGATCTCCTCGCCGCTCTTCAAGCGCACTGCGACGGGCGTCTGCATGCCGATGATTTGCTGCACCGAGCTCGCGACGCGCACGCCGATGCCGAGCCGCTCGATGCCGAGCGCGAGCCGGCGCGCGGCCTCGTCGTCGAGCTGGTTGAACATGAGGCGCGGCTCGTGCTCGACCACGGTCACGCGCGTGCCGAAACGCAGCATGCCGCGCGCGGCCTCGAGGCCGAGCAGGCCGCCGCCGATGACGACCGTCGACCTGCTCGCGATCTGCCGTGCGAGCAAGCCTTCGGCGTCGGCCAGGCTGCGGAACACGAACACGCCTTTGAGCTCGACGCCCGGAATGGGCGGGATGCGTGCACGCGACCCCGTCGCGAGCACGAGCTTGTCGTAAGCGAGCTCGTTGCCGCGCTGATCGACGACGACCTTGCGCTCGCGGTCGATGCGCACGACGCGCCGGTTCGAGAGCACCGCGAGCCGGGCGCAGCGCTCGAGCCGCGGCATCTCGTCGAGCATCGCGAGGTCGAGCTCGCGCGCGACGAGCGCCGAAAGCCGCACGCGGTCGTACGGCCGCCAACGCTCGTCGCTCAAGACTACGACGGGCGGGCCGTTGGGCGCGCGGCTCAGGCGCTCGGCGCAGCGTACGCCGGCCGCGCCGCCGCCGACGACGACGATGCGCCGCGAAGCGGCGCCGCCGTCGAGCGCGGCGGCTCCGTCCTCCGGCGACGGCGAGCCTGCCGGCTGTGCCTGCGAATAGCTGTCGATGTCGCGCTGCGATGCAACCATAAAAAAACGGCGTGGCCGCCTTCTCGTGAAAGGCGATGACGCCGTTGTCCGTGGACGGAAGCACCACCTTTGGGCTTCCTGCGGTTGCTTTGCAGCTTCTATGCCATGCGCGGGCTCCGCGGAAAATCGGCGTCTTACGTTGGCGACGGCGCGCGCGCTGCACTTGCGCAGTGCGAACGGCCTGCGTGCAGGCATCGATGTGGGGCGAAATCGAGCGCGCTCGATCAGCGATAACTTACGCAGCGCGGTCGCGAGCCGCGAAGCAAACGTAGCCGTCGCGACTCCTGTCCATGCGTCGAGCGCAGTCGACGCGCGCTTCGCGTGCCGAAGGCGCGGCGGCCGAAACGGCTGTTCGGGACGAGATCGAGCGGTGCGCGCGCCGCCGAGCTACCGAGCGCCGCGGCGGCAGCCGTACTCCGGCGTAAAGTATTCGGCGTCGACCTCCGCCCGCCGCTACGACAACATGAGCCCCGGATAGCCCGAGCTTGCTACCTCGGCGCATCGCTCGCGGAAAGCACGCGCACCGGCCGCGTAGATCGTCACGCGGCGAGCCTTGCCCGGCGTGTTGGCGCCGAAAAGCCACGAATCCGTCATCTTCGCCAGCACCGTCGCGGCCGCCACGTCTTCCACGTGCCGCGTCCACTCGACTTCCGCCGCGGCCGTCGGCTCGATGCGCGTGGCGCGGCGCGCCCGCATTTCTTCGAGGCACTGCGCAATCCAGTCGACGTTCGATTCGATGCAGCGCCCGGCGTTGCAGAACGCCGCCGCGTTGTGCGGCCCGTTGACCATGAAGAAGTTCGGAAACCCGTGCACGAGCATGCCCAAGTAGGTCTTGGGCCCGTCGCGCCATTTGTCGGCGAGCGTCCTGCCGCGATCGCCTACGAGATCGATTCGCACGAGCGAGCCCGTGCCGGCGTCGAATCCCGTGGCATAGATGATGACGTCGAGCGCATGCTCCTCGGCCGTGGTACGGATACCGGCCGGCGTGATCCGCTCGATCGGCGTTTCGCGAAGGTCGACGAGACGCACGTTCGGGCGGTTGTATGCCTCGTAGTAACCGCTCTCGAGCGGCACGCGCTTGCAGCCGAAGGGATGATCGGGCAGCAGACGTCGCGCGACGTCGGGGTCGTGCACGCGCGCGGCGATCTTGCGCCGCAAGAAGTCGCACGCGTGAGCGTTGACCTCGTCGTTCATCATGAGGTCGCCGAAGTTCGCGAACCAGAACGCAAAACCCGCTTGCTGCCAGAGCGCTTCGAACTTGGCTTCGCGCTCTGCGCCCGACACGGCCAATCCGGATACGGGATCGAAGCTGTGGATGAAGCCGCCGTAGGAGTCGCGGCACTTCGCCAGGATCTTCTCCCAATCGCGTCGGATCGTGCGCCGGTCCTCCTCGGTGAGCGGGCGATTGCGCTGCGGAATGCAATAAGTCGGCGTGCGCTGGAATACCGTGAGCTGGGCGGCTTCCGGCGCAATCGTCTGAATGATCTGAACGCCGGTCGCGCCCGTTCCGATGACGCCGACGCGCTTGCCGGCGAGATCGGCACCGGCTTTGGGCCAGCGTGCGGTATGGAAGCTCTGCCCGTCGAACGTATCGGTCCCCGGATAGTCCGGCAGCTGGGGTTCCGACAACGTCCCGGCCGCTGCGACGAGGTAGCGTGCCGCCACGCGTTCGCCGCTTGCGGTTTCGACATGCCATAGATTTGCCGTCTCGTCGAAGCTCGCAGCAGTGACGCGGGTCCCGAAGCGCATGTAGCGCCGCAGGCCGAGACGATCGACGGCGAAGCGGAGATAGCGCTCGATCTCGGCTTGCGGTGCGAAGAGCTCGTGCCAATCCCACTCCTCGTGCAACACGTCGGAGAATGCGAAACCGTACGTGTACGACTCGGAGTCGACGCGCGCACCCGGATAGCGGTTCCAATGCCACACGCCCCCGACGTCGCTGCCGCTTTCGAGCACACGCACGTTTAGGCCCGCGCGGGTGAGCCGCTCGACCATGGCGATTCCCGAGAGCCCGGCGCCGATGACGACGGCGTCGAGTGGAGGCGTAGCCGGCCGATTGGCGAGGCGAATGTCGTATGGAGGCTCACGCTGCGGCACGGTGCGCGTGAGCGCCGGGCTCGCGACGCCCGTGTCGGCGCCCGCCGACGGCGTTCGAAACAGTCGCGGCTGCCGCGGGTCGAGCTCATAGCAAGACCAGGTCGCGACCGGGGCGATACCGGCAGCGCCGAGCCGAGCCGCCTCGCGAGCCGCGTCGCGGCCTTCGATCGCGATGAAGAACGTGCCGCCGCCGCGACACGGTGCGAACGTCCGAACGCGGGCGCCAAGCTGCGTCGACAAAGCACCCGCAGCGGACGCCGACTCGGAGCTGCACTCGACGACGACGCCGTGGCGCGGCTCCGCGAGTGCCTCGACGTCGATCTCTCCGGTTACGTCGACCTGCACGACGGTGGCGCCCGTCATCCTCTGTTGCCGGAGGACGAGCCGTACCGCCTCCGCATCGGGCGCCCGGTACCAGCAAATCATGTGCGTTCCGGCCGCCGCTACGTAACACCGCAGCCACGACGCGCGGTGCAGGTCGAGACACGCTTGGAGCTCGAGTCTGCGCACGTCGTCCTGGCTCAGCGGAGCGGATAACGGCAGCGCTGCCAGGTAGTCGCTCATGGATCGGCTCGGCGAGGTACGCGCGAAGTATCGCGCGGCGCGGCGGCTAGGGGAATCGCGGGACAGCGCTTTACGTTCGATGTGCGGGCTTGAGCAATCTTAATATCACCGTCGAAAATATGGAGGGCGCGGGGCGCGTTCGAGCCGTGTCGGATGTGCGCCAAGCGTCCGCAATCGCGCTATTCTTCCCCGCTGAAAGTACCGGTCATATTCTGGGCAGGGGGGTCGATAACATGCGAAAGCAATCTCGCTCATTCCTTCTTTTATCGGCGTTCGGCCTCGTCGGCGCGCTCGCTGTCGTGGGCCCCGGCGACGGACGAGCTCAGACGGCCCAGCAGTCGCTCTGGTCCGACCCCGACACCTGGCCAAACCGCAAGGTGCCGGTCGCGGGCGACAAGGTCATCATTGCGAGAGACAAGGAAGTCATCCTCGACGTCAGCCCGCCGGCGCTCGGCGGTCTGTCCATCGACGGCAAGCTCACCTTCTCTAACGATGCCGACCTCGAGCTCACCACCGAGTGGATCATGCTGCATGGCGAGCTGCACATCGGCGCCGAAGGCAGGCCCCACACGCGCCAGGCCACGATCACGTTCACCGACAACGTGAAAGGCGAAGACGTGATGGCCGGCATGGGTGACCGCGGCATCATGATCTCGGGCGGAACGCTCAATCTCCACGGTGACCGGACCAATTCCTGGACCAAGCTGGCGCGAACGGCCGATGCAGGCAGCACCCGCATTCAGGTTTTGGACGCTGCCGGCTGGCGGGTCGGTGACGAGATCGTGCTCGCGTCGACCGATTACGACCCTCGGCAGGCGGAGGTGCGCACTATCACCGCCATCCGCGGCAACACGCTGACGCTCGACGAGCCGCTCGAGTACATGCACTTCGGCAAGATCACCTTCGGCGTGGACGAGCGCGGCGAAGTGGGCTTGCTCACGCGCAACATCAAGATCCGGGCATCGGAAGATGCGGAGCAGTCTTACTTCGGCGGGCACATCATGGCGATGCCCTCGAGCAAGATGTACGTCTCCGGCGTCGAGCTCCACCGAATGGGTCAGCACCTAACGCTGGCCCGCTACCCGATCCACTGGCACCTGATCGGCGAAGGCAGGGGCCAGTACATCAAGAACTCGGCAATCCACGACACTTACAGCCGCTGCGTGACCGTGCACGGCACGAACAACCTGCGGATCGAGAACAACGTGACCTACAACAACGTCGGTCACTGCTTCTTCCTCGAGGACGGCATCGAAACCGGCAACGAATACGTCCGGAACCTCGGCATCCAGACGAAGTGCCATCCGACCAAGCCATGCGACCCGACCAACCTCGCGCCGTTCGGCACGAGCTCGGACGGCTTGAATTTCAAGACGACAGGTCAGGATTCCAAGGACGTCCTGATCCCCTCCGACAACACGGTGTCGACGTTCTGGATCACCAATCCGGACAATATTTACCGCGACAACGTGGCCGCAGGGTCCGACTCGACGGGTTTCTGGTTTGCTTTCCCGGTACACCCGACGGGTCAGTTCGAAGGCACGGAGATCAGTCAGGCCACTTGGCCGCGCCGGATGCAGATCCGCGAGTTCAAGGGCAACGTCGCCCATTCGAACTTCGACGGTTTCATGTTGGACCGCGGCCCCAGGCCCGATGGCGGGTTCGCCGTCGGCGGGCATATTGCCCTTACCAATCCCGCCGACGCGAACAGTCCTCAAGCGGAGACGGTCATCGAGGATTTCACCGCCTACAAGAATCGGAATGGCGGCATCTGGGCACGCGGCGAGGTGCACACCTTCAAGGGGTTGAAGCTGGCCGACAACGCCATCGGTTACACGCATGCGTCCGGCAACTTCAATCAGTCTCCGTTTACGTCACGCGTGGTGGACTCGCTGTTCGTGGGCGAGACCGAGAACGTCGGCAACCCGAGCACGGCGACGGAAAAGGCCTACGGCCGCAGCTTGCCGTTCCCGAACCTCGCGGATTTCCCGATCCGCGGCTACGAGTTCTACGACTTCCATCATGAGCTCGACAACAACACCTTCGTGAACTACGAGGACAACGCCACGCGCAAGACGGGAGCGATCTCTTACCTGCTGTTTACCAGCTTCGGGATGAGCACCAACAACACCGTGCAGCGCTCGAAATTCATCAACGCCAAGCCGGTGTACTTCCCGCCGATCGACAACCGGTGGAGCAACGACGACTACGGCAATACCGTCTACAAGACCTCGGTGTTCAACGACAAGGACGGCACCATCACCGGCGTCCCCAATTCCTACATCATCAACGTCACCGGAATCGACGCCGACGAAGCCTGCGAGCTCAAGCCGACCTGGAACGCCTACGTGTGTACGGGCGATATCGGCCGCATGAACGTGGGCGGCGGCGGCGGTGCCCTTGGTTTCAGCTTTGGTGGTGGCGGCGGCGGCGGCGGTGGCGGCGGTCCCGGTGCCGGCGGCGGCGCTCCGGGTGGCGGTGGTCCCGGCGCGGGTCCCCCGCGAGCCGCGGCTTCCGGCCCGGGTGCCGGCGGTGCCGGTGCAGGTGGCGCCAGGCCTCCTGCTCAACCCGTTGTTTTCGCCATTGCCCCAGGTGGCGGTCGAATCAGAGGTACGCCTCCGCCCGCGGTGCCGGTCGTTCTCAGCCGCAACGGCAAGCAGTTCACCGCCAACGGTGAAACGAACGTACGCGCGGGCAGCGAGTACAAGGTGACCACGGAGAGGCAAACGCTCAACATCAACGTGAAGGAGCTGGATGCCGGCTCGTGGGTAATGTTCGAGCTGCCGGGCTTCACCACTGCCAACTCGGGTACGGCGGTGGACAGCCTGGAGGCGCTGCGCAACGCCGGCGCCACCTCGTACTACAAGGGCGACGGTTCGCTTTGGGTCAAGGTCGTATCCACCGGTGACGTTCGTGGCAGCGGCCCCGGTCGCGGTCCCGGCGCCGGAGACAGCGTCCAGGTCAGCCGGTAAGCCGAACCGCCGTGTGAACGAACAACAGCCCGTGGGCTCGAGGCCGGGGGCGGATAGGGTATGGGGTCGTTTCGGGTATGGGGGTCGTCATGAGCAAAAAGAATCGCTCGGTCCTTCTCTTATCGCTCGTTCCTGCGTTCCTGCTCTGCGGCGTTTCCGCTATCGCGGAGGCTCAGGAGGCGGGATCGCCTGCGGCCAAGCCGATGAACTGGTCCGATCCCAACACCTGGCCAAACCGCAAGGTGCCGGTCGCAGGCGACAAGGTCATCATCAGCAGAGACAAGGAAGTGATCCTCGACGTCAGTCCCCCGGCGCTCGGCGGTCTGTCCATCGACGGCAAGCTCAGCTTCTCGAACGACGCCGACCTCGAGCTGACGACCGAGTGGATCATGCTGCACGGCGAGCTCGAGATCGGCACGGAAGCACGGCCGCACACCCGCAAGGCGACGATCACTTTCACGGACAACGTGAAAGGCGAAGACGTCATGGCCGGCATGGGCGACCGCGGGATCATGATCTCGGGCGGAACCCTGAACCTGCACGGCGAGCGGACCCACACCTGGACGAAGCTATCCGCCACGGCCGAGGCAGGCAGTACCCGCATTCAGGTGCTGGACGCTTCCGGCTGGCGGGCCGGTGACGAGATCGTGCTCGCGTCGACCGATTACGACCCTCGGCAGGCGGAGGTGCGCGTGATTACCGCCATCCGCGGCAACACGCTCACGCTCGATCGGCCGCTCGAATACATGCACTTCGGCAAGATCACCTTCGACGTGGACGAGCGCGGCGAAGTGGGCTTGCTCACGCGCAACATCAAGATCCAGGCATCCGAAGATGCGGAGCAGTCTTACTTCGGCGGGCACATCATGGCGATGCCCTCGAGCAAGATGTACGTCGAGGGCGTCGAGCTGCATCGCATGGGTCAGCATCTGACGCTCGCGCGGTACCCGATCCACTGGCACCTGGTTGGCGACGCGAAGGGTCAGTACATCAAGAACGCCGCGATCCACGACACTTTCAATCGCTGCGTGACCGTCCACGGCACGCACAACCTGCGGATCGAGAACAACGTGACCTACAACAACGTCGGTCACTGCTTCTTCCTCGAGGACGGCATCGAAACCGGCAACGAATACGTCCGGAACCTCGGCATCCAGACCAAGTGTCATCCGACCAAGCCGTGCGTTCCCACCAACCTGGCCGCGGCCGGAGAGAACCCGGACTACGAGAATCGCCAGGGGGTCAGAGCGAGCGGGCAGCAGTCGAAGGACGTGCTGCTGCCCTCGGATAATACGGTGGCGACGTTCTGGATCACCAACCCGGACAACGTCTACCGGGACAACGTCGCCGCGGGCTCCGATGCGAACGGCTTCTGGCTGTCACTGCCGGAGCACCCGAACGGTCAGTTCGAGGGCACGGAGATCAGCAAGGCAACCTGGCCGCGTCGAATGCCCATCCGCGAGTTCAAGGGTAACGTCGCGCACTCGAACTACGACGGGTTCATGTTCGACCGGAACATCAACGCCAACAACACGTTCGGCGTCACCGGCAGCTCGCATATCACGCTCGAGAATCCAGCCGACCCGAACAGCAAGGCGCTGGAGTCGGTCTTCGAGGATCTCACCGCCTACAAGAACCGCAATGGCGGCATCTGGGGCCGCGGCGAGATGCACCTGTTCAGGAACGTGAAGTTCGCGGACAACGCCATCGGCTTTACGCACGCGTCCGGCGCGTTCGGCCGGTACGCCTTTACGTCACAGGTCGTCGACTCGCTGTTCGTGGGCGAAACCGAGAACATCGGCAACCCCGCGACCGACGCGGAGAAGGCTTACGGCCGCAGCTTGCCGAAGCCCCAACTGCCGGATTTCCCGATTCGCGGCTACGAGTACTACGACTATCGCCACGACGTGGTGAATACCACCTTCCGGAACTACGAGGACAACGCCACTCGCAAGACGGGAGCGATCTCCAACCTGATGTTCAGCAGCTTCGGCGTCAGCACGAATAACGCGTTCGAGCGCTTGAAGTTCGTCAACGCCAAGCCGGTGTATTTCCCGCCGATGACGAACAACAGCAAGTGGGCCAGCGACAACGGGGGCAGTATTTCTTACAAGACCGCGGCGTACCTCGACCGCGACGGCTCGCTCGGCGGCGGCCCCAATTCCTACGTGCTGATTCACGACGGCGTCAACGACAGCATCGCAGTCGATACGGAAGCCTGCGAGATCAAGCCGGACTGGAACGCCGCGGTGTGCAAAGGAGATATCGGGCGGCTCACCTTCGGCGGCCCCGGCGGATTCGGCGGGCTCGGCGGCGGCCTGGGCGCGGGTCCCGGCGGCGCCGGCGGCGGTCCGGGCGTCGGTCCCGGCGCCGGCGGCGGTCGGGGTGCAGGTCCCGGCGGAGCCGGCGGCGGCCCGGGCGCGGGTCCCGGAGGAGCCGGGGGCGGCCAGGGTGCGGCTGGTCCTGGCGCGGCGCGTCCACAGGCGCCTGCCGGTCCGGCCGGCGGTACCGGGGCGGGCGCACCGGGCGGTGCAACGGCCGGTTCCGGCGGACCCCCGCCCCGCGGGCCGGGCGGTCCCGGCGCATTTGGCGGCGGACCTCCTCAGCCGCCGGTGGTTTTGAGCCGCAATGGCAAGGACTACACGGTCGCCAGCAGCAACATTCGAGCGGGCACGGAGATCAAGGTGACCACCGAAAGGCCGTCCCTGAACCTCAACGTGGCGGAATTGGATTCCGGCTCGTGGGTGATCTTCGAGCTGCCCGGGTTCACCGCGGCAGCCTCGGGCACGGCGCAAAACAGCCTGGACGCGCTGCGCAGGGCCACCGAGACCTCGTACTTCAAGGACGACGATGCACTCTGGGTGAAGGTGGTGTCGAACGGCGATCCACGCACCGGCGCGCCGAATACCGGAACCATCGTCCAGGTCAGCCGGTAGCCAAAACCCTGCCGGCTGAGCGACAGCCCCCGGCCCAAAGGCCGGGGGGCTCGCAAGGAACCGGTCGGCTTCGACGAGAGCCGGGCGTCACGTATCGCCGGCGGCGTCAGTCCTTCAACGTGGAGAGGTAGGCGATCACGTCGGCGCGCTGCGCGGGATCCGTCAGAATGCCGGTCATCGCCGTGCCAGGCACCTTGGCGCTTGGGTTCGCCAGAAACTCGTCCAAGGTCTCGGCGCTCCAGGTGACACCGTACTTCTTCATGTTCTCGCTCGGGGCCAAGAGGCTCTTCGTCGTGCCGGCCTGGCGTCCCACGACGCCGACGAGATTCGGGCCCACCTTCGAATTGTCTTCCTTGGTTACGCCATGGCAGGCCGGGCAGCCACTCGCCATGAACAGTTGCTCGCCGCGGGCGGCATCGCCTTGCGTCTCGCTCGCGTAAGCGGCGGGCGCGGCCAGCAGGGCGGCCAGTGCGAACAGGCGGATGGGTCGAATCGCGGACATGGACGTCGAGCTCTCCCGAAGAGCGGGGCCCGAAAAGCCCCATGCGAGGGGATTTTAGCAAGGCCACCGCCCGATGCTCCTTCGAGAAACCTCGTCGGCCTAGCTTGGCCAGGCTATCGGGGCTCCGGCGTCAAGCGGGGTGCGCTGCCGAGACATCGTGCATAGACGGAAAGCGTCTGCAGCGCGATGCGGTCCCAGTCGTATCGCTTCTTCGTCCATAGTCGCCGGCGGGCCGCGGCCTGCTCGTCCAACGGCTCGCGCGCAAGTTGCGCGAGGCGCGATGCAAGCGCGTGGATGTCGCCCGGGGGAAAGTAGCATGCGGGATCGAGCCCGACTTCGAGGTTGCCCGCGATACTGCTTGCCAGCGAGGGCACGCCATAGCTGAGCGCTTCGAGCAGGGCGATCGGCAATCCTTCGTGCGACGACGGCAGCACGAACGCGCCGGCGTGCGAGTAAAGCTGGTCGAGGGGCTCCCCGCAGACGTAGCCGGCGAGGACGACGCCTTCGGTGCTGGCGGCGGCCGCTCGTATTTCGTCGCAGTATCGATCGTCGGCGAGCTTGCCGGCGAGCACGAGCTTCCAGCCGGGAATCGCGGCTCGCGAGAAAGCCTCTATGAGATCGAGCTGCCTTTTCTCCGGCACCAAGCGTCCGACGTGGAGCACGTAGCGGCGCGGCTGCACGCCAATCTCGACGAGATAGTCCGTCTCGGCTCGGACGGCATGCACTTCGACGCCGTTCGGGATCAGCTCCGCTTCGCGCCCGTACTTGTCGCGAATGACCTGCGCGATGGTCTTCGAGATCGCGATCCGCGCATCCGAGTACTGCATGCCGAGGCGCTCGCCGATCAGCAGTACCCAGCGCGCAAAGCGCCCCCACTTGTCTCGATCGTAGTCGGGACCGTGGTGAGTCACGACGGTGCGCAAGCCTGCCAGCCGTGCGATCGGCGCGACGATCGACGGCCCGATTGCGTGAATGTGCAAGATATCGGGCCTCGTCACTGCGGCATACGCCACACCGATCAACGAGTGGATCATCGCCTCGAGACCCGGGCGCCGCGGGGACCATAGCCTCCGTACGCGCACGTCGCCCACGTTGTTTTGCCCCGCCGGGACGAAGGGCGTTCGCCCCAGCACCTCGATCTCGCACCCGAGCGTGGCGAGGCGTCGATAAAGCTGAGCCGCGTGCGTCTCGACCCCGCCTTGAACTTGCGTCAGGCCGCGCAGCCCGAGCACCATGACTCTCATACGAAAGAGCCCGGCGGGCTGGGCGGCGCGTCGTCATCCGATGACCCACGCTCGAAGGTGTCGGCGTCCGATCTCTTCCTGAGTGTCGGCACGGTACGCCCGCGCTCGTTCCGATGGATGCGGAAGCGGTTGCAAGCGACGTGCCATGCCGTTACAGCGTGCGAGAAAGGCGGGCGCGGCCGCGCGCGGTCGTGCCTTCTCACAGAGTCTGAGTTGATTCCCAAATTTCGCAGCTTGGGCCGGAAGAGGAGAGTCGAGCGCGCTTCTTGCGCAACATTGCGCTCTGGCCGATGCTCGGCGTGGGGTATGGGGGCGTCGCCGAGAAAGCCACCGGCCGTTTCATGGCGACGCCTTCCACGAAAACAGCTCTCTTGCCGACAACCGGGATAGGCAGTTGATCGCCGAGCCGTCGAACCGCTGGAAGGTCACCGTTCTCGCGGTCGTCGCGGTCGCCGCCGCGCTTACGGGAATTCTCGACGTGCCGAGCCGCAATTACGCCGAGGTCGCGTTCGCGCGGTCGCTCGTGACGTTTGCGCTTGCCCGCACGCTCGATAGCGTGATCTCGGTGGCGCAGGGAACGGAGGTCGCCGTGGAGCCGGCCGGCGTCGGCGTGAACTTCGCGCTCGGCGAGGCGCTCGATCCGATCAACGACTTGATCGAACGGTTCTCCGCCGCCATGCTCGTCGCAACGAGCTCGCTCGGTTTGCAGGGCGTGCTGCTCCGGATGTCGAATTGGTGGCTGACGGACGTAGTGCTCGTGCTCGCAGCGGTGTTCGCGATCGCGACGGTCTGGTGGCCGCGCCTCACCCTCGGCACCTCGAGGGCTACCGCCGTCCGCGTGCTCACGATCGCCGTATTCGTTCGATTCGCGGTGCCGGTCTTCGTGATCGGAACCAACGTGATATTCGACGCGTTCCTCGCGGCCGAGCACCAGGCGGCGAACGACGCCTTGCTGACGACGGCGGAGGAGGTCGAGGAGCTCACGGAGCAAGCCGCACCGCCCGAGAATCGCTCGTTGACGCAGCGCCTGGAGGGCCTCGTCGACGACTCGATGCGCGCGCTCGACGTTCGGGCTCGCATGCAAAGCTTGAGCGATCGCGTCGGAAACGCAGTGGAGCAGATCGTCAACCTGCTCGTGATCTTCGTGCTCGAGACGATCCTCCTGCCGCTCGCGTTCCTGTGGCTGTTCGCCGAGGCGCTCAAGAAGATTGGCGCGCTCGCCGCGCGGCTGTGACCGCGAGCTTCGGGATCGCAGCCCAGCCTCTACAATGAGGAGGCTGCCGGGGACGATACGATTACCCGCGCCGCGGAGTGACCTTGACCCCCGCAATCGCTCTTTCATTGGCCATTCTCGCACTCACGCTCGGCTTGCTCATCCACGGCCGGCTGCGCACCGATGTGATCGCGCTGCTCGTGCTCGGCACGCTCGCCGCCACGGGCCTCGTCGAGCCCGCGGAAGCGGTCGCCGGTTTCTCGAATGCCGCGGTGATCGCGGTGCTCGGTATGTTCATCTTGACGGCGGCGCTCACGCGGGCCGGCATTGCGAGCTCGATCGCCCGACTGCTGCTCCGCGTCACGGGCCCGCGCGAAGGGTGGGTGGCGGGCGTCGTGATGGCAGTCGCGGGCACGCTGTCGTTCTTCATGAACAAGGTCGGCGTCGCGGCTCTGATGCTGCCCGTCGTCGTCGATCTCGCTCGTCGCCGGCGGATCGCCGCCTCGCGGGTGCTGATGCCGCTCAGCCAGGCCACGCTGCTCGGCGGGCTCACGACGCTCGTCGCGAATCCGCCGAACTTGCTCGTCAGCAACGCGCTCGAGGAGGCCGGGTTCGCCCCGTTCGGCGTGTTCGATTTCGCGCCGCTCGGCGTGCCTCTGCTCCTCGCCGGCATCCTGTTCGTGGTGCTGATCGCCCGCCACGGCTTGCCGCGGACGAAGCTCGAGGAGCACGCCGAGCGGCGGAGCCAGCGGCAGCTGCGCATGCAATACGGGCTGCAGGCGCGCAACATCGAGCTACGCGTTGCGCCGGGCTCGATTCTGATCGGCAAGACCCTCGCCGAGAGCCGCATCAGCTCGGCTGCGGGCCTCGTCGTGATGGCGCTCGAGCGGCACGGCAGCGTGGATCTGATGCCGTCGAAGCAGACCCGGCTCGAGGCCGGCGACAAGCTGTTCGTGCAAGGCAGCCTCGAGCGAATTCAGGAATTTCGCCGGTGGGGCAAGCTCGTGATCGAGCGCGAGGCGCCGGTGCTCAAGGAGTTGCTGGCCGAGCAGCTCGGCCTCGTCGAAGTGACGGTGACCGAGGGCTCGCCGCTGCTCGCAACGGGCGTGGACCATGCGCAGTTCCGCCGCGACCATCAGGCGAACGTGCTCGCGATTCGGCGCGGGGGCTTGATACGCCGCGTGAACCTAGGTCAGTTTCCTCTTCGCGCCGGCGACAAGCTGCTCGTGCAGGCGCGCGCCGCGACGGTCGCGCGGCTGCGGCGCCGTCCGATCCTCGGCGACGTGAGCGAGATCACGGAGCGCGAGATCAAGGAGACTTATCGGCTCGAAGAGCGGCTCTTCGTCGTTCGCGTGCCGCGCGACTCCGAGCTCGCAGGCTCGGAGATCGCGCGCAGCCGTTTCGGCAACGTGTTCGATTTTCGGCTGCTCGGGCTGTTCCGCGACGGCAAGCTCACGATCATGCCGGAGCCGAGCGAGTCGATTCAGGGAGGAGACTTGCTGCTGGTGCAAGGCGGCGCCGAAGATCTCGGAGTGCTGCGCGGATTTCAAGAGCTCGAGATCGAGCACGATCGCCGCGCTACGGCAACAGCGCTCGAGTCCGAGCGGCTCGGAATGATCGAAGCGATACCCGATCCGCGCTCGACGTTGGTCGGCCGCGCGATCGGCGAGCTCGGTTTCCGCGAGAAGTACGGCCTGGAGCTCGCCGCTGTCTGGCGCAACAGGAGCGCGATTCGCACGAACCTCGATCGCTTGACGCTGCAGCTCGGCGACGCGCTGCTGTTCGTCGGTACGCGCGAGCGGCTGCAGATTCTCGGCCGCGACCCCGATTTCGTGATTCTCACGGGGCTCGGCCAGAGCTACGTCGACTCGGGTAAAGCGCCGATCGCGGGCGCGATCATGGCCGGCGTGATCCTGTCGGTGCTGATCGGCTGGCTGCCGATTCACATCGCGGCGCTCGTGGGCGCCACGCTGATGATCGTGACGGGCTGCCTCACGGTAGACGAAGCGTATCGAGCGATCGACTTGCCCGTCCTTTTCATCATCGCCGGGCTGTTGCCGCTCGGGGTCGCGCTCGATCAGAGCGGCGCGGCCGCGTACCTCGCGGCTCCGCTGCTCGCCGTGCTCGAGCCGCTGGGGCCGTGGTGGGTCGTCGCCGGTCTCTATCTCGTGACGGCGGCGGCGAACGTCGTCATTCCGGCGCCCGCGCTCGTCGTCGTAATGTCGCCGATCGTGCTTTCGGCGAGCAGCCACCTGAACGTCGCGCCGCACACGGCGATGATGGCAGTCGCGCTGGCGGCGTCGGCGAGCTTCGTGAGCCCGCTCTCGCATGCGGCTCATTTGATGGTCATGGGTCCCGGCGGCTACAGGCCTGCCGATTTCGTGAAAGTCGGTCTGCCGCTCGCGGTGCTGATCTTCGTGCTCGCAATGGGGCTGCTGCCGGTACTCTGGCCGATCACGCCGCTCGGCTCCGGGCCCCACGCCGGAGCCGGCTGACGGCGCGTAGACCGGCGCTGCGACTCAACGCCAGCCGAGCTCCGGCGCAACCAGTTTCAGAATGCTTTCGATGACGTGCGCGTTGTACTCGACGCCCAACTGGTTCGGCACCGTCAGGAGCAGCGTGTCCGCGGCGGCGATGGCTTCGTCGGCGGCAAGCTGCTTCACGAGCACGTCGGGCTCCGCGGCGTACGAGCGGCCGAAGATCGCGCGCGTGTTCGCGTCGATGTAGCCGATTTGATCCTGATCGTCGTTGCCGCGGCCGCCGAAGTAGGCGCGGTCGCGGTCGTCGACGAGCGCGAAGATGCTGCGGCTCACCGAGACGCGCGGCTCCCGCTTGTGCCCGGCCTTCTTCCAGGCTTCGCGGTACGCCTCGATTTGCTTGCGCTGCTGGACGTGCAGCGGCTCGCCGGTTTCGTCCGTTTTCAACGTCGAGCTTTGGAGGTTCAAGCCGAGCTCGGCCGCCCACTGCGCCGTGGCGTTCGAGCTGGAGCCCCACCAGATGCGCTCGCGCAGCCCTTCGGAGTACGGCTCCACGCGCAAGAGACCGGGCGGATTCGGAAACATCGGGCGCGGGTTCGGTTGCGCGAACCCGTGGCCCTTGATCACTTCGAGAAACACCTCGGCGTGGCGGCGAGCCATGTCGGCATCCGTCTCGCCCTCTTGCGGCGCGTACCCGAAGTAGCGCCACCCCTCGATCACTTGCTCCGGAGAGCCGCGGCTGATGCCGAGCTCGAGCCGGCCGCCCGCGATGAGATCCGCGGCGCCCGCGTCCTCGGCCATGTACAGAGGGTTTTCGTACCGCATATCGATGACGGCCGTTCCGATCTCGATCTTGCTCGTGCGGGCGCCAACCGCCGCCAGCAACGGGAACGGCGAGCCGAGCTGACGCGCGAAGTGATGCACGCGGAAGTACGCCCCGTCGGCGCCCAGCTTCTCGGCGGCCACGGCCAGCTCGATCGATTGAAGCAGCGAGTCGGCCGCGGTTCGCACCTGAGAGTGCGGCGAGGGCGACCAATGCCCGAACGATAGAAAGCCGATCTTCTTCACTGCTCAGGGAGCGGGCCCGCGATACTTCTTCTCGCCCGCGAGCACCTTGATGGGAAGCCGGTTTTCGGGGAGCGGAATCGGGCACGTCGTGAACGGATTGAACGCGCAGGGCGGGTTGTAGGCCTGGTTGAAGTCGAGAATCGTCGTGCCGTCGTCTCGCAAATCCGCGTACAGAAAGCGAGCGGCTTCGTACGTCTCTTCGCCGCTCGATGCATCGTTGAACACGATGTAAAAGCGCCCGGAGTCCGTCGTGAACGGCCGTAGCCGCAATTCTTCGCCGTTCAACGCGAACTCGATGACGCCTTCCGTTTCGTACGTATCCACGTCTCCGAACGTGTTGACGACCGGCATCGTGCGCGGCGTCGGATCGCGAACGAAGCGGCCGAGGACGCGGTAGCCCTCGCTGATCGGGAACCAGTCGAAGCCGCGGAACGTGCGCGCTCGCTCGCCGTTCGGATCCCTCACGCGCAGCGACAGCCGAGTGCCGCTGCGGTGAACGACTACCGTCGCGCCGTTCGCCTCGATGACATCCGGTTCCTCGGTGCCGTCGTCGCGGAGCACGGTCGACGCCGGCGGGGTCTCGCCGTTGAGCGTGATCGGAGCGCCGGGCTCGGGCTCGAACGTGACCTCCGCGGAGCCGGCCGTAAAGCGGCCGAGGTGCTCGGGCAGCGAGGCGATCAAGATCACGTCGTTGTCCGGCGCGCTGCCGGCAGTCTGGGCGCCGGGTTCGAGGAAATGCAATCCTTCGATCGGGACCCAGTTGCGACGGTAGCTATCCTCGTGCTCCGCGCGCCACGCTTCGATCTCCTCGACGACGGCGTCGTTCCACTCGATGGACGGTGCATCGGACTGGCAGCCCGCGGCGGCTCCTGCCAGTGTGCCGGCCGATGCGGCGAGCAAGAGCCGCGAGACGGGAAGGCGCGTTCGAGGCCAGCGGACTTTCATGGCCCAAGCATAGCAACACCGCGAACGCCCGTGGCGGGCCCGGCGCGCCTTGGGATACGCCGGACCGGCCATGCCCGCCATACGCGTCCACGGAGCACGGTTGCGCGGGCGGGCGCCTTCGTTGTAAACGTTCCGGCCCGTGCAGTCGAAGGAGGGTGGCATGGAACGTTTCACCGGCGGGTGTCTGTGCGGCGGCGTCCGGATCGCAGCGTCGGGGCGCCCCTACCGGGCCGGCATCTGTCATTGCCTCGACTGCCGCAAGCATCACGGCGCGCTCTTTCAGGCTTACGCCGTCTTCCCGGAAGAGGCTGTCGAGGTCGAGGGCGAGACGCGCGACTACGCGGGGCGCCATTTCTGCCCGCGCTGCGGGTCGTCCGTCTTCTCGCGCAGCGCCGACGAGGTCGAAGTAAACTTGGGCGCACTCGACGCGCCGGATCAACTGAAGCCGACATACGAGCTCTGGACCGTCCGGCGCGAGTCCTGGCTTCCGCCGTTTCCGGTCACGAAGCGCTACGAGCGCGATCGCGCCGCGAGTAGCCGCTTCGAGGAGTAGGCACGACGGCGCGCACGCGCGTCGAGCTTCGCGATCGCCTGCGGAATCGCCGCGTGTCGTTCGCTATCGCTCGAGCGCGTGCGCGAGCGCATTGACGCGCAGGAGCGCGTCCATGTCGCTCTTGCGGTACGCGTGCTCCATGGCGGCGAAGAGGTGAGACTGCTCGAGCTCCAACCGCTCGGGGTGCCGCTCGAGCAGGTCGACGTAATGCTCGAACACCCGGTCGGCGGCCGGCTCGGTGCGGCGCGCGACGGCGTAGCGAACGACGGCGTGCAGCGCATAGCGTTCGTGCAGCGGCTGCTGCACCAAGTGCCACCGCTCGAGCTGCGCGAGCGCCGGACCGAGGCGCGCGACGCCCGCGAGCTTGCCGAGCGACACGGCATCGACGTGATCGCCTTCGATGTGTGCCAGCACGGCCAGTGCGCGCCGGGCCTCGTCACTCAAGCGCCGCCAGGCCCACTCGACGAGCAGCGCGATCTCCGGCAGGTCGTCCTCGTGCTCGAGCGCACGCACGCGCTGAACGCCCATGTCTTGCAGGAGCTCGCCGAGCTCTTTCGCGCTCGCGGCTCGCGACGCCACGATACTGTCCGCGATGTCGAGCGCGAGCGGGTTCCAGCGCAAGAGACGCGTCAGGGAAGCCACTCTCGGAAACGGGTTGCGCCCCGACGTGACGAGCGGCGCGACCACGGGGAAGATCAGCACGCCGGAGAGGAGGCAACGCCGCGCCGTGATCACGAACGTTGCGTTCGACCCCGCGAGCGCCTCGAACAGGCGCGTGACGGCGCCGTCGTCCTCGTGGTTGTCGAGCACGATCAGCCGCTGCGGTCCTCGCGACAGGAATTCCCGCAACCGCTCGACGCGACCCTCGCCGCGGCCGGTGCCGAAACGCAGCGCCAGCATCTCGCTCAGCGTGTAGAAGCCCCAGGCGCCGCTTCGGAACCAGTCGATGCGGCCGCCGAATGCCGCGCGCAGGCGGTGACCGAGCGCCGCCGCCAACATCGACTTGCCGCTGCCGCCGGGCCCGACCAAGGCGACACGCGTGGGCCGTGCGGTCACGATCGTGCGTGCGAGCGTCGTCAGCTCGCCGCTGCGGCCCTTCATGCCGCGCGGGCGCGGAGGGAATATCGACCGGGAGCTGGATGTCTTGCGAGCCGTTCTGTTGCTCAATGCTTCCGCCGTCATGGCCGTCTCTGGCGGCGCATCCTACCGGGTCCGCGCGACGCCGTGTTGATGGATCGAGGACTCCTAGGCCGCGCGGCCGGCAGGGGGCGGCCCCTTTGATCCGCGCGTCGAGTTGGTCTAGGGTCGCTCTTGGGCCAGGAACCGCGGAACCGGAGAGCATCTGATGGCTGTCGTCTCGCTGCGCGTCAACGGCGCGACCCACGAGGTGGACGTCGATCCGTCGACGCCTCTCTTATACGTGCTGCGCAACGACTTGGGATTGCGCGGGCCGCGCTTCGGCTGCGGGCTCGCGCAGTGCGGAGCCTGCACCGTCATCGTCGACGGCGTCGCCACGCGCTCGTGCATCATGCCCACGTCGGCCGTGACCGGCGCGATCACCACGCTCGAAGGCCTCGCGAGGGACGGCACGCTGCATCCGCTGCAACAGGCGTGGATCGACGAGCAGGTGCCGCAGTGCGGCTACTGCCAGAACGGCCAGATCATGACGGCGAAGGCGCTGCTCGACCGGAATCCGAATCCGACCGACGCCGAGATCCGCGAAGGTATGGAAGGCGCGCTTTGCCGCTGCATGACGTACTACCGCATACAAGCCGCCATCAAGCGCGTCGTGCGCGGCGCGGCTGCGGCTGCCGGCGCGGGGAACCGGGCCGAGGAGGTGGCCGGATGAGCACGAGCCTTCAGCTGCCTCGAGCCGTCGAGGACGCGCTGCGCGCCGTCAACCCGTCGCTGTCGCGCCGCAGCTTCCTGCGCTCGTCGGGCGCGCTCGTCTTGAGCGTGAGCTTCGGCGCGGCGCCAGGCGGGCGCGCGCTCGCGCAAGCCGTGCAGGCGGGCCCCTATCCGGATCCCGATTTCCTGCAGCTCGACACCTGGATCGTGATTCATCCGGACAACACGGCCACGTTCTTCGTCGGCAAGACCGACGGTGGCCAAGGCACGGGCACGGCCTTCCGGCAGATGATGTGCGACGAGCTCGACATTGCGTACGAGAAGACGAGCCTCGTCATGGGCAGCACCGACGTCACGCCGGACCAAGGCGGCTCCGGCGGCTCCGACGCCATCGAGCGCGACGGTTGGCCGATGCGCAGAGTTGCCGCCGAGGCGCGCCGCGTGCTGCTCGAGCTCGCGTCCGAGCGTCTCGGCGCGTCCGTCGCCGGGCTCGCGGTACGCGACGGCACGATCGGTATCGTCGCCGATCCATCGAAGTCCGTGACCTATGCCGAGCTCGTCGGCGGCAAGCGCTTCGACGTGACGCTCACGGGGCGCAACGTCGATGCGACGACGGGCGAGGCCGCCGTGAAGCCGGTCCAAGACCTGCGCATCGTCGGTCAGTCGGTTCCGCGCTACGACATTCCCGCGAAGGTCGACGGGTCGCTGACCTGGGCCGTCGACATGAAGGTGCCGGGCATGCTCCACGCGCGCAACGTGCGGCCGCCCGTGGCGGGCGCCACGCTGCGCAGCGTCGACGAATCGTCCGTCGCCAGCCTGCCGGGGTTCGTCCGCGTCGTGCGGAGCGGCAATTATTTGGCCGTCGTGTGCGAGCGCGAGGAGCAGGCCATCGCCGCGGCGCGCCAGCTCAAAGCGGAGTGGACGCCGCCCGCCGAGGCGCCGTTCCCGCCTTCGACCGAGCTCTTCGACTACATTCGCCGCGCGGTGCCCACGTCGAGCGGCGAGCCGCGCGTCACGGGCGACACGCAAGCGGCGCTCGCCGCCGCGGCGCGCGTGGTCGAAGCCGAGTACGAGGTGCCGTTTCAGGGGCACACGGCGATTGGCCCGGCGCACGCGCTCGCGGACCCCTCCGACGGTCAGATGACCATCTACTCCAACGACATGAAGTCGTACGGCTTGCGCAACGGCGTCGCGCGATTCTTGGGAATGCCGCGCGACCGCGTGCGCGTCGTGTACATGGACGGGCCGCAGGTCTACGGCCGCACGGCCGCCGACGACGTCGGCTTCGAGGCTGCGTTTCTCGCGAACGAGCTCGAGCGGCCGGTTCGCGTGCAGTGGATGCGCAACGAGGAAACGGCCTGGGACACGAAGGGCCCGCCGTACGTGTTCAAGCTCCGCGGCGGGCTCGACGCGGAGGGCAACCTCACGGCGCTCGAGTACGATGCGCGCGCCGTCGACTTCAACCATTTGGGTTACAACGAGCCCGATACGGTATTGATCGCGCAGCTCATGGGCCGGCGGCGCGAGCGGCCCGCAGCCGGCAGCGCCGCAACGCCGTCGATCAAGTACGGCATTCCGAATCAGCGCCTCACGGGGCACGTCGTTGCGCTGCCGCTCGTCTGGGAGACGCCGCTGCGCACCGGCAACCTGCGCGACCCGAACGGTCCGCAAGTCACGTTTGCGTTCGAGGGGTTCATCGACGAGCTCGCGGCGGCCGCCCGCAAGGATCCGGCCCAGTTCCGGCTCGGCTTGATCGAGGCGAGCGCCGAGGACGACGTGTTTCGGAAGGCGCGCTCGCGCTCCGTCGTGCGCGCTGCGCTCGACAAGTACGGCTGGGACGAGCGGCCGTCGCCGAAGCCGCGGAGCGCGGCGACGATCGCGACGGGCCGCGGCATCGCCTATACGTATCGCAGCAACACCGTCGTCGCCGTCATCGCCGAGGTCGAGGTCAATCGCGAGACGGGCGGCGTTTGGGTCAAGCGCTTCGTGTGCGCGCACGACTGCGGCCTCGCGATCAACCCGACGGGCCTAAGTCACACCGTAGAATGCGGCATGCTGCACGGCTTGAGCCGCGCGCTCTGGGAAGAGGTGCAGTTCGATGCGGAGAAGGTCACGAGCGTCGACTGGGCCTCGCATCCGAGCCTGCGGCATTCGGATACGCCGGAGACGATCGACGTCGTGCTCGTCAACGGCGACCCGAATCCGGATCGTCCGGACTTGCCGCACTACGGCGCCGGCGAGACGAGCCACAAGCCCGTGATCGCGGCCGTGGCGAACGCCGTGTACGACGCCACGGGCGTGCGGTTGCGCCGGGCGCCGTTCCGCAAGGAGCGCGTGCTCGCGGCGCTGCGTGCGGCGCAGTCCTAGCGACGCGCTACCAGCAGGTGTCGAGCGGCGCGGTGCCGGTTCTGCCGCGGACGCCTTGGTTGTTCAGGGTCAGGTCGCCGCAGAGCGTGTCGTCGGTTTGGGCGCCCTGACGCGTGGCGATGAGCGAGAACGTCGAAGCCGTCGTGGGGGCCAAGTCGGTGATCAGATACCAGCCTTGTTCGGTATCTACTCCGGCGCCCTCCACTGTGTTGTTGATCTCGCAGGCCCCGTCGTTGTAGGCGTTGTAGCGCGTGAAGCAGCGCTCGAGCCGCTGCGCCGTGTCGAGCAGCGCCGCCGTGCCTTCCGTGCGGCGCGTTTTCTGAATCTGCGCCTGATAGCCGGGATAGGCGATCGAGACGAGGATCCCGATGATCACGACGACGACCATCAGCTCGATCAGCGTGATGCCGCGCATACCGTGCCGCGTGCCGCGCCCGGCGGCCTGCCATGCTGCCAGTGTGCTCATGTTCATTTGCTCCGCTAGCGTAATTGTCGCCACGAGCCGCGAGAGCGTTCGCCGGAGCCGGCTTCGCCGACCGTTTCGACGCTACCGGACGTGCCGCTCGCGATCTTGATCTCGTCGCCATCGCCGGTTTCGACGACGGCCGGCGTGTCGATGATGCCCTCGCGCGATTCGATCGCGCTCGGAGGCACCGTAACCGTGACGCCGCCGATCACGACGGTCACCAAGTCGCCGCTGTCGATCTCGCCGTCCTCGGTGATGTCGAGCGGCGGCTGCTCGAGGCGCTTGCCGCTGACGGCGTCGAGCTCCATGAGCCAGCTCGTGCCGCCGAACTCGCAGGGATTCGGCGAGGGAATCAGCGTCGGGAAGATCACGCGGCCGTTGCGCAGGATCGGCAGCGACACGACGCGCTCGCCTTGCGCGGTGGCCGGGGAAGGCGGGATCAGGTCGAGATACCAGCCGCGCTTGGTGTTGTAATCCACGGCGTTCTGCGTGGTCACACGGATGTTGAACGCGCTGCCCGTCGGCTGCCCTTCGTACACGATGCTCTGCTGCATGAGCACGGCGGCGCGGTTGGGGGGCGTATACGTGATCGCGCTCGGCGTCGCCTTGTCCCAGACGCCGTAGAACGTCTGCACCTGAGGGCTCGTGACGAGGTTGTCGCCCGTCTCGAAGAACTTGCCCGTGCCGAAGTAGATCATCATGCCGCCGTCGGGGTGCCGGCCGATCTCGACGGGAGCCGTGATCGGCTGCGCGACGCCGGCTGGGTCCGTGGCCTTGAACAACGGCCTGTTCGTGCCGCCCGTCTTGAATGCAACGTCCCAGCTCATGGGGTTGCTGCTGCTCACGTCGAACTTCCACAGATTCCCGGCGAGGTCGCCCGCGTAGATCGTGTGGATCGTCCGCGTGCTGTCGGCGAGCAACGACGGGGTTGCGAGCCCGTTCGGCGTCGTTACGTTGCCGACGCCCGTATCGATCTTCTTGAGCAGCACTCCGTCGGCCAAGCGAACGATGTAGAGAATCGCCCGATGGTTCGTGCTGTTGTAGCCGTTGCCGAACACGGCGACCCACGTCCCGTCGCGCATGCGCGCGACGACCGGTTGGCCGATCGTGTAGCCGAGGTCCGCGTCCGTGAACTCCCACATGACGTCGCTCGCGGCAAAGGTGTGCGGGCGTGTCACGTCGAGCGCGAACACGCTCTTGCCGCCGGCGCCCGTCGTGCCGAGTAGCACGGTGGTCCACTGGTCCGTGCCGCCGCGGTTGATGTAAGCATCGCCGACGCCGATCTGGCCGTCGACGAAGTAGCGATGCTTGTAGGCCGGATCGGCAAGCTCGTTGAGCTCCGGGATCAAGGTGCTCGGCACGTAGGCAAAGTGCTCGGCACCGGTCGACGCGTCGAATCCGTGCAGCATGCCGTCGTTCGCGCCCACGTAGATCATCGGTTGGAGCGGCACGCCCGTCGTCGTGTTGATCTTGCTGCGGCGGAACGTCGTGTAAGTCGTCTTGCCGGGCGTGCCGGCCGGCAGCGCGTCGTAGCCGAAGTTCAACGCGCCGACGAACTGCGGATCGGAGTTGATGATGTCGCCGAGCACGACCGAACGGTTGCGAAACACGCCGCCGCCCTCTTGCTCCTGCGCCGGATCGCCGCGCATCCAAAGCACCCGCTCGTCGCCGAGCGTATCGGCAGTGCCGTCCGGCTTCTTGTTGAGCGCCGTCTGGTGCGTCGCGCTCAAGTTGGCCCAGAGAAACGTCGTGCCCGTTGCGGCACCGGGCACGGTGGCGTTGTTGGTGAAGATCTTGCGGTTCGCCGGAATCGGAATCAGATTGGCCGCGTCCCACTGCAGCGCGCCGAGCGTGCCGTTCGACTGCAGGCGATACGCGAGAAGCCTGCCCGTCCAGTCGTCGCTGCGGAACTGCGCCTGGTAGATCAACGTGCTCGTGTCGAGCCGCGTGGTGTTCGTCGCAACGGCGGAAGCCGAGGCCGTTCTCGACAAGACGAGCTGAAAGGCGTCGTCGAGCTGATCCTTCAGAGTCAGGGCATTCGTCACGAGGAAGTAGTTGTCGGGTTGACCGTCATTGTCCGCGTCCCATTCGGCCTGGACGTCGGGCACATCGTTGTCGTTCGAGTCGATGAAGCCGCCCCATTTGGCGGCGTACCACAACGGGTCGTTGAGGATTCCTGCCGCGGTGCCGCCCCCCGGGACGAACGTCAGCGTGCTGTCGAGCGGCAATGCGGCTGCGTCGTTCGGCCAATCGAGGAAGTAGTTGACGTCCGAAGTCGCCGCCGTGTCGCGGTCGCGAACGACGAGGTACGTGCCGTCGGCCGTGCTGCCGGAGATCACGTACCCCATATGCTGAATGATGCTGCCGGCTGCGTAGTCGGACGTGACCCTGACGCTGACGGTGCCGCCGCTGACGTTGTACTCATACGTCGCGATGGCGTCCATGTCGTGGTCCGCACCCTGCTCGACGTCCTCGAAGTTCACGCGGAAGCGGCCGGACGTCGGCGTCAGCGATTCGACGTAGAAGTCGACGATCTGATTCGTCGGCTGATATTGGCCTTGCGCCGAGTTGATCCCGAAGCCTCCGCCTCCAACGGATTTCGCGAACGGAACCAATGTGATCGTATCGCCGCTGACGGGAATCTCGATCTTTGGCAGCGGGGACGCGAGCGCGACGGCGAATGTCTGGATGTTCTGCGGGTTGAGTTGAGGGTTGACGTCGTTCGTAAGACCGAAGTGCGCGACGCTCGCGGCGTTGAAGCTGCCTTCCTTGGCCGGCGCCTCCGGCGAAAGGCCGCGAATGTTGCCGAAGCTCGCCGCCGTCTTCGGCGTCGGCGCACCGTCATACGTGGCGCCCGCCTGGCCTATGAAGTACAAGCCGGAGCTGCCGATTTCTTCGTCCCAAATGTCGTCGCCGAGCCCGGATGCGTCGAGCCCGCTGACGTCGCCGCTGTAGGTGGCGAAGGCGTTGCCCGGCACTTTGTCCGAATCGTACGAAGGGCTCGTGTCGCTGATGACGGTTTGGAAGGGCTTCGCGCAGCTCAACGCCGCAGAGCTGTAGGGATTCGTCGAGGCGTTCCACGTCGCCAGGCTGAGCCCGATGGCCGTTTCCTCGGCATTGTTGGCGCCGGTGCTGAAGCTGCTCGTCGACGCCGTCTTGCCCGCGAAGTAGCGCACGGACTCGTACATCATCTCCGCGATCGGGTTGCCCCACATGGAGCAATTGCCCGCGGCGTCCGAGCTCGTCGCGATCCAGCCGCAGCCGTACTGGTAGTTGGGTGAGCCCGAGAAGCCCGTGATGCGCAGCCGATCGATCGTGTTGATGATGCCGGGCGGGCTCAAGATCTGAATCTGCCCGGTGGTCAGGTTGATCTCGTTCCTCAGCGACGCGATCGCCTTTCGCAAGACGCCGCCGTCGTGAGGCTTGCCGTACGAGCCCGTCAGAAGCCCGAACAGCATCGTCTCGCTCTCGCCGTAGTCCTGGAGCAGGCCCGTTGGCTTCGCCACCGAGCCGTAGGATCTGCAATTCGACGTGGCCGTATCGTAGGTGCCCGGCGCGCAGACCTGCACGCGCACGACATAGTCGGACGGGATGACGGCTGCGGTCACCTCGCCGCCGGATGCATTGATGCCGGTGACGATCAGGCCGCCCGCGACCGGACGTTCCTTGCTGACCCAGTTCCAGATCCGCAAGTTCGATTGATTCTCTAGTATTCGGAACATCGGCAACGGGATGCCGTTGATGGCGGGATTCGGGTTCAGCGTTTGCACGGTGCCCGTTGCCGGCGTCGTATTGGCAAAGAGATGGCGGGGTGTCCCGCTGCCGGACGGCAAGTCGAGGGGCGTGTACTCCCGAATGTCGTACCCGTCGACCGCGATGCTCGTGTATTCCTTGCCCCAGCTATGGGCGTCCTGCGGAATGAACGCGCGCTGGAGCACGGTGTCCGTCGACGTGTCCGTCGAGCGCAGGCCGCCGTAGAGCACTTTCCGCATCGCGTCGATGCGGCTCATCGTCATGTAGTTGAGCCAGTCGCCGCTCCATTCGTTGGTGCCGGCGCATTTCTTGTCCGTCGCGGCGCTCGTCACGGTGAACAGGCCGCTGCCGTACGTGTAGCAGCGCGTGGAGTCGAAATAGCCGTAGTAGTCGATCTCGTCGGGCTTGTAGCCGGTGTCGATGTCGCCGTCGCCGTCCAAGTCCGAGGCGTCGTTGTACGCCTCGTAGTACATGCGGTGGTCGCGGCCCATCACGAGCATGTTCAGCGGCGGGACCGCGCCGGGCAGGAACAGCGGCACGTCCGCGATATTGAGAGGCGCCGCGGCCGCGATGCCCATCGTCAAGCCGCCAAACGCGCCGGCGACGAGATGCGCGATATTGCGTCCGTGTTTCATCTCGATGTCCTCTTCCGTGAGCTTTATGTACGAGTGGGTGCGTCGGGGAGCGTGCAGCCGGCGTTAGCGCCGGTACGTCGTTTGCAGAATCGTGACGGCGTCGGCCGTGCCGCCGACGCCCCGTGCCGTGACGCGGAAAAAGCCCACGTCGGGCAGCGGAGCGAAGCGCTCGCTGCCGCCGGCTACCGGCACGGGGGGCAGCTCTTCGATGACATAGCGCGGAGCGCTCGCAACTTCGCTGACGTTCGGCGCCGTTCTCCCGTTCGCCGTCCAGTCATAGGCGCTCCAGAACGAGCCTCGGCCGGCGTCGTCCTGCATCGTCAGCAAGCCGTTCGTACCCACGAACGGCGGTATCGTGGGGCTCTGCAGAAATTCTTCGCCGGCCCTCAACGCTCGCTCCGCGGCTTGGAACGACAGGTTGCTGTCTCGCAGGTTGCCGGCCATGCGTTCCTGGAGCGTGGTGTTACGCACGGCCGTCACGCCGAGCAGCGTCATCGCGAGCAGCATTACGAGCGCGACGATCAATGCGGCGCCGCGCTGCGCGGCCATCAAAGCGTGGGTATGGTTCATGGCAGCCGGTTCCGAATGGCGATCGTGGTGGTGAAGACCTGCCGGATGCGCCGGTCGTCGACAGGGTTGTAAATGGTCTCGTCGACGACGTACGTGTCGTTGTCGACCTCGGTGCCGTATTCCTCGGGCGAACGCACGAGGAACGAGACGCGCACGGTGGCGACCCGGCCCCAATTGTTGGCGGCGTCGACGGCGTTCGCGGTGGCGTACGAGTCGATCGTGCCATCCCCCGCGGCGTCGATGCCGTAGCGTACTTGCATCGTTTCGACGCCCTCGACGAGCTCTTCGGCGATGAGCGACACGGTGTCCGTGGCCGGGTCGAGCTGCAAGCGGCGCTGGTACAGGACGGGGGGTCCGCCGCCGGCGCGTTCGCCGACGTAGTAGACCCAGGTCTCGGGGCGGAGCAGCTCGGCGCCAGGTCCGTACTGCTGCGTTCCGGGCCACACCGGCTGGGCGTTGCCCGGTACATAGGACGCGTTGGAGTGGGTGACGGTGATCGGCGGGCCGCCGGTGCTCACGCTCGTGATCTGGAAGATCGATGCCTTTTGGCAGTCCGACACGATGCCGAGCTCGCCTTCGACGTAATCGGCCGACGTGGCGTCGACGAAGACTTGCGCCGAGTCGTTGTAGGGGCTGACCAGCGCGTGCGAGGCCGGGCTCGCGTGGTACACGACGAGCACGTCGCTGCTCGGAATGACACCGCCGAGCAAGGCGCCGGGCAGCGCGGGCGACCAGTTGCCGGCGGTGCTCGAGTTCGCGGGATCGACGGCCGGCGCCGTGTACGTCTGGGTCGGGTTCGTCCCGCTCGCTTCGTGGCCCCTAAGGCCCAGCGCGAAATCGAACGGGAACGTCGTCGATCCGCTCAAGTTGTTGTTCATCTGAATGTTCGGCAGGCAGCCGAAGTAGCCCGCGAGCCGCGCGTGGTAGCTCACCGTGTCGAGCGCAAACCGGCCGTTCTCCTGAAGCCGCGCAAAGCCTTCGTTGAACCCATAAGTGGCGCGGTTCGAAACGAACAACTGAATCGCGCCGCCGGTCAGCAGCAAGCCGAGCAGCAACGCGACCATGAGCTCGATGACGGTGACGCCGAGCTGTGCCTTGCGCGAGCGGAGCGGAAAGATTTGGGTGTTCATAGGCCGGTCGTCATCACGAATACTTCGTCGTCCGTAGCGTCGGCAGTGCGCGCGGGATCCCAGCGCACGGTGATCGTCAGGATCTCCGTCGCGTCGTCGTAGTCTATTTGGCCGTCTCCAGCCGGCAGCGCGCACGACAGCGCGCGGCGCCACGCCGCAATGTCCTGCTCGACCACGGTGCCGGCCGGAATGGCGCTGTTGCACGCGGGCGGCGTTCCGGCGAAAGCCGAGTCGTAATCGCCGTCGCGCCCCGCCTCGCGGTTGCCGCGAATGCGGTCCGCGATGTCGTAGGCGAGCACGGTGGCCTGCGACGCCAAGTACGCGTCGCGGTTGAACACGACGGCGTTCTGCTGCAGCAGAGCGAGGCCCAGCAAGCCGACCGACATGACGACGAGCGCGACGAGCACCTCGATCAACGTGAAGCCGGCCGAGGCGAGCCGCCGAGCCGACAGCGCGCCTGAGTAATCCGCGGCGGATGGTTTCGCGTTCATGGTTAGCACGCCTCTCTCGTCACGGTGGCGTGGCCGACGGTGTTCAAGACGACGCGCCGCATTTGCTGCCCCGAGCAGCCATCGAGCTCGATGTCGTAGCGGATGGGCATCGCCCCGGCGGCCCTCATCCCGCCGCGCGGGGTGAAGCGCACCCATCCGACGTCGGCGGCCGCTGCGTTGGCAAAGGTCGTCACGGCGGCGTTGCCCGGCATGGCGGGCCACGTGCGCAACACCTCGCCGACCACCGGAGCAGCGGTGTCCGTCGCGGCGTTGTCGCGAATCACGATCCAGCCGCTGGCCCAGCTGCCTGCCGTGCACGCGTTCCCGTCCGAGCTGCGACAAACGGTAATGTTCGAGCCGCGCCTGATCGCTTCGCTACGCGCGATCGAGAACGCCGTCAGCAGCTCGTTGACGTTCGTGGCCGCGCGGTTGTTGCGGACCAGGTCGACGAAGCTCGGCACGCCGAAGGCGAATATGACTCCGGCCACGGTGACCGTCACCATGAGCTCGAGCAGCGTGAATCCGAGCGCGCGCCGCATGGGTGCGACTCGGCGACCGGCAACCGTGCCTTCGACAAACGTCATTGCTAAAGCCTCCCTGCACATCGTGTCGCGTCGACGGCCGAAGGTGGTGCACCGCGTCGGCCGGGACTTCGAGTGGCGCGGAGCCTAGCCCGGCCGGATCGGGGCCGTTGTGAACGCAGTCACACTCGGCCCAGCGGCCGCCCGGCGGCCCGACGAGCGGTGCGGCGGTCCCGACGAATGGTCGTGCCGCGCGCCGGCGGTCGCCCGAGGAGACGTGCGCGCAGAGCCACACTCCTTCGAACCAATTCGCCAAAAAAACGTCGCAAACATTGGGAGCAGGCATGGGCGAAAGGTCGATTCGCGATCGCCCTGGCGGCAAGTCGAGCTAGGTATGCCTGCGGATGACAGCCCCGGTATGTGTTTTGCATGCCGTTTCGGGATTATCCAATCCGGCGCTCGGGGGATGAGAGAAGAAGAAATACCGCCGTCGCCGGCTTACCTGGCGGCCATCGTGGAATCCTCGGATGACGCGATCCTGTCGAAGGACACGGAGGGCGTCATCCAGTCCGCCAATCCCGCGACCGAACGGATTTTCGGCTACAAGCCTGCCGAGCTGATCGGCAAGTCGGTCCGCATCCTGATCCCGGCGGAGCGCCAGGCCGAGGAGGACGAAATTCTTGCGCGCATCCGCCGCGGCGAGCGAGTCGATCACTTCGAAACGGTTCGGGTCAGGAAGGATAACCGCCGCATCGACATTTCGCTCACGGTTTCGCCGGTTCGCGACGCATCCGGCCGGATCATCGGCGCGTCGAAAATCGCGCGGGACATCACCGAGCAGAAGAGCGCGCGTGCGGCGCAAGCTCGGCTGGCCGCCATCGTTGCCTCGTCCGCCGACGCCATCGTTACAAAGGACCTGAACGGGATCATTCAGTCCTGCAACGGCGCTTGCGAGCAGATCTTCGGCTACCGGGAATCGGAGCTCGTCGGGCGTTCGGTGCTCACGCTGATTCCGCCGGAGCGGCACTCCGAGGAGGAGATGATCCTCGGCAAGGTTCGGCGCGGCGAGCGCATCGATCATTTCGAAACCGTCAGAGTCGCGAAAGACGGACGGCGGCTCGACATTTCGCTGTCGATCTCGCCGATCAAAGACGATCGGGGCAACATCGTAGGCGTGGCGAAGATCGCGCGCGACGTCACGCAACAGAAGCGCCTTGCGCGCGAGCTCGCGGCGCAGCAGGAATGGTTTCGAGTGACGCTCGCAAGCATCGGCGATGCCGTCATCGCGTCGGACGTGGACGGGCGCGTCGCGTTCTTGAACGCCTGCGCCGAGACGTTGACGGGTTGGCCCGCGGGCGAAGCCGTCGGGCACAAGCTCGACGAGGTGTTCAGGATCGTCAACGAGCGCACCCGCGAGCCGGTCCAAAACCCGGCGAGCATCGTCATGCGCTCGGGCGCCGTCGTGGGGCTCGCGAATCACACGGCGCTCATTCACCGCGACGGATCCGAGCGGCCGATCTCCGACAGCGCAGCCCCGATCCGGGACGGCTCCGGCGCCATCGTCGGCGCCGTGCTCGTGTTCCGCGACGTTACCGAGCAACGGCGCGCCGAGGAGGCGCTTGCCGAGCAGCGCGAGTGGCTAGAGACGACGCTCGAGAGCATCGGAGACGCCGTCGTCGCGACGGACATGCAGGGGCGCATCACGTTCATGAACCCCGTCGCCGAGCACCTCACCGCTTGGCGTCTCGATGATGCGCGCGGCCGCGCGTGCGCCGACGTCTTCCGCATCGTCAACGAGCGCACGCGACAGCGCGTCGACAGCCCGGTGCATCGCGTGCTCACGGAAGGCGTCGTCGTCGGGCTCGCAAACCATACCGTGCTCATCGGGAAAGACGGGACCGAGCGGCCGATCGACGACAGTGGCGCCCCAATCAGAAACCGCAGCGGGCGAATCGTCGGTGTCGTGCTCGTGTTCCGCGACATCGCGGATCGCAAGCGCGCCGAAGTCGACAAACAGAACGCAGCCGCCGAGCGCGAGCGGCTGCTTCAATCGGAGCGCGCGGCGCGCTCCGAGGCGGAGCGCGCAAGCCGCGTGAAGGACGAGTTCGTCGCGATGTTGTCGCACGAGCTGCGCACTCCGCTGAACGCGATCCTCGGCTGGACGCATCTGATGTCGCAGAGCCGTGACGACAAAGACATCATCTCGCGCGGCGTCGACGTCATCGCGCGCAACACGCGCGTTCAAGCGCAACTGATCTCGGACCTGCTCGACATGAGCCGCATCGTGTCCGGCAAGCTGCGCCTCACGATCGAAAAAGTGGACATGAAGCCGCTCGTGGAAGGCGCGATCGAGACGGTGCAGCAGTCGGCCGACGCGAAGCGCATCCCGATTCACCGGCATCTCGAAGTCACGAGCCCGATCGCGGGCGACCCCGCCCGGATCCAGCAGATCATTTGGAATCTGCTCTGGAACGCCGTGAAGTTCACGCCCGAGAACGGCACGATCGTCGTCGGGCTGCGGCAGCGGGAATTCAACGTCGAGTTGACCGTGACCGACACCGGCGTAGGCATTCGACGCGAGCTTCTGCCGCACATTTTCGAGCGCTTCGAGCAGGGGAACGCGTCGATCACGCGCCGGTTCGGCGGGCTCGGCCTCGGGCTGGCCATCGTGAAGCACCTCGTCGACTTGCACGGCGGCAGGATTCACGCCGAAAGCGAAGGCGAAGGCAAGGGCGCCCGGTTTACCGTGCTGCTGCCGGCGGGCGCAGTGGCGGCGATGCCGGACGCGGAAGCGGAGCTGGCGTCCAAAGAGCTGGTTTCCGCCGGGAGCGATTGCGAAGCGCTGCAAGGGATGCGGATCCTCGTTGTCGAGGACGAGAAGGACACGCTCGATTTCTTGCGGCGCTTTCTCGTGTCGCGCGGCGCCGAAGTCGTCGAGGCCACGTCGGCCGCGGAAGCCCTCGAGCTGCTTCCGGCCGCGCGCGTCAACGTTCTCGTCAGCGACATCGGCTTGCCGGACGTCGACGGCTACGAGCTCCTGCGCGAGATTCGGCGCATGGATGCGAACGCTTCGGGCGGAGTTCCAGCGATCGCGCTCACTGCGTATGCACGCGCGGAGGACCGCCTGCTCGCGTTTCGCGCCGGCTACCAGGCGCACGTCGCGAAGCCCGTCGACCCGGGGCAGCTCGCGGCCACGCTCGTCGATCTCGTGAAGCTCGCGAGAGTATCGACACCGGGCTGAGCGACCGGCTCGGCGCGGGCGAGCGTCCGCCGGCGGCGAATCTCCGACCGAACCGAAACGGACGTTACGAACGGCGTCCTGCTCCTTGTTCTACCTCTAACCACAAGGCTACGATACCTTTAACAGGTATGTATTAGCACGGGGAGCTGGCAATGAGAGAGCTGGGCAATGGGCGCCTGGGGCCGGTAGTCGCCGGCGTTGCGCTCGCGGCGAGTCTCCTCGCGAGCGCTTCGGCGTTCGGCCAGGGCGGCCGGGCGGACGCAGAGGAGCGCGAGGCGGCGGCTCGAGCGTCGACCGTCGATGCCCAAACGGGCCGAACCTTGAACGAGGCGATCGAGCTCCTGAACGCGGACGATCATGCCGGCGCGGCGCAGAAGATCGCAACGCTGCGCCTCGACCGCCTGAGCCCGTACGAGCGCGGCAGAGTCGAGCAAATCCTGTTCAACATCGCGCTGTCGCAAGAGCGGTACGAGGAGACTCGCGGGCACTTGCGCCAGGCCATCGATTCGGGCGGCCTCAATGCTCAGGAAATCGACCAAGCCAAATACCAAAGCGCGCAGCTCTACATCTACGAGGGGAAATGGCGCGAAGGCGCGGCGGCGCTCGAAGAGTGGCTGCCCACCGCGCTGAACCCGAACTCCGCTGCGTATTACTTCTTGGCCGCTGCCTACTTCGAGCAAGACGACATCGCGCGCGCGTTGCCGCCGGCCAAGAAAGCCGTCGAGCTCATGGACCCTGCCAAGCCGAACGAGAGCTGGCTGAGCCTGCTATCGGCGCTCTACCTCGCGAGCGAGGAGTATCGCGAGGCCGTCCCCGTGCTGCATCAGCTCGTCGCGGCCGCGCCGCAAAAGAAGGGCTACTGGCTTCAGCTCTCGGCGCTCTACGTCCAAATCGAGGATTACGTGAACGGCCTCGCGATGCTGCAGCTCGCGAACCACGCGGGGCTCGTTACGGAGGACGCCGACGTCCGCCGGCTCGCCGATCTGCTGCTGTTCAACGGCGTGCCGTACCGCGGCGCGCAGCTACTCGAATCCGCGATCGAGCGAGGAACGGTGACGCTCGACGACAAGCTCTACGAGAAGCTCGCGAACTGTTGGATCGCCGCCGGCGAGCTCGACGAGTCCGTGGCGCCGCTCGAGCGCGCGGCCGAAATCGCCGAGAGCGGCGACACGTTCGTCCGCTTGGGCGAGCTGCAAGTGCAGCGAGCAGATTGGCGAGCCGCGATTGCGGCCGTTGAGCGCGGCATCGAAAAGAGCCGGCTCAAAGATCCCGGCAACGCGCAGCTCCTGATCGGCGTAGCGCACTACAATCGCAAGGACTACGGCGCCGCCGTCCCGTTCTTCGAGCGCGCGCGGCAGTGGGACAAGCACCGGCCGATCGCGGACAGCTATCTCCAAGCCATTCGCGCGCAATTCTGAGCCGACGCGTCGAGTTCGCCGGCGCAGCCGCGTCCCGCAGGCTATCGAGGCTTTGGTGTTGCGGCTTTTCCGCGAGTAGCGCCGGCGGGCGGCTCGCAGCGGCGGCCACGGTGCTAGCGATCCTCTCGAGGAACGCTGGCCCAGAGCAGCTCGCCCGTGCTCGCGAGCGAGACGGAGGCCGCATTGGCGGTGTTCGTGCCGTTGCGGGCGCCGAATCCGTCGACGTCGATGACGTCGCCGGGTTTGACTCGGTCGCGGCCCCAGCCGAGCCGCAGCAGATCGTTGATGCCGACGAGCTCGATCGCCCAGCTCTGCACGTTACCGTTGCCGTCGTCGGCGTCGATGAAGAGCCACGCGTGCGGGTTCGTCCACTCGATTCGCGTGACGGTGCCCGTGAGCTTGACGGGGCGGTTGATGTCGAACTCCGCGGCAAACGCGTGATGCGCGGCGGCAGACGCGGCCGCGAACAGGCTCGCCGCGCCGACGAGAACGAAGGTCGAGATTCTCATGCTCCGCTCCGACTCGGAATTCTCGGCGCGCGCGCTCATGGAGAGCGGCGCTCGAGATCGGCTACGATGAGGGAGCGTAGCACCAAACTTCGGTGGGCAGCATGAAACGGCGACTCGCGACGTTGGCCTTGTTGGTGTCGGCTTCCTCGGCCGCTTCATTGTCGGCGCAGTGGTTGACGCTCCCCACGCCGGGCATCCCGCGCACGGCCGACGGTAAGCCCGATTTGTCCGCGCCCGCGCCGCGCACGGCCGACGGCCGTTCCGAACTGACCGGTTTATGGCGCTCGCGCGGAGTGACGGGCGACTTGCGCGACGAGTCGAAGGTTCACGCCTGGGCTCGCACCGCGATGGCCGAGCACGAGAGCAACTTCTACAGAGACGGGCCGCACATGCAGTGTCTGCCGCAGGGGCCGAGCTACGTGGCCGGCGCCGGCGGCGGCGGAGGGAGCATGCGCCGGATCGTGCAGAGCCCCACCGTCACCGCGATCCTGAACCCGGACCTCACGTATCGGCAGATCTTCACGGACGGCCGCGCGCTCGAAGCGGATCCGCTGCCGATCTGGATGGGATACTCCGTGGGACGGTGGGACGGCGATACGCTCGTCGTCGAGAGCAACGGCTACAACGACAAGACGTGGCTGCACCCGGAAGGGCTTCAGCATACGAGCCTCTTGCGCGTGACGGAGCGATACCGCCGTCTCGACTTCGGACACATGCAAGTCGAAGTCACTTACGAGGATCCGGGCACGTTCGATGCGCCGCTGCACGCAGTCGTCTTGCTCGAATACGCGGCCGACGACGAGATGCTCGAGCTCGTCTGCAACGAGGCATCGGAAGGCGGCACGAAGCACTGGGTCGGCGACAAGACGCGAGACGCGCGGGCGGCCGCCGTCGAGGTCGCCCCGGAGATCCTCGGCAAGTACGTCGGCCGTTATCGGGGCATCTGGCTCGACAACCCGACGACGGTCGAGGTGACTCTGGAGGGCGGCGCGCTTTATCTCTCGAGGAACGGCGGCGAGAAAGCGGAGCTTGTCGCGCAGTCCGAAACGACGTTCGTGTGCAGCGCCTGCCAGTGGGGCCAGCCGTACGTCTTCACGCGCGAAGGCGATGGCATGGCGAGCGAGGTTCGCGAGGTTCAGGTCTCCGGCGCGTGGGTCTTCAGGCGCGTGCAGTAGCGCCTGCTTCCGGAGCGACGCTCATTCGCCTCGGTTGATGTCGAAGACCTCGACGTCTTCGCGCGGGGCGCCGTAGATCTCGGCCATCGTCGCGCGCCGCGGGATAGGCAAACCTTTGCGCCGGGCTTCCTCGACCTCGCGCTCGTACGCCCGCTCGCCGCTCAAGCCGCCGCTGACGGCGTAGTTGCCCTCGTGGCACGAGTACTCGTAGACCTCGTAGCCCGGCTGCGCCGTCCACATCGCTCGCACCGTGAACGGCGCCGTGTACGTGACGGGGTCGTCGATCGTGATGCGGTACTCGATCACGTCGGGGTCGACGCGGCGGATGCGCTCGACGGTGCGCAAGCTCGTGCTGTTCGGCGCCGCGCCGACGCTCGTCTTGTTCGTGAAGCCGCGCGTCTCGACGACGAGGGTGTCGCCGTCCCAAGACCCCCGCGAGTTGCCGTTGTACTGCTTCACGCCGTCCGCCAAGTGCGGCCGGCTGTCGAGCGGAATGACGCGCGTCTCGTGCACCATCTCGTAAGTGATCGTCACGCTGTCGGGGCTCTGCGCGATCACGATGCCGTTGCCGTACAGCACGGCGCTCATGCCGGCGCTCAAGCCGCGCGCGATGCAGCGGTCGTACAGCGAGAAGTCCTCGAACGTGTCGAACGGGCCCGGGCCGAAAGATCCTTGGCCTTGGGCGGCCGCGGCGCGCGCGCGTCCGTCCGCCGTCAGCGCAGGCGTTCGGCCGTTCGGCGGATCGACGACGAGCGAGGAAAAGCCGAACACGCGCGAGCCGTACGCGACGCGATGGAACGTCTGAACGTTCGCCGCGTGCTCGCTGCCGGCCTGCTGGCGCTTCGCGCGCTCGATGAACCGGTCTGCGGGCAAGTACTCTTGCGTGCCGAGCGCCTCGGGCCGGTCGAGCGGAATTCCGCGCATGTCGTCGGTCGACCACGTGCCCTCGAGGCTCGGATGGCCCCATGACGTCTTCGGTGCGCGCCAATTGCGGTCCGAGTACGCCGCGGCCTTCTGCTCGGCGGGCACGCGCCGATCTTCGGACAGCACGAGATCGTCCGGCACGGGCGGATTCAGCGCTTCGAGCTCCGGCGACAACGCGCGCTGCGGGCCGCCGCCCGGCGCCTGGGCCGACGCCATCGTGGAAATGGCCGCGGCGGCGAAGGCCGCTACGAAGGTGCTCGTCGTTGCCGTGCCGGACATTCCATCGCCTCCAAGCGATTGCTGTGCGAGGTCCGCCGGCGGATGCGAGCGGCCCTCGCGCATCATCGAGCGGATCGACGGCTTCCGCAACGGGCTCGCATTCCGAGAGAAGGGCGCGCGATAGTACGTTCAGTGCCCGGTAGCTCGAGCTCCAACGTTGGCTATACTCGATCCGCTCGCCGGCGCGCTGCAGGCTCGCCGCACCGCGCGAGAGGCAAGCCAAGCGCACCGTGGAACCCGATCGTCACGGACTCACTCATGAAAGACCCGTACCTGTCGTTCGGCGCCGCGCTCCTCTTCGGCGCTTGCCTCGCGCGCGCCCAAGCGAGCGTCACGGAGGCGGACCGCGCCGAGATTCGGTCCCTCTCGGCCGCGGGACGGGGACTTCCGGGGGTAGCATAGCTCGTGTTCCAGCCCGTCAAGTCCGTCGCGATCGTAGGCGCAGGCTCCGCCGGTTGGCTGACGGCGCTCGTGCTCGCCACGTATTGCCCCTTCTTGAAGATCGCGCTGATCAGGCCGCGCGACAACAATCCGATCGGCGTCGGCGAGTCGACGCAGCCTGACTTGCCGCTTCGGCTGCAAGCGGCCGGAGTCGATCTCGGCGACTTCTGCGTGGCCTGTGACGCGACGATCAAGTGCGGCATCTTTTATCGCGACTGGAACGTCGTCGGCGATCACTACTGGCACCCTTTCACGACGATGGCGGACACGGGCTCGTATACCGCTGCGCACCACTATCAGCAGATGATTCTCGAAGATCCGCGGCGCTACAGCCACGCGGATTACTACGCGCGCGTTCATACGTCGTACGAGACGTGCGTGAAGAGGAATCTGATCGCGCCGGAAGCCGCATTGGCGCTGCACGTGGACGCGGTCAAGCTCGCGAGATACCTCGAGCGCTTCCTGACGAAGGTCGAGCTCATCGAGGCCGACCACGTCGAGGCGGTCGGCGTCGATGGGAAGATCGCGGGCATCGAGCTCGACGGCGGAAGGAGGGCCGCGGCGGATCTGTACGTCGATTGCACGGGTTTCGCGCGCGCCTTGCTCGGCAAGATCGCCCAGCCGACGCCGCTCGTCTACGAGGCGAACGTGAATCGCGCGGTCGCTGCGAACGTTCCATACGCCGAGCCCGCTTCGGAGATGCATCCGTACACGAGGGCGCACGCGCACGAGCACGGCTGGACCTGGGCGATCCCGCTGCGCTCGAGAATCGGCAGCGGTTACGTCTATCACGCCGATTTCTGCTCCCCCGAGCAGGCCGAGCGGAACTTTCGCGCCTACTGGGGTCACGAGCGAATGCGCGACGTGCCGGTGCGTCACATCTCGTTCGAGCGCGACACGCTGCGCGAGCCGTGGGTCGGGAATGTCGTGGCGATCGGCCTAGCGGCCGGCTTCGTGGAGCCGCTCGAGGCCACGGGCCTCAACTGGACGATCAGCAGCGCGGATCTGCTCGCCCGGTTCTTGGGCCCGCAGTACTACGACGAAGACTCGCCGGCGAAGTACAACGCGCTGATGCGCGGCTACATCCACGACGTGCAAGACTTCGTGGACGCGCACTACCTCCTGTCCGCGCGGCGAGACAGCGATTTTTGGCGCTACCAAACGTCGCGCCCGTATCCGGAGCGGCTCATGCATCGGCTCGAAGTGTATTCGGCGGAAATGCCGAACGACCGCAATCGAGTGAAGAGCTTCGCGTGGGCGTTCAACGAGGTGTCGTGGCTCGACATCTTGAACGGCTACGGGTTCGAGTATCGAAAGATCGCGGTTCCGCCGGAGCAGCGCGCTCGCGCGGAGCAAGCGCTCGAGCAAGCCGCGGCGGCCCCACGCAAGGGAGTCGATCCGCGCACGTTCATGCCCGTCGCGATGAGCGGGCAGGGCACGCGCCTGTCGGGCAGCGTCTAGCGACCGAAAGGATGCGATGAAAGTGCACGGAACGGCTACGCCGCCTCGGGTGATTCGACGATGAAACTCCATTCGGCGATCGCGCCTGCAGCGGGCGTTTCCTGGAACCGCACGTGAGCCAGATCGAAAAAGCAGAAGGCCTCGACGCCGAAGGCCGCCACGACGACGCCATCAACGAGCTCGCAAACGCTGCTCAGCGCGGCGACGTCGAAGCGACGACGCGGCTCGCGAAGCGAATCATCGTCGGCGATCGAGCTCCACGCCTCCGGCGCGAGGGGATCGGCCTGCTGCGCGATGCCGTGCGGATGGGCGGCGCCGAGGCCGCCGCCCGGCTCGCCGTGATTCACGCCGCGGGTGTCTTTGCGGCGCCGGATTGGCCCGGCGCGCTGCGCCTCGCGATGCTGGCCGCCGAGCGCGGCTGGGCGCCGGCGCGCGCCGAGCTCGAGGTGCTCGAATCGATGATCGGCCTTCGAGCAGGTGCGCACGCGGATCGGCCGCGCGGCGAGCGGGGCGCGCGCCGGTTCGAGTCGCTGCTCGAAGAGGACAATCTCCGGCTGCTGCTGCTTCCGGCGCCGGGCGCGATCGTGCACGAGAGCCCGCGTATTGGCCGCTTCCCGCGCTTCGTCAGCGAGCCCGTGTGCGATTGGCTCATCGAGCGCGCCCGCGGCAGGCTCGAGCGGGCACGCGTCTACGACGCCTACCGAAAGACCGACGTCGTCGACGAATCGCGCACGAACTCGTGCGCCATCTTCAGCGCAGTGGAAGCGGACCTGGTCCACATGATGGTTCAAGCGCGGATGTCGGTCGGATGCGGGCAGCCGATGGCGCACATGGAGGCCTCGACGGTGCTGCACTATGCGGCCGGCGAGTCGATCGGCAATCACTACGACTTCGTCGATCCTGCACATCCCGGCTACCGCGAGGAGATTCGCAGGTTCGGGAATCGCGTCGTCACGTTTCTCGTGTATCTCAATGCCGATTACGAAGGCGGCGAGACGCACTTTCCGCGTATCGGCGTGACGCACGTGGGGCGGCGCGGCGAAGGGCTGTTCTTCGTGAATACTCACCCGGACGGCCGGCCGAACGAGGACACCCTGCACAGCGGCCGGCCGCCGACACGCGGCGAGAAATGGGTCTTCTCGCAGTTCGTGCGCGATCGGCCCGAGATGTCCGTCCCCTGATCGCGCGCCGGCCGGCCCGCCGCTCGGCTGCGAGGCCTCGCGCCGGCATCGTTCGTCCCGATTCCGCGACGAGGAGCTGTGGTGCCGGTGCAACCGCCGGCTCGGAACGGTTGTTGCGACGGTCAGTGCTGCTACTAGTTGCGCTGGTTAGCTGCTACGCCGTCGCGATTGGCATATAAGGTAACGCGCTGCGCTGCTTGCGCGGCGCAATCGCAACCTAGAGGGGGTCCCGATCAGTATGGCCAAATTACAACGGCACGCCGGCAATCGCACGAGGGTTACCGCGCTCGCTTCGACGATTTCGGCAATTCTTGGCGCTTGCGCGACGCACTCCGCGCTCGCTCAGGACGACCTCGAGGAGGTCGTCGTCACGGGCTCCCGCATCGTGCGGCGCGACCTCGACGCGCCCACCCCGATCATGACGGTGGACACGCAGCGGCTCGAGAACTCGAGCACGCTCAGCGTCGAAACCGTGTTGAATCAGATGCCGCAGTTCGTCCCCGCGCAGAGCCAGTTCAGCGCGCAGGGCGAGATTCAAACGTCGCCCACGGCGTCCCTCGGCATCGGCACCGTCAATCTGCGCGGCGTCAGCACCAACAGAACCCTCGTGCTCGTCGACGGGCGGCGCGCGCAGCCCGCGAACGCATCGCTGATCGTCGATCTCAACACGATTCCGTCGGCGGCCATCGAGCGCATCGAAACGATCACGGGCGGCGCGTCGGCCGTGTACGGCGCGGACGCGCTGGCCGGCGTAGTGAATTTCGTCCTGAAGGACGACTACGAAGGCGTGTCGATCGACGTGCAGAGCGGCTTCACCGAAGCCGGCGACGGCCAGGAATCGCGCTTCTCGAGCCTGTTGGGGCTCAACTCCGACGGCGGCAACGCCAACATGCTGCTCGGCGTGGAATGGTACGAGCGCGACGTCGCGTATCAGAAGAATCGCGACTTCTACGTCGACGGTTGGTACGACCCGACGAACGTCGCCGGCACGTTTTTCCCGTCAGTGCCCGGCTACCAGATCGTCGCCAACAACCGGCCCACGCAGGCGGCCATCGACGCGCTGTTCCCGCAGTTTCCGGCGGGAACGGTCGACGTCAACACGAACCCCGTCATCTACTTCAATCCGGACGGCACGGCATGGACGAGGAACGCCCAGCGCGCGCTCGGCTTCGACGACTCGATGCTGAATCGGCCCGACGTCGGCGACGGCTACTACGGCTTGATCCGCCAGGGCAATCGCATCGAGCAGATTTACATGGACGGCGCGCTGTCGTCTCCGCTCGAGCGCCGGTCGGCCTTCGGTAAGGCGCACGTCGAAATCAACGACAACCTGCGCGCTTTCGTGCAGGCGAACTATAGCCGCGCCGAGGTCAACACGTTTTCGGCCGGCCCGCCGCCCGCCGTGGGCGCCGCCTGGGGCGGCGCGATTCCGAACGACGGCCGCACGGCGATCCCGGCCGGCTTACAGAGCCTGCTCGACTCGCGCCCGGCGGCCGGCGCTACCTGGCAGTTGAACCGCGGCCTCGACTTCTTGGGTCAATTCGGTCCGACGAACAACAGCGACGTGTACCAGATCATGGCGGGCCTCGAAGGCTCGTTCACGAACCGCGACTGGACGTGGGAAGCCTACTACTCGAGCGGCGAGACGAGCGCGGAGAACGTCTATTACGGATTGCCGTCCGTCCAGCGCTGGAAGGCGCTGGCTCATTCGCCCGAATTCGGCTCGAACCAGGTCATCAATTACGCCACCGCGCCGGACGGCTCGCCGCTGCTCGACGCGAACGGCCAACGCATCCCCGTCGGCGGCAACTACCAGATCAGATGCACGAGCGGTTTGCCGATTTTCTTCGGGACGACCGCGGACTTGACCCAGGACTGCGTCAACAGTCTGCTCGGCCCGTTCAAATCGCTGACCACGGTCTCGCAAGACATCCTCGAGGCGAACGTCCAGGGCACGATCGCGGAGATGCGGGCGGGCGCGCTGCAGTTCGCGGCAGGTATCACGAACCGGCAGAACGGGTTCATCTACGAGCCGAGCAATCCGCAGGCGGCGATCTACGACTATCCGTTGGGCCTCTTCGTATCGAATCCCACGCAGGGTGAAACGGAGGTGTGGGAGATCTACGGCGAGTTGATCGTTCCCGTCGTGGACCGTCTCGACATCGAGCTCGGCTACCGCTACTCGGACTACGATACGGCGGCCGACAAGGTCGGAACCTACAAGGCGCTGTTCGACTGGTCCGCAACGGATTGGATTCGACTGCGCGGCGGTTATCAACGCGCCAACCGTGCGCCCAACACGGCGGAGCTCTTCCAATCCGAGACGACGGTGTTCCAGACGACGTTCTCGAGCGCCGATCCGTGCGGCGTCAACACGCTGATCCCCGGCTTCGGCAATCGGGCGGACAACCCGAACCGTCTGCAGGTGCAGCAGCTCTGCGCCGCGCTGATCGGCAACACGACGTCGACGTTCGGCGCTCCGGGCAGCGTCGAAGCGAACAGCTTCCTGCAAGGTCAGCAGGCTTTCACGGGCATCAACACGGTGCAGGTCGGCAACCCGGCTCTCGAATCCGAGGAAGCCGAGACTTGGACGCTCGGCGTCGTGCTCAGGAGCCCAGGCCGGCTCGAAGGCCTGACCGCCTCGCTCGACTTCTACAACATCGAGATCAGGGACGCGATTGCGACGTTCGACGGCCAAACGATCTACAACAAGTGCTTCAATCGGGACGGCCTGTCCAACCCCGGTTGGTCGATCAACGACCCGGGCGGGTTCTGTGCGCTGATCAACCGCAACGAGAGCACGGGCACCGCCGGCACCGTCGATGCCCGTTATCTCAATACGGGCCTGATCGACACCTTGGGCATCGACATGGCGGTGAACTGGATCACCGACCTGCCGTCGGGGGCGAGCTTCTACGTCAACAACCTCGTGAGCTACTTGAACGAGTTCCATACGCAGACGACGCCGACGGATCCGGTTCTCGAGTACGAGGACACGCTCGGCAACGGCGGGCAGTTCAAGTACCGGCTGTTCTCGACCGTGGGGTACAACTTCGGCGGCGGCAACGCGAACGTGGGTCTGCGGATGCGCTACTTCCCCGAGGTGAAGAACGCGGCGTACGTGACGAATCGGAATACGACGAACCGTCCGACGGAGTCGTACAACGTCTTCGATCTGTTCGCCGGTTACACGTTCAACGAGCGCTATCAGCTCCGCGGCGGCATCGACAACTTGTTCGATACGGATCCCGCCGTCGTAGGCGCAACGCCGACCGACAGCAACAGCAGCTCGACGCTTCCCGGGTACTACGACACGCTCGGGCGGCGTCTGTATCTAGGATTGAAGATCCAGTTCTAACGGTGCTGCCACGGCGCGGCTCGGGGCAACCCGGCCGCGCCGTTCTTTCGTCGCCTTCTGCGCCCCGGCGGCACAGAAGCGGCGCACGCGAGACGCGGCGGGAAAACCCGGCGTCGATATGGGGCCGACCTTCGCTTCAGAGCTCGGCCGCGATCGCACCCGAAGCGCCGACGCCGAGCGACTCGAGCAGCGCGACGACGGCTTCTCCGCCGCGCTTCGCTTGCGCGGCCTCGAACGGCGTCTGGCCTTTCGCGTTGCACACGGTCAAGTCCGCGCGCGCTTCTTTGACGAGATAGGTGATGATCGCGTCGGATGCGCGCCCGCCGATCGCGGCGTGCAGCGCCGTGTTGCCGTCCGAATCCTGGCCGTTCAAGTCGAGGCCCAGCGAAAGCAGGTACTCGATCGTCTCGATCGCCTCCGCGTCGCTGCCTTGATCGTACGACGGCGCGAGCGGACTGCCGTTGCGCCACCCGAGCCCGGCCGCATACATCAGGGCGTTCGCGCCGTTCGGCATCGTGTGCGTGACGTCGGCGCCGCCGGCGACGAGCGCTTTCACGACCTCGATGTCGCCGGATTTCGCCGCGCGCAGCAGCGGCGTGGCGCCTTCGCCGAGCGTGAAGTCGCCGAACGTATGCTGGCGCTGAATGATCGGGCTCTTGAGCTGCGCATTCGGGTCCGCGCCGCGCTCGAGCAGCCGCACGACGATGTCGGCGGCGTCGAGCAGCCCGACGGGCCTTGGGTTCGGCCGGCCGTGGCCGACGGCGAGGCGGTGCATGTCGACGGCGGCGTACAGCGCGCCCATGCCGCTCGTGTCCACGACGTTGGGATCCGCGCCGGCGTCGAGAAGCATCTCGGCGAGCTCGTAGTGCGCGTTGATGATCGCGATCACGAGCGCCGTAGCGCCGTCCGGATCGGCGACGTTCAGATCGGCGCCGCCCTCGATCAGCGCTTCAACCGCGTCGAGCGCGTTCTCGCGCGCGGCATAGAAGAGCGGCGTCCATTCGCCCAGCGGCAACAGCGACTGGCTCGCGCGCCGCTTCTCCCAAACCTGCGGCGCGGATCGAGCGTTCACGTAGGCGCCGTGCGCCAGCAGCGCGCGAACGGCGCCGGCATGATTCTGCGCGGCCGCCCAAATCAGCGGCGTCTCGCCGTACCAGCTCTCGCGCGAATCGAGCTTTGCGCCGTGCTCGACGAGGGCGTCGATCACGGCGACCGAGCCCGTGCGCGCCGCGGTAAGGAGCACCGTCTCCCCTTCGGGCAGCGTTGCGTTCGCGTCGGCGCCGGCCGCGAGCAGCATGCGCAGCGTTTCGGCGTCGCCGTTGACCGCTGCGAGATGCTGCGGCGTCATGCCGTAGCGATTCGCGGCGTTCGCGTCGGCTCCGGCTTCGAGCAGCGCCTCGACGAGCGTGCGGTCCGCCGCTCGCACGGCCCAGTGCAGGGCCGTCGTGCCGTCGGCCTCGGGCTCGTCGACGGCGGCGCCTTGCTTCACGAGGGAGAGCGCGGCCGCTCGATCGCCGTGCTTCGCGGCCACCACGAGCGGCGGGGCGGCGTGCGCTTCGGCGAGCGCCAGCGTAACGGCGAGCGTCAGGGCGGCGCGCTTCAGTCGGCCGGCCATGCTCAGACGAGCTCGAATCGCGCGTTGCTCTCGCCGATCGCGTCGATCGGCACGTCGAACAGGCCGGCCACGCCGAGCCAGAGGTTCGCGATCGGCGACCACTCCGGCGCAACGAGATATCGATCGCCACGGATGCGCCCGCCGGCGCTGCCGACGGTCGCGAACGCGAGCGGATACGAATCGTGCGCCTGCCCGTCGCTCATGCCGTGCCCGTACGCGATCAGCGAATGATCGAGCAGCGTGCCGTCACCGTCGGGCGACGCTTCGAGCTTGTCGACGAACTCGGCGAACAGCGACAGGAACAGCGTATTGATCTTCGCGTGCTGCGCCTTTTTCTCGGGCTGGCCGCCGTGGTGCGACGTGTCGTGATGCGTCTCCTTCATGGCGAGGCCCGGATACGTGCGCTGACTGGCTTCGCGGCCGGTCATGAACGTGAACACGCGAGTGAGGTCCGCCTGATACGCGACGACGAGCAGGTCGAACATCATGCGCATGTGCTCTTCGAACGATTCGGGGATGCCGACCGGCGCCGTCAGCGTGTCGGCCGCCTCGGAGGCGTGCGCGACGGTTTTCTGAATTCGCCGCTCGATCTCGCGGACGTTCTCCAAGTAGCCGTCGATCCGATTGCGATCGTATGGGCCGACCGCGCGGCGCAACGATTGCGCTTCGCCGACGATCGAATCGAGGATGCTGCGATCCTGGGCCGCGCGGCGCTGGCGCTGTTCCGGCGTGCCCGCGCGGCCGAACATACGCTCGAACGCGACGCGCGGATTGATCTCCATCGGCAAGGGCTCCGTCTCCGACGCCCACGAGATCGTGTTCATGTACGTGCAGCTGTAACCGGGCACGCAACCGCCGATGTAACCGGCGAAATCCTCGGTCGCGAGCTCGAGCGACGGGAACGGCGTTTCCTGGCCGGCGTGCTTCGCGAGGACCTGGTCGATCGTGATGCCGACGCTGATGTCCTCCGCCTCTGTCTGCTTCGCGACGGCGCCGCTCAACCAGCCGGCCGAGCTGACGGCGTGATCCGTGACGGACTTGCCGCCTGCGCGCGATAAGTTGTCGACGACCGTGAGATGCCGGCGGTGGCGTTCCATCGCCGTCAGAATCGGCGTGAGCGAAAGGGCGCCGGCTTCGCCCTTCGGCATCCAGTAGTCCATCGGGCAGCCGTTCGGCACGTAGACGGCGCCGAAGCGGAGCGGGGCTTTCGGCGCCTGCGCGTTCGCGAGCGCAGGCACCATGGCCTCGAGGAACGGCAGCCCGATCGTGGCGCCGATACCCCGAAGCACCGTTCTGCGCGACAAGCTCTTCCTGGTAATGAACATCGTCGTCCTCTTACGCGGGGTCCTGCGCGGCTTCGGAAAGACTCCTAGCTCGCATCCTAAACGGTGCGCTTTCGACTATGCCAATCACGAGGCTCGAAAATTTGTAGCCATCGCGCCGCGCTTCGTCGAGCACGCGCCGCACGACGGGCATGTCGTAGTACTGCAGCCCGCGGCCGAGCGCGTAGGTCATGAGCTTCTGCGTCACGGTGTCGACGAAGATCGACGGATCCTCGAGCAATGCTTCGCGCAGCGCCGCGGCGCCGTCGATGGGGCTGCCGTCCGTGAACACGCCGTCCGCGTCGATCGGACGGCCGGCCTCGAACGTGCGCCAAGCGCCGACGGCGTCGAAGTTCTCCATCGCGAGGCCGAGCGGATCCATGATCGCGTGGCAGCTCGCGCACGCGGGGCTCGCGCGATGCGACTCGAGCCGCTCGCGGATCGTTGTCGGCGCCGCGCCGGGCTCGGCTTCGAGCGCCGGCACGTTCGCCGGCGGCGCCGCGATCTCGCTGAACTGGATCCGCAACGACGTCCAGGCCTATGTCGCAAACGGCGCCAAGGTTCAGGCGTCCGGCGACGTGACGATCGCCGCCCGCGACGAGGCGGAAATCGACAGCTTCGCGGTCGGG
>Ga0073934_10001139_pt1 | contig 67061 bp, 64 predicted proteins | sample LarsenN4metaG_FD_76834 | JGI IMG/M metagenome (GOLD analysis project Ga0073934, IMG submission 76834) | Hot spring sediment bacterial and archeal communities from British Columbia, Canada, to study Microbial Dark Matter (Phase II) - Larsen... ... | reverse complement strand
CCAACCACCCCGGCCGCGCCTTTTTAAGGAATGGGGCCATTTTCTTGATGGCGCGGCCACCCCTCCTTATCCAAGGAGGGGAAATCGCGTCGCCCCAACATCGTGTCAAATGTCCAAACTCCAGTGCCCCCCTGCCGCCTTCGGCGGCAGGGGGTCAACGCCCGCGCAGTTAGCGCAGTACGCCCTCAACAGGAGACGACGCTGTCGCGTAGAGTTTTCTTGGAATCCGACCGGACTCGAACGCCAGACGGCCGGCCTTCACGGCGTGATTCATCGCTTCGGCCATGCGGGGCGGATCCGCGGCGCAGGCGATGGCGGTATTCATCAGAACGCCGTCGGCGCCCAATTCCATGGCGACGGTCGCGTCGGATGCAGTTCCGACTCCCGCGTCCACGATCAGCGGCGCTTCCGTGATCATTTCGCGAAGAATGCGCAGGCCCGCGGTGTTCTGGATCCCCATCCCCGATCCGATCGGCGCCCCCAATGGCATGATCGCCGCTGCGCCGGCGTCGATGAGGCGGCGGGCCACAATAAGATCGTCGTTGGTGTAGGCCAGGACGACGAACCCTTCCCGGACAAGAATCTTTGTCGCCTCGATCAGCGCGGCCGTGTCCGGAAACAGCGTCCTTTCGTCGCCAATCACTTCAAGCTTCACCCAATTGGAAAGCCCCGCCTCGCGGCCCAGGCGCGCGGTGCGGACGGCCTCATCGGCCGTATAGCAGCCCGCCGTATTGGGCAGGATCATGCGTTTCGACGCGTCGATGAAGTCCAGGAGCGACTCTCCGCGCGGCGCTTTCAGATCGATGCGGCGGACCGCCACGGTCACGATTTCCGCTCCCGACTTCTCGTGCGCTTCTTTCATGATTTGAAGGCTCGGATACTTGCCCGTGCCGACGATGAGACGCGATTTGAACTCGCGTCCTGCGATGACCAGCGCATCCTGCTTCGGCGCGCCGCCGCCGACAAAGTGGACAATCTCGACTTCATCGCCGGCATCCACCGCCACGGCGCCCCAATTCTGACGTGGCACAATCGACCGATTCCGCTCAACGGCAACGCGCTCGGCCGCCACGCCGAGATGGTCAAGGAGTTGGATAACTGTGACGGACGCGGGGAGGATTTTCACTTCCCCGTTTAAGCGGATTTCGATTGCCATATGGAAAGCGATGTTAGCACAGCTCGAACCCCTTACCGGGGCGGTCTATGACCGCGTGCGACGCATTTCTGACCCCCTGCCGCCTTCGGCCTTTTCTCCCCCTTCGAGGGGGAGAGCCGCCGAAGGCGGCAGGGGGTCAAGAACTCCGCTAATCGGCATTCGTTCACACTGTCATGACCGCGCGGCGGAGTCATTCCATCAGCCCCGAAATCACCATTGACGCCCGCACGGAGCGCCGAATATAGTCGTACATTTGGTTCGTCGTCGAAGTTCTTGACACTGCAACTGGTTACGGAATCTTCTCATGCTGTCGGATTGGGCGCCGATTCTCGTTTTTCTGGTCCTGGTGACCGGCTTCGCCGTCGCGTCGGTGGTTGCCGCGATGATTATCGGTTTGAGAAAGCCAACCCCTGAAAAGTCGACCCCCTACGAATGCGGAGTGCAGCCGGTCGGAACCGCGCGAGAACGTTTCTCGGTCAAGTTCTACCTGGTCGCCATGCTGTTCCTTCTCTTTGACATTGAAGCCGTCTTCCTGTTTCCGTGGGCCGTGGTCCACCGGGACCTGCGCCTGTTCGGCTTCTTCGAAATGCTGCTCTTCATTGGCGCGATCCTCGCGGGCTATGTGTATGCGTGGAAGAAAGGGGCGCTGGAATGGGAACGGTAGGGAATTCGGATTTCGGATTGCGGATTGCGGATTGCGGATTTATCACCGCCAAATCCGAAATCCGCAATCCGAAATTCGAAATCTGATCCATGTTTTCCCCTGACACCGAATCCCAATTCCGCCGCCTTGTCTCGATTTATCCCCGCAAGCGGTCGGCCTTGATTCCGATGCTGCTGCTCGCTCAAAGGGAGCAGGGTTACGTCACGGATGAAGCGGTCAGCTACATTGCAGATTGTCTGGAACTGTCCGTGTCGGACGTGGAATCGACGCTGTCTTTTTACACGCTCCTGCGGAGGCGCCGGGCCGGCAAATACCACATTCTGATCTGCACGAATCTCTCGTGCATGCTCCGCGGATCGGATCAGATTGAAGCGTGCATCAAACGGAAGCTCGGCGTAGAGCTTGGCCAGGCCACGCCGGATGGGTTGTTTTCAGCGGTCGAGTTTGAGTGCCTTGGTTCCTGCACGACGGCCCCTGTCCTGCAGATCAACGGCGAGTTTTATGAAAACATGGACGTCCCGAAGGTCGAGGCGCTCATCGATGAATTGCGCCGCCGGGGCTAGACTCGGATGATCGCATACTTCGCCAGTCCCGAATTCGCCGTACTGCTCGCCAAGATGATCATAATCCTTGGCGGCGTCTTGGGCGCGCTCGCCTACACGTCGCTGGTAGAACGCCGCGTCATCGCTTTCGTTCAAATGCGCCCGGGGCCGAACCGCGTGGGGCCGTTCGGCCTGCTGCAGCCGATCGCCGACGGGCTGAAGTTTCTCTTCAAAGAGCAAACCGTTCCCGCCAACGCGAACATCTTGCTGTATTACCTGGCCCCCATTGCGGCGATGATTCCCGCCCTGCTCTCATTCTCCGTCATCCCCTTTGGGCCGGATCTGATCATTGCAGACCTCGACGTCAGCCTGCTCTTCATCTTTGCAGTCACGTCGCTGGGCGTTTATGGAATCGTGCTGGGCGGCTGGTCTTCCAATTCCAAGTATCCCCTGATGGGCGCCATGCGGTCTTCCGCCCAGATGCTCAGCTACGAACTGAGCCTGACCTTGTCGGTGGTGGGCGTTCTGATGATCGCCAACACGGTCAGCCTCTCTCAGATCGTGACGAGCCAGCAGGGCTACTGGTTCGGCGTTGTTCCCAGGTGGAACATCTTCGTTCAGCCGATTGCGTTTCTCGTGTACCTGATCAGCGGAATTGCCGAGACAAACCGCCTGCCCTTCGATCTGGCCGAGTCGGAGCAGGAACTCGTCGCCGGGTGGCACACCGAGTACAGCGGCATGAAATTCGCGATGTTCATGCTCGCCGAATACGCCAACATGGTGACGGTCTCAGCGCTCGCCACGATCCTGTTTTTCGGGGGATGGAGCGGACCGGTCTTCGGTCCCCAATGGCTGCAGATGGCGCTGCCGACCGCCTGGTTCCTCCTGAAGATCGCGGCGTTCATGCTGCTGTACATCGTCCTGCGCGCCACCGTACCCCGCTTCCGATACGACCAGCTCATGCGCTTCGGCTGGAAGTTCCTTCTCCCGGCGTCGCTGGCCAACATCCTGTTCACAAGTTTCCTGGCGGCGCTCTCATGATCGAGTTTCTTTTCCTCTTTTTTGCAGCGATCGCCGTTGGCGCCGCCGTCAATGTCCTCGCGCAGAAACACGTTCTGTACAGCGCGCTTTCGTTGATTTTGATGCTCACAGCAATGTCGGCGTTATTCGTGCTGCTGGAGGCGGAGTTTCTGGCCGTCATTAATGTGATTGTCTACGCAGGCGCCATCATGGTTCTTTTCGTTTTCGTCATCATGCTTCTAAATCTGCCGCGAGATGAAAATGGCGACCGGCTGCGGTGGCTCAAGTTCGTTGGAATACCGATGGGCGTCTTTTTCCTGTTGCTCATCGGAAGAACTCTGTGGACAGCGGCCGGCGGCGAACCGGCGCAACCGCGCATCACCGGCTCGGCGGCGGTGATCGGAAGCAGCCTGTTCACGGACTATGTGCTGCCGTTTGAACTGACGTCTCTGCTCATCTTGATTGCGTTGATCGGCGCCGTCGTGTTCGCGAAGAAGGATCTATGATTCCTCTCAACTGGTACCTGCTTCTTGGCGCGTCGCTCTTTCTGATCGGGGTGATCGGGTTTTTCGTCAAGCACAACATCATCGCCCTGCTCTTGAGCGTGGAGATCATGCTGAGCGCCGTGAACCTCACGTTCGTCGCATTCTCCAGCCAGCGGGGAGAAATCAGCGGTCAGGTCTTTGTGTTTTTCGTGCTGGTGGTCGCGGCCGCCGAAGCCGCCGTCGGACTCGCGCTGGTTATCGCGATATTCCGCAACCGTGAATCGCTGAATGTGGATCGAAGCAATTTGTTGAGATGGTAAAAGGGAATTTCGGGTTTCGGATTGCGGATTGCGGATTTGCCGTCCCCAAATCCGCAATCCGAAATCCGAAATCCGAAATCTGATATGGACTACCTCTGGCTCATCCCCGTCCTGCCTCTCGTCGCTGCGGCGTTCAACGGCGTCGTGGGCAAGCGTCTGTCGAAGAAGGCTGTGGGGCTCGTTGGAGTCGGCGCCGTCGCGGCGTCGTTCGTCATCTCTCTGGGGGCCTTCTTACAAATGCTGGTGCAGCCTGAAGATGCGCTTCCAATTGTGACGCATTACTTCATATGGATTCAGTCGGGCGGGTTCCAGGCTGATTTCGGATTTCAACTGGATCATCTCTCGGGGCTGATGATTCTGATCGTCACGGGAGTCGGCTTTCTGATTCATGTCTATTCGATCGGCTACATGCACGACGACCCGGGGTATTACCGCTATTTTGCATACCTCAACCTGTTCATGTTTTCGATGCTCATGCTGGTGCTGGCGAACAACTATCTGCTCATGTTTGTCGGGTGGGAAGGCGTGGGCCTGTGTTCGTATTTGCTGATCGGATTCTGGTTTACCCGGAAGTCTGCGGCCGACGCCGGCAAGAAGGCGTTTGTCGTGAACCGCGTCGGAGACTTCGGTTTTCTGCTGGCGGCGCTTTTCATTTTCTGGACGTTCGGCAGCGTCGATTATCAACGCGTATTTGAGCGCGCCGCCGCGCTTCCGCCCGAACCGTTGGGCGAAGTGGGAATCGTGACGGTGATCTGTCTGTTGATGTTCGTCGGGGCCACGGGGAAATCCGCGCAGATTCCTCTGTATGTGTGGCTGCCGGACGCCATGGAGGGACCGACGCCGGTGAGCGCTCTGATCCATGCCGCGACCATGGTGACGGCCGGCGTTTATATGGTCGCCCGCTCCGCCGCATTGTTCAGCCACGCACATGGCGCGCTGCTGGTTGTTGCAACGATCGGGGCGGGAACGGCCATCTTCGCTGCGTCGATCGGCTTGGTTCAGACCGACATCAAGCGCGTCCTCGCGTATTCAACCGTCAGCCAGCTCGGCTACATGTTCCTTGCTTGCGGCGTGGGCGCATACGCTGCAGGGATCTTTCATCTGATGACGCATGCGTTCTTCAAGGCGTTGCTGTTCCTGGGCGCGGGCAGCGTAATTCACGGCGCGGGCGGCCTTCAGGACATCCGCAAGATGGGCGGATTGCGGCGGCGGATGCCGTGGACATTTTCGATGTTTCTCGTCGGAACGATTGCGATCGCCGGGATTCCGCCGCTGGCGGGCTTCTTTAGCAAGGACATGATCCTGTGGTCGGCCTGGAACAGTCCGAATTATGGAAAGATCTTCTGGACCGTTGGGTTGATCACGGCGGCCTTCACTTCGTTTTACATGTTCCGGCTGCTGATCCTGACGTTTTGCGGAAACGCCCGATACACGCAGGATGAGGTTCACCATGTGCATGAATCGCCGCCGTCGATGCTGATTCCGCTGTCAATCCTGGCCGTCTTCTCGATCGTCGCGGGTTTTGCCGGCGCGCCGCCGGCCCTTGGCGGCCACAACATCATCGAGAGTTTTCTAGCCGACTCTTCGCATAACGCCGCGAGCGCGGAGCACGGCGGCGCAGCCTTGGAGGGCCTCTTGATGGCGGCGTCGGTAGGGGCGGCGCTGGCGGGGCTCGCCGTCGCGTACCTGTTTTACATCGCGCGTCCCGAGCTTCCCGGGCGGGTGGCGGCCGGAGCCGATGCAATGTATTCGATCCTGAAGGGCAAGTATTACGTCGACGAAATTTACGACGCCGTCATCGTATGGCCGATTGTACGGACGGCCCGCGAATTCCTCTGGCGGTTCGTCGATTCGTTTGTGATCGACGGGACGGTCAACGGGTTTGGAGACATGATCCGCGGGGCCGCGCGCGGATTGCGACGAATGCAGTCCGGGTATGTGCGAGCGTACGCCGGGTGGATTCTGCTGGGAGGAATCCTGGTGGCGGTATGGTTTTTGAGATAGAGGCGTGAGGGAATTGCGGATTGCGGATTGCGGATTGCGGATTTGGGAACATCCGAACGACGTGCGCCTCTCCCAAAATCCGAAATCCGAAATCCGAAATCCGAAATCGAAACGATGGATGCAATAATCACATCCCACATTCTCACGATCGTCACGTTCACGCCGGCGGCGGGCGCGATTCTGGTTCTGTTCTATGATCGCAGCCACGTCCGCTCGATTCGCGTGTTTTCGCTCATCATCGCGCTTCTGACGTTCGTCTTCTCGCTGCACCTGGTCGCGCATTTCGAACCCGGCAATTCCGATTTCCAGTTCGTCGCCAACGTTCCTTGGATTCCGTCGCTCGGCGCCAACTACTACATGGGCGTCGACGGCATCAGTCTGTTCCTCATCGTGCTGACGGCCCTGCTCACGCCGCTGGCTCTGCTCGCGTCGTGGCCGATTACGGATCGGACGAAGGAATACTTCATCTTCATGCTTCTGCTGGAAACCGGCATGATCGGCGTGTTCGCCGCGCTCGACCTGTTCCTGTTTTACGTATTCTGGGAAATCGTTCTGATTCCGATGTATTTCCTGGTCGGCGTGTGGGGCGGTGAGAGGCGGATCTACGCCGCGACGAAATTCGTCCTGTACACGATGATCGGGTCCGTGTTGATGCTGGTGGCGATCCTCGCGCTGTACTTCTTCCATGGAAACGCCGCCGGAGAGTTCACCTTCAGCTATACAGCGATTCTCCAGGCTCTTCAGTCCGGGCGCCTGATCCTGACGCCGACTGTCGAGCTCTGGCTTTTCCTGGCCTTCTTCTTCGCCTTCGCGATCAAGATTCCGTTGTTTCCGTTCCATACCTGGCTGCCGGACGCGCACGTGGAGGCGCCGACGGCGGGTTCGGTCCTGTTAGCCGGCATTCTGCTGAAGATGGGCGCCTACGGTCTGGTGCGGTTCAGCTTGCCCTTTTTCCCAAACGTGAGCCACCTGCTCGCGCCTCTCATTTCGCTGCTCGCACTGGTCGGCATCGTGTATGGGGCGCTGGTGGCGATGGTTCAGCCGGACGTGAAGAAACTGGTCGCCTATTCGTCGGTCAGTCACCTGGGATTCGTCGTGCTTGGAATTTTCAGTTTCACGATCCAGGGCATGCAAGGGGCGGTTTATCAGATGCTCAATCATGGCGTGTCGACCGGCGCGCTCTTCCTGCTGGTGGGCGTGATCTATGATCGCCGGCACACGCGGCTGATTGAAGAGTTCGGGGGGCTGGCCAATCGAATGCCGGTCTACGCCGCATTCTTTCTGATCATTGCCCTTTCATCGATCGGGCTTCCCGGCTTGAACGGCTTCGTCGGCGAGTTTTTGATTCTGCTTGGCGCATTCGACTCCAACAGGATGCATGCGGCGATCGCGGCCACGGGCGTGATACTGTCCGCGGTTTACATGCTGTGGATGTACCAACGCGTCATATGGGGGAGCATCACGCGCCGCGAGAACGAGGCGCTGACGGACATCAACGGCCGGGAACGGGCTATGCTGATTCCACTTCTCATCCTGGCGGTTTGGATGGGCGTGTATTCGAATCATTTTCTGCGGCCGATGGACGCAGCGATTGCAAAACTCATTCGCCAGGTCGAGAAACGCGACGCCAATTACGCACAGATTCCGAAATGAATCTTCCGGTCATCAATTTCTACTCGATTCTGCCGGCTATTGTTCTGGCGGCGTTCGGCATTCTGATCATGACCGCCGAACCGTTCCTGGGCGCGACCGGCAAGCGGCGGCTCGGCTGGCTCGCGCTGATTGCGACGGCGGCGGCAGGGCTCGCGCTAGTCGCAATGTCGCGCGAAGCCGGGCAGTGGTATTCGAACCTCTGGGTTGTCGACGACTTCAACGTCTTCTTTCACGCGGTGTTCCTGCTGATTGCGGCCCTGACGATCCTTGCGTCGTTGGACTTCCTGGTGCGCGAGAACATGAACCATCCCGAATACTATGCGCTCCTGCTGTTTGCGACTGCTGGAATGCTGGTGATGTCGGGATCGAACGAGCTCGTCATGGTCTTTCTGGGGCTCGAAACGTTGTCCATCGCGACGTACGTACTGGCGGGCTTCCGGCGCACGGATCTAAAGTCGAATGAATCGGCGCTCAAGTACTTTCTTCTGGGCTCGTTCTCGTCTGCATTTTTTTTGTACGGCGTCGCACTGATCTTTGGGGCCACGGGCAGCACGAACCTCGGCGCGATTGCGGACGTTCTGTCGCGGCAGGGCGCTCCCAGCCATCTTGTGTACCTCGCCGCCGCGATGATGCTTATCGCGTTGTGCTTCAAGGTCGCCGTTGCGCCGTTCCATATCTGGACTCCGGATGTCTACGAAGGCGCGCCGACCCCGGTCACGGGTTTCATGTCCGTGGGGCCGAAGGCCGCAGGATTCGCCGTGTTCTTCCGGATTTTCCTAACGGCGTTTCCATCGATTCAAGACCGGCTGTCGGACGTTCTCTGGGCGGTCGCGGCGTTGACGATGATCTTGGGAAACGTCGTCGCGGTAGTACAGCCGAACATCAAACGAATGCTCGCCTACTCTTCCATCGCCCATGCCGGCTACATCGCCGTCGCGTTCGCGGCCGGCGGCGCTCGGGGCGTTTCGGCAGGCCTGTTCTATACGCTGGTCTACAGCTTCATGAATCTTGGAGCGTTCAGCATCGTCGCGATTCTCAGCCGGTCAGAGGAAAAGCTGGTGCAGGCGACCGATTACGCCGGCCTCGCGGCGCGACGGCCGGGACTGGCTGCACTGCTATCGTTGTTTCTGCTGTCGCTTGCGGGCGTTCCCGGAACGGCCGGCTTCGCGGGCAAGTTCTTTATCTTCCAATCGGCCGTCGAATCGGGGTTGATCTGGCTTGCTGTCATCGGCGTCGTCACGACCGTGATCTCGTTCTACTACTACCTGTACGTGATCGTGCAGATGTACATGCGCGAGCCGCTGGAGAATTTCGGAGACGTGCGGCTGTCTCGGGGCGTCCTTGCGGCGCTCGTGATTGCCGCCGCCGGAGTCATCTATTTTGGAATTCTACCGGCGCGCGCCTTTGACTGGGCGGCCCGCGCCGCGGCGAGTTTGGGACCGCTGTAGGCTCGCAGAATCTCGTCCCCGCGCTCGTTCCAGACTACGAAGGCAGTTTGCCCCTCTCCATCTCCCTCAGCGCTTCCGCTATCAGCCGGTCGTTATCTTCTCTGGTGAGATTTCTCTGGATAATCTTTGAGGCGATCGCCACGGAAAGATCCGCCGCTTCGCGGCGGATCTTTTGCACGGCTTGTCCGGTCTCCAGCTCGATCTGGCGTCTTGCCTCGCGAAGGATCGCGTCGGCTTCCGCTCTGGCTTTCTGTTTTGTTTCTTCCCGGACCTGTTCAGCGGCGGACCATCCCTTCGAGACGATCGACTCCGCTTCCTGATGCGCGTTCCGGACGATCTGCGCGGACTCCTGCTGGAGACGTTCCAGTTCCCTTCTGGCCTCTTGAGCGTCGTCCAACGACTTCCGGATCGTTTCCTGGCGCTTCTCCAGAGCCTTCAAGAGAGGCTTCCAGGCAAACTTCGAGAGAAGCGCCATCAACACGAGGAACGTGACGATGGTCCAAATGAATAATCCGACGTCCGGCCGGACCAGTGGATTGTCCATAACAACGATTCCTTTAGAAAACTCTACTTCAGCAAGACGATCAACAGTACGACGACTTCAGCGATAATCGCGACGCCTTCAAGCAGGAACAGCGGCAACGTGACGGCGCCGCTGATCTGTGTGGCGGCTGCAGGCTGGCGCGCAATGCCTTCTGCGGCGGCCGCCGCAAATTTGCCGATGCCGAATGCCGCGCCGAACACAATGAGTCCAAGGCCCAAAGCCGCGCCGAAATATGTCAGAACTCCGCGCTGCGCGGCCACAGCAGCCTCGGCGGCGGCCCCTTCAGCGGCGCCTTCTTGCGCCAAAGCTGCGGGCGTGCAAAGAAATAACCCAACGACTAGGACTGAAACTGCGGCCGCTAGCCCCCTCCATACGAATCCTGCTTTACTCATTCCGTTGTCCTTTCCTGAAGGTTGTCAATGATGAACGTGGATGGCCATGCCGATAAACACAGCCGATAAGAGTGTGAAGACGTAAGCCTGGACGAGCACGACAATGATTTCCAGGGCGGATATGCCCGCCGCCAAAGGCACCGACAGCACGACGCCTGCGCCGATGCCGGCCAGCGCGCTGGAGAACAATTCGGTAAAAAGAAACACGAGCGAGAGCACAGCCAGAATCGCGATGTGGCCGCCCGTCATGTTCGCGGCAAGTCGCATGGTGAGCGCGAACGGCCTCACGAACATGCTCAGGATCTCGATTGGGATCAAAAGAAAGTAAATGGGCCACGCCAGCCCGTGCGGAACCATGTTTTTCCAGTGCTGAATGAACCCGTGCGCCCGCGCACCTGCGACGATAATCGCTCCAAACGTCACGGTCGCAAGGCCCGCCGTGACGTTGAAATTGGCCGTGGCCGTCGTCCCGCCGTGCATAACCTGCTTAAGGAACGATTCCTCGCTTGTGTGGAGCACAAAGTGATCGATGAGGCCGATCACCTCAAAGATGGGCAGCAGCCCGATCGCGTTCGCGCACAGAATGAAAATGAAGAACGTCAGGATCAGAGGGGTCCACGTATTGACCCACTTGCGTCCTACGTTCGGTTCCACGATGGAATCCCGGACGAACTCCACGGCCGTCTCGAGGACGGCGGCCATGCCTCTGGGGATGAGATGGTCCTGCTTCAGATAGCGCCTTACGATCCAGGTCACGGCCACGAACACGAAAGCCGCTACGATCCACAGCATCAAAACGTGTTTCGTGACTGAAAAGTCGATCCCGAACACTTTCGGAAGATGGATCAACGGATGGTCGATGCCGCTGTTGGAGACGTGACCGATGATCGTCTCGCCGGCGTTGAAGCCCCGGCCGTCCGCCGCTTGTTCCCCGTGTTGCATCCACATCATCATGAATCCGTTCCCGTCAATCAGACTTGCAGCTCTGCACGCCGCCGCCGTGCGCGGTCTATAAACGAATGCCGATTACCGGCATTCTGACCCCCTGCCGCTTCGGCGGTTCTCCCCCTCAAAGGGGGAGAAAAGGCCTGCTTCGGAAGCGTTTACTCCCCCTTTGAGGGGGAGAGCCGCCGAAGGCGGCAGGGGGTCAGAATGCGTCGCGCCGATTTGTTCACGCCTTCTACGACCGCCCTGCTAACAGCCGGCGCAGTCCGATCGCCTCCACAACGTGGAGCGCCAGAAAGTAGCTCGTAAAGCTGATCGCGAACGGAACCGGCTGAACGCCCACGATCTTCACTGCAGCCGCAACATATGCGCCGAAGAATACCGCCTTCAGAGCAAACGCCTTCATCATGGCCGGCGTTATGCGGCTTGGGTCACGGCGGAAAATGCGCTGGATCATCCACCAGGTCCCGCTCGCAGCAGCAAGCGGACCGATCATCCCCAACCAGACTTCACGCCGGTTCTCAGTCAAGGCGGCCGCTGCAATGGAGGAGAGCGCGGACGATGCAGCCATCCAGCCGACCAGCTTCATTTCGGCCAGAGGGTCCTTGCGAGTTCATAGAACCCGACGACAAGACCCAGCAGAAGCCCGAGCATCAGGAACCACGGCGACGTCCCCAACCACGCATCCACGGCGTAGCCGATTCCTCCAAGAAGAAGCAGCGCCGCCAGCAACGTGTAGCCTGCCACGGCCGCGGGTCCGGATCTGCGCACGCTCTCCTGCACATACCTGAGAGACCGCTGCAGGAACGAACCTAGGTCGTTGTTGGTCATGTCGGCAGAAAGGACGCGGGCCGTGAAGGTCATCTGTCTCGGTTCGTACGGCTGGCTCCCCAACCAGATTTAGAACGCGACAGTATAGCACAGCGGCCGCTCTCCGGATTCAAGTCGGCGCATTCGTCCTCCTTGGTGTATACTCCCGACCGAACCGCCCAACACGGACACTCATACAGCCATCATTTTTGAACACGGTTGAAGGAGGACTTCCATGTTTAACAGGATGCTGCTAGCGATCACCGGCGCGCTGGTCCTGGCCCTGGCCGTGGCGGCCTGCAGCACGGAACAACCTCAAGAGACGGCGTCCGTAACCGCAGCGCCGGAGAAGCCTGCGGAACCGCAGGGCCCGTTTTTCGAACTGACAAAGGACGTCATCACGGAGCACCCGGACTGGACGAGCCGCAACGTCATGCTCCTGGGGGCAAAACTCGGCGACGACACTTCGGGAACGAAGCTGGATAAGCTGTTCGGCAAGATCGATCACTCCGCCGCGCTGGCCACCGAATACCTCACGCGCCATCAGAACAACTCCGTCGCCGTGTACACGTTCAAGACGACGGGGAGAGCGCGCCAGTTCGAAATCTACGACACGTTCGCCCCACGAATTGCAGATCCCAAACTCAAGAAGCTTCTCACCAGCGGAGACCTCAAATACCTGCGCGAGCAATTCGGGGAATACACGATCGAAGAAAACCCAGAGAACAAATCCACGGAGTATGTGTACGAGAACCGCGGCTTCCGGTTTGTGGTCTACAAGCTTGGAAACCAGACCGTCAAGGCGCTGCGGTTCTCCGAACTGAGAAAGCCGAGCGCAACGTCGTAGGACTGAGAGCGGTTCGGGCGTCCGTCGGGTCGACAAGCGGACGAAGCGGACGAAACATTCTGACCCCCTGCCGCCTTCGGCGGCTCTCCCCCTCGAAGGGGGAGCAAAGGCCTTGCTTGAGGCGGCAGGGGGTCAAACTCGTTCACTCTTCATAGACCGCGCCTACAGTGAGCTCACCCGAAAAGTCCTTCACTCAGCCGCGCTCGGATCCCTTGGATCTGCAGCAACAGTCGACGGTTCCGCCCCGCCGGCGCTAGCTTGACTTCTGCGGGTCGCTTCGTTGAGCGAGTCGATGAACGGTTGAACAACGATGTTTGAATCGACAACTCTGTCCTTGAGAATATCGTCGGCGTGAATATGCCGGCTGTAAGCGTCACGGTTGCCGGTATCGTCAATCGTGATGGTCGCGCCATTCAGTGCGACTCCCGCAAACAGTCCTCTGCTCCGCGAGTAAGAGAAGACCGCGGTGCGCAGAAGGACATCTGTACCGACGGAGGCGTCTCGTCCGACGGGTCCCGCCGCCGCCGAAGCGCCTGCGCCCAACGTCAGTTTGCCGCTTAGTAACGCGTCGACGGCCTTGCGACTGGTAAAGACGAGGATCACATCCGTCCGTTGAAAGCCAAGTTGGAGGCCGAAGCTGCCGCCAAAGAGCCTGACGTAGGATGGCGGAATCCACTTGCCGGCCTCATCACGCCGAGACAAGAGACCCTTGCCCCAGCGAACGCCGAATCCAAATGCGGCTCGCGGGACGCGCGGGAAGACCGCCACAGCCTGCGCCCTATTCAACAGGGCCTCCGGAATGCCGGTTTCGCGAACATTCGCGATATCGTCGATGACCTTTGCTGCGAGTCGAGCCCGGTAGGCTTCGTTGACTGCTACCTCCGGGATGGTGATCTTCTTGATCGTCGCTCGCTCGACTGTCACCACCCGTTCTTCTTCGATAACCTCGCCTTCGATCGCTTCCGAAGGTTTGCCGCGCCGCACATCCTCGTCAGCGGCGTCCTCTCGGTCCGCTGTATCAGCGTCCTCCTTCTTTTCCTCCTTCATAGCAGCACAGTCCTTGGCAGCTTTGGACTGTTCGGCTCTCATATTCTCGCGACACTTCGAATCATCGTCCGTGTTGACGGCGGATACAAACGGGCTGAATACCAGAGCCACTGTGAGAACTGACAGTATTGAGTTAAGAATGCGCCTATACATACACTGTCCATCTCTCCAACTGAAATTGGTCCGCTACGGTTCCACTCTCAAGAGAATTACGGTTCCAAGCTGGGAGCTTTTTCGGACCTACACCCAGTTTGCCGACGCCGGGACGCGGTTGGATATGATCTCTTGGTATCAGGGATGTGATCTTCCGGGATATCCCTGCCCACCAATCCGCATCAGGTTCCAGAAGTGCAGGCTTGCTGGCGAGGAAGTAAATGAGAAAACATGGCTTGCTGTTAACCGTGACGGTCTGCGTCTGTGTGTTCGCACCGGAGATTTTCGGGCAGTCGCCTTCGCCGGCATCTCGGTCCGAAGGATGGCGCATGCAGCTTACACCTTATCTTTGGGGTTCGGATTTTAAGGGCCGGGTCGGAATTGGCGATCGTTCCGCCGATGTCGACGCCTCGTTTAGCGACATCCTGCAAGAACTAAACTTCGCCTTCATGGGCGTTATTCAAGCAGACCGAGAGAAGTTCGTAACCATAACGGATCTCATTTACATGAATCTTTCCGATGAGCATGCGACTCCGGGTCCGCTCTTCTCCAGCGCTGATGTGGTCAAGAAGTCCTTCATTTTCTCGCCTGAAGCCGGATATCGAATCGTAGGGTCGGACGCTGCTTTCATGGACATTCTTGGCGGTATTCGCTTCTGGCGCGTCAAAACAGATCTACGCTTCCAGCCGGGTCTTCTGAACGCGATCAGCGTTTCCGGCAGCAGGAATTGGGTCGACGGCATCTTCGGTTTGAGAGCAAAGGTCCACCTGTCGCCAACCTGGTACGTCACCGGATATGGTGATATCGGCGGGGGCGGCGCGAACCTCACATATCAGATTCTCGGAATAGCCGGCGCCGACATTGGTGAACGATACGCCGTTCTCTTCGGTTACCGCTATCTCAACGTCGTTTACAACAAGGACCGCTTCTTGTTCGACGCCGGGATGGGGGGGCCGGTCATCGGATTCGCATTCAAATTCTGAGGACTTCAGTAAGCGACGATGACCGCCTGACGGGCCATGGCAATGAATGGATCCGGATAGAGTCCGATCCACATTGTGAAGATGAACGCGACCGCCATGGCGGTCACGACGCCCGGAGACAGAACCAGACCCGTCTTCTCCGTGGCGTCGCGCATGAACATCGCCACAACGATGCGCAAGTAGAAGTAGAGCGAAACGGCCGCATTCAGAACGGCGATGACGGCCAACACGTTATGACCCGTCTCGATGGCGGCGGCAAACAGAAAGTACTTCGCAATGAAGCCGGCGGTGGGTGGAATTCCAGCCAGCGAAAGCAGAAAGATCAGCATCAAAATGGCGGCCACGGGATGCCGGAAGAACAATCCGTTCATTTCGTCGATGTGCTCTCCAATGACATCGCGCTTACGGAGCGCAACAACGATAGCCCACGCGCCCAAATTCGTGAACGTATAGATCAGCAGGTACATCGGGATGGCGATCATCCCGGTGTCGTTTCCCGCGATCAGGCCGATCAGCACGTATCCGGCGTGCGAGATCGAGGAATACGCGAGGAGTCGCTTGATATTGGACTGCGTGATGGCCGCAATATTTCCGATCGTCATCGTCAGCACGGAGACGGCGGCCAGGATCGCCGTCCATTCCGGACGCAGCGGATAAATCGCGCCCATGAAAACCCGGACCAGCATCGCGAACGACGCGGCCTTCACGGCCACCGACATGAACGCGGTAATCGAGGTTGGCGCGCCTTCATAAGCGTCCGGCGTCCACTGATGGAACGGCACGGCGGCGATCTTGAAGAACATTCCCGCCGACAGCGTGATCAGCGCCGTCAGCGAGATCGGATCGTCGACGGGCCGCCGGGAAAGCGCGTCTGCGATATCGGCGAAACGCGTGGAGCCGGCGACTCCGTAAAGCAGCGACATGCCGTAGAGCAGGATCGCGGAAGAAAACGCCCCGAGCAGAAAGTATTTCAACGCGGCCTCGTTCGACCGCTGGTTGCTTCTCAGGAATCCCACGAGGACGTAGGTCCCGATCGCCATCGTCTCCAGCCCAATGTACAGCGTTACCAGATCCGCAGCGCCGGCCATGAACATCATGCCCATGGCGGCCAACAGTATGAGCGCGTAATACTCGCCGTGATGCTCGCGCTCGATATCGAGATAGCGCATCGATATCGCAATGGAAAGAGCGGCGGCGATAAGAAAGATCAGCTTGAAGAACCAGGCGAACTGATCGACTTTCAGCAGCCCGCCGTAAGCCTCCACATCGACCCCATGCAGGTTGAACAGGAACGCGCCGGACATGCCGATTCCCGCCAAGGCGATCAGGCCCAACACGCGCTTGTCCTTGACGAGCAGGTCGAAGATCAGCAGGATCATGCCGAACAGAAGCAGGTAGATCTCCGGAGCGATCGCGCCCAGGTCCTGCAGTTTGAAAAACTGCTCCATTATCGCGTCTCTCCCGCGCCGTCAGGCGCCGCGCCTGCAGCTTCGACGGGCGCGCCTTGCGGCGCGGTCGCGTTCAACTGCGGGCCTTGCAGGTAGCCGGGCCGAACTTTTTCAACAAGCTTGATCACGGGTTTATCCAAAGCGCGGAAGAACGGCGCCGGATAGAGGCCGATCCAGAACGCCATGGCGATCAGCGGAATCAGCGTCGCGAGCTCGCGCCAGTTCATGTCCGGCAAATTCTGGTTCGCCGGATTGTCCAGCTTGCCGAACATCGTGCGCTGATAGAGCCACAGCATGTAGGCTGCGCCGAGTACAATCCCCGAGCCGCCCGCAATCGCCCACCACAGGTTCTCCTGCAGAGCGCCCATCATAATCGTGAATTCGCCGATGAACCCATTCAGCAGCGGCAGACCGATCGAGGACATCGTCATGATCAGAAACACCGTCGCGTAGACCGGCATTCGGTTGGAAAGTCCTCCAAGCTGAGCGATCTCCCGCGTATGCCGCCGGTCGTAAATAATGCCGACGATCAAGAAGAGCGCGCCGGTCGAGATTCCGTGATTGATCTGCTGAATGATGCTTCCGTTCAGGCCGTTCGGATTCAGCGCGAACATTCCGAGCATCACGAAGCCCATATGGCTGACCGACGAGTACGCGACCAGCTTCTTCATGTCCGGCTGCATCATCGCCACCAGGGCGCCGTAGATGATCGCGATGATCGACAGCGTGATCATCATCGGCACAAAGGCCTTCGAGCCCTCGGGCAGTATCGGGAGGCTGAACCGCAGGAATCCGTACGTGCCCATTTTCAGCAGAACGGCCGCCAGAATGACGGATCCCGCGGTCGGCGCTTCCACGTGCGCGTCGGGCAGCCACGTGTGGAAAGGAAACATCGGGACCTTGATCGCAAATCCGACGAAGAACGCCAGGAAGACCCACCACTGAAACGTCGCCGTCAGGAAGGGCGCAATCGCATGAAACGCGAGCACGTTGAAAGTGGGTTCAGTCCCGAATTGCGCGGCGATCGCCGGATTTTGAGCCGCGATATTCGGATACGTGAAATACAGAGCCAGAATTCCGAGCAGCAGCAGCACCGACCCCACGAGCGTGTACAGGAAGAATTTGATCGCTGCGTACAGCTTTCTTGGCCCGCCCCACACTCCGATCAGGAAATACATCGGCACGAGCATGACTTCCCAGAACACATAAAACATGAAGAAGTCGAGCGAGATGAACACGCCGAGCATCCCCGTCTGCAGCATCAGCATGAACGCGTAGTATTCTTTCACGCGCGTGTCGATCGCTTCCCACGACGACAGCACGGCCAGCGGCCCCATCAGGGTCGTGAGCAAGAGCAGCAGGAGCGAGATGCCGTCGATGCCGACGTGATACTCGACCCCGAGGGACTGAATCCACGGCGCCTTCACGACGAACTGCATCTGGTCGGAGTTTTCGAAATCGAACCAGAACCACAGCGGCAGCGAAATCAGGAATCCCGAGATCACGACGAGATTGGCCCACCACCGGATCAGGCTCTTGTTCTCCTTGTTCATGAACAGGAGAACCAGCATCCCGGCCACGGGCCAGAAGGCGACGATCGTCAGGATATGAGTACGGAAGAAGTCCATTAGATTCTCCAAAAACGACAGGAGATTTCGGATTTCGGATTTCGGATTTCGGACTTGACGGAGCAGTAGAAGCGCCCCCGTCCCCTAAGTCCGAAATCCGCAGTCCGCAATCCGAAATCCCTCACGGGTTTCCCCACAACGCATAACCGATCAGGAACAACACGCCAAGGACCATGACGAGCGCGTAATTCTGAGCGTAGCCGGTCTGGATCAGGCGCACGGGCCAGCTGATCGTCTTGATGAAGCCGCCGACAAAGCGAACCAGGCCGTCCACGATCCAGCGATCCCACCAGCCCGAGCCCACGGCGCCGCTGACCGTGGATTGGGCGGCGCCATTGACGACGCCGTCGACGACCCGCGCATCGAATCTCCACAGAGCCACGCCGAGGTCCTTCGCGCGATTGACAAACAGAGCGTCGTAGGCTTCATCCACGTACCACTTGTTCAGCAGCGTGTTGTACAAGCCTCTAAATCTCGCGGCCGTGCGTTCGGCGCGGTCGCTCTTCTTGTAATACGTGCTGTAGGCCACATAGAACCCGATCAAGGCGACCGCCACGGACACAGCCGCCATTCCCGCCTCGAAGGCATGACTGTAATGCGCTTCCTCCGCCGCGGCCCCGGGAAGCGGTTCGATCACCGGTTCCAGCCAGTGTTCAAATTGATTGCTGCCGTGCAGCCAGGCGGGAACGCCGAGATAGCCGGCGAAGACCGAACCGACGGCCAGCACGATCAGCGGAATCGTCATGACGCGCGGAGATTCATGAATGTGATGCGCGGCATGATGGTCCACGCGCGATTCGCCGTGGAACGTCATGAACAGCAGGCGGAACATGTAGAACGCCGTCATGCCGGCGACGGTCACGCCGATCAGCCACAGGACGGGGTGGCCATGGGCGCTCGAGAACGCCTTCCAGAGGATTTCATCTTTGGAGAAGAATCCAGACAGCAGCGGCGTTCCCGCAATCGCCAGCGTCCCGACCGCCATCGTCTTATAGGTGACCGGAATCTTGTTTTTCAGACCGCCCATCTTCCGCATGTCCTGCTCGTGATGCAGCGCGTGAATCACGCTTCCAGACCCCAGGAACAGCAGCGCTTTGAAAAAGGCATGCGTCATCAAATGAAAGATGCCGGCCGCAAACGCGCCGACGCCAAGAGCCAGAAACATGTAGCCGAGCTGGCTCACGGTCGAATACGCAAGCACGCGTTTGATGTCGTTCTGCACCAGGCCGATCGAAGCGGCGAACAGCGCGGTCAGCGCGCCGATCACGGCGACCACGGCCATCGCTTCCGGCGCCATCTGAAAGATCCAGTTGCTGCGCGCGACCATGTAGACCCCGGCAGTGACCATCGTCGCAGCGTGAATCAAGGCGCTCACCGGCGTCGGACCTTCCATCGCGTCCGGCAGCCATACGTACAGAGGAATTTGCGCGGACTTCCCAGCGGCCCCAATGAACAGCGCGAGCGCCATTCCGACGAACAGCGGGTCCCCAATGGCGAAGCTTCCGGCTTCCAGTCCCCTATGGACGGCCTCGCCGACCTTCGTAAAATCGAGCGTCCCGAATGTCACGAAAATCAGCATGATGCCGATCGACAATCCCCAGTCTCCCACGCGATTCACGACGAACGCTTTTTTCGCGGCGTCGCCGGCGCTCTTCTTCAGGAAGTAGTAGCCGATCAGCAGATACGAACACAGGCCCACGCCTTCCCAGCCGATGAACATCATCAGGTAGTTGTTTCCCAGAACCAGCGTGAGCATGGAAAACATGAAGAGGTTGAGGTAGGAGAAGAATCGGTAAAAGCCGTCTTCCTCGTGCATATAGCCGATCGAGTAGACGTGAATCAAAAAGCCGATTCCCGTCACGACCAGGATCATGACGGCCGACAACGGATCCAGCAGGAATCCCCAGCTCACGGCGAATCGCGCGATGTCTCCCGACTTCGTGTGCGCGGGTCCCGCATTGATCCATTCGTACAGATTCACTTCGTGCGACCGCTCCTCAGCGGGAAGCTGCGCGAGTTGAGCGACCGCGCCTGCCGAAAGGATGAACGAAACGAGGACTGCGCCGCACGCGATCATGCCGACGGCCGTCTTCGACATCCGCTTGCCGGCGAGTCCGTTCATGACGGCCCCCGCCGCCGGGAACAAGGGAATGAGCCAGATGAGATCCAGAAAGTTCATGCCTACCACTTCAGCAGATCGATTTCATTGATGTTCATCGTTTCCTTGTTCTTGAACATCGCGATCACAATTCCGAGTCCGACGGCGGCTTCGGCCGCGGCCACCGTGATGACGAAAATGGCGAACACCTGCCCCGTCGCCTGCTGGAGATGATTCGAGAAGGCGATCAGATTGATGTTGACCCCGTTCATCATCAGCTCAATCGACATCAGGATCACCATGATGTTGCGCCTCGTCAGTACGCCGATCGCGCCGATTGTGAACAACGCCGCCCCCAGGACAAGGTAGTGATGGGTTGCTACCATAAGATTTCGGGTTTCGGATTGCGGACTTCGGATTTGGACGCAATCGCAGCGCTGTCTCTGCAAATCCGCAATCCGAAATCCGAAGTCCGCAATATTCCTCCGCCTACTCCGCAGTTTTCCTCTTTGCCAAAACCACCGCCCCCACGATCGCGACCAGCAGCAGGACCGAGGCGATTTCGAACGGCAGCAGGTACGTCGTGTACAGCATCGTTCCCACGGCCTGGGAGTTGCCGGTCAAACCGGCTCCCACGGCGGGCGCTGACGCCGGCGACGGGAGCGGAAAGGAATTGCCGCCCCGATAGAGCACGTAAGCGAACTCTCCGGCAAGAATGATCGCTGTCACCATCGCGATCCTCCATTGCCGGTTGTATTGCCGTTCAAAGATCGATCTGTCCAAGGCGATAAGCATGATCACGAATACGAAAAGAACGAGGATGCCGCCCACGTAGACAATCACCTGAACGCCGGCGAGAAACTCGGCCTTGAGCGTCAGGAAAATGCCTGCAACCGACAGCAGGGTTGCGGCAAGACACACCGCCGAGTGGACGACGTTTTTGCGCGTGATGACGAGAATTGCGGAAACGACCGCAATCGCGCCGAAAACATAAAAAAGAATCAGTTCCAGCATGCGCTCACTTGGTGTAGACCAGCGGCTGAATTCCCTCTTCCAGCTTTTGCCGATCCAGCTTCATGTCCCGGCGCCCGTACAGGCTCAACTCAAACTCCTGCGTCAATTCCAGGCACGGCGTCGGGCAGGCGTCTTCGCAGAGCCCGCAGAACATGCATCGGGACAGGTCGAACGTATAGGTGGTCAAAACTTTCTTTCCGGCCGCGTCGCGCTCCCATCCCACTTCAATGCAGTGCTCCGGGCAGGCCAGCGCGCACAGATTGCAGGCGATGCAGAGAGTTTCGCCGGTGACGGGATCGTTGTTGAGCCGCGGCGCGCCGCGAAAGCGCTCCGAGATCTTGGGCCTCTGCTTGGGATACTGCTCGGTGTAGTTTGCAGAAGGACGCTGATATGAAAACGTCAACAACAACCCTTTGATCAAGTCCACCAGGAAGATCTTTTTTAGCAAATTCAGTTCGGGACGCCGGACCTTCATTGGGGTTCTCCAAAGACGATGACCAGAACAGCCGTCACAATGACGTTGGCGATCGCCAACGGCAACAGATACCGCCAGCCGATTTTCATCAGTTGATCGTAGCGGTAACGCGGCCAGCTTGCGCGGAACCACAGATAGCAATAGAGGAAGACAACCACCTTGGCTGCAAACCACACGATCGGAGGAACGACGTCGAGGAACGCCAGCGCTTCGACGTTTGGAAACGGCCGCAGCCATCCGCCCCAGAACAGCGTGACGGCCATTGAAGAGATGACGATCATGGCCGCGTACTCGGCCAGAAAGAACAGCGAGAACCGGAAGCCGCTGTATTCGGTGTGAAATCCCGCGACGAGTTCGGATTCCGCTTCGGGCAGATCAAACGGCGCGCGGTTCGTTTCGGCGACGCCGCAGATGAAGAAGAGAATGAAGCCGAGCGGTTGGAGGAAGACGAACCACCAGCCGGCGTTTCGCTGCGCTTCCACGATCTCCACCAGGCTGAGCGTACCCGCCATCATCAGAACGCCCATGATGGAGAATCCCAGCGCAACCTCGTAGCTCACCATTTGCGCCGCGGAGCGGAGCGCGCCAAGCAGCGGATATTTGCTGTTGGAAGCCCATCCGGCAAGGATGATGCCCAGGACTCCGACCGACGAAACCGACAGCACATAGAGGACGCCGATGTTCAGGTCGGTCACGTACAGGTTGACGGGCGTTCCGAACACATTGATGGACGGCCCGAATGGAATGACGGCGAAGACAATGAACGCGGGGATCAATGTGATGATCGGCGCGGTCACAAAGATCCACCGGTCGGCTCTCTCCGGAATGATGTCTTCCTTCAGCAGCAGCTTGATCGGATCGGCGATCGGCTGGAGCAGGCCCCAGGGTCCGACGCGCATCGGGCCGAGCCGGACTTGCATGAACGCGATGACTTTCCGTTCAAACAGGGTCAAGGCGGCGACCAGAAGCGGCAGGATTGCCAGAATGATCACGATCTTGATGAGCGGCGCCACCACGTAGTTGATCGCGAATTCCATTTATCTGTCGATCTCTCCGAGCACGATGTCCAAGGTTCCAATCACCGCGACGACGTCGGCGACCATGTGGCCGATGACCATCTTTCTCAGCGACTGCAGATTCACGAACGAGGGGGGCCGGACGCGCGCGCGGTACGCTTGCGTGCTGCCGTCGCTGACGATGTAGTAGCCGAGTTCGCCTTTCGGCGCCTCGATCGAGTGATAGATGTCGCCGACGGGCGGCTTGATGATCTTCGACATCTTCGCCATCAGCGGCCCGTCCGGTATCTTTTCCACCGCCTGCGCGACGATTCTCGCGGACTGACGCATTTCTTCCATGCGCACCATGTAACGGTCGTACGTGTCGCCGTGCTCGCCGACCGGGATGTCGAACTCGAAGTCCGCATAGGCGGCATACGGCTTCGCCTTCCGCAGATCCCACTGAACGCCGGAAGCGCGCAGCGGCGGGCCCGTAAGGCCCATGTCGACGGCGTCCTTTGCGGAGATCACGCCGACGCCGCGAGTACGGTTGATCCAGATGCGGTTTTCAGTCAGCAGCGTTTCGTATTCGGCGACCTTCTTCGGAAAGTCCTTCACGAATGCGCGGACCTGGTCCTGAAATCCGTCATACAGCTCGTACTGAGTTCCGCCGATGCGGAACATGTGCGTGGTGAGCCGCGCGCCGCTGTAGTTTTCAAAAATCTTGAGGATCTCCTCGCGTTCGCGGAACGCGTAGAGAAAGACCGTCATGGCGCCGATATCGAGCGCATGCGTCCCCAGCCACAGCAGGTGGCTGCTGATGCGATTCAGCTCGGTCAGGATCACGCGGATGTATTGCGCCCGCGGCGGCGCCGTGACGCCGAGCAGCTTTTCGACGGCCTCGCAGAAGCCGAGACAGTTGGATACGGCGGCAATGTAATCCGTGCGGTCCAGCGTGGGGAGAAACTGGCCGTAGGTCTGGTTCTCGCCGAGTTTTTCGACGCCGCGGTGGAGATAGCCGATCACGCACTGCGCGTCGATCACCCGCTCGCCGTCGAGCTTCAGCTTGACCTGAAGCACGCCGTGCGTGGACGGATGCTGCGGCCCCATGCTGACCGTCAGTTCACTGGCGTCAAATAGCGTTTCCTGCGTTGACATCGTTTCCGCTCAATCCGTCGGCGTGATGTAATCCCCGGCTTCGTGCCGCGCCTCGCCGACGTAGTATTTCTGTCCTGAATCGATGCCCAGGTGCTTGCGGACCCAATCGACGTCCTGCAGACGGATGTTGTAGTCCTTGCGCAGGGGAAAACCGACCCAGTCTTCCGGAAGCAGAATGCGTTTCAGGTTCGGATGATTGGCATACTGCACCCCGAACATGTCGTAGACTTCGCGCTCGAGCCAGTCTGCCGTCCCCCATACGGAGACGACGCTCTCCACCGCTTCCCATTCCTTCGTGCGCGTCTTGACGCGCAGACGCTCATTCTTTTTGAACGAATACAGGATGTAGACGATCTCGAATTCCTCGTCCTTCGGCCAGTGCACCGCTGTTTCGTCGACGAGATAATCAAAAGGAATGATGCTGTTGTCTCGCAGAAACCGCATGATGTCGCCGATGCGCGCCTTCTTCACTTCGATCTGATTCTGGCCGATAAACGTGTAGGCCTTGACGAGCTCCGCCCCAAACTTCTCGTTGATGGCATCCACGAGCGGATGCGACCAGGGCTCGGGAACGGGCCCCTTCGGCTTCGGCGGCGCCGCCGGCGCTGCGGGTTTCGGAGGCGGAGGGGGAACGGCCCCTGCAGGCTTCGGGGGCGGCGTCGGTTTCTGGGCGTTCGGATTGTCCTTTTCTTCAGCCACGTTTTCGTCTATTCACTCGTATTCGCCGGCAGGAACACAGTGCGCAGAGCGGATCGTACAAAGATTTCGCATTCCATCACATCGCTGAACGGCCTGTCAACGGGCCGACTTCCCATGCTCCAAGCCAACACGTGATTATAGCCGTCCCGCGCCGCGCGCCGCCGCCGGAAAATTCGGCCGACCGCGCGTATAGTTTTGCAATGGAAAATACAGGGGTCATCTTTCAACGCGCGTTGTCGAAGCTGTTGACGGAAATCTTCGACGGACCTCCGGCGGATGAAGCCTACATACTGAATCCCGGCGACCTTGGTCTGCTCCGCCAGCTCGACTCGATCTCTGCGCGCGCCGCATCGGCGCAATCCATTCCAGGACGCGCCACGATCGCCGCTCACACGGACCATCTCCTTTACGGATTGTTGCTGCTGAACCGCTGGGCCGCAGGAGACCCGAATCCCTGGGCGGGCGCCGACTGGAACGCCGCCTGGAAACGCACCGCCGTTTCGGATGAGGACTGGCGAAAACTGCGGGACGATCTTCGGCAGGCAGCCGCAGACTGGCAGAAGACCGCCGCCGCCCTATCCAAGTGGGACGATGTCACGGCCGCCGGCGCCCTCTCCAGCGTCGCGCACACGGCGTACCACCTCGGCGCCATCCGGCAGATCCTCGCCGCCGCCGGCGGCTAGCCTGCTCAATTGACAACTGAGAATGATTTTCATTACCATCACCCTGCGATCACGAAAGTGACTGCTGCGCAATAGACGACTCGGCTTGGGCCGCAGCGAATCTGTGGTCCAAGCCTCGTTTCTCATCCATGGACTTGTTGAAGGCAATGCGCCGGATCCTTCTCGCGATACTCGTGCTTGGCCTGGCCGGCACGGGCGCGGAACTCCTGCTGTTGGGCCACGTCGAAACCCTTCTGCAAGCGATACCGGTGCTGCTGGTCGGCGTCGGGCTGGGACTCGTCGTCTGCCACCTGTTAACGGAGCGTCAAGGCGTCGTGCGCGCCCTCCAAGCGACGATGACGCTCTTCGTACTGTCGGGAGTCACGGGAATCCTGCTCCATTACCGCAGCAACGAAGAATTCGAGCTGGAGATGCACCCCTCGCTGGCCGGCCTCGATCTCTTCAAAGAAACTATGACCGGCGCGATTCCGACGCTGGCCCCCGGCGCCATGATCCAGCTCGGACTGATTGGACTGGCCTACTCCTTCAGCCATCGTTCATCACGCTCCGATTCCGCCGTTAAACCAATGACCAAGGAGACCGCATCATGAAAAGGCTCACATTCTTTCGCAGCGCCGCCCTGCTCGGCGCAACGCTTGCGCTCGGGATTCAAGGAAGCGCGCAGGTTGGAAAATCTGCAGGAGTGCTGGATCCGAACATCGCCTCCGAGCAGGAATTGTTGAAAGTTCCCCATATGACTCCCGCCATCGTGAAAGGCCTCCTGGACAAGCGGCCCTTCCTCACCATGACGGACCTGAACGCCTATCTGAGCCAGTCGCTGAAGCCGCCGCAACTGCAGGAGGTCTACGGGAAGATGTTCGTGCACCTCAATCTCAACACCGCTGCAGACGCGGAAATCCTGATGATCCCCAACCTCGGGAACCGCATGCTGCACGAGTTCAAGGAATACCGGCCGTATAAAGCCCTCGCTCAGTTTCGTCGCGAAATCGGCAAATACGTCGACGACAAAGAAGTGGCGCGCCTCGAGCAATACGTCTTCGTACCTATTAACCTCAACACCGCAGCCGACGCCGACATCCTGAGCATTCCCGGCATCGGCAACCGGATGCTGCGGGAGTTCAAGGAGTACCGTCCCTACAAGTCGATGGAGCAGTTCCGGCGCGAGATCGGAAAGTATGTGAACGACAAGGAGGTCGCGCGGTTGGAGCGGTACGTTACGCTGAATTGAGTTTTGAGTTTTGAGTTATGAGTTTTGAGTAACTCGAAACTCATAACTCAAAACTGAAAACTCATAACTGTCTCACTTTTTACACACCCCTGCGTCGAATTGACACCAGCAACATCAAACGATTCGAATACGGAATGAAGTCGGGTTCCGATTCGGACCTTACCGGAGGCGCTTATGAGAATGCGCAATGCCGTTGTGGTTTGCGCGCTGTGTGTCGTCGTGTCGGCCGGCTGCGGCAAGAAAGCGGTCGTGACCAGTCCCGCCCTTGAAAAGACGGCAGTCCTCTACCCGTTTGAACCGATCCCGTTAGCTTCCTACGAAGGCATGGGTATGGCGAAGCACGCCGATATCCGAATCGCGCAGGAAATGGCGCGCACCCAGGCCATGACCGATCTTGCCTCGAATATCTTCGAGACGGCGTCCGCTCGCGTGACGGAAGTCGTGAACAGCCGCAACGCGCAGGCGTCGCTGCTCAACGTCGTGCGCAGCCTCTCCACCACCGTGCCGCTGACCGGAAAGCGATTCATGGAATATCGGGTCGGACAGAGCACGAACACGGTTTACTGCCGCGTCTACATGGCGAAGAGCGAGGCGGATGATTACATGATGAACCGTCTTGTCGCGCTCAGCCAGGAGCTGATCGATAAACCCATCCGCGAGGCCTTGACCCGTCAGATCAGCGGCGCCGGGGCCGTGAACGCCGACGTTCAGTCGCTGGCGCTGTTCCACGAACAGCAGCTCGTGAAGGCGCGCGCGGAGGCGGACGCGCTCCAGACAAAGCGTTAAAGGACTCGTTGGACCTCCTGCCGCCTTCGGCGGCTCTCCCCCTCGAAGGGGGAGAAAACGCGCATGACTGCGGGGCGGTTGGGACGACGGAGATGTGTATGACACATACGCGATTCATTATCGGCGCGGCTCTCAGCATAGCTCTCGGCGCTGCAGGCTGTACCGGCGTCCGGGCGGTCGAAGTAAGGCCGCCGGTCGCCTCGCCGCCGGGCATGGTCGTAGGCTACGGAACGGAGAGGATTCGCGGCGACGCTGAACGGAGCCGTCAGTCTGCATACCTCAAGGCCGTCGACGATCTTCTCTCGCACGGACCCATTCTGGTTTCTAAAACCGTGGAAGATCGCACGTCGGTCGTCAACGCCACGTCCGCAACCCGCAGCCTGAATACCGTGTCGCGTCTCCGCGCGTCGAGCATGATCGAGCCGTCGTACGTCGAAAGCGGCGTGGAAGACGGCGTGATATGGGTCTTGGTCGGAGCGACCGAAAGCGAAATCGACCGCGGGTGGCGGCAGTTCCTGGCGTGGCGGGCCGAGAAAATCGAGCAGGCCCGGAAGCTGTACGAAGACGCCTCCGGGCCGGATCGCGTGCCGCGGCTGAAGGCGTCCTTCGCGCTGCTCGAGGAATGCGGGGCTGCGGACGATCCGAGTCTTTTGTATCACGAGGTGAAGGCTGTCCTGGACAGTGAACTGACCCGCATCGCACGCCTCGAAGAATTGGAACGCGAGACGCGCCGCCTCGTCGCATCAGGCCAACTCGGCGCTGCCGAGGCCGCGCTGGAGCAAGCCTCAAAGTTGGGTCTCGACCCCTCCATCGCGCAGCAGAGGCGCGCCGAGATCGAAGACCGCCGCCGGGAGGCTGCGGCTCTCATTCAAGCCGGCGATGACTTCTATCGCGACGCGCACTACGGCGACGCCCACGACCGATATCAGCGCGCGATGGCGTTGGATCGCGATAATCCCGGCCTGCAGGCCAAGCTTGCGGCCGCCGACCGCGAACGCCGCCAGGCTCGCTCTCAGACCATCCGGTCCACCGCCGTCACGCTCGGAGTGTCCGCCGCCCGCGCCGTCAGCGAGTACTTCGAATACAAGCAAGAGCAGGAACGCCGCAAACAAATGGAAGCGGAGAAGGAACAACAGGAGCGGGAGAGGGAATATTGGCGCTGAGAGGATTGCCCTGCTACAGCAGACAAGGGCGTCATGACTCGAGAATCAAGGACGGGGAATTTTGAAATTGGACGAATCCTGCATTTCAAATCCGAAATCTGAAACTGCAGATTGGACTGTTCAGCGCCGCAGCGCCGCCGCGAATGCATCATGAACTCGGAGGATTTCCGGCGGAATCCTGTGTCGACCAACGTCGTTCCACCTGGCCGTAAACGTCTGCACAACGCCCGCAGCGTCTCGGTGGGTAATCGTCATCACTGTGATGATGCAGTCATGGCATGGATCGAGGGAAAGTACAGGCGACGTGGAAGTCAGCTTGGCCCGAATCGCCTCAATCAGAGGCTGAAACTCAAGAACCTGAAATCCCTTTGAACACAGGCTTTCTGGATAGCAGACGATCTTGCCTTCCGAAGACGCTGCATAATTCCCCACGCCATTCCCAAGAAACCCACCCGTGGTAACGACCTGGATGGTCCATGCCGGACGGGCGTCGGGCAGGGCCAATTGAACGTCCTGCATCGGCAAGAGCCCTGGAAGCATGAAAGCCACAGCAGCCAAGCCCCAATATCGGCTCATATCCCCACGAGTCTGTTAACGTCCGATGAGTCGATCTCTTAGATAAAAGTTTTCACCGGAGTTCGGGAACGACCAATTTGTGGTGTTGCAGCATCACCCCGTCGACGCTGCAGAGAGGGAGGCGTCGAGCGAGACTGTGCGCCGCAATCAGCCGATCGAACGGATCGCGCGTCCAACTGAGATCCAGCGATCGCTGGACGAGCGTTGCAATCGAAACCTCGTCAACTTGAAATCTCGGATCCGCCATGAGCTCCCGCATGAAACGAGGGTTGTCGACGCGCCGTCTGCCGATCTCCGCCAGGAGCTGAATCTCCAGCAGCGACACCGGCGACGTCACCCACGGCTTATAGTCGTTCAGCCATGGATAGTTTCGGAGCCGCGGCGAATCGGTAACAATCCATACCACAAAGTGCGTATCCAGCAGACAAGTCATCGCCTGGACTTTGGCCGAACTTTCGGAAGCAGTTTACCGGGGCCCTTCCATTCCCAAGCCCAAACGTCGGCGTCGTCCGCGTCGGGAAAATCGATCAACGACTTGTAATTCGGCTCGGCTGACTTCTTCTTCTCCAGCTTCAATATCAGCTTCTTGTCGTGGCGTTGGATGGCGATGACTTCGCCTTTTGCGGCTTCATCCAAAAGCGCAAACCAGTTCTTGCGCGCTTCGGATGCGGTGACGTGCTTCATATGTACAATGTACAGGCCGGCTCATCAAGGGTCAAGCTGCTCGCCGGCGCCCGTATGCGACGCGTAAATCCGCTCGACGGTCTCCAGCGTGTCGATTTCCTCTACGGGTTTGTCGCGGCGGATTCGCACGATCCTTGGAAATCTCAGCGCGAAGCCGCTGGCGTGGCGGCTGCTCCGCTGGACGCCGTTGAAGGCGACTTCAAGCACGATGGTCGGTTCGACGAGCCGGAATCTGCCGAAATCCTGCACCGTGTGCTGCTTGAAATAGTCTGTCATCTCGAGGATCTCGCGGTCTGTGAGGCCCGAGTAGGCCTTTCCGATATTGAGCAGGCGGCCGCCGCCCTGCACGGCGAACGTGTAGTCGGAGAGGACGTCGCGCCTCCGTCCGTGGCCGAACTCGACTCCGGTGACCACGACGTCCAGCGTCGCCAGCGCTTTTTTCCACTTCAGCCAGCTCATCCCGCGTTTTCCCGGAGCGTACGTCGACGCCGCGTCCTTCAGCATGAGGCCTTCGTTGCGTCGCAGTTCGGCTTGCTCGAAGAACGGAGCAAGCTCGATGCGCTCTTCGAGCAGGAAGAACGGCGCCGGCTGTATCTTCTCCGTCCATGCAATTTGTCCGAGTAGCTTCTTGCGCTCAGCGAGGGGTTCATCAATCACGGTGCGTCCGTCAAGGTACAACAGGTCGAACGCCATCAATCCGACGGGAATTTCCGTCAGGAGATCGCGCAACGGCCGCTTCCGTCCGAGTCTGCGCTGGAGCAGCGCAAACGGCAGAATCCGGCCTTCGCGCATCGCGACGACTTCACCGTCGAGGATAAGCGCCGGCCCAAGTTGCATCGCTTCCTCGACGATTTCGGGGAACTGCCGCGATACATCATCCAGCGTTCTGGAATAGATCGCGGCGCCGGAGGCGTCACGGTGCAACTGCGCGCGGATGCCGTCGTACTTGTCCTCCACGTAGAACGGGCCGTTGAAATTTGAGAACACGTCATCCTCGGCCTCGACCGCCGTCGCCAGCATGAATTTCACCGGGCGGAACAGGCGCAAAGCGAAGTCGTGAAGCCTGTCGTATCGGGCGGCAAGGGCGGTCTCTCCGATGTCCCCCAACGACATGTTCATGCGGCGCACGAGATCGGCGTTGCGCTCAAATGCCTTCGCAATGGACTCTTCGACGGTGTTTTCCTTGAGCCCGATGCGAAGGTCGCCGGAGATGATTTTGATGACGTACTTGGCTTCGACCGGCGTCAACCCGCGAAACAGTTCCGTCACGACGGCCTGTTTGGCGGCGGCGCCCGACGCTTCGGCCAATTTCGCGAACGCCGCCGCCACCTGGGCCGGAGTCCACTCTGGGCGTTGAGCGCGTTCGGGCAGAAGGCGCTCGGCGACCTCGCCGAGATCTCCTCGCGCCAGATACGCATCATGAATGTCGTCGTCGGAAGCGCCTGCGATTTCCTGAACCGCGCGAATCAAGGCCGCCCAACCCACGTTGAGCGTTCGCGCGTCGCACAGTGGAAACGGACGGCCGGTAAAAAACGTGGCGGCGGCGCGAAGGTCGTCGTCGGACAGGCTGCGGAGATAGTCGGCGAGCGTGGCGGTTTTTGCGAGTTTCGAGCTCGTTTGTGAAATCCGCTCGGCGGTTTCGGCAAAGCGGCGCATGCGGTTTCCCTTGCCCCCTACCGTGCACGGTCATAGACCGCGCCTACAATTTCCGCTGGACAAGCACCTTGAATCGCTCGCCCATCGCATCGGGCAGGATGAGCTTCTTGATCGCCGTCAGCCGTTGGATGTCCGCGGCCTGTCCCGATACAGCCAGAGCCTGCATCTCTTCCAGGATTCCGCGGCTCACAAGAAAATCCATCTGCGTTCGGAATTCCACGGTCTCCAGCGACGCCGCCCGGCCTGCCTCGATAAGATCGGAAAAGTTGACGTGGGCGGTAATATCCTGCTCGCCAATCCGGATGTATGGATTCTCGACGGCCTGATGACGCCGGTAGCACATCAGCGTTCCGCGCGGGTGCGCGAAGTATTCTGGAGCCGTGTAACCGTAGTCGATCGTCAAATGAAACCCTTGACGCAGCGCCGCAGCGATGTCGTGAATCCATCGCCGGGCGTCAAGGCAGACCTCCGTGCTTTGCCCTTCACCAATCGGGACTTCAATCGGCGGCTTGGGTTCCATTTCAACTTCGGAAAAGTCGTCGGCCACGTAGATTTCGCGCAGTACTCCATTCCTCCGCACAACGCGGCGAACCGGCAGAGCGTCAAAGAATTCGTTTGAAAAGACGCACCCAGTCAGGTCCTCGGGGAGCCGCGCAATCCACTCGATATTAAAGCCACGCAGCGCTTCCTCCTGACGCCGCCGCATCGCAGGACTTCGTTCCAGAATGCAATACTGGAACGGACGCTCCGTCAAAATGTCGCGGGCCAGCCGTCCATCGCCGGCGCCAAGCTCCACCACGATGAAGGATTTTTCCCGAACGTCCAATTCAGCGGCCATCCGGGCGAACTCGCGGGCCAGCAGTTTTCCGAATACCGGATCGAGATTCGAGGACGTGTAAAAGTCGCCTTCCCTTCCGATCGGATGGCGCGAGGCGCAATAGTAGCCGTATTCCGGGTGGTAGAGCGCTTCCTCCATGAAGTCGCGGAATGAAATCGGGCCTTCTTTGTGGATGCGGCGGCGGAGGAGATCAGCAAGAGGAGCGTTGCACAATCCTAAATCTTCATCCCGATCCGCTCCATCTCTTCCTGCGCGGCGCGGCTGATGCGCGGATCATTCTTTACATCGTCCTCGATGCGTCCCAGACCGGGTTTCTTTGCGATCGTCATGCGGTCGATTTTGTCCTGAAGGCGCATCAGTCCATATAGCAGCGCTTCCGGCCGCGGAGGGCATCCTGGAACGTAGACGTCGACCGGCACGACATGATCAACGCCCTGCAGAACCGAGTACGTATCAAACGGTCCGCCCACATTCGAGCACGCGCCCATCGAAATGACCCACTTGGGGTCCGGCATCTGATCGTAGACGCGGCGGACGATCGGGGCCATCTTCAGCGTGACCGTCCCTGCGACGATCATCAAGTCCGATTGTCGAGGACTCGGCCGGAAGATGCCTGCGCCGAAGCGGTCCATGTCGAATCGCGAAGCGCCGGTCGCCATCATTTCAATGGCGCAGCAGGCGAGGCCGAACGTCATGGGCCAGAGCGCCGACTTGCGCGCCCAGTTGATCAAAGAATCGACGGTAGTCGTAATGATGTTTTTTTCAAAGCGGTCTTCAATCCACGCCGGCATATGATCTCCGAGTATTACGCCCAGTCCAGAGCGCCCTTTTTGATGATCCACACATAACCGACAATCAGGATGCCCAGAAACACGAGCATCTCGATCAGCCCGAACAACCAGAGCTGCTTATAAATAATGGCCCATGGAAACAGGAAAATCGTCTCGACGTCGAAGATGACGAACAGGATGGCGACCACATAGTACCGGATGGCGTAGCGCTGGCGCGCATCGGAATCGGGGTCCACGCCGCACTCATAGGGCGCGAGCTTCCCCGCGCCGCCCGTGCTCGGCCGGAGAAATCTCGCGACCAGCAGCGTCACCACCGGAAACAGAAACGCCAGCCCCATGAACATGAAGATGGGGATATAGCCGTTCAATACAGAATCGTTCATGCCTTCATCACTCTCCGCATCCCAGAGACGATTGCTTCAGGGTTTCTACCGCATGCGTCAGAATAGGCCGCACGGCGGTCAAGCATTCCCGCACTCCTTTGACGCTTCCAGGCAGATTGACGATCAGCGTCGACCGCCGCACGCCCGCTACCGCACGCGAGAGCGCGGCTCGCGGCGTGCTCTTCAATCCTTCCAGGCGCATCAACTCCGCGATGCCCGGCGCGGCCTTGTCAAGGACCGCAAGCGTCGCTTCCGGCGTCACGTCGCGGGGCGACAACCCCGTGCCGCCGGTTGTAACCACGAGACTGACTCCCTCCTCCGTCGCACGACGCAGCCGCGCTTCGATCGGCGTGCGCTCATCAGGGAGGATCTCCACCGCCTGGACCTCGAACCCCGCCTCCCGGAGAATTGCAGCGGCTTCCGGGCCGGACCGGTCTTCGCGGTTCCCGGCCGCAGCCGAGTCGCTGATCGTCAGCACGAGCGCGGATCCTGCAGCCATACGGTTGTCAGCATATCAGAATACCCTGCGATATTTCACCGCTGTGGGAACGGCGCAGAATCTGAAATTGGACGACTCCTGGCATCGCAAATCCGAAATCCGGGATTTCAAATTGGACTGAAGCAGCGCCGTTCAATCTGCATTTTCAGATTTCGGATTTGAGATGCCAGGAGTCGTCCAATTTCAGATTTCCCCGCCGCCGGAGTTCCCGCTCCCCTCCTACTTCCGCACCCAATTCCCGCTCTTGCCCCCCGACTTCTCCAACAGGCGTATCTCCCGGATCGTGATGCCTTTCTCCACCGCCTTGCACATGTCGTACAGCGTCAGGGCTGCTACCCCGGCGGCGGTCAGCGCTTCCATTTCTACGCCGGTCTCGGCCTTCGTGCTCGCGGAAGCCTCGATTCGCGCGCCGGCGCGGGTGATCTCAATCACCACGTCCACGTGCGTCAACGGCAAGGGATGACAGAGCGGAATCAGTTCCGAGGTTTTTTTGGCGGCCAGAATTCCAGCTAGGCGCGCCGTCTCCAGCGCGCCGCCCTTCGGCAAACCGCCGCTTCGCAGCAGCTTCACGGTAGAAGCCGACATTTCAACAAAAGCTTCGGCCCGCGCCGACCGCGCCGTCTGCGGCTTGCCGCCGACGTCGACCATGCGCGCACGGCCGGTTGCATCCACGTGAGTAAGTCGGGGTGGTCTCAAACGCTACTCCAGAGAAAGGAATTCCGCCGTTTCCCCCGCCGCCATAACGCCCTCGCCACGGGGAATAACAACCAACGCATTGGCCCGGACCAGCCCAATTAGGTCGGAAGACCCCTTCCACGGCGCCGTCTGGATTCGATAGGACCGGCCGTCGAAACGAACGAAGGCCGGGACGATCGCAGTGCGTGCGGGATCGCGTTTGGCGTCCGTTTCCAATTCAGCCTGCAGGACCTTCGCTCCGGATTCCGCATGAAGCAGGCTGAGGATGACGGGCCGCACAAACATGTGAAACGCCACAATGGTGGAAACGGGGTTGCCCGGAAGGCCGAAGACGAACGCGTCGCCGCGATGGCCGAACACCGTAGGTTTGCCGGGCTTCATTGCGACTTTGTCGAAAAGCACTTGAACGCCGAATTCGGCGAAAACCTGTTCAACAAAGTCGTACTTCCCCATGGAGACGCCGCCGGAAACAAGCAGGATATCGGATTCCAATCCCCGCCGGATCTTTTCACGCAAATCCGGCAGATCGTCGCGCGCGATCCCGAGGAGCTCCGGCGCCGCGCCGGCGCGGCGCGCCTGCACATAGAGGGTGTAGCTGTTGCTGTTGCGAATTTGTCCGGACGACGGCGTTTTGTCCACATCCACCAATTCGTCTCCCGTCGCCACGATTGCAACGCGCGGCTTTGCAGAGACGAGCACTTCCGCCTTTCCCACGCTCGCCATCGCGCCAACGTCGGCAAGCTGAATTCTTCGTCCCGGCGACAGCAGGCGTTCGCCCTGGCGCGACTCACTGGCTCTGCGCAGCAGGCCTTCTCCCATGCGGACCGACCGCAAGATGCGCACAGAACCGTCGGTGAGCCGCTCGGTATGTTCCACCATCACCACGGCGTCCGCCCCTGCCGGCAGCGGGGCGCCGGTCATGATTTCGCAACAGGCGCCCGGCTCAACGTCAACGTTCGCCGCCAGACCGGCTCGCGATTCTCCGATCACCCGCAGAACGGCAGGGACGGTGGAGACGTCCGCGGCCCGAACGGCAAAACCATCGCGGATGGCCTTGTCGAAGCGCGGCGAGTCCGCGTCTGCAACGATGTCTTCTCGAAGGATCCGATCGAAGGAATCCGCCAGATTGACGCGCTCCGCCGGCGTCCGGTCCGGCCGCTTCAGCCGCGCCGCTGCGGTCTGCACAATCTCCAGGCCGCGCTCGATGTCGATCATTTTTCGAAGATCTCGCCGGACTCGGAAATATGGAACCTGAGGTCGTGCTTATAAATCCACATGTCGATCGGACGCTTGTAATCCACGTCCAACGTCATATACGGTCCGCGCTTCGTCACGCGGACGTCTTTCGGTGTGATGCCGAGATTGAACTCCCTGGCCTTTGCAACCACGTTGGCGACGACGTCGTCCTTCGTCTTTCTGCTGGGGCCCGCAAACTTGACTTCCTGACGAACGAAGTCGGCGAACTGAATCGCGTCAAAGTATGGAGGAACGTACTGTGACGCCGAGTACCCGACTGCAGCAATAACCGCGATATAGAACAGCCTTCGCGAGTTCAGACCAAACATGGGGGGATTATACTGTAGGGGCTCACGAAGACGAATGAGGAGACGGGGCGTCGCGCCGCTGTGAAATGTCAGTTGGCTTGTTGTCGAATGTCCAATGTCGTTTACTCAATGACCCAATGACCCAATGACCCGATTACCCAATTGGCTGTCCATTGGGTCAGTAGGTCAGTTAGCCAATTACATTGGACATTCGACAACAAGCCAACTGACATTTCACAACCGAAATCCTCGGCCCCAACATCTTTATACTCCCAGCGAGGACTCATGAACCGCATTAATCAGTCCCTCAAAGAATTTGATCCCGAGATTTACGAAGCAATCCGTAATGAAGAACAGCGTCAAGCCAATGGGCTGGAACTGATCGCGTCCGAAAACTTCACTTACAAAGCGGTGCTCGAAGCGGCAGGATCGGTCTTCACCAACAAGTATGCCGAGGGCTATCCGGGCCGGCGCTACTACGGAGGCTGCGAGTTCGTCGACGTGGTGGAATCCCTCGCGATCACGCGCGCCAGAAAACTCTTTGGCGCCGAGCATGTCAACGTTCAGCCGCACTCCGGAAGTCAGGCCAACATGGCCGTGTATCTCACAATCCTGAAGCCGGGCGATGCGATCCTCGGCATGAATCTCTCGCACGGCGGACACCTGACGCACGGCCACCCGCTGAATTTCTCCGGCAAGTACTACCGCGTCGTTCCCTACGGCGTGAGACGGGATACGGAAATTCTGGACTACGATGAACTCGACAGCCTGGCGCGCCGGCACAAACCGAAACTGATTGTCGTGGGAGCGAGCGCGTATCCCCGCGTCATCGATTTCGAAAGAATCGGAAAAACGGCGCGCGACGTCGGAGCGCTGACGATGGTCGATATCGCTCACATTGCAGGACTGGTCGCCGCCGGCGAGCATCCTTCGCCCATCCCCCATGCCGAATTCGTTACCAGCACCACGCACAAGACCCTGCGCGGTCCCCGCAGCGGGATGGTGATGTGCCGCGAGCCGTTCGCCAAGGACCTGGACCGTTCGGTATTCCCGGAGATGCAGGGCGGGCCGCTGGTCCACATCATCGCCGCCAAGGCCGTCTGCTTCAAGGAAGCTGCAACCGAGGAATTCAGGGCCTACATCCGGCAAGTGGTTCGGAACGCGCGCGCGCTGGCTGCGCGCATTGCAGCCCGCGGCTTCCGCATTGTCTCCGGCGGTACGGACACGCATCTGATGCTGGTGGACGTCTTTTCAAAAGGCATCAACGGAAAACAGGCCGAACTCGCCCTCGATCGAGCCGGCATCACCGTCAACAAGAACACGATTCCCTTCGATCAGAATCCACCGCTGAGCCCCAGCGGCATTCGCATCGGGACCCCGGCGCTGACGACGCGCGGCATGAAGGAAAGCGAGATGGAAGCGATCGGCGACTGGATCGCGGATGTCCTCGAAAGAATCGATGACGCGAGCGTTCAGGAAAGAGTGCGGAAGGAAGTGGAAGCGCTGTGCGAAAGGTTTCCCTTGTATAAGGAATAGCCGGAGGGAATTTCGGATTGCGGATTTCGGATTGCGGATTTGGGGCGCTAAGAATCGACTGCACCCAAATCCGCAATCCGAAATCCGCAATCCGAAATCACTTCTGGCTGCCAATCCGCTTGAAGTATTCCTCGATGTACTTTCTTGCTTCTGAGGGCAGCTCGTCTTCCTGAACGGATCGGATGTTTTCCTGTCCGATCAGCACCTGCAGCTCGCGGCTGAGCTCGAGTTCCAGGGCCCGCAGCGGATCGATGATCTCCTGCGCGATGCGTGAAAGCTCTTCCGGATCGCCCGTGAAGCCGCGCGAACGGAACCCTTCCAGTCGATTGATGACGCGGTCGATCTGCGCAACGGCATCACGGTCGCCAGAGAGGATCCCGCGGAGATCGCGAAGCTCGCCGAGTCTCTCTCGAAGTTCACTGCCGAGCTGGCGGGGATCCACGTAGCCGCCCGGCCGCGACGCGTTGTCGACGGCCTGTTCACGGCCGTTCGGCCCGACGGTCGGGCCGAACTGGCCTCCGTTCCGGACGCCGCCCGGCTGCCCTTGTTGATCGCGCTGTCCACCGCCGTTTGGACCGGACTGGTTCGCCTGTTGCCCCTGGCCTCGGTTCTGTTGACCGGTGTTTTGTTGACCCTGCGGATTGTTTTGTTGCTGGCCCTGCTGCTGTCCCGGCTGCTGCCCTTGCTGCTGGCCGAGTCTGCGCTGCATGGACTGAATGCGATTGGTAATCTCGCCCGTCCGGTTCAGCGCGTTCTCGAGCTGGGCTTGCCGGTTGTTTCCGGCGGCGGCGGAAGACGCCTGTCCGATCTGTTGTTCGAGCTGCGAGAGCATCTTTTGAATCTCGCCTTGCCGCTGGATCGCGCGATTCAAATTGCGGTTTTCGAGAGCCGCAGCCGCATCGGCGCTGCGAGCTTCGAGCTGGTTGCTGCGCATCGAGCTGACGGCGGCGCGAGCGCGGTCGGCCGCCTCGCGGTTTTCACGGCCCGCGTTTGCGGCGGACTGCAACTGCTGCTCGAGCGCCGCGAGTTCGTCGGACACGTTGTCCTGCTGTCCGGCAAGCTCCTTGGCCTGCTGCCCAAGTTGAGTCTGCTGCGCCGCATTGCCCGCAGCATTCTTCTGAGCCGCATTCAGTTGTTCGGTCTGCGAGGCGATCTGCCGTTGTTGTTCAAGGATCCGTCCGGCCTGCTGTTGAGCCTGAGCGAGGCGTTCCTGCTGAGAGCCTCCTCCGCCGCCGGCGCCGCCGCCCTGCTGTTGCTGAAGACGCCGCTGGGCGCGTTCCAGCGCCTGTTGAGCGGCCTGGGCCGCCTGCTGTTGCTGTTGCGCGGTCCCCTGCGACTGCTGCTGGAGGTTGCGCGCCGCCTGCTGCAGGTCGCGCGCGGCTTGTTGCAACTGCGGATCGTTGTTCTGCCGCGACAGCGTCTCCAACTGGCGCTGCAGCCGCTCGACTTCGCGCTGCAGTTCCTGCGTGGTCATCTGATCGCTGGCGCCGCCTCCGGCGCCTGGCTGCGCGCGACGCTCCATTTGTTTCTGCTGGCGCTGGATGATGTCGCGGATCTTGTCGAGCGTCTCTTCGACCTGCTGCTGCGCTTCCTGGCTCAGTTCCCCGCGTTGGATGGTTTCGTACTGGTTCTTGCTCTGATCGAGCTCCAGCTCGAAGAGATCCGCAAGGTCCTGCGCGGCCTGCTGACCGCCGCCTCCGCCGCCTCCTCCGCGCGCCCCGCGCTGAACCTGAACCTGGGTGAAGAGCGACTGGACGATCATCAGGTGATTCAGAGCCTTCTGCTCGTACGGGAGCGCCGTTTGCGGGGCTTCCTTATTGAGATGTTCGACCGCAGGATCCATCTGCTCGATTGCGAGCTTGAGGTTTTCCGTGAGCTGTTTGATTTCCGGCGTCTCATCGGCCAGTTCGCGCCGGACCATGCGCCCGACGACGGTCTCGGCCGACTCCTTGAGTTTCGCCTGGGCTTCTGCAAGCGCGTGCAGCTTGTCGGTGTACTCCTTCGGCTGGTACTTGTCCTTGTCGCGCATCAAGTTGGTTGTCCCGGCAATGATGTCCTTTTGACGCCGTGCAAGCGCCGCAGCCGAATCATTTTGACCGCCGCCGCCTCCGCCGCGTTGGCCGCCCCGCTGTCCGGCTTCCTGGCCCTGATAGAAGTCGCGGCTGAACGGCCGGACCTCGATGAAGTACACGTCCGTCTGAGCCGTGTTGGCGGGATTTCGTGAATCCGTCGCGCGGCCGTAATACATGACGAAGTCGCCCGGCTTCAGACCGAATTCTTCAAGGAAGAACGTATGCGAAGCCGATTGTTCCTTCGGCGACTCCTGGGATCGATTGCGGAACAGCTCGACCTTCTTTTCTTCTCCGCCGTTGACCGAGTAATAGAGATCGAGCGCGTTGACGCCGAAATCGTCTTCCGCCCGCAACTCCGTGAAAACCTCTTCAAGATTCGTAGCCGGGTAGTCGCGTCCCGGCTTGGTGAATTCGATGATCGGCTTCTGGTCGTCGAGCGCCTCCATGGCGTATTCTTCCTGGCCGAGGTAGTCGCCGCCGTTGGTATTCCACAGCTTGATGCGGAATGTCGTGTTCCGATCCACGGTCACTTTTGCAGCGACCTGTTTGTCTCCGGAGGGAGTCAACGGGATGGTCTTGCCATCCGCAAAGACGATCTGCCCACGCGAGAGCGGCTGGCTTCCGGTTACAACGACATCCACAACGGTCCCCTTCACGGCAACCATGTCGAGGGCGTCCTCTTCGGTTTTTGGCGCCATGCCGCTATAGGCGGGATAGTTGTAGGTGTAGGTGAGCTTCTCCACGCGCGGCAGGTCCGCCACGCGGATCGTAAACTCATCGGAGCGGATTCCGCGCGCATCGACGTAGTAGCGGACGGTTCCCTGGATGTTGAAGATCACGTGGCGATAGGTCGGCAGGTTCTCCGGCACGACATCCATGAGCGATGTTTCCCATTCCGGGCTGTTGTCGTACCGCAGGCGAATCTCGGCGCGCTCCGCATCGATGCCGGTGAAGACGGCCTGAATTACGACGTCTTCGCCTTTTGGAACCGTCACGTCACCTGGGGTTACCGTGACTTTGGGCGCCTCGCGGTCGGGCGGCCGAAGCGCGAGAAGGTTGGGGACGCCGTGCGGGAAGAACAGCGAGGCCACATACAGCCCCACGAGGAGCGCGGCGCCGAAAGCCCCGCTCATCGTCGCAAACGCGTTGAACTTCCGCTTATTGATTTGATCTCCAAACCGGACGTTGCGCGTACGTTCGAGCGCATCCTTCACCAGCAGGTAATGGAAGACGCTCTGCTCGGTTTTCGGCTTCTGGATGGCTTCCACTGCGCTGACGACGCGCTCCTCCAGACCCGGATTTTTCTCCTCGACGAATCGCGCCAACTGCACGTCCGTGGGCGTGCGCCGCAGCGGGACCACCAGCGCCCGCCAAACCGTAAACGCCACGGCGCCGACCAGGAGCAGGCGCAATGCTGTAAGCGCCGCGTATGGAACGCTGGGAGAATCTGCAAGCGCGACCGCAACCGCGAGCGACGCCGCCAGGACTCCGAGAGCCCACGCCAATCCGCGCACCCACAGAAACGCCTTCCATCTCTTCCGGACCTGGCTGATCTTTTGGAGCAACTCGTCGTTTGGTCTCATTGTTTTCTCCTCGAGCCGGATGTACCGAAGATCAAATCATTCCCTTGATGGGCTTCACTTCCGCTTGTCCTCGCTGACCCCTGTTCGCAATATATATTTCGGCGATGCCTGCCGCCAAAGCAATTATTAATAAGTACCACCAGCCCATCTGCCGCTTGGCGTGGTCTTCCACGCTGTCGGAAGCGAACAACCCGGCCTGCTGCGCTTCCCCCTCCGTGCGTTTGACGCTCGCGAGAAGGTCTTCCGGAGGCATGGCCTCCAGATTTCCCTCATTGAGAGGCGGATTCACCGCGATTCGGCGCACTTCCCGGCCGACTTGAACCTCATGAAATCCCGGCATCGTGGGGCTGAAGAACGTCTGCTTTCCGGGACCGATCTCGCCCAACGACTGGCGCGTGTTGTCCGGCTGAACCACCGCGGCTGTCGCGGTTTCCAGTCCTCCCGGCACAGGAACCGGATCGCCCAGGGCATACCAGCCCCGGGCTTCGCTGTAACCGGACAGGTAGCGGACAGCTTCGTGCATCAGGACGACGAACGACCCCTTGTAGGCAAGGTCGTTCCAGCCCTTCTTGAAATCATCCAACCCTGAGGCAAAGACGAGGAGCCCGCGGTCCGCCGCCGGAGACTCCACGAGCGCGGGCGCGCCATTATCGAACTTCGCCAGGACCGGCGAGTCGGGCTTGGCGGTCATTTCCGTATATGCAAAAAACTGGGCGCCCCCGATCGACAGTCTGGAGGTCTTTCGAAACAGTTCGAAGATCCGGTGATTTCGATCGAAGCTGGTCAGCGACACGGACGGCTTCCCGCGATCCTTCTGGACGTAGATTTTTTGCGTCAGCTTGACGGGCAGTCCCGTAAAGCCGTTCCACCAGTTGATGTCGGCGTTCTGCGCCAGAGCAATCAACTGGCCCTGTCCGGAGCGGCGCAGCTCCGCCATGCGGTCGCGGACCGCGTCGGTGAGCCGTCTCGCGTCGTTGACGATAACGACCTTATGCTTTGCGAGTTCGTCGACGCCCACGTTTCCGGACACGACTTTGACTTCAAACGGAAGTTCATTCGAGGCCGTGAAGGCAGTCTGCAGAAACACGCTCTGTTGCGGCTTGCCGTCATCGATGATCAGGAGATTGAGTTTTTCTCGCCGCTCCAACGCGAAGAGGAATTCATTGTCAATCGCCAACGGATCGTCGGATTCGACCCGAACTTTACCTTTCGAGAAACCTAGCGGCAGCTCGAAACCGCTGAATTCGGCGAGAGCCGTGGAATTCAGGGGCACGTTGATCGTGCGCCGCTCGCCGGCCGGGCGGTCGTTGACCTGGAGGGAAACGGCGACGCTTACCGGCTGATCCTTACGGTAGTTGCGGACCCGGGCGATGATCCGTCCCGCATAGGTTCTCGTAAACGTCGTCGGCTCGACGCTGATGCTTTCGATGCCGACGTTGACGGGCTGCTCCGCGCCAACCCGGACCATTTCCGCTTTCACGTCCGACCCGATGATGCTTTCGCGGCTCGACCGATTCCATCCCACGCGCTGAAAATCGGAAATCATCACCAGTTGCTTTTCCTGCACGCCCATCTGCGCAAGCAGCCGGTCGGCCGCCGCGAACGCTTCGAAATAACGAGTTCCGCGATACGACGGCTCCAGTGCAGACACGGCCGCCTTGAGCTGATTCTTATCGGAAGTCGGCTGCTGGACGACCATCGCGGCGTCGTTGAAGGCGATGATTGCCATGCGATCGCCTCCTCCCATCGCATCAATGCGCTGATTCGCCTCATTCTTCAATCGCTCGAAATTCGCGCCGTACCGCATGCTGTAGGAATTGTCCAGAAGCATGGCGACGCCCCGCGCCCCGCCTGTGGCCGCCGCCGGCTGGTTGGGCTGCGTGAAGTACGGCCGGGCGAACGCATTGACCAGGAGGACCAGGATCAGGAGCCGCAGCGCCATCAGCAACAAGTTCTTCCACTGCTGCTGCCGGATCGAACGTTTGGGGACTTTCAGCAAGAACATCAGTGAGCTGAACGGAACAATCTCCGACTTCTCGCGCCGCACCAGATGAATCAGGATCGGGATCGCAAGCGTGACCGCGCCGATAAAGAAGAATGGGTTTAGGAAAGACATGGATAACTCGATTTCGGATTGCGGATTGCGGATTGCGGATTTGATGGAGCGGCCCCAAATCCGAAATCCGAAATCCGAATTCCGAAATCTCCTTTCATTGGCTATTCGCCCTCGCCGCCAGATACCGGAACAACGCCTCGTCCAGCGGCTTTGACGTATTCATGACGCTGTAGTCGATCTGTACGCTGCTGAGCTCTTTGCGAAGTTGTTCGATGTGGCTGCGCAGAATCGACAGGTATTGGGTCCGCAGATATTCGGGAATGACATGAAGCTTCTTCCGCGTCTCCATGTCCTCGAACTGCGCCATTTCCTCGTACGGAAACGTCAATTCGAACTCGTCCAGAAGATGGAACACCAGAATGTCGTTGCCTTTCGCCTTGAGCGCTTTCAGGCCTGCCGCGATATTGGCAGGTTCGTCATAGAAATCGGAAATGACGATGATGACGCTGCGGCGGTTCAGTATTTCTGCGAGAAATCGCAGCGGCTTCCGGAATTCCGTTTCCTTGGAAGGCGTGACGCGATCGATCTCGTGAAGAATGCTGTGAAGCTGACCGGATCGGCGGCTGGCCGGGATGTGCGTGCGCACATCCGTGTCGAACGTCAGCAGCCCGACTCCGTCCCGCTGCTGGTAGGCGAAAAACGACAAGCAGGCCGCGAGCATCCGCGCGTAGTCGATCTTCTTGACCTCGCCGGATCCATAGTTCATCGACCCGCTCATGTCGAGCAGGGTGAGAACGCGCGTGTTGGTTTCGCCTTCATAAAGCTTAATGAACAGCCGGTCGTTGCGGCCGTAAACGTTCCAGTCGATTCGCCGGATGTCGTCGCCGGGCATGTACTGACGGTATTCAGCGAAATCCACGCTGAATCCCAGATACGGGGACCGGTGCAGGCCCTGCACAAACCCCTCGACGACGGTCCGCGCGACCAGTTCCAGGTTCTGAATTCGGATCAGAACCTTAGGATCAATGAATCGGTTTTTCGGACGATCAATGACGGCGCTCATAACCTGATTTCGGATTTCGGACTGCGGATTTCGGATTTGTTGCTCCCCAAATCCGAAATCCGCAGTCCGAAATCCGCAATCTCTCCCCCTAGTCCTTCAAACCCGATTTCGGCGTCGGCACAATTTCCAGCAGCCGGCCGATGATGTTGTCCGAGGTGACGCCTTCCGACTCGGCGTGGAAGTTCATCAGGATGCGATGACGGAACACGGGCCGCGCCAGCTTCTGAATGTCTTCGATTGAGACGTTGTAACGTCCGTTCATCAGCGCCCGCGCCTTCGCCCCCAGGATCAAGAACTGCGAGGCCCGAAGACTCGCGCCGTAGTTCACGTACTGCTTGATGAAGTCGGGCGGATTCGGCGCCGACGGGCGGCTCACGCGCGCCAGTTGAACGGCGTAGCGCGTTACGGGCTCGGCCACGGGCATCTTGCGCACGAGCTGTTGAAATTCGATGATTTCCGGCCCGCTGATCGTCTTTTCAAACTGGACGTTCCGCAGCGTGGTGGTCTGATTGACGACCTGGATTTCTTCGTCTTCCGACAGATAGTCGATCACGATATTGAACATGAACCGGTCGAGCTGGGCTTCCGGCAGCGGATAAGTTCCCTCGAGCTCGATGGGGTTCTGCGTCGCAAGCACAAAGAAGGGCTGGTCCAGCTTATAGGTGTTGCCTTCCACCGATACGGATTTTTCCTGCATCGCTTCCAGCAGCGCCGACTGAGTTTTCGGCGGCGTCCTGTTGATTTCGTCGGCGAGGACGATGTTGGCGAAGATCGGCCCTTTGACGAACACGCGCTCCCGCCTGCCGGTGGAACGGTCTTCTTCGATGATTTCCGTTCCCGTGATATCCGCGGGCATCAGATCCGGAGTGAACTGGATGCGCTTAAAGTTGAGATGCAGCACCTCCGCGACGGTCGCAATCAGCAGCGTCTTGGCAAGGCCCGGCACGCCGGTGATCATCGAGTTGCCGCCGGCGAGCAGCGACATCATGACTTGCTCGACGACATCCTTCTGACCAACGATGATTTTTCGGACTTCGGTATCAATCCGCTTGAGTTCTTTATGAAAACGCTCGACGGCTTCGAGTTCTTTTCGATCCACACTGGGTTCCACGAAATTACCTCACTTTTAACAAGAGTTCCTGGGCCGGCTCGAATGAAGGCGCGATCCCAAGGCTTTCTAAAACGTACTTCCTTGCTTCCTGACGCTTGCCTTCCCCGAGCTTGGCCTCCGCCAGCCGGTACAGGGCTCCGGCGCGATCCGGGGTGTTCAAGGCAAGCAGCGACTCGTATTCGCGAGATGCATCGGCGTACCGTTTGAGCCGCATCAGCAGGCTGCCCAATTTTTCATGTCCGGGGATGTCGGTCGGCCGGATGTACATGGCGCCTTCCAACGACTGGGCGGCGCCGGCCAAATCATTGGCTTCTTCCAGCAGCTCCGACAGCCGGATGTACGAGACGTAGCTCGTCTCGTTGTACTGATGAAATTTCTTGAGTGTCGCAATGGCGGCGGCTTTGTCTCCTTTCTTCAGATACGCTTCGGCAAGCGATTCGTACGGGTTCTTTTCGTCGGAATACTCGGGGTACATTTCAATCGCGCTGCTGAGCGACTGAATCGCCTTGTCCAGATCGTTCTTTGCCAGCGCCTGCTGGCCTTCGTCGACCAGCGTTTTGAACTTCTCCAAATCGACGCCCGCGGCTCGAGCATCGATCCATTTGTTGAACTCTTCATCGAATGCGCCGACGCTGAGCTTCAAAGCTTCCTGGAAGACCTCGGGAGTCGCGCGCCCGGCCTTGTACAAGGACAGCATTTTCAGGATGGCCGGGAAACCCCATTTGCCCTCGATATATTCAACGACCATCGAGGCCTGGTAATAGGAAACGCCGACTTGTTCGCGATACTTCGGCCGGGTGAAGCCGTCGTTCAGCTCGGCGATGGGGAGGAATTTTTTCTGCTGAATCGCCGCAACAAACGGAGGCTTCATGTCGTCGCCCCAGCCCGGAAAGGCTTTGCGCTCTTCGAACACCGAAATTCCTTCCGAAAACCAGCGCGGCACTTTGTGATCGGTCATTTGCAGCGTGATGACGTGCGCGAATTCGTGCCAGAGCGTGCTGCCCCAGTTGAAGGTGTAGCGGCCTTCTCCTTCCGGGGCCCTAGCGGACGGTGAATCCATGACGAACACCTTTCCAAAACACACTCCAAGCGCGCCGAGACCTGTGACGCCCAGCGCCCGAACCTCGAAATCGGCGTGATCCGGATACATCTCGAAGGTGAGCGGACCCTCCGGCGTGAATCCGTACTTTGCGGTCAACTGCTTGTACGCCTTCTCCAGCAGGTCTACGACGTAGGGCCGCAAGGCGGCGCTCTCTTTCTTATGAAGCTTGATCTGAAAGTGCGGGCTTTCAAACCGGTCGAAGTACTGGTCGATGCTGTCCATCAACTGCAGCGTATTCCGCGCCCAGGGATCGAATCGCGGTCCTTCCGCATACGCCTTCTCCAGTACTTCTTTTCCTTCCTTCTCCTCGCCGATCCGGACCAGGTTGATCCCGAGGAGCGTGTATGTCTTCCAATCCCGCGGATTGAGGCGCAGGGCTTCACGTGCGAATTCCACGGCCTGCTTGTACAGGCGCAATGAGACGCAGCTTTCGGCCAGCAGGTAATAGAGGTCGCTGTACCGGGGATTGATCCCCAGAACCTTCTGGACGTTCTGATTGAATCCCTCGGTGTTGCCGCGAACGTAGTCGATGGCGGCCAGCAGGCTGTACGCTTCAGGGGATTGCGGGTTGACGGCGAGCGCTTTGTCGATGCTGGCGCGAGCCTTGTCGTATTGCTCCGATTCGATCTCCTGGGTTGCGACGAGCAGATGGGCGTCTATCAGATTGGGATTCGTCTTTAAAGCCTGTTCGAGGAGCTTTGCGCTGTTCGGAGGATCCGACGACACGAGAGCCCGCGCAATTCCGACGAGCGCTTCGGGCATATTCGGGTCGATCTTCAGCGCGTCCTCGTAACTGGCAACGGCTTCGGCGTCGTTGTAGGCTTCCGACATCAGTTCGCCCCACATCACGAAAGCCTCGGCGTTGCGGGGATCCGCCTTCGTCGCCGCCTGGAGGACCTCGTTGGCGTCATACGGATACTCTGTCGCGCGCATAGCGCCTGCGACATGAACCAGATCGGATGCACGCCGGATGCGGCGGTCCAGGTAGTCTTGATTCAGGCGTCTGTAGATCGCTTCCGCTTCTTCCCGCCTGCCGGTCTCGTCCAGAACCTGCGCTTTCTCGAACCTTGCCGCAACGCCGACCTCTGCATGATTCTGAATGGCGTCCAGGTGCGTCAGGGCGCGCGCATGGTTTCCCGCAAGCCGATTGATGCGTCCCGCGGCCAGCCGCACGGCCGGAGCGCCATTCGCTGAGGCCCACGCTTCAAACCGCTCCCGCGCCTTGGCATATTCACCCTGGCGGATCCAGGAGTAGTACAGCGCCTCGACCACCTGCGCCTGGGCGGCGCCTCCTGCCACAGCCTTCTCGAGAATCGCCGCCGCCTCCGCATACTGCCCCGTCCGCGCCAGCTCGACAGCCCGATCCGTATCGGATTGCCAGAACGCCCCGCAACTGAGCAGAAGGAGAGGGAGGAGGGCGAGAAGGAATTTCGGATTTCGGATTGCGGATTTCGGATTTTTCGACGGACGCCCAGACACCGCCCTTCCCCCAAATCCGCAATCCGCAATCCGCAATCCGCAATCTCTTTTCATTGCTTCCCCTGCCCTTGAATTTGTTTCTCCCGCTCGCGAATCTCTTGGTTCTTGAGCGCAAGCTGCACGACCAGCTCTTCCAGTTGCTTCTCGTAATCGGCGGCGGCCATGGAGGCGCGGTTGATTCGGAGCGTTTCGATTTTCTTATCGAGCGCAGCCTTTTCGTTCAAAAGAGTCTGGAGGCGGGCGTCGGCGACGGTAACGGGGCGATCCACATGAAAGGAGATGGTGCGCGCGATGACCGGAGGCTCCGCGACTCCAGCGGTCACGCCCTTAGCGCCGCCGTCGGAGAGAGACGGGTGTTCGGTCGCGAGCCGGTTGGGTTGATCCTTGTAGAAGCGTTCTACGCTGGCGGAGGCGTATTTGAAGGCCTCCCATACGGAAACCTTCTTATCTTTGTCTTCGTCGCCGGCCGCCTTTTCGAGTCCCTTGAGGAAGTGTTCGTAGAAAACGGTGTCGTTGGCCTCACGCGCCCGCGCCGCCGCAATCACGACACGGCCTTTTCCGCCCAGGGCCTCGAACGAGCCTTCGCTGGCGGGCGTACTGTTGACGATGACGATGCGTTCGGTATCGAGGCTCAGCAAGAGCTTCGAATAATCGGCGCCGGTCAGGTCCGGGCCGCTGATCTGGAATTTGTACCCCGCGTCGGCGTCGTAGCTTCCGTGCCCGATCAAGAACAGGAAAAACGCGTCGTCCGGCTTGAGCTGTTTGCTCAACTGCTTGAACGCGCCTTCGATATCCGCCTTCGTTGTCTTCTTATCCGCAAGGACGAGAACGCGATCCGGCGAGAACCCAAGCTCCTCCACAAGAATCTTCCGCGTACTCTCCGTCCACTTCGCAAACTTCTCCGCATGCGCCGGACTCCCCGGAAGCCCACTTAGAATGAGCGCACTCGAATCCGCTGAAGCTATCGCGGGGAACAGAAAAAGCGTCAAGCAAATCCGAAATCCGAAATCCGAAATCCGAAATCTCATGCGAGCCCCTTCTTCTTTCTCCAGAACCATTCGCTTGCCAGCGCAACGCACAGCATCATGAACAGCGCCGGCACGTCCCACAGCTCTTTCTGCTCGACAATCGAGGATTCGCCCTCGACATAAACGGCCTCGTCTGGGATATCACCGAGGTCGGACAGCGCATAGTATTTGCCGCCGGTCTCCTGAGCGATCGACTGCAGGGCGCCGACATCCAGGGCTGCGTTATAGAACTCGACAGGCCGGTCCTGAACCTGAAACGCCGACCGATAGCTGCCCAGGACCTGGCCGCCCTGACTGGCTTCGACTTCAATCTGGTAAACGCCCTCGCCGCCGGCGTTTCGTTCGGTACGATAGACGCCGTCCTGGCTGCCGGTCCAGTCGAGGGGAACGATTTCCGTGGCGCCGCTGGGATCGGTGATCCTTGCGACGACTTGTGCGTTGTTCATCCGCGTGAAGGTCTTGTCTGCCACTTCGGCGTCAATCCGAACCATCTCCCCCGGCAAGTACGTGTCTTTATCGGAGCTCACGGTCACCTGGTCCGGCGACGAGCTGACGAGCCAGCGCAACACCTGCTTCCAGAACACTTCGTAGCTCATGTCCTTGGAGTCCATGAGCATTTGCCAGCGCCAGCTCGTACCGCTGGCGAAGACCATCACGCGGCCGCGTCCGTAGCGCTGGTACGCCATCAACGTAGGCGCGCCTTGGTTATTCTCCGCGTGTCCTGTGGCCAGCACGATGCCGCCGACCTTCGCTTCGAGCGTTTTGTTGAAGTCCTGAAGGGGCGGCAGATCGGACCATTGTTTGACGTTGGCGCTGGCGTCGGCCGACAGGCGCATGAGGTTGTGCGTCTTCCCGTAGTCGCTCACGAGAAGCCGAACCGTGTCCAGGATCGGCGCCGAGCGGTCGGCGCCGAGCTGTACGGGAAGCATTTCGGCGATGGGAGTGTTTTGGTATCGGCCGGCGGCGAATGAATTTCGTCCTCCGGTCATCAGGAATCCGCCGCCGCGGTTGCTGACGAAGTCGACGATCATGTTGAGCTGATCCTGGCTGAAGAACGTCGATTCGATGCTGCCGAGAATCAGCGCTTTATACTCGTACAATTCTTCTTTCGTCTTGGGGAACCCTTCCTGCAAGGTCTTTTCGTCCTCGAGGCCCTGACGATAGAACTTGTTCTGCGACGTGCGAAGGAACGACACCAGGCGGATGTTCGGATCGTCGGACGCGGCGCGCCGTAAAAACTTGTAGTCCCAGCGCGGCTCGCCGTCGACATGCAGAATCTTCGGATGATCGTCCCGGACGGTGATCAGCGAACCGAGCGCGTTGTTTTCCGGAATGCGATCATCCGGAACCTCGATTGAGAACGAGAACAGCCGCGAGCCCTCGTTCTTGACCGGCAGGTCGATGGTCTTTTCTCCGATTTCTCCGTCCGCCGGCAACGTCACCTCTTCGGCCTTCACGCGTTTGCCGTTTTCCTCAATGGAGAGAACAGCCTTGCGCCCGGAGAAGCCGTAGCTGCGGAACTGAACGTCCACAACCGCCGTGGATTCCTTCAGCATTTCCCGCGGACTGACGACTTTCACAACTTCGGCGTCCCGCGTGATCTCATCCGAACCGACTCCGACCGTGTAAAACGGGATACGGCGCGTTTCCAGGCGCGCGATCGAATCGGCCAACTGTTGGGAAGCGTTGTCGACGCCGTCGGTAATGAGGACCACGCCCGACAATGGCACTGTCCCAAGTTCCTGCTGCAGAAGATCGGTCGCCGATTCCAGGCGCGTCCGCTTGCCGTCGAAGGTCAGCCGGCCCATGTCTTCGATGCGCTGCGCGTCGCGGTCAAACATGTAGAGCCGGGTCTTGAACTTTTCCCCCAGCCGTTTCAGGAAGCCGGTCGATTCCATTTGGGCAAGAAGCTGCTCCCCGCGCGAGGTCTTCCCATCGTCGCGTATCTTCATGCTCTCCGAGTTATCAATCACGACAGCAAGATAGCTGTCCTGCGGCAGCACGGTGGAGACGTTGAGGACGGGTTGAAGGGCGATGAAAGCGAGAATAATGAAAGTCAGCGCCCGAAGCGCGATCATGCCGGGCGAGCGCTTCTCGGCTGGGATGTTCCGGTAAAAGTACACGGCGGCGCCGATGGCGGCGAGGACGGCCAGCAGGAACCACCATCGCGAGTTCAGAAGCTGGAAGGCCAGCTTCCCTTTCTGGTAGATGATCGGCGGGTACTTGAAGAAAAACTCGAAAGTGCTCATTGGACGACTCGATTGAATGCGTTAATGGGTCATCGCGTAGATCATGAAGTTGATGCCCAGTCGGTAGGCCTGGCCGGAATATTTCGCTGGATAGCACGGCAGATCCATGTATTCCCAGGCGTCTCCGAGATCCGAGTTATGCGTCACAACGACCATGACCCGGCCCCGATCGTCTGAAATGCCGTAAATGCCCGGCGCCGTCATGTCGGCGCGTTCCCAAGTCGGTCCGCCGCTGCAGCCGTTCCCCATGTTCGGAATCTGAATGACCTCGTCGATATCAAAGACCGTGTGGAAGATCTCATGGTTCAACGGCAGAAGCTCCAGCGGCCTATCGGGGAAAACCTTTCGAATCTGTTCTTCAAAGTTCTGAGCTTCCGGCCGATAGCCCCAGAAATCGTCCACGTGCAGGAAGCCGCCTCGCAGGAGATATTCCCGAAGCCGCGCCGCCTCTTCGTCGCTGAGATACATGCCCCCCACCTCAACGGCATAGACATATGGGAATTTGAAGAGCTCGTCATCCATGATCGTGATGACGTTCGGATGAGGATGAACGCGAATGCCGGTCAGCCGTTGAACCCCACCCATGAACTTGCAATCCGCGCCGGGGTAGTCGGTCGCCCATCCCCAGCCCTGCCGCGGAAAGAAGTTGCCCCCGCCGAATTCGGGGCAGATGAACTGAAATAGGGGTGGTTCCATCGTCTCTCTAGACCGCCTGAGACCGTTTTCGGTATAGACGAGGCGGGTGAAGTAAAAGTCCGGCTCATCCTCCTTCGGCGGTTCCGCCGAAGCACCCGAGAAGACAAAAACAATAACGACCAGCACCGGAAACGTCTTCTTCATCATCATGTTTGGCTGTTTTCGTCGAGCGTCCTCATTCTACCCGAGAAAGATCGGGTCGGATATAGGGAAGATCCGTCGCCAGGCTTACAACTTCCGCCGCAGCCTCTTCAAGAGACTTGAACGTCATGTCGACGACAGGCCACGACGCACGCTTGAAAATTTCATCGGCATAGCGGACTTCATCTTGAATCCGTTCCGGATCGATGTACGAACGGCGAGCGTCCTCCGGGAACGCTCCGAGCCGCTGCTCACGGACCTGCTTCATCCGTCCCGGGTCCATGCGGAGGCCGACGATCTTGCGCTGTTCGATCCGGAAGAGCGCTTCAGGAGGATCGACGCCGTAAACGATCGGAACGTTGGCAACGAGGTAGCCGCGGACCGCTAGATAAATGGAAAGAGGCGTCTTCGAGGTGCGCGAAACGCCGACCAGGACAATATTGGCCCGGGCGATTTCATCAATCCCGAGGCCGTCGTCGTGTTTCACGGCGAAGGTCAGCGCATCCATTCTTCGGCCGTCGCCTTCATCGAATGGGTGGAGTCCCCCGGGAACGCCGCCGGCAGGGATGCCGAGGAACGCGCTCAAGCTGGAGAGCAGCGTTCCCAGCAGGTCGACCGAGCGCACCCGATGCTCGGTGGCGCTCAAGTGCAGTTCCCGGCGCAACTCCCTGGATGCCAACGTATGCACCAGCATGGCGCCGGCATCCCGCGCTTCGACGACGATCTCTCGGACTCGTTCGGGAGTTCTGGTCTGCGGCCGCCGCTCAATCGACACATCGGTCGCTTCGAACTGCGCCAGCGCGGCCTGCAGTACGTGCTCGGCTGTTGCGCCTGTGCTGTCGGAAACGACGAGAATCTTACGCGGCATGCCTACCTATCGGTACGAGTTCGGGCTGCCGCAGATTACGCCGGTATCACCGCGCCTTCCTGTCTGCGTAATCGGCGGCCAAAAACTCTCCAATCTCAACGCCATGCTGCTGGAACGCGTCCAGCAAGGCCGGCAGGGCCGTGAACCGGTGGGCCCGGATTCCGAACCGGCGCGCCGCGTCCACGTTCTCTTCGCGATCGTCGGTAAAAAACAGCGCTTCCGGCGGCTTACCCGCCGCCGCGATCGCCGCCTCGTACATCCGGCGGTCGGGCTTCATCGCGCCGACCTCATGGGAGAAGATCTTATGGTCAAAGTGTCGAAACACCCCATAGTTCGCTGCGATGTAGGCCGCATGCGACTCATTCGTATTGGAAACAAGGATCAACGGATACCGTTCCTTCAGGATTGCCAGCAGTTCTTCAGGAATGATCAGATCCGGCAGGAACATCGCAGACCATGACGCATGAAATTCGTCCAGGTCCATCTGCAGGCCGGCGGCTTTGCAAAGATACGCGTGGTACTCGCGGCTGGAAATCTCGCCGGTCTCGTAGCGGCGAATCCAGTCGCCGTCCCAAATAACGTTCCGGAGTTCAGCGGTCGAAAGAGAGGAGCGTTCCGCGAAACGCTCCATCACAAGGTCAAAGTTGAAATTGATGATGACTTTGCCGAGGTCGAAAAGCAGGGCTTCAATCTTCATTCGAAGATCTTAGCGTGACGGAACCGGCGGCGGAAAGCCCGCCTCGTTGACCGGGCTTGGAACGTCAGTTGCACGGCCCACGGCGGGTCTATGAAAAAGAGATTGTTCGCAATTGCCCTGAGTTTGCTTGTGTTCGGCTCAGCATGCTCTGTGAAACTCAACAAGATGACCGACAAGCAAAAGTCGGAGTTGTTGGCCACGGAAAGAGGACGGCTGCCGGATCTCGATAATCCCGTAGAAAAGACCCGGAGCTACATCACGATTTCCGAGATCCTGCTGGACTTTGCCGCCGGCGCTGCGACGGACGGAGACGTCGGGGCGGTCAAGTCATTATTGGACCAGTACACGGCCGCCATCCGATCCGCTAGAGACACGATGCTCGAGTCCGACCTCGATGCGGAGCGGCGGCCCGCAGGCTATCGGGATCTGGAGATTTCGCTTCGTGGGCAGATACGGCGGCTGGACGACATGCAGCGACAACTTTCCACCGATGACCGGCGCCCCGTGACCGACGCTTTGGATATTGCCGCTGCAATCCGCGAGCAGATGCTGCGTCGCCTGTTCCCGCAAAGTTCAGCAAGCCGGTCCGGTCTTGATTTAAGCTAAGCCGGCGTTCAGCACATCCCATGCGCACCGAGTGGTCCGCACTGATCGTTGACGATGATCCCGGCATCCGGCAATCCGTGCGCGTCTGCCTGGAAGCCGACGGCGCGCGTGTTGTCGGCGTCGGCAGCGCCTCGGCCGCCGTGGAACTCATGGAGCGAGGACGGTTCGACCTGGTGTTTCTCGATCTTTGGCTTGGGTCCGAATCCGGGTTGGATGTCTTGCCCGAGATCCTTCGGCGCCAGCCGCAAACAGGCGTGATCGTGATCACGGCGTTTGCGTCGTTTGAAACGGCAGTGGAAGCGATCAAGCTTGGCGCGGTGGATTACCTTCCGAAGCCGTTTACGCCGCAACAAGTGCGCTATGCGGCGGAGAGGGTTGTAGCGGCCGCCGTGCTGCGGCGTCAGGTCGCTGAACTCCAAGATCGCATCGACGCGACGGAAGCCGACAGTTTCTTTGACACGCGGAATCAAGCCTACGGCGCATTCCTCGAAAGGGTCCGGCGCGCCGCCGCCTCCGACAGCGTCGTCATGCTGCGGGGAGAAAGCGGAACCGGCAAGAACGTTCTCGCCTACTGGATTCGAAAACAGAGCAAACGTTCACAGGCGCCCTTCGTTACTGTGCACTGCCCGATGCTCTCCGGCGATTTGATGACAAGCACTCTCTTCGGTCACCGCCGCGGAGCATTCACGGGCGCTGTCGCCGATTCCGTCGGCAAAGTAGAAGAAGCAACCGGCGGAACGCTGTTCCTTGATGAAATTGCCGATCTGACTCCGGACGCCCAGGCGCGCCTGCTTCGTTTCATGAACGACCGGACGTACGAACGTCTCGGCGAGGCCAGGGAGCGCAAAGCCGACGTCCGCATCGTCGCCGCGTCGAACCGCCCCTTAGAAGACCTGGTGAAGGCGGGCCAGTTTCGGGAAGATCTGTTCTTCCGCTTGAATGTGATCACTTTGATTGTTCCTCCGCTGCGGGATCGAAAAGAGGACATCCTGCCGCTGGCTCAGCATTACTTGTGGTTTTTCTCGCGACAGCAGAGCCGGCAGATTCTCTCGTTCACAGAACGATGTCAAACAGCCCTATTGAACTACTGTTGGCCGGGAAATCTACGGGAGTTGCGCAACGCGGTGGAGCGGGCCGTCATCCTCGCCCCATCTGCAATATTGGAGGCCGAAGATCTCGGTATACGGGGAGCGCAATCCGGCCGCGGGCAGGAAGAGACGTCCGCCTTGTTGGGCGCCGACGTCTCGCTCGAGGATCTCGAGCGCGAACACATTGCCCGCGTTCTGGCCCGCGCTTCATCGTTAGAGAGCGCAGCTCGAATTCTTGGGATTGACGCGACGACGCTGCATCGAAAACGGAAGCGCTTCGGCCTGGCTTGAGTCTTCAGCAATGAGGAGAGCGGCTCGACTAAGAACGCGTTTTGTGCTGGCCGGCCTCCTGTTCGTGGCCACAACTATCGCTTCAGGCATCTGGAGCGCGTACACGTTCGCTCGAATGAGCCGCGAGGTGAGCGAGGCGCTGCAGCAATCGCAGGAAAAAATCGACGTCACCGCGATCCTTTCGCAGGCGCTTGAACGTGAGGATGACGCGCTGCTCCTGGCGCTGTCGGGCGACTTGCACCGCGCGCAGGGCGATTTGGCGTCACATCGCGCCATCTTCGACCGCTCCTATGAACGTCTTCTACAGCTAATTAGCTCAGAGGCAGAGCGCAGCGCGGCGGAATCCCTTCGGCGGAACGCCGACGAATATCGGGCTGTCGGCGACATATTGTTCAAGGCATCGGCTGTCAACAAGCTGGCCACATATCACGAAACCGTGAATCCGATTCTTCGCCGCGCCGTGTCCGATGCCGGCCAATTGAGGGAACTCACGTTTCGGTCGATGCAAGCCGTCGGCGTTCAAGCCGGCGATCAGGCAAGGCAAGCTCTGGGCGTCGTGATGCTGGTTTCCCTGGCAGCCGTGGTCGTTTCCACCGTAACGGCGCTGCAATTGGCAAGAAGCGTTGTACGTCCGATATCGGCCCTCACGGACTCTGTCGATGCTTTGAGGCGCGGCGAATTTGAGAAGAAGGTTCCAGTCCATCGGGCCGACGAGCTGGGCCGCCTCGCGGAGGGGTTCAACAAAATGGCGGACGCCTTGGCCGAGTTCCGTCGCTCCAACCTCGGTGAAACCCTGCGTGCAAAGGAAACGCTCGAATCCACGCTGGCCGCGCTGCCCAACGCCGTCATTGTGGTTAATGCGTCCGGAGAGATCACAGCCCTGAACGCGGCGGCCAGCGCAGTGCTTGAAGCAGCCGGCCGGAAGAACCCGCGCACCATGGAGGAACTTCCGCTTTTAGCCGCACACTTGAGGTTGGTGCGCGACGCCCTGGAAGGGAAACGTCCGCTTGTGAATCGGACCGACTATACGCACAGTCTGCCTGTGACCATGGCCGGGCGCACGCTCAAGTTGTTGCCGACCGCAGTGCCGATTCCTCGGTTTGCGGGAGATCGGTTCGGCGCGGTTCTGGTGCTTGACGACGTCACGGATTTCATCCGGCTCGACGAGATGCGGACCGAGCTGATTGCACTGGTTTCGCACGAGCTGCGGACGCCCCTGACCTCGCTTCGAATGAACATGTTGATGTTGCGGGAAGGCTCCGACGCGTTGGAAGAACGGCAGCGAGCCGTTCTCGATGCCGCCATCGCTAGCTGTGAGGATCTCAGCCGGACCATCGATGAATTGCTGGACCTCAGCCGCGTTGAAGCCGGCCAGCTCCGCTTGATGAAGGATCGGGTGGATCTGAACGGGATCCTGGGACCGCTGATCAGCAGCTTCCGGCCCCGTTTTGCGGCCGCCGGCGTTGACCTTGAAACCGTTTCGGAGTGTCGTGAGGCCGTTGTGGCGGCGGACAGCCCGCGGCTCGGAATCGTCCTATCGAATCTTCTCAGTAATGCGTTGAAATATACGCCCGCTGGAGGCCGAGTGCTGGTCCGGTTGTCCCGGCAAAATGCAGGCTTGAACGGCCAGGAACGGCTGCAAATTGCCGTGTCCGACACCGGTTCGGGAGTGCCTGAAGAATACCGCGACCGAATCTTCGATAAGTTCTTTCGCGTGGAGCATCAGAAGCCAAAGTCAATCGTCGCGGTCCAGGGCGCCGGATTCGGATTGTACTTGTGCCGGCAGATCATCGAAGCCCATGGCGGGAGGATCACGTGCACGGTCGGCAAGAATCAGTCGGGCACAACCATCGCGTTTGAAATTCCGGCTGAACCCGGAATGCCCGAGCGGAACGCGTCGTCATAGCGAAACGCCTGACTGGATGCGAGCATTCCTAGCAAAATGCAGGGCGCAACCGTCGAACGTTCGCGCTTTCTTGAACCGCTGCCATATTCTTCTCAAAAGCCCCGTTGAATATAAAAGCCACACTAGCCTTCGAGCGGACTCGGTAGAGCAATTGCCTGCTGAAGGGCGGTCACAGACCGCCCTTACAGTTTGGGTCACGCTGAATCCACCGGTTGAGGCTAAGAGGCATGCGCGTCTCGTGTGTCGTCGGTTTGGTCGTTTGCATATGGACCACAGCAGATGCTCAATCCAACGCGTCACAAGGCCTGACGATCCATCAAGCGGTTGAAGAAGCTCTTCGCAATAATCTGCACCTCGTAGCGGAGCGATATAAGGTCAGCGTCGCCGAAGCAGAACTGATCACCGCGCGGCTGCGACCGAATCCGGTACTCAGCCTCGGCGCCGATCACGGCGACCTTTTGGGAACCGGTTTCGACGACGTGAACAACGCCGGTCCTCCCGAGTATTTTGTTCGGACGGACTTCGTCATCGAGCGCGGCGGTAAGCGGAAGCATCGGATTGCCGTGGCCGAACATGCCAAATCCATTGCGGAACTTCAGGTACTGGACGCTACGCGAAAACTCATCATAGACGTCGAGCACGCCGCCCTGGATGTGCTCGCGGCAAAGTCGATTCTCGCTCTTGCCGAAGAAAATCTCGAATCGATCAATTCCGTGGTCAATCTGAATGTTCTGCGCGTTCGAGCGGGCGACCTCTCCGAAGGCGAATTGCTTCGAACCCGCCTCGCGGCGCTTCAGTTTCGGAATCAAGTCCTGGAACGTCAATCCGAGCTGCGATTGGCGCGAAATCGACTCCAACTCTTGTTGGGGCGCAGCCCTGGGGCGCCGTCCGTCGATGTTATCGGAGACTTTCGCCGGGAACAGTTGGGGCCGAGCATTGAGGAGCTGGAGCAGCGCGCGCTGGACCTGCACCCGAGTATTCGCGGCTTAAGGAACGAGCAGGCCCGCTCTATCTACGATCTGCGCTTGCAGCTCGCGACAGGCAAAGTGGATTACACGGTCGGAGTCGAATATCGCCGGCAACAAGGCAACGCGGGCAAGGGCAATTCACTGGGATTCTTTTTCAGCATGCCGCTGCCTGTGTTCAACCGCAATCAAGGAGACGTCGCCCGAGCACAACGCGAACAACAGCAAATCGACGCTGAAATCCGTGCCCTGGAAACTGAGATCCAAAGCGAAGTCCGGAGCGCCTATGAGCAGCACGTCACTGCACGGGAGTTGCTGGAAACGGTCGAAGGCGACCTCTTGAAGCAGGCCCGGGAGGTTCGAGGAATAACTGAATACTCCTACCGCCGCGGCGAAGCCAGCCTTTTGGAATTCCTCGACGCGCAGCGCGCTTTCAACGAAACGATGGAAACGTACTATGAGGCCCGTGCGGCCTATGCGAGAAGCCTGTATTCGATCGAAGCGGCCACGGGTGAAGCGATCACGGGAAAGGTGCAGCCTTGAAAGCCGGCCTGCTGCTGACGGCAGCTTCTCTTACGTTATCGGCCGTCGCGTGCAGCGGCGCCAACACCGGAAAAGCTTCGTCGAACGCAGCGCCTGCCCTCGCAGGAGCAAAGCGAATCGGGGACACCGTTCAATTCGAACCAAATTCTCCCCAGTTGAGTCACATCCAGGTCCGTGCTGTACAGGCTGAACGGGTTCCCATCGGCGAGGTTGTGGCGCCGGGCCGCATCGAAGCGAATCCCAATCGCGTGTCGCGTATCGCCCTGCCGGTCGCGGGACGCATCCGAAACGTTTTGGTCGGACTGGGCGATTCGGTGCAGCAGGGCCAGCCCATTATTGTGATCGAAAGCTCGGAAGTGCCGGCCTTGCAGGCCGCACACCGCCAGGCCGAAGCAGATCTCTCGCAGGCAAGGACTGCGCTTGCCAAAGCCGAAGCGGATCTCCAACGCGCGCGCGACTTGTTTGACCATCAAGCGATCGCCCAAAAGGAAGTCCTCGCCGCCGAAAGCGAGGCTGCGCGCGCCCGGGCGGCCTTGGAGCAGGCCGAAGCCGCACGAGACGAGATCACGCAGCGCCTGCGGCTTCTTGGCATCCACACAGGAAAGATGGATCAGACGGTCGTGGTCCCAGCGACCGTTTCGGGCAAGGTCATACAAATCAGCGTGGCCGCTGGAGAATACCGAAGCGATACGGCGGAGCCCGTAATGACCCTCGCGGACCTTTCGACCGTTTGGGTCGCCGCCGATGTTCCAGAGAACGCGATACGCTTCATTCGCGTCCGCGAGCCGGTTTCGATCACAATGCCCGCCTTTCCAGATCAAACGTTTACCGGTCGGGTTGCCGCGATTGGGGACGTGGTCGATGCCGAGACCCGGACAATCAAAGTTCGCGCCGAGTTGAGCAATCCACAGGGCAACCTGCGTCCGGAGATGTTTGCTCAGATTCGCAGCAGGCAAGGCGAGCAGTTGCTCCCGGTGGCGCCGAAAGGCGCTGTGCTTCAGCAGGAAGGGCGAAGCATCATCTATGTGGAGCGTGCGGAGGGCCGATTCCAGGAAGTCCCTGTCACCCTTGGCTGGCATGGTCCGGATCGGATTGCGGTTGCCTCCGGCATCCGGGCAGGCGACCGGATCGTTGTCGATGGCGCAATGTTGCTCAAAACTGTCGCGCCCTGACCCCTTCGAATCATGATCGCCAGACTTCTCCACTTCGCATTGACCCAGCGATTTATCACAATCCTACTGGCCGCAGGCTTGATTTCGCTTGGCCTCTGGTCTTTCCAACAATTGAAGATCGAGGCCTATCCCGACATATCCGACACCGGAGTCGTCGTCATCACGGTTTTCCCTGGACACGCTGCGGAAGAAGTGGAGCAACAGGTCACGATTCCGATCGAACGCGCGCTCAACAATGCGCCGAACGTTATTGCACGGCGCTCCCGCACCATCTTCGGTCTTTCCGTCGTTGAACTCACGTTTGACGATCCGACGGATGACTATTTCGCTCGACAAGTAGTGCTCGAAAAGTTGCGTGACGCGGAACTGCCGGAAGGAGTGGAGCCCGGGCTTGGACCACTGTCCTCCGGCATCAGCGAATTCTATCGGTATCGTCTGGCGGGCGATGGCTACAATGCGATGCAACTCCGCGAGATTCAGGATTGGGTGGTCGTCCCCAGGCTCTCGCAGGTCGCCGGCGTCGCGGAGGTCGTGTCTTTCGGCGGTCTCGTCAAACAATTTCAGATCGAGATCGATCCTTACAAACTCGACAAATACAAGCTATCCATTGCTCAAATTGCCGAGGCGATCAACGCGAACAACCGGAATGCCGGGGGCGCCCTGCTGGATAACCGGCAGCAGTCCATGGTCGTTCGCGGCGTCGGCCTGATTCAGGCGGTCGAAGACATCGAAAACACGGTTGTGAAGTCGGCGGACGGCGTGCCCGTTTTTGTCCGCGACATTGGACGCGTGACCATCGGACCGGCCCCGCAAACAGGGATCTTTGGAGTCAATGAGACCTCGCGCGGAGTCGAAGGCATCACGTTAATGCGGCGATGGGAGAACCCCAGCCAGGTTCTTTCTCGGATCAAAGAAGCGGTTGAAGAACTGAATGCAGGACAACTGCCCGCCGGCGTCCAAATCGTTCCGATCCACGATCGCACGGAGCTGGTGAACAATACCCTCCGCACCGTCGGACGTACGCTGACCGAGGCGCTTGTGATTGTCTTCGGGGTCTTGCTCTTGACGTTCGGCAGCGTCAAAGCCGCCCTGTTGACGGTGATGACAATTCCGCTGTCCCTGCTGTTTGCGTTCGCCTGCATGTACTTTCAGGGAATACCGGCGAATCTGTTGAGCCTTGGGGCGCTGGATTTCGGCATCATCGTCGACGGCGCCATTGTGATGGTCGAGCACATCATCCGGCGGCTCGACGAGCGAGGCGACCGAGACTCGAATAGCGTCTTCGAAACGATTCGCTATGCCGCACTGGAAGTCGAACGCCCGATCTTCTTCGCGTTGGTGATCATCATCTCCGCATACATCCCTTTGTTCATGCTGGAGCGCGTGGAGCGCCGGCTGTTCACTCCAATGGCGTTCACGGTCTGCTACGCACTTATCGGATCGCTCCTGCTCACACTGACGCTCGTTCCTGCGCTGGCGACTTATTTGTTCCGCCGCGGCGCACGACATTGGGAGAACCCCGTCCTGACCTGGCTCTTTGATCGATATGGGCGCTTGATCGATTGGACCATCCGGCGCGCTAAGCGCGTCGTTGCGTCTGGCCTTGCCGTTGTGGCCGCCACGGTTTTTGTCGCAGGGTTCATCGGGACGGAATTCCTGCCGCAGTTAGATGAAGGCGTCATCTGGATTCGGGCGAATCTCGCGCCCGGGATATCGCTCGCGAAGTCCGCCGAAACGGCGGACGCGATGCGCTCGATCATCCAGCAATCTCCGGAAGTGAAGATGGTGATGTCGCAGTCCGGAAGGAACGATTCGGGGACCGACCCGTTCGGGCCAAATCGAAACGAACTGCTCATCGAGATGCATCCATACGAGACGTGGCCGCCTGGGAAGAGAAAGGCGGATCTCGTTGCTGAAATCTCCAGCCGCCTGCGCTCCCAGATTCCCGGGAGCACTTTTAATTTCACGCAGCCGATTATCGATACCTCCACGGAGATTGCGACAGGCTCTTCAGCCGACCTCGCCGTGATCATCAGCGGGCCCGATCTTGCTGAATTGCGCCGCCTCGCGACACGCACGCTAGAGGTGATACGGCAGGTCCGAGGATCGGCGGACAGTTCGATCGAGCAGGAAGCGGATCAGGCTCAGCTTCGCATTCGAATCAAGCGGCAGGAGGCGGCGCGATACGGAGTCAACATGAGCGACATCGAAGACATTATCGAGCTTGCGATTGGAGGACGCGCGATCGGCGCCGTGTTTGAAGGCGAGCGTCGCTTCGACGTGACGGCCCGCTACATTCCAGAAGCCCGATCCGACGTCACGGCCATCGGCAACTTACTCGTGCCTGCGCCCAGCGGGACACGCATTCCACTCTCCCAACTCGCCGACGTCGAGGTGCGTAACGGCGCAACGATCATCGCCCGCCGCGAAAACAAACGCTCGATGACAGTCCGGACGAACATACGCGGCCGCGACCAAGGCGGCTTCGTCAATGAGGCTCAGAGAAAATTCTCGGAGAAGATCAAGCTTCCTGAGGGATATCAGGTAGTGTGGGGCGGCCAGTTTGAAAACCTGGAACGAGCGAGAAGCCGTCTCAGCGTGATCCTTCCGCTGACAATCGGCATCATCTTCGGACTGCTGTTCACGGCGTTTGGCTCCGTCCGCGACGCCGGCCTCGTTCTGCTCACCGTTCCCTTTTCACTTGCCGGCGGCGTCCTCGCACTCTATGTGCGAGGCATCAACTTCAGCGTCTCGGCCGCCGTCGGATTCGTGACGCTCTTTGGCGTCGCGGTGATGGCCGGTCTTCTCTACATTTCCGAAATCCGGCGGCGGCGTGTTGAGCTCACCGTTTCGCTGGAGCAAGCCGTGGTGGACGGCGCGAAGGCTCAGGCGCGCCCAATGTTTCTTCTGATTCTGGTCGCGATGCTCGGCATGATTCCTGCGGCCGTCGCAACCGGAATCGGGTCCGATATCCAACGGCCCCTCGCAACGGTCATCGTCGGAGGCTTGCTGTCCACGTTGCTGCTCACGTTGCTGATCTTGCCCAGCTTGTATTACGTCGCGGCTCGTCGATAGCGTGGAGGGTCCATGCGCAGTGAAATACAAAAGATGCTGCTTATTATTGTCGAGGATGTCGACCGATGGCGCGGCCAGCCGCTCCATGAAGAGATCGTAAGAACGCTCAGAAGACAAGGAGTCGCCGGAGCGACAGTCTGGACCGGCATCGAGGGATACGGCGTCAGCGGACACCTGCATCACAAGGGCCTCTTCGGCGTTCCGGACGAAAAGCCCGTGGTTATAGCAGCCGTGGATGAAGAGAAAAAACTCAGAGCCGTTCTTCCCGCTATCCTTCCCATGATCGACGGAGGAGTCGCCTTGCTTCAGGATGCAGAAGTCTTCCAGCCTTGATCGGGCATTTTGCATGGACGTCTCTGTAATTTCCGACCAAACGCCTTCGTAAAGTATTCTGCAGTATGCAGAAGTTTGGCTCCGCAATTGCACGCTGCCGCCCGATGAAGCGCATGCTTGCGGTCGCAATCGCCATGCTCTTTGCGGTCGCATTCGAACCGGCGGCCGTACTATCGACGGCGTTTCCGCAGCAGGACGATCGAACGATCTCGGTCGATGTTGAGCTGGTTAATGTCCTTTTCACGGTGTTCGACCGAAACGGCAAGTTCATCAAAAACCTGAACCAGGAACAGTTCAGGGTCTTCGAGGATAACAAGCCGCAGACCATCACGAACTTCAGTAGCGAAACCGGTCTGCCGCTGACGATCGCGCTGCTGATCGATGCCAGCGGAAGCGTCCGCGACAGGTTGCGGTTCGAACAGGAAGCCGCGATCCAGTTTTTTCACACGACTCTGAGGCGAGGCGCCGATCGTGGTTTGCTCATCAGGTTCGATAGCGGCGTCGACCTGCTCCAGGACTACACGGACGACCCTGCGGCGCTCGCGGCAGCCGTGCAGGAGATACGCGCCGGCGGAGGGACCGCTCTTTACGATGCGGTCTACCTGGCGGTGACGAAGAAACTCACCGGTCAACCTGGACGGCGGGTGATTATTCTCATCAGCGATGGCGACGACAATTCCAGCCGCATCTCCATGACCGAGACCTTGGAGGCGGCGCAGCGGAATGACGTATCGATCTATACAATCAGCACCAATGCAACGTCACCTTCGAAATCGCGAGAACAGGAAACCGGCGATAAGGTACTTAGAAAGTTCGCCGAGGAGACTGGAGGAAAGGCCTTCTTTCCATTGCGGCTGCAGGAACTGAGCGGAGATTTTTTGCATATCAGCGAAGAGTTGCGCTCCCAGTACACGATCGCTTACAGGTCCTCCAACCTTCAGAAAGACGGCGCATTCCGGCGGATCCGCATCGAGGTTGCGAACAAGAACTACCAGGTGCGCGCCCGAAGCGGCTACTATGCGCCGCGAGCGGCTTCAGCAAAGTAAACTTTCTCATTACGGACCGTGGGCGATATGATGGCGCGCATGAAACGGCTTCCGACGCCGACGCTCATCCTCATGCTGGGCGTTCTTCAAGCCGCCGCGTGGCCGCAGACGACGCTCAAGGTGAGCGTTGATCTCGTCAATGTTCTGTTCACCGTCACGGATCGCCACGGAAGATTGGTTCCAGGACTTACACAAGCGGACTTCGCCGTGGAGGAAGACGGGCGGAAGCAGGACATACTTCATTTTGCCGCCGATAACGAATTGCCGCTGACCCTGGCGATGCTGATCGATACCAGCAGCAGCGTCCAGCCTGTTTTTAGCGCGGAGAAGCGCACTGCGAAAGCATTCCTTCGCTCCGTTCTGCGTCCCAAGGATCTGGCTCTTGTGATCGGGTTTGACCGCACTGTGACGCTGATGGAAGACTTCACGAACAGCACGAGGCGTCTCGGAAATGCGATTGACGACCTGGAGATCGGGCCAGGCACATCACTCCACGACGCCGTCTATCTTGCAGCACGCGAGAAGCTCCGATTTGAAGCCGGCCGCAAAGCCATCATTCTCCTCTCGGATGGAGACGACACCACAAGCAAACTAGGTTTGTCGGAAGCGCTCGTTGCGGCGCACCAAACCGATACGGTCATCTACTCCATCTACAACTCGACCTCACGCCGGGACGGCGATCCCGGAACGCTTCGGAAGCTCTCGGAAGAAACCGGCGGCGGCGTGTTTTACATCGACAGCGACCGCGACTTTGAGGAAATTTTTGATCAGATTGGACGTGAGCTCCGCAGCCAGTACAGCCTCGGCTACCAATCCACCAACACAGAGCGCGATGGCAAATTCCGCCGAATCAAAATAGTCCCAAGAGACGGGAGCCTTCGCGTCCAAGCCCGGCGCGGTTACTACGCAGCGAGAGGACTTTAGCCGTCTTCAATCGCCCTTGTAGTCCCTTGAATCCTGGCAGATGTATTCGAACATTTCACCGCCGGCAACCCACGACGACGCCGACTTCTCGTTGATGGTCCAGCGGCCCGACCACGGTTTCGTGTACGCGCCCGGGTCGTCGACCGTGTACTCGTAAATCAGCGTCTTCAGATTCGGCCGTGACAGTCGTTCGACGAGGTGGAGCTGTGAGGTCGTGGGATATGCGCCGACAATCCACTGCTTTTCGTTGAACCCGACGGTGTCGATGACCAGCGTGTCGTTTTCCCAGCGGCCGATGGAGTGGCCGAAGAACGTCGGCCGCAGCTCTTCCAGCGGCGGATGCGGCCGCCCATCCATGTGAATGACGCGCCATGAATGAGGTCCGGCGATGTTCAGAATGAAAATGCTTTGAAGATCCGGCGCGTCGACGATCTCGAAGCCCGGAGCATTGAAGAACGCCGGTCCTACCGCCGGCTTGCAGCCGACCAACGGCGAATGCAGGGTGTTCGACGTGCGATAGTCATATAACGCCCGCGCCCACGGTTGAAACGGCACATCCGCGGCGCGGGGCGCGCCGCCGAGGCCAGGCCGCACCTCCCAATATCCCTTCTTCCCTGGCGCCGATCCCAGATTCACGCGTCCGTCGGGCCAGCGCGGAACCGTAAGGTCGTCGGACTGCGCGGACGGCGCTTGGGCGGCGAGAAGCGCCGAGGCGCCTGCCGCCGCCGCGGCGGCCAGCGCCAACACGCGGACGGCGCGCATAAGGGCGCCCGTCATCGCATCACCAGCTTCTGTCCGGTGGACAAAACCATCTGCGTCGACTGCATCGAGCCTGCGGCGTTGCTGCCATCCTTGGCGAGCGCGGCCCCTTCCACCGTCACTTTGTCCCCGACCTTCACGGTGTCGCGTTTCCAACCGCCGCGCACGAGCGCGTAGGGAGGCCCCATTTCAATCTTGAACGTCCGGACCGCTCCGTTTTCGTCCTTCGCGTCGATAGTCACGAACGCATGCGGATTCGTCCAGTCCAGCTTGGTCACCACCCCGCTGATCGTCGTCACTTTTTTCGAGTCGTATTCGGCGTCGAAGGAGTGGTGCCCCGCCGCGGGAATGGCGAAGAGAGTGAGAACCAGCAGCATTGATCGAATGGATGAGGTTCTGATGATTTGCTTCATTTCGTTCGCCTGTAGGGATAATCTCGCGCTAAAGCGTGAGACATCGCTTCAAATGTCCAAAACTCCAGGTCCTCCCGCCGCGGCCTGATCTTTACACACACTTGACACCGCCGGTTGCGGATGAGAATTGAAAATTGATTAGTGAGTAATGATTGATGCGCTTGATAAATAAGAACTTGCACGTAGACATCGCAAGGAGCCGCT